>Ga0307478_10000067_pt1 | contig 123005 bp, 111 predicted proteins | sample atmos_gasesECM4C_2_FD_203713 | JGI IMG/M metagenome (GOLD analysis project Ga0307478, IMG submission 203713) | Hardwood forest soil microbial communities from Morgan-Monroe State Forest, Indiana, United States - atmos_gasesECM4C_05 | ecosystem: Environmental > Terrestrial > Soil > Temperate...
CTTGTCCAACTCGCGCGCCGGCTGCGGGATGCTCTTGTCCACCGCTTCCATCAACTCATCAATCTGCTTTTCCCACTTCGCTTCCCCGTTCAAAGCGCCCAGTGCCGACAGCCGCACTACCGGAACCGTGTCCCCAGGAAACTGGTAGGTCTTCAACAGTTCGCGCACTTCGAGTTCAACCAGATCCAGCAACTCGGGATCGTCCACTGCATCGCACTTGTTCAGCGCGACAACGATGTAAGGCACACCCACCTGACGAGCCAGCAGCACGTGCTCGCGGGTTTGCGGCATCGGACCGTCAGTCGCGGCCACCACTAGAATCGCGCCATCCATCTGCGCCGCACCCGTAATCATGTTCTTGATGTAGTCAGCGTGGCCCGGGCAATCCACGTGCGCGTAGTGACGGTTCGCCGTCTCATATTCCACGTGCGCCGTGGCAATCGTGATCCCACGCGCCTTTTCTTCCGGCGCATTGTCGATCGAATCGAACGACCGGAACTGAATCTTCGGGTTGTGCTTGGACAACACCTTGGTGATGGCCGCCGTCAACGTGGTCTTGCCATGGTCAATGTGACCAATCGTCCCTACGTTGCAGTGCGGCTTATTCCGTTCAAATTTTTCTTTCGCCATTTCCGTTTCGCTCCCGTATCAGGCGGGCATTCTCGCCCGCATTTGCTATCTCTTGGGTCCTTGCGACTTACCAATGATTTCGTCAGCTACACTGCGCGGCACTTCCTCATAACGCGCGAAGTGCATGGAGTACTCGGCGCGGCCCTGCGTGCTCGAACGCATATGGGTCGCGTAACCGAACATTTCCGCCAGTGGAACGATGGCTTTAATCACCTGCGAGCCGGCACGATGTTCCATGCCTTCGATGCGGCCGCGGCGCGAACTCAGGTCGCCCATAATAACGCCGGCATAGTCTTCCGGGGTGACCACTTCGACCGCCATTACCGGCTCCAGCAACACCGGCGAAGCCTTGCGGGCAGCTTCTTTGAACGCCATTGAACCGGCGATCTTGAACGCCATTTCATTGGAATCGACATCATGGTAGCTGCCGTCATAGAGAATGGCTTTCACGTCCACCATCTCATAGCCAGCTAAAACGCCGCCCTCCATGGCTTCCCGAATTCCCTGGTCAATGGGCTTAATGAATTCTTTGGGCACCGAACCACCGACAACATCATTAACAAACTCATAACCGGTACCCGGCACCTGTGGCTCAAGGCGAATCTTGGCATGGCCATACTGACCCTTGCCACCGGTCTGACGAATGTACTTGCCCTCGGCTTCGGATTTCTTGCGGATGGTCTCGCGGTAGGCCACCTGGGGCTTGCCGACGTTGGCCTCCACTTTGTACTCGCGCATCATGCGATCGATGATGATTTCCAGATGCAACTCGCCCATGCCACTGATGATGGTCTGTCCGCTGTCAGGATCAGTGTGAACCTTAAAGGTGGGATCTTCCTGAGCGAGGCGATTGAGCGCCATGCCCATCTTTTCCTGGTCAGCTTTGGTCTTGGGCTCGACTGCCACCGAGATCACCGGAACCGCGAAGGTAATGGACTCCAACGCAATGGGGTGGGCTTCATCACAGATAGTGTCACCAGTGCTGACGTTCTTTAATCCGACGGCGGCGCAGATATCGCCAGCCAAAATCTCGCTGATATCTTCGCGCTTGTTGGCGTGCATTTTAAGCAACCGGCCAATGCGCTCGGTGCGGCCCTTTCCGCTGCTCAGAACCGAATCGCCCGACTTTACCTGTCCGGAGTAAACGCGAATAAAGGTCAGCTGTCCGACGAAGGGGTCGGCCATGATCTTGAAAGCCAGCGCGGAAAACGGTTCACTGTCGGAAGGCTTGCGCGTCTCCACTTCACCAGTGTCGGGATTGACGCCCTTAACTTCGCCGGCATCGAGCGGGGAAGGCAGGTAATCAACGACTGCATCAAGCAGCGGCTGGATGCCTTTGTTCTTGAATGCAGTGCCAACGACGACCGGAAAAACCTTCAGAGCAATGGTAGATTTGCGAAGCGACGCTCGGAGTTCCGCGGGGGAAATAGTTTCGCCTTCCAAGAACTTGTGCAGCATTTCGTCGTCGTTCTCGGCAACGGTCTCGACTAACTGAGTATGGAAGGCTTCGGCTTTCTTTTGCAGTTCGGCGGGAATGGGGCCTGAAGTGTATTCGGCGCCGATGGTATCGTCCTGCCAGGTAATGGACTTCATTTCGATGAGATCCACTACGCCTTTGAATTTATCTTCCTGACCGATGGGAATCTGGATAGCGACGGGCTTGGCGTTCAGGCGCTTGCGCAGAGTATCGACCGCATGCTCAAAATCAGCACCCATCTTGTCGATCTTATTGATGAAGCAAATGCGGGGAACGCCATACTTGTCGGCCTGGCGCCAGACTTTTTCCGATTGCGGTTGCACTCCATGGACGGCGTCAAATACGGCGACGGCGCCGTCGAGCACACGCAGCGAGCGCTCGACTTCAGCGGTGAAATCAACGTGGCCAGGAGTGTCAATGATGTTGATGCGAATGTCGCGCCAGGTGCAGGTGGTAGCGGCGGAGGTAATAGTGATGCCGCGCTCCTGCTCCTGCTCCATCCAGTCCATGGTGGCAGTGCCCTCATGGACCTCTCCGATACGGTGCGTTTTTCCGGTGTAGAAAAGGATGCGCTCGGTCGTAGTGGTCTTACCGGCATCGATGTGGGCCATGATGCCGATGTTCCTGCAGCGCTCTAATGGGACTGTTCTGGACACAGCTTTCTTTCTCTCTTCTTTTCGTAACTCTTGTTCGTTGGCGACTGAACCCGTCAATTCTCTAATCCTTGTCGATTCGCGTTACCACCGGTAGTGGGCGAAGGCCTTATTGGCTTCAGCCATGCGGTGAACATCTTCCTTCTTCTTAATTGCCGCGCCCCGGTTATTAGCGGCGTCCAGCAGTTCGTTGCTCAACTTGTCGATCATGCCCTTTTCACCGCGTCCGCGGGAGTAGGTGATCAGCCAGCGAATAGCGAGCGAGGTACGACGGTCGGCATTCACTTCGACCGGCACCTGGTAGTTGGCGCCACCTACGCGGCGGGTCTTCACTTCTAGAAGCGGCTTGACGTTCTCGACCGCTTTCTTGAAGAGCTTCAGAGCATCGTCGCCGCCGCCTTTTTCCTGCAGGCGAGTCATGGAGGAATAAACAATTCTCTCCGCCGTGCTCTTCTTGCCGCCCCACATCATGCAGTTGACGAACTTGGTGACCAAGTCGGATCCGTAAACCGGATCGTTCTCAGTTCCGCGTTTCGGGACATGTCCTTTTCGTGGCATTCAGCTTTTAGCTCCTGGCTCTCGGCTCCTCGCTCAAGCCGTGAAGACGTAGCAAGTACGTCTCTACAAATGAAATGTCTAGGCCTTGGGTCGCTTGGCGCCATACTTCGAGCGACTCTGCTTGCGGCCGGCGACGCCAACCGCGTCCAAAGTGCCGCGGATTACGTGATAGCGCACTCCCGGAAGATCCTTCACGCGGCCGCCGCGAATGAGCACAATCGAGTGCTCCTGAAGGTTGTGGCCAACACCCGGAATGTAGGTTGTGACTTCAATTCCGTTGGTAAGTCGCACGCGCGCAACTTTACGCAATGCCGAGTTCGGCTTCTTGGGAGTTTGCGTGTACACGCGAGTGCATACACCGCGTTTCTGCGGACATCCCTGCAACGCCGGACTGGCCGTCTTGTAGCGCGGCCGCTTGCGGCCGTCCCGCACCAATTGATTGAAAGTCGGCACTCTTGCAACTCCTTGAGCCGCGCACTCCGCCCACACGCCCGTGAAGGCGTGCGGGAACGAAATCCGCAGCTTCGACTCTTCCCTGATTCAGGGTCTGGATGGCGGCGAGCCAGCCATGCTTCCGCCGCGCATACCACGGGCGGATGATAAATAAATTCTGAACTAACGCTGCCGACGGTGGCGCCAAGCCCAAACAGGAGGCACTCCGTTTCGTCAGCACCGCCCTGCATAGCCTTCCAACGGGTGGAAGTACGCACAGGACGCTTCAGCGAGGGCATCTTCGCAAAATCCGAAGAAGTTGTATCGTAACGGCTCGACTGCTTTTGGTGTCATGCATGGCGCACAAACCAGACGCCACAAAAACCACCGCTTACAGGAAAGCCAAGGATGACTCGCGGAACCCTATAAATATAGCAAGTGAGTTCACACATCGTCAACCAGGTAGTGCCGCATCCCAAACAAGAGCGCCCGGGGTGGAGGATTGCTGAAAACGTGGACTGCCTCTACACTGGAAATTTCTCAGCATAACATCTAGCGTGACACTGTGGACCGCCTGAGGGCGGGGAGGATGAATGGTTAGGTTTGGTCAGATGGGCTGTGCCATTGCTGTTTTGTGCGCTGTGATAGCGGGTGAGGCCGGCTGCAGCAGCGGCAGCCCTGTCCATACGGGCGTTTTCGTCGTACCTGCGAGCATAACGCTGCTTCCTCAGAATAGTGTCTCCATGGAATTGGGCACGAACCAGCAGTTCACTGCAACCCCTGAGAACGCGAGCAAGAATCCCATCACTGAACCGGTCTTCTACCAATCCAGTAACAGCGCTGTGGTAACCGTAGCCGCGAATGGGGTGGTGTGCGCCGGCACTTGGGATTCTCTGAGCAATCCGCAGGTCTGTACGCCAGGACCGGTGGGATTCGGAGATATTACTGCAACCTCCCAGGGAGTGAGCAGTCCGGCGACCCGAGTCTACGTCCACCAACACATTGATAGCGTCGTGATCACGCCCGTTCCACCGGCCCCCACGACTACCTGCCTGACAACCACGGAAAATCCGACGGTCCCCAGCACTGCGGCGTATCAGGCAACCGCCTACAGCCGCGGCGTCGACGTCACCGCAACCGCTGGACAATTCAACTGGAGGACGTTGAACACCGGCGTAGCGGACCTGAGTACCACCGCCAGCGGACTAATTAACTTCGTCAATGGGCAGTCGCTGAATCAGGTACAAGTGACGGCAAAAACTCCGGGGGTCACGCCGCTGTTCGCGGTCGTGGGTAACACCAGCAGCGTGCCTTTCAGCTTCACAACTTGTTTGGTGCAATCGATTCAACTCGAGGTGACCGGCTCCTCCAGCACCTCGAAAAGTATTACTCCAACCGTGGTGGACTCATCGGGCACGACCATCACCAACGCTCCATTGACCTGGAGTTCTTCGGAGTCGGGGTCGGTTAGTGCCAGTGGTGGTCTGGCATTGGCCGCGGCCGGAGGCGGAGGAGCCACCATCATTGCATCGTGCACTCCGCCAACCTGCAATATTGGTCTGCAGCCTTCGCAGCCAATATTTCCTGAAAACGTAGTCACTCTGGTAGCAGCGAGCGGCACGACCAACGCAACTGTTTATGTGTCCAGCTCGGGGTGCGGAACTGTCGACGCCTGCGTCAGCACCGTGGTCTCGCTAACCACCTCGCCAACAAAACTCGCGACCCCGATCATCTTGCCAGCAACACCAAATTCGCTTGTATTTGATCCCATGGGAGCAAAGGCCTACGTAGGCACTAATTCTGGATTGCTCGGCAGCAAAGGGCTGGCCGTGATTGACGTGAGTGGCAGTACGGTGAATGGATTCTCTTCGTCGCCGGGGAAGGTTCTGGCGGTATCTCCCGACAGCAGCAAAGTGATAGTTTCCGACACTACCGACTCGCCTAATCAGGTGTTTGTGTTTGATACATCCAGTAATATTCCGACTGTGTTGAGGATCACGGGCGCCACCGCAGCCGACTTCTCGCCGGACAGTCTGAAGGCGTTTATCGTTGCCGGAAGCACACTCTACGTATATTCCAAAGTCGACGCATTACAGGCCAAGACACTTGCCGCGCCCGCTAACGATGTGACCTTTCTGGCGGAAGGGGCCTTCGCCTATTTGGCAGGTGGGGATCCGGCGGGTGTCACGGTGAAAAGAACGTGCGATATCGGCCAGGCGGATACGGTGAGTGTATCGCCCGTCCCAACTTTTCTAAAAACATTGCCCGGTCAGGGTTCATTGCTGGGCGATCTCGACCCCGCGGACGCATTTCACGTAATTGGTTTGGCGCCGCCCGTGATCGAGGTCATCAGCGCCCACCCCCCGACAAACACTTTCTGGGCGGGTTGCACTCCAACGGTGGTGGACAATGACCCTGCGCCGGTATCATTCAATCTGGGCCGTGGCGATTTCGTGGCCACGCAAATGATACTTTCTCAGGACGGCTCGACGGCATACATCGTGACGCCAAACTTCAACAGCATCCTAGTGTTCAATATTGGCGCGCAAACTTCCTCGGCGATCCCGCTGGTGGGCACTGGATTTCCACTCCGGGCTTCGCTCACTCCCGATGGCACGCAGCTCTATGTCGGGAGTAGTGATGGGACATTACACCTGCTGCAGACCAACATTGGCGCGGACATACAACAAATCAGTTTCCCGGAGAGTTTGTGCCAGACCACGGCCGGCCAGCCTTTTCCTGGGGTGACATGCAATCCCGATCTGGTAGCCGTGAAGCCCTAACCACCGTGGTCGGTGGTTGGCAGAACGACCAACGACTATCGGCCAACGACCTTCTTCTCCAATTCCTTGCCTACGCTGTCGAGCACTCCGTTGATGAATTGCACGGACTCAGGACTGGAGAACTTGCGAGCGATTTCAAGGGCTTCGTTGATGACGACGGCCCGTGGGGTATCGGGGAAGCCGATGAACTCTGCCACCGATGAGCGCAGGAGATTGCGGTCAACGGCTGCCATACGTTCCATGCGCCAATGCTCGGCGTGGCGCTCGATGAGCCCGTCAATTTCTACGGCATGATCGGCAGCAACGCGAAAGAGATCTTCCGCGAAGCCGCGCACTTCGCCTTCCGCGGACTTGTGCTCGGTCCAAAAGGTGCGGCGGACCTCGTCGGGCGGCTGCTTGCCCATATCGGACTGAAAGAGCATTTGCAGGACTAGTTCGCGGGATTTTCGGCGGGTGCCCATAAGCAGTCAGCATTCAGTCTACAGGAGTTGTTTAGCACACCGAGATCAGCGATTACGCTTCTTGACCGGATGCCTTCCGCGTCTTTGCGTTTTGCTGAGTGGTGAGTGCTGAGTGCTGACGGCCTTGCTCAGATTCGCCATCTCTACTGCTGCGAGAGCCGCTTCGAAGCCTTTGTTACCCATTTTCAGGCCAGCGCGGTCGATGGCTTGCTCCAGCGTTTCGCAAGTTAGAACGCCAAAGGCATGCGGGACGCCGGTTTCCTGCGCGGATTGTCCGATGCCGCGAGTGACTTCGTTGACGATGACATCGTAGTGGGCTGTGTCTCCGCGCAGCAGGCAGCCGAGGCAGATGATGGCATCGTATTTTCCTGTTTCGGCTAGGGTGCGGGCGGCGGAGGGGATTTCGAAGGAGCCTGGAACGCGGACGATGGTGATGTCTCGTTCCCGGGCGCCCGAACGTAGCAGTCCGTCATAGGCGCTGCGTAGAAGACGCTCGGTGATGAACTCGTTGAAGCGGGAGACAACGACGGCAAAGCGAAACCCGGCGGCGTTTAGTTTTCCGGCAATCGCCTTCTTCCGAATTTGTTCTTCGGTGATTTTCTCCGTGACTCGGTGCCTCTGTGGTGAAATGTTTTTCATCCGTGAAAATCGGCAAATCCGTGGCGAAGTCTTATTTCCCCTTGAACTGCGGCGCACGCTTTTCCAGAAACGCCGTTGTCCCTTCTTTCTTGTCTTCCGAGGAGCAGGCCACACTGAACAGGACCGCCTCCAGATAGAGCGCATCCGACAAGGGCATATCGAAGCCGCGGTTCACAGCTTCCATCGAATACTGTATAGCCAGCGGTGAGTTGGCAATGATCTTTTGCGCAATGGCTTCGGCGCGGGGGACCAGTTCGGTGATCGACGTGACTTCGTTCACCAGCCCCATGCGGTAAGCCTCTTGAGCTGTGATCATTTCGCCGGACAGAATGAGTTGCATGGCGCGTCCTTTGCCGACCAGGCGCGGCAGACGCTGGGTGCCACCGTAGCCGGGAATAATTCCCAGCTTGACTTCGGGCTGGCCGAGTTTGGCGTTTTCGCTGGCCAGACGCATGGTGCAGGCCATGGCGATTTCGCATCCGCCGCCGAGGGCGAAGCCGTTGATGCAGGCGATGACCGGCTTACCTAGATTTTCGATGAGGTCGAGAACGCTCTGGCCGCGATGGGTGTACTCTTTGCCGCCGACGGCATCTTGCTTTTGCAGCTCACCGATGTCGGCGCCGGCGATGAAGGCTTTTTCGCCCGATCCGGTCATGATGCAGACGCGGATATTGGCATCGTTCTTAGCGTCGGTGAAGGCCGCGCGCAGATCTTCCATGGTGGCCATGTTGAGAGCGTTGAGCACTTTTGGCCGGTTGACGGTGACGTAGGCGATGGAGTTTTTCTTTTCGTAGAGAATGTTTTCGTAGGTCATAGAATTTCTATTCGCCGCAGATTAACGCGGATGAACGCAGATCAAGATCGTTTTAACCACAGAGGCCACAGAGCAGCACGGAGTCAAATCCGTGTTTGTCCGTGCGAATCCGTGGCCAAGTATTTCAGAGTTTATTCGGCTTCGGGTTCGCCGGGTCTGAATAATCGTAAAAACCCTTACCGCTTTTGCGGCCGTACCAGCCTGCCATGACCAACCTCTTCAGCAGCGGCGGCGAGGCGAAGCGGCGCTCTTTGAATTCGTCGTACATCACGTGGGTGATGTAGTAGGTGGTATCGAGACCCACGAAATCCAGCAAGGTGAACGGGCCCATGGGATAGCCACAGCCCAGCTTCATGGCGTTATCAATGTCTTCAATCGATCCGACGCCTTCTTCGTAGGCGCGAACAGCGTCGAGCAGGTATGGCACCAGCAGGCGGTTGACAATGAATCCTGTTTTGTCGCTGGTGCGGACGGGGACTTTGCCCAGCTTTTTGCCGAACTCGTAGGCGGTGTCGTAAACGTCGGGTGCAGTGGCGATGGTCTTGACCACTTCAACCAGCTTCATCAGCGGCACGGGATTGAAGAAGTGCAGACCGATAAAGCGTTCGGGACGTTTGGTGGATGACATCAACTCGGTCACGGAGATGGAAGATGTGTTAGTGGCAAAAATGGCGTCTTTCTTCGCTATACCGTCGAGCGCGGTGTACATCTTCTTCTTCTCTATGATGTTTTCGATGACTGCTTCGACCACGATGTCGCAATCGGCAAGGTCTTGCATGTTGGTCGTGCCTTTGAGGCGGGCGCGGACAGCTTGCGGAGTTTCTTTAAGCGTGCCTTTCTCTGCAAACTTGCCTAGCGACTTCTCGATTCCGGCGAAACCTTTGTCGAGGAACTTCTGATCGACCTCGAGAACTGTGACATCAAAACCAGTAGTGGCTGAGACCTGGGCAATGCCGGAACCCATCAATCCACATCCTAAGACTCCAACTTTCGTTATCTCCATAGATGATTCCTTTGTTTAGCCGCAGATTACCGCTGACAACGCAGATAAACCTAATTCAAACTTTCGACGATCATGGCGATTCCCTGACCTCCGCCGATGCAGGCGGTCGCGAGGCCGTATTTCTTTTTGCGGCGGTGTAATTCGTACAGCAGCGTAATCACCAGCCTGGTTCCGGTTGCGCCCAGGGGATGTCCGAGGGCGATCGCGCCGCCGTTTACGTTGACTTTGGTGCGATCGAGTCCGAGTTCTTTTTCGACTGCGAGATACTGCGCGGCGAAGGCTTCGTTGACTTCGATCAAGTCAATGTAGTCCAGAGTGAGCCCGGCTTTTTGCAAAGCAATCTTCGTGGCCGGGACTGGACCGCGACCCATGAGTTTCGGCTCTACGCCGGCGATCCCCCAGCTTACGATGCGACCCATTGGTTTGACGCCACGCTTGGTTGCCTCTTCGAGCGACATGACTACGACCGCAGCAGCGCCATCCACGATACCGCTGGCGTTTCCGGCGGTGACCGTACCGCTCTTGCCAAATGCGGGCTTCAACTTGGCCAGGCCTTCCATGGTGGTCTGGGGACGGCGATGATCGTCTTCGGTTAAGGTGTCGCCGGTGGGCTCGCCCTTGTGATTCTTGAGCGGAACCGGAACCAGTTCTTCCTGTAGCCGATGTTCTTTGTAAGCGGCGTCGGCAGTCTGCTGGGAACGTAGCGCGAACTCATCTTGCGCTAAGCGATTGATGCCCTGTTGTTCACCGTAAAGTTCGGCGGTGTTGGCCATGTAGGATCCGCAGAAGGTGTCGAGCAATGCGACCATCAGGGAGTCTTCGAGCTTGCCGCCGGGAGCGAGCGAAAAGCCGTCGCGGCCGCGAATGGAGAATGGAGCTTGCGACATGGCTTCCATGCCACCGGCAAGGACGACGCTGGCTTCGCCGAGCTGAATCATTTGAGCGGCGTTGACGATGGCTTGCATGCCAGATCCGCACAAACGATTCACAGTGAGCGCGGGAGTCTCGATAGGCAGGCCGGCGCGCAAGCCGACGTGACGAGCGCCGTAGAGAGCGTCGCCGGAGGTTTGTTGGGCGTTGCCGAAGACGGCGTGGTCGAAGTCTTTGGGATCAACTCCGGCGCGTTCGATGGCACCCTTGGCGGCGATCGCGCCCAACTCCTGGGCGGTGAAGTCTTTCAGTTTGCCGCAATAGCGTCCGAAGGGCGTGCGGGCGCCGCTGACGATGGCGATGTCTCCTGGCTTAAGCATGACGGAAGCAATGAATTCCTAGGATTAAAATGCTTGGCTGAACTTTGCAGTGTAACAGTGTGAGTGCGGAGAGCGCCAATGGGCGGTGGGGTGCTATAGGTCGCGGAGGTCACAGAGAAAAACTGCAGAATACTGAGAAACCCGCCAGGGACCGGATGAAACCGATCAGGCAACGGCTGCGGCAGCGATCGACGCGGCCAGGACTACGACTTTACCCGCGCCCTGAGCAACGGAGAGGTGAACTGCCTGTTCAGCGCGATTGACGACTTCAGTGACGATATCGACTGGATCGTACTCGGCGCGCACCACGGCCTCGGCCAGTCCGGCGTTGAAACGAACAGGATCTTCTTTCTCGGGAAGCTTGATTTGGGCAACCAGGCGTTGGAGCTTTTCTGCCGCCAGGATGCCTTCTTTTTCGGTGGTTTCCCCCAAAACGATGGCGATGCTGGTGGCTTCGTAACGAAAGGCGAGATCGTTCTGGCGAATATTAGCGGCGAAGAGCTGTCCGATTTGCTGCATCAGGGCTTCGATCGCGGCTTCCCCGAATTCCTTTAACATAGCGGCCTTCTCGCCGAATTGCAGTAGCAGGATCGACAACGAAGTGCTTTGCTGGGTGTTGCGGCGGGTTTCCGCCATGAGCAGGTCGAGATAGGATGCGCGCTTGAGCAGGCCGGAGCGTTCGTCGGTGACGGAGAGGCTCTTGACCAGACGGCGCAATCCGGCGTTGTTCAGCGCGATCAGGATTTGATCGCAAATGGTCTTGAGCACCAATACATCGTTAGGACTCCAGACCTGTGGCGCATTTTGTGCCAGCAGCAGAACCCCGGCGTGTTCGGTCCCGTCGGCCAATGGGAGGATCAGGAGTGAAACCACTCCGAGTTGATCGCAGACGTCCTGAACGGCTGCCAACTCAGGCGATGAACGGGCGCTGGTAACGACCAGCATGCTGCCCTGGCGAATCGCGGCGTCGTGTGCGATGGAAACAATTTTCTCCAATGCGACAGGGTCGGCCGGGTCGGTGCCGGGAGCGCAGAATTCTTTGGTGCTAGTGGGACGTTGTCCGGCTTTGCGCATGGCGACCACGCAACGGCCCACCTTCCACTGTGCGCCGATCTCGTTGGCCGCGGTGGACATCACCGCCTCAGCATTGCTTTGGCGATAAAGTTTGCGGGTGATGTCTGCCACGCGGGCAAACCCGCTGACATCGGCAGCCGACGATTGCGCCGGGGCCGCAGCAGCAGGAGTCGGCGTGGAAACTGCTGCAGGGGCAATGACGGGCGGTTCGGACCCGGGATAGTGCGGTATCAAACCGACGGAAAGATAGAGCTGCTGAAGCGCTGGATTGCGTTCCTCTTCATGAGGAAAGAGTTGTTGAATGCGCTGCAAACGTTCGAGGGCCTTGGCGCGCATACCATATTGCACCAGGATTTCTGCCTGCAGCATGAGGTCCTGCAAGGCAGCGGCACCCAATAACTTTTCCTCGGCTCGCACAGATACCGTGGTTGATTCGGCCATGCTGGTGAAGCGGGAAGCAATCACTTTGAAACGGTTCTCATCAATCTTCCCACGCAACATTTCCAGGCGTTTGTGATGTCCAGGTTCATAGGCATCGACTTCAGCGGCACGATCCAGCGACTCAGCAGCCTTGTCGTATTTGCCCATGCTGCAATGGAGGTCGAATAACTTAAGCAGGGTCTGGCAGTAGTCGGTCTCACGGTTTGAGGAGTTGAATTGCTCGCTCATGAACTCGAGCATGTCAACCGAGGGCCGATGGGCGGCGACAATCTCCTGCATCAGGGTGAGGAAGGAACGGCGATCGCCTTTGCGGCGTTGGTATTGCTCCAGCTTTCGCGACAGCGCGACGGCGTCAAGGTCCTGATTGGAATCGAGCAGCAGGCCAATAAGTCTAGCCACGTCCTGAGTTCGAGAGGGATTTTCTTCGAACAGTTGCCAGAGAATAGGCTCGGCATCGTTCAGCCGATTAGCCGCCAGCAGCGCTTTGCCGTAGGTGTCACGAATATCATTAGGCGCGGAACCCGCATTCACCAGGGGTTCGAGAACGAAGATGGCGGCGCCGACCTGCCCCTGGTCAACCAGGCCTTTGCTATAGGCGAGTGCGATCTGCGGGTCAGTAGGATCTTCGGCATAGGCGCGCTCAATCCAAGCTGCGCTATTACCGCCCGCAGCGCGGGTCATTTCTGAGATTTTGAAGAATGCTGCCGCGGCACCGCGTCCGTCGCCCACTTCGGAGGATAATTCTCCCAAGCGGATCAGGTTTTTCTCGCTGGAGTCGAGTTTAAGGATCCGCTGTAAGACGGAGAGTGAGTCTTGTTTGCGGCCCTGTTTGCTCACTTCCTGGAAGGCATCCTCGTAGGTCTCGAGGGCAAGTTTGCGGTTGTTGTTCTCGAGCAACTCTCCGAATCTGACTTTCTGTTCCCAGGTGGGATTCGCAAAACGGGCCAGTTTCTTATAAGTAAGACTGGCACGGGTGGCGTCGCCGGCCTGAATTTGGCGTTCGAACATCGCCCCTAAAAGGCTCACCGCCTCGGGAATGCGCTGCAAGGAGAGGCTGAGATCTGCCGCCATTTGGCAGATGCTGTCATTGGTAGGGTCGGCGGCGAGAATTTGCAGGTACTCTTCCAGCGCGACGTCGGTCTTCCCTTTCTGGAGAAGCTTTTCGGCGCGCTCGATCCGCTTAGTGATCTCGGCCCGGTCCATCTGCTTAGCGGTGTCTGACATGAGAACTGGAAGTGCGCGGAGTGACCCCACTGAAATTTTAGGAGGGGGTACGGTGGGCGGCAATGAAGTAAGGCCGGACGCGATTACGAAAGTCATCCGGCCGAATAAGTCTTTGGCAATATGGGACTTTCTGGTATACGTGCCGAAATGACTCAGGCCAAGCCAATCGACCCCGAACACGGTCTTCAACACCAGTTAAGCGCTGGCCAGATGGCGATGGTGGCAGTGGGAGGCTCAATCGGCACGGGACTTTTACTGGGATCGGCGGCGGCGATTGAAGTGGCGGGGCCAAGCGTGATTTTGAGTTTCCTGCTGGCTGGCTTCATCAACTGGACGGTGACCATGGCGCTGGGAGAACTTTCCAGCATGCATCCCGCCGCGGGTTCGTTCGGCGTCTACGCTGAGCTTTATCTCAACCAATGGGCAGGGTTCGTGTCACGAGCTGGCTACTGGGCGGCGATTTGCCTTTCGGTAGGTGCGAGTCTGGTGGCGTCAGCAATATATATGCGGTATTGGTTTCCGGCGGTTCCAGCATTGTTTTGGGTGGCGCTATTCTCGCTGCTTCTGGGACTGGTGAACCTGCGCAGCGTGCATGAATACGGGCGGTTTGAGTACTGGTTCTCCATGGTAAAGCTGGCCACCATGTTGGCGTTCATCGCCATTGGCGGGACGCTCCTGCTGAGCGGCCACGTAGTCCCGCAGTACACGACTCATGGCGGCTTCTTTCCCAATGGTACCGTGGCTTCGTTGCTGGCCCTGACGTTTGCTCTCTATACGTTCGGTGGAGTGGAGATCGTGGCCATCACTACGGGCGAATCGCGTAGCGCTGCGGAAGTTCCGCGAGCCGTGCTCTATACCTTCGGCATTCTTACGGTGGTTTATTTGGGCGCGGTGATCGTTTTGGTGGGAGTCATGCCATGGGACCATGCGGGCGTCTCGGAGAGTCCATTTGTCACCGTGTTTCGCATGGTCAAGATTCCCGCGGCAAGTGCGGTGATGAACTTCGTCATTTTGACGGCGGCTTTATCGGGAGCGAACGCAAATCTGTATGCGGGATCGCGCATGCTGTTTTCGCTGGCGCGGGATCGATGGGCTCCGGAAAAACTGGGGCAACTGAACGCGGCAGGATCGCCGAAGCTGGCTTTGCTGGCGTCTTCCTACGGAATTGTGGTGGCGCTAGTCGCAGAAACATGGTCTCCGAAGAATGCTTTTGTATACATTCTGAGCGCGGCTTTGTTCGGGCTGATGCTGTCGTGGCTTACGTCGCTGGCAGCGCATGTTTCATTTCGGAGACGGGCCACTGAGGAAGAATTGCAGAAGCTGCCCATGCGTTCGCGGCTCGGGATGTGGGGATCGGTACTGGGATTTACATTGGTGACGGCCGCGGTCCTGCGTACGTGGTGGGATTCGCGTGTCAACCTGGTGAGCGGCCTGACTTATCTGGCGCTGTTCTCCGTGGCTTATGCGGTGATGAGAAAGATAAGAAGACCAAGTACAATACTTCCGTGACCGACCACTTGCTACAGTATCGTCCTGAGTTCCCCATCTTGGATCGGACTACTTACCTTATCAGCAATTCGCTCGGTGCCATGCCACGCGGAGTGTATGACGCCATGAAGGGTTACGCCGACACGTGGGCTATGCGTGGGGTTCGCGCCTGGGAAGAGCGATGGTGGATGCTGGCGGCGGAGGTCGGCGACGAGATTGGCGGGCTGATGAATGCGCCCAAAGGATCGGTCTCTACGCACCAGAATGTGACGACCTGCCAGGCAGTGGTGGCGTCGTGTTTCGATTTCTCGGGCAAGCGTAACAAGGTCGTGTACAGCGATATGAATTTCCCCTCAGTGATGTATTTCTGGGAGGCGCAGCAGTCGCGTGGCGCTCGCGTACATATGGTAAAGACCGATGACGGCATCACGGTTCCCCTCCAGCGGTTGCTGGATGCGATTGACGAAACCACGCTGCTGGTGCCGATTTCGCACGTGATCTTCCGTAGCGCTTTCATCCAGGACGCGAAAGCCATCATCGAGAAGGCGCACAAAGTCGGCGCGCTGGTGGTGCTGGATACATTTCAGTCGCTAGGAACCGTGCCCGTGGACGTGCAAGCTCTGAACACTGATTTCGCCTGCGGCGGGGTGCTGAAGTGGCTGTGCGGCGGGCCGGGCGTGGGTTATCTCTATGTGCGTCCGGATCTGGGGAACAAGCTGGAACCGAAGTTTACCGGCTGGACCGCACACGAGAATCCTTTTGCGTTCGAGATTGGAGCGAACCGGTATACCGATCCGCCGTATCGCTTCATGAATGGAACGCCGCACATTCCGGCGCTAGAAGCAGCGCGGCCAGGGCTGAAGATTATTGCGGAAGCGGGCATCGAGCGTATCCGGGAGAAATCGAAACGGCAGACCGGAAGGCTGATTGAACTGGCAAGCAAGCACGGCTGGAGGGTGAATTCGCCTCGCGACGCAGAACAGCGCGGCGGGACGGTTTCGCTTGGCGTACCGGATCCGCAGGACGTTTGCCGCGAACTGATTAAGCGAGAGATCCTGGTGGACTGGCGCCCCAAGGCTGGGGTGCGCATGTCACCGCACTTCTACAATACCGACGAAGAGTTGGAAATTGGGATCGGTGCGGTGGAAGAGATTCTGAAGGAGCGGGCCGTGGCGGTTCGATAGCCTGTTGATTAGCGCCGGTAGCCTTTCCATTCGGCCTTTCCTTTCCCAGTTGGTGCGAACCAGTAATTGTGAATGCCCGCGTGGTCAATCCGATTTAGGGGAGCCGCGCCCTCGGTCGAAAGGGTGTGCGCGCTGATAAGACCATCTTCCCACATCCGTAGCATCTCATCCACCATATCAACAAGTCGCCACTTAGGCTGACCATATGTGGGTTCGTTTGTCGTCTCCAAACACTCTCGATTTATGACCAAGTAGACCTGCTCGACATCCTCGTAGTCATCCATCATGGCATTGATTATGGCGGATTGAAGCTCGGTCAGTGCCACGGGTTCTCCTCACATGACCAACGTAATTTCCGGGGTCTCTTATTCATGCCCTGGTCCGATGATATCCGTTACACTCGGCCCGAAGCGTTCTGTTGTGTCCTAAATACAATGTTTCTTCTGACTTTCATCCTGAGTTCGCGTCCCTCGCCACCATGGTTGTGGCCGGTGCTGGGAGCGGCCGCCGGAGTGTATGTCTTTTATCGTGGCTTCCAATTGCTACAGCGCAAACGTCTGATCATGAACACGCCAGTGTCGAAGATTCGCAGCGCGGCCATGGGGCTGGTGGAAGTCAGCGGACTGGCAAGCGGCCCCTACACCGTGATCGCGCCCATCACCGGAGTTCCTTGCTTCTACTACCGAACCATGGTGTGGCAATGGAAACGGCAGGGCAAGAGCAGTTCGTGGGTCAAGGAAGCCGACGAAAGCTTGCATGTGCCCTTCTACCTGGATGACGGCACGGCGCGCGTGCTGGTGAATCCGCAAGGCGCGGAGATGGACATCCACCGCGATTTCCAGGAGGAATTCAGCCACTCGCTATTTTCCAGCAGTCTGGAAATTCCGGCGAACATCAGCGGCTTCCTGACTGCTCACGGAGTTGATACCAGCGCGAAAGTCAAGATTGAGGAGTATTGCATCAAGCCCAAAAACGCGTTGTTTGTTCTGGGAACGTTGGCCAGCAATCCTGGAATCGAAGTCAGCGCCGTGCCGGTACGCACTCTGCCATCGACCGAGAAATTGATATCGTTCAATCTGGGCGGCTTGTCGCGGGGCTCGAGCCTGGTGATCAACGAAAAGACGAGTCTTACGATCTTAAAGGAGGACGTTCCTCCCCAGAAATTTTCCAGCACTGGCGCGCAGCTCGATCCGGCACAGCAAGCGAAAGTGGCCGACGCGCTTACCAAGGCTGGGATCACTAATCCCGCGGCCTGGGCTGCAGCAGGGATCAACCGGACGAAATCCACTGCGGTCGCGGCAACCGGTGGAGGCGGCGCAGCCGCAGCCGCGCCAGCGCCCGAGCAATTCGATCTGCATCCCGCGACGGTGTTGATGAAAGGCGCGCATAGCCCAGCCTTCTTCATCTCGTGGCGAAGTCAGCGCGACGTGGTGAAGTCGCTGGGATGGAAGTCCGTGCTGATGATTTGGGGCGGCCCGGTGCTGACACTGCTGTGCGTTTACATTTTGGCTGCCGAGTTCGGCTGGCTATGAGGTATTGGAGAGCTCACGATGAACAACATCTTTACTTTAGCGTTTCTGTTCGTGATCATCGGCCTGGCAGTCTACGTGGTCATGATCTTTAATGGCCTGATCGCAGTGAAGAACGACGTGGCCAAGGCCTGGGCGAACATTGATATCTTGCTGAAGCAGCGGCATGACGAACTGCCCAACCTGGTCGAAGTCTGCAAAGGCTACATGAACCACGAGCGTGAGACCCTGGAAAACATCACCCAGGCGCGCAGCCAGTATCAGCAGGCGGTTTCGGTGGACCAGAAGGCACAAGCCGACCAAGGCACAACATTCGCTCTGCGCAGTCTTTTTGCCGTGGCCGAGAATTATCCGCAACTGAAGGCGAATGAGAATTTCTTGAAGCTGCAAAACCGGATCACGGAACTGGAGAGTGAAATCGCCGACCGGCGGGAGTTTTATAACGATTCGGTGAATACCTTCAATGTCCGTATTCAGCAGGTGCCGGACACGTTCGTTGCGGCCTTTATGAGCTTGCGGCCGCAGCCCATGTTCAACGTGGAAGATGCCGACAAAGCGGAAGTGAAGCTGAGTTTCGGGGCGGCGGGATAGAAAACCCCTAGCAGCATCAGACTTCTCACCTCGGTAACCGCCGCGATCCCAAACTTCTCAATTAGAATTGCCCCGTGGCTGACTCGGTTCGTATCGGCGTATTGGGTGACTTCGATCCGAAGTCTCCAACGCTGCCCGCTATCGATAAATCTCTGCAGCACACCGCGGCCAAACTAGGCGTAACAGTCGAATCGACCTGGCTGCCCACGCCATCGCTGCTTGAACCCAACCTCGAGAAAACACTGGAGAAATTTGATGGCATCTGGGCCGCGCCGGGGAGTCCCTACAAGAGTTTCGACGGCATGTTGAAGGGAATCGAGTTCGCGCGGCGGCGCGACTGGCCTTTTCTCGGAACTTGCGGTGGATTCCAGTACGCGTTGATCGAGTGTGCCCGCAATGTCCTGGGCATCAAAGACGCAGACTCGGCAGAGAACAATTCCGGATCAAAGAACATCGTGATTTATCCGGTGGCGTGCGCGGTGCCAAAGCGCGGCAAGGACGCTCCCAAGCTCTCTGGCGAGATACCTGAAATTCGTTTGCGGCCTGGGTCGTACCTACACTCTTTCTATACGCAGGATGTGGTCACCGAAGAATTCTTTTGCAATTTCGAGGTAAATCCCGAATACGAATGGGCGGCGATGGAGGCAGGTTTCCCGGTAGTGGCGCGCGGGTCAAAGGGCGAAATTCGAGCCATCGAATCGCCTACGCACCGCTTTTACATCGCCACGCTATATCAGCCGCAGCTTTCGTCGAAACCTAAGAAACCGCACCCCCTGGTAATGGCGTTTGTTCAGGCAGCCGGCGACTGGGGACGAAAGAAGCTGGATGACAGCGTGCTGGAGTAGTCCGGACTCGACGCTGACTGGCTACGCGCGCTTCACGAACCGCAGCGAGGCCGAATTCATGCAGTAGCGCAAGCCTGTCGGCCGGGGCCCGTCGTCGAACACGTGGCCGAGATGGGCATCGCACAGCGTGCAAGCGACGGCGTCGCGAATCATTCCGAAGCTAAGGTCGCGGATGGTGCGTACATTCTCCGCAGCGATTGGTTGCCAGAAACTGGGCCAGCCGGTACCGGAATCAAACTTGGTCTCAGAGGTGAACAACGCATTGTCGCAACAGATGCAACGGAACAGCCCTTTTTCGTGAAGATTCCAATACTGCCCGCTGTAGGCAAGTTCGGTGTCAGCGTGCCGGGTGATGTCGAAAGCGGCGGGTGTGAGTTGCTTTCGCCATTCGGCCTCAGTCTTGACCACTTTTTCGACCTGTACAGTTTGCAGCCGCTTGCCGTCATCGGAAAATTGAACGATCTTCACTTGCCCGGATTTGTCCGCCGGTTGCGATGCCAGCGCGGCTACCAGCTTAGGATGCCGCAATGACCAATAGGCGTAACCGAGGGCAGCGGAAGCCGCCGCAGCCATAAACTCGCGGCGGCCAAGTTTTCCTTTCGACGTTGAACGATCAAGAGAATCGAACATGCTTCTGTCCTTTACTTTCACTTTCCTGTGTAAAGATCGGGGAACTGCTGGCGCAAGTGCGCAACTTTAGGTGCATCGTTGTAACGAATGTAAAGATTGTCGGGATGATTAGTGGCGTAATTCTGGTGATAACCCTCGGCTTCGTAGAAGGCCTTCAACGGCACCACTTGAGTCACGATGGGGCGAGAAAAGACTTTCGCCTTGTCGAGCTGAGCAATGTAGGCCTCGGTGATATGTTTTTGTTCGTCCGTGCTATAGAAGATCGACGAGCGGTATTGCGTGCCCTCGTCTGGTCCCTGACGGTTCAGTTCCGTAGGATCGTGGGCGACAGAAAAAAACACGCGCAGCAGTTCACCGTAAGTAACCTGCGAGGGATCGTAGACTATCTTGACCGACTCCGCGTGACCGGTTTCGCCTGTACTGACGATCTGGTATTGCGCCGTGAGCGAAGAGCCACCTGAGTAGCCCGAAGTGGCGCTGACGACACCTTTAACGTGCTGGAACACAGCTTGAATTCCCCAGAAACAGCCTCCGGCAAGAACGACAGTTTGCTGACTTGATGTCTTGGCCATTGGTGAATCTAACGCGGGCGTGGGGAAGGGACCATTGCCGGCATAGGTGGCTCCTCCCAACAACAGAACTAACAAAATGTTAAGAAAAGAACGAGACATCGAAATGACCTCCGCGACCTAATTGTTGTACGCATTCGATTAGAGTCTGGATGTGGGGAAAAGTTTCGCCGGCAAACACCCGGTTTTGAATAGCTTAGCCGATGGCGATTTTGCCGGGTCGGTGGACAAGGTCTCCGTAGCCTGAATAAACTGCTTGTACCGCTTTCCGCCTATGAGACTCATCACTTTTGAAGATTCGGTGCGCCGGTCCCGCATTGGCGCGGTTACCAGCGATGAACGGGTCGTCGATCTCAACTCCGCTGCCGCCCTCTACTTGCGCGATGTGGAGAACGAGAGCGCCTTCTATCGCCTGGCGGACGCGTTGGTCCCGCCCAACATGCTGGCCTTGTTTCAGGGCGGTGACACCAGCCTGGAAGCGGCGCGAAAAGCATTCGATCATGCACAGCGGAATGGCGACGCGAGTGGAACGCAGGGTGAGGCGATCACATACTCGATGAGCGAAGTAACGCTGAAAGCTCCGATTATCCCTAAGAAGTTCTTTCATACCGCTGGCAACTTCCGCGAACATCATGAAGAGGCTACCAAGGCTGGGTTTTCGCACCCGGTCATGCCGTGGATTGTTTTCTTTCAGAACGTGGATGCAATCATTGGCCACGAGGAGCCCGTGATTTATCCCGAGCACCTCACTCAGGAATTAGATTATGAACTAGAACTGGCGGTAGTTTTGAAGACAGGCGGCAAGCACTTCACGCCGGAAGAAGCGGCAAGCCATATTGGTGGGTATGTCATTTTCAATGACATCACGGCGCGTGATATTCAGCGGCGCGAGATGAAGTCCGGGGTGTTTAGTTTCTGCAAGGGAATCGACACCTTCTGCCCGCTGGGCCCGTGGATTGTGACCGCCGACGAGATTCCCGATGCCCACAACCTTGCCATGGAATTGCGAGTGAACGGCGAGTCGCGGCAGCGGTCGCATTCAAGCAAGATGTCAGTCAAGATTCCGGAGATTCTCTCGCACTATTCTCCCATGGGATACAGTGCCGGTGATGTGATCTCGACGGGCACGGTTTCAGGCGTGGCGGCATTCAGCGGCGATCCCAAGGCTTGGTACTTGAAGGCGGGCGATGTAATGGAGTGTGAGATCGAGAAGATTGGCGTCCTGCGGAACCCGGTAATTTCCTGGGAAGAGGCTTATGGACATAAGCCGGCGACCATGGCGACGCAGGAGAAGTAATCCGCAAATCCACCACAGAGACGCAGAGTCACGGGAAGACCGTTTCGAGGATTTTGCTTGTGTTTCTGGACTCTGTGGTGGATTCGACTTGAAAACAGCTCATGACTACTGACTCCAAATCCAAAATCTGGGTAAGCGAGCTTAACTCAAGGCCGGAGATACGTTCGGCGTTTGCGGGCAAGGCGATTCGCTTCTATGACACCACGCTGCGTGATGGCGAGCAGACGGTTGGCGTTGTGCTCTCGCCGCAGCAGAAGGTAGAGATCGCACGCAAGCTCGATCAGCTCGGCGTAAGCCGCATTGAGGCTGGATTCCCCAAAGTTTCTCCAGAAGACATCGAGGCCATTCAGCTCATGCAGAAGGCGAATATTAAAGCTGAACTGTGGGGCTTCTCGCGGGCGGTGAAAGGCGATGTAGAGGAACTGGTTCGGCTGGGCTTGCGGGCGTCGGTGATCGAATCGCCCACCAGCGACATCAAGCTGAAGGCCTACGGCATGTCTCGCGATGACGTGCTCAAGCGTGTAACCGATGCCATTTCTTTCGCCCGACAAAATGGAATTGCTACCGCATACTTCGCAGTAGATGGCACGCGCACCGATCTCGAATTCCTGAAGAGGATTTATCTGGCGGCGCTGGATGCGGGCGCGGCGGAAATCGTTGTGGTGGACACGATTGGCGCCTGCGGACCGGAAGCCGCCGCATTTTTAGTTTCCGAAGTTTGCCGTTGGGTGGGTCCGAACGTGCCCGTACACTGGCACGGTCACGACGATTTTGGCATGGCAACGGCGTGCGCGGTGGCCGCGGTACGAGCTGGAGCGACATGGATTCAGGGAACGATCAACGGCATGGGCGAACGCGCGGGAAACGCTGATATCTGCGAAATCGCTCTCGCGTTGCGTTGTCTCTATGGCGTCGAGGTGGCGCTGGATTTGACGAAGGCACGGGAGGCGTCCGCCGCGGTGAGTCAGGCCTCGGGGTACACACTCGATGCCTGGAAGCCGCTGGTGGGAAAGAATCTTTTCATGCGGGAGAGCGGTGCGGTAGCTAGTCAGTTTCATATTCCGGAGTCGATTGAGCCGTATTCTTCCGAACTGGTGAACGCACGCCGCAGCATCGTGCTGGGGAAGAAGAGCGGGTTGGACAGCATTGATCTGAAGTGCAAGGAGCTCGGGCTGACCATTCAGCCGGAGCAACGTGGCCCGATTTTGGCGGAAGTCAAGAAGCGGGCGATCGCCAAGCGAGGGCTGCTAACCGACGACGAGTTCCGGGAGTTAATCTTGGAAGGGAGAGATTGAATTGATGGATCGTTTAGCAATGCTCAGTGAGATTCTTTCGCAGAACCCTAATGACGCCTTCGCGCGCTACGGGCTGGCGATGGAATACTCGAAATCCGGGGATTCTGACCGGGCAATGGAAGAGTTTGGAAAGTTGCTGGCGACTCATCCCGACTATACCGCTGGATATTTCATGGCAGCGCAGACGTTGGTGGCCGCCAATCGGCGGGACGAGGCAAGGAAGATGCTGGTGGAAGGAATCTCATCGGCTGTTCGTACCGGAAACTCGCATGCGCAATCGGAGATGACGGCGCTGATGGATGAGCTGAAGCAAGGGTGACGGACCGGAAAGTCAAAATCCTAAAAACGCAAAGGTCTCAAAGAAACAGCGCGGAGACCGCAAAGAAAGGCCTGACCCGAACTAGTCTTGTCTTTGGCTCACCATCTTCGACATTCCCCACTCAACCAATCCAGGAAATATCTGGTAGAGCTTGATGACTGGGTGCATAGTCCATGGAACGACGACTTCTCTTTTTCGCTTGACGTATCCTCGTAACACCGCGCGAGCCACGCGCTCCGCACCGATGCCGCGGACGGAACTGGGCCGGACTTGCTTTTGTTCCCCTCCGCGCAGAGCATTGGCGCCAAAACCGGTTCGTACGTAGCCGGGACAGACGGTCAACACATGAATGCCGGATTTTTTCAACTCGACACGGGCGGCTTTGCCCAGCGCATTCAGGGCAAATTTTGTCGCGCTGTAAATAGCATGAAAGGGCAACGGAACGTGGCCGGCGACGCTGGAGATATTGATGATCGTGCCTTCGCCTTGCTGCTTCATCAGGGGAATCACAGCCTGCATGGCCTGGAGCACGCCGAACAAATTAGTGTCGAACGTTTCGCGATACGCCGCGGGATCGGCGTGGGAGACGGAATCCAGCAGTCCGTGACCCGCATTGTTTACCCAGATATCGACACGATGAAAGTGATGCAGCGTCAAGCCAAGCACACGATCGATTTCTTCGCGATTGCGCACATCACAAGGTAGCGCCAGTGTGCGGTTGGCATGTCCGATGCGCTGGCGGGCGCTCTCGGCGCGCGCGGCATCGCGCGACAATAGCACCACGCTGGCTCCTTCATCGGCAAACAGTTTGGCAGTGGCTTCGCCGATGCCCATCGAAGAACCGGTAACGACCGCGACTTTCCCGGAGAGCGTCATGTGGTCTTCTTATGCTTTCCGTGAAGACGAGTCAAGAGACCGCTGGGCATGGCCCGCTAAAAAGCAACCCTTTTGACTGGGGTACAATCCGGGAATGCCGGCCGCGAGGCTGGCAATCAACTCCGGAGGCTGTGCTTGAGTACCCTGTTGCCGCTGTTTCCATTGGATGCGGTTCTGCTTCCAGGCGCGCCTCTGCTACTGCACGTTTTCGAGCCGCGCTACAAAGAGATGATTGGAGAGTGCTTGGAGCGCAAGCAGCCGTTTGGAGTGCTGCGCACCAAAGATGGCGATGTTGCCGAGATTGGCTGCACCGCGGAGATCCTCAACGTGGTCAAGAAGTATGACGATGGGCGCATGGACATCATCACGCAGGGACGCCAGCGCTTTGAGGTTATGCATGTAAATCCCGAACGATCTTTTCTACAGGCGGAGGTCTTCTACCTGCGCGACGTTCCTGGCGCGGGGACCCAGGAGGAGATTTCGCGAGCCCTGGAACTGCATGGCGAGATCATGAAATTGGGGGGTTCGGAACCGGAGAGCACCTCTGACGTGAATGAACTGGAGCTGTCGTATCACCTGGCGGGATCGCTGCCGCTCGATCTCGATTTCAAACAGACTCTGCTGGGGATGAAATCGGAACCAGAACGTTTGCGGGCAGTAATTACTTTCTTTGAAAACATTCTGCCCAACGTCCGCCGTACTCTACACGTGCGCCGCACGGCCGGCGGGAACGGCCATGCCAGCTAGCTGTGCGGCGTATAATCGGGCCAAGAAGTCGTTGTCGTTCTCCCTGGGGGTTTTGTGATCATGAGTCTTGCGCGCACGCTCGGCGAATTGCGTCAAAGTCAATTTTCTGAATCGGCTCTGCGGACGCGCGGGGTAAAAGACGAACTGCGTGACAATCTGGTGGTGAAGCTGCGCCAGGGGGGAACGATTTTCCCGGGGATCGTTGGTTACGACGATACCGTGGTACCGCAGATCGTCAACGCCATTCTTTCACGACATAATTTCATTCTGCTGGGACTTCGCGGCCAGGCGAAGAGCCGCATATTGCGCGCTCTTACCAGCCTGCTCGACCCTCAAATGCCTTACATCGCGGGTTGCGAGATCCACGACAACCCATATGCGCCGATTTGCCGCCCTTGCCGCGACAAGATTGCGCAGCATGGCGATGCTACGCCGATCGCGTACCTCACTCCCGATGGGCGCTACGTTGAAAAACTGGCGACGCCGGACGTGACGATAGCTGACCTGATCGGCGACATCGATCCCATCAAAGCGGCGCGGGGCGGGCATGAACTCAGTAGCGAGATGACCGTTCATTACGGACTGCTGCCGCGAGCGAATCGTGGGATATTTGCCATCAACGAACTGCCGGACTTGGCGGGGAAGATTCAAGTGGGATTATTCAACATCATGCAGGAAGGCGACGTGCAGATTAAGGGCTACCCCATCCGGCTGCCGCTTGACGTTGCTCTGGTATTTAGTGCCAACCCAGAGGATTACACGGCGCGTGGGAAGATCATCACGCCCCTGAAGGACCGCATTGGATCGGAGATTCGCACCCACTACCCGGCATCGGTCGAGGAAGGAATCGCGATCACGACCCAGGAAGCATGGACACAGCGCAACGGGCACAAGTTGCATATCCCGAAATATGTGCAGGAGGTCATCGAACGGATCGCGTTTGCCGCTCGTGAAGACAAGAAAGTCGACAAACGGTCCGGTGTGAGCCAGCGCTTGCCGATTTCGGCCATGGAGAATGTGATTTCGAATGCGGAGCGCAGAGCCATAAAGCACGACGAAAAGCTGGTGGTGCCGCGTATTGGAGATGTCTACGCGGCCATGCCGGCGATCACCGGCAAGCTCGAATTGGAGTATGAAGGCGAAATGAAAGGCGCTGACTACGTTGGCCGAGAACTGATTCGCACCGCAGTGGCCAAGGCTTACGACGGCTATTTCAAGGGCGTGGACATGCAGCAAGTGGTGCAATGGTTCGATCTGGGCGGCGAGATCCAACTGGCGGACGCGGCTGGCGCGGGCGAAGCGTTGCCATCGCTGCGCGGCATTCAGGGCCTGGTGGAAAAATTGGTGAAGCTAAACGTCGGCCCGAAAGACATGCCGGAGACTCAGGTCTCGGCGGCGGAGTTCATCCTGGAAGGTTTGCATGCTCAGAAGCGCATCGGGCGCAATGAGGAACGCGTCTTCACGGCGGGCGAGAAACAGCCGAAGCATCCCGAAAAGCCGTTCGAACGCGAAGACACACCGTATAAGCCGAGAAGGCCATTTAATTAGCTGTCAGCTCTCGGCTGTCAGCTTTCAGTGGCTTTGCTGATGGCTGAGAGCTGAAGGCTGAAAGCTGTTTTATGAAGCGCATTCGATATAGCAAGTACGTTCCCGATCCCGCCGGGGAGATGAGCATGGAAGACCTGCTCGGCGCCCTCTCTGACTTCCTGTTGCAAAGTGGTTTCCAGAATTATCTCTATGACGAGTTTCCTGAGGGCGAGCAGACGCTGGACGATCTGCGCGATGCAATCGAACAAGCTTTGATGAATGGCGACTTGCTTGACGAGCGGATGCGCGATCAATTACAGCGCATGCAGATGGAAGGCACGCTGGATGAGCTGATCGAGCAACTGATCGAGCGCATGCAGCAGGAGGATTACATCAGTATTGACCAGCCGCATGATCCTTCGCAGCGCTCGAGTGTAGGTGGGCAGGTGGGCGAGGCGCAGCAGCAAGTAAAGTTTGAGATTACTGACAAGAGCCTGGATTTCCTCGGTTTCAAGACGCTGCGCGATCTGATGGGATCGCTGGGAAAGTCGAATTTTGGCCGTCACGACACACGCGATATGGCCACCGGAGTTGAGGCGAGCGGGGCTTCGCGAGTGTATGAGTTCGGCGACACGCTGAATCTCGACATCACCGCGACCCTTTCCAGTGCCATCCAGCGCGAAGGCATGAAGCTGCCGTTGAACATTGAGTATTCCGATTTGCAGGTGCATCAGTGCGAGTATCAGTCGTCCTGCGCGACGGTGTTGATGCTGGATTGCTCTCACTCGATGATTCTCTATGGCGAAGACCGCTTCACTCCGGCCAAGAAAGTTGCGATGGCGCTGTCGCATTTGATTCGCACGCAATATCCCGGCGATTCGTTGTCGCTCATCTTGTTTCACGATTCCGCGGAGGAAGTGCCGCTATCGCAGTTGGCACGAGTGAAGGTTGGTCCGTACTACACCAACACGCGTGAAGGCCTGCGGCTGGCACAGCGGATTCTTCAGCGCCAGAGAAAAGATATGAAGCAGATTGTGATGATCACAGATGGGAAGCCGTCGGCGCTGACGCTTGAAGACGGACGCATTTACAAGAATGCCTTTGGGCTGGATCCGCTGGTGGTGAGCCAGACGCTCGAGGAAGTTTCCAAGTGCAAGCGGGCGGGTGTGATGATCAATACGTTTATGCTGGCGTCGGATTATGGGCTGGTGCAGTTCGTGCAGAAAGTTACCGAGATGTGCCGCGGCAAAGCGTACTTCACGACGCCTTATACCCTTGGACAATATTTGCTGATGGATTACATGTCGCGTAAGACGAAGACCATACATTAGGCGTCCGCTTATTTCTCCACGGTAAATACCACCGAGCCAATCGGACTGATGGCCGGCGAATTCTCGCTGAAGCCCGCACTCTGCACAGTAGCGACGTCTCCGATGCTGGCATAGGCATAAAGAATGTGCCGTCCGGTTGAGAGTTTTACCGGTATTTTGATTTTGGCCTGACCCGCGTTCCCCTTAATGGTGAGTGCAGTCGAAGACCACGTGCCCAGCCAGCCATCGACCTGGTAGAACGCCTGCTTCGGCACTGTCCCAGCCGGATTGCCCTGGTAATTGCTGGTGGCTGAAATTCCAAAACTTGGTTGGGTATTGTGGGTGCGGAACAGCGGACTGGTAGCAATAGTCTGGCCATCAGGAATTCCCTGCATCGCGACCGTGATGGGTACGCTGTTGGTATTGCTCAAATCTTCAGTTGGAAACCACAGGCTGGTGTAGCTATATCCGGTCCCGGCAAGAATGCCACTGCCCAAATCGACGGTCAACTGATTGGCAGCCAGCTCCCACAGACTCGGCACGACCGCTGAGACCGCTTGACTCATGCCATCAATCGCGGCAACCACACTGCTGCTGGTACCGGTGTCACTACCAACATAGACTGTGTCGGTCAGCGGATTGGCCGCAATCGACGATGATCCAGTAATCTGCGGATAGGTGGTGCCCGACAGATCAGCAATCAGGGCGTCGGTCGATCCGTTATAGACGAAAACGTGAGGCAAGCCAGCCGTTGCCGCTCCGACGTAGAAATTCCCGGTAACGGGATTCACTCCCACGGAATTGACATTGAAACCTGTTAACGGGATATTTGCCGCCACGGAATTCTTACCGGTATCAATCACTGTCACGTTCTGGTTGGTAATCACATAGAACCGCTTGGTCGCCGGATTCAGCGCGGCACCGAAACTCTGGCCCGGCAAGGGCACGGTTGCGACCAGTGCCCCTGCGACCGGATCGATGACATAAACGGAACCCAACGCGGCGTATGCCAGGTTCGCGGTTGAATCAACTACCAGGAAGCCGGGATTTGCTGAACCGACTGGAATTGTGCTTTGCAGAGCCTCGGTCGATCCATTCAGTACGTACACCTGAGACTTTTCATAATCCCAGGCAATGATCTGGTTTGTGCCGGAATCGATGGCCACGGCGCGGATGTCTGACGTGCTTGGAACACTCTGGATGACAGTTGAAACGTTAGTGGCGCCATCGACCGAGTAGAAAAGCCCCTGGCTGTCTCCGATATAGATCCTGTTGGTGGCCGAGTTGACGGCCAGGCATTCCGAATAGGTGCTGCCGAGAGGAATAGTGGTGACGCCCGCGCTGTCCTGTGATTTCCCAGTAAATCCTGCTCCAGCCTGGGCTTCATTGATAGCATACAGATCGCTCAATCTTTGCGTGTAGGTGATGCCAGTAGCAGGGTTGGAATCGATGTAGTTGTAATCAAGGTTTTCGTTGAAATTCCCCTCGAAGGCCGGAACCACACTTCGGGGGCTCACATCAAAGGCACTGACTGTGCCATCAACATTATTGGAAACGAACAGGCGGCTGAGCACGGGATCGAACACCGTGCCCATGGGCGAATTTCCAGTCGTAAGAAAAGTGGTCCCGGTTATCAAGATATTTTCTTCATCCAACAATGCGACGGTGTTGGCTTTGGGAAAAGTGACGGCAATCTGGTTGGTGCTGGAGTTTTCCGTCAAGGAAGCCGCGCCCAGCTGCTCGGTTGAAAAAAAGTTCCCCAGATGAAACTCGCCATCTCCCAGAGCAAAGAAGACGCTGCCTTCGTTCATCATCGCCAATGCGAATATCTGCGGTTCGACAAAGGCCGTAGCGCCCGGCTCTGCGCCAGGATCAGCAGGCTGCGTCAAAATCGAATAATTATTTGCCGGATAGATGCTGATTGCGTAATTCTGCCCGGGGCTGCTGGTCATCACCACGTTGGTGATTGGGTCGAGTGAAAGCGAAGCGAGGTCGGCGGGCAGCGGCGCAACCGTGGTCAGGATTTGATTGTCTGTGCCATCGATCACGACAACCGAGCCGACATTGCCAGTACAGGCGACGAAAACGCTGTGGGTCACAATGTTAACCGCCATGTCGACGGGCTTCGCGCTGAGGGGCAGCGTGGCAAGAAGCGTACCTTTGGTGGCATTCAGCACCAGTACTTGGTTGCGCGCGGAGTCGGCGACGTAAAGTTGATTCAGTGCGGCGTCCACAACCAGGGCGATCGGCTGGCCGCCGATATGTACAGAACCTACCAGCGTGGTGCCGGAAATCCCAGAAATGCTACCTGCCTCGCTGTTGGCCACATATGCGACACCCAGCAGCGGATTGATGGCAATGGCCGTTGGCCCGGTTCCCACTTTAATGACCTTTTTCACCGTCAATAGTTCGGAATCGATGATAGAAACGGTACTGTCAGTCTGATTCACCACGTACACCAGATGAGCCGTGGGGTTTACCGCGAGCTGGCCTGGTCCATGGCCTACCGGAATCGTTGCCAGGGTGGCTGCGCTCCAGGCTGGAACCGAAGACGCCAGCAGAAGGGTAAAGGAAAGGATAAAGAGAATACGGCGAACTCCAAGAGTTCTTCGTGTAGATTTCTGCATCGTGCGCTCCCAAGCGACGAGAGATTATACCTTTGAAGGTCAGATGAGGAAACAAAAAACGGGCCATAATCGGCTGCACGCAAGGGCTTTGCGGCACGATGGCAGGAGCCAAAACTAGAGCAGAAGCAGTCTAGCGCAATACTTCTAGCTTCCCTCCGCTTTTTTCACCGCAAGTTCGGCGGCTTGGAATCCCATTTTGCTGTGGGTGCCGTCACAGAACGGCTTATTGACGGATCCGCCGCAGCGGCATAGCGAAAAAGCCGGCTTGCCGGTGAGGTCGTATTTGTTGCCATTGACATCGACTAACTCGATGGTGCCTTCGGGAGCTTCCACTCGATAAGGTCCGTTGGGACGGATGGTGATTTTCACTGTAGCCATGAGGCCTCTTTTCTTGATTAGGGGCTAGACAGAAAAGATATCATGCTTGAGCTTTCAGTCTTCAGACGTCAGCCCAGCACCACCGAGAACACTCCATCCGAAATCTCTCGAGACCGAAGGCTGACTGACAACTCGCCTACGCCGCGCGCACTTCGGCTTGTAGCGTGCGGTGATAGAGCTTCAAGTATTCGTCGGTCATGCGCCGGGCGGTGAAACATTCGCGGGCGCGTTGGAAGGCGCGGGCGCCATAGCCACGGCAGAGATCGCGTTGCTCGTGCAGACGCCGAATGACGCCGGCGAGACTGGCGGCATCGTTTTCACGAAAGTAAATGGCGGCGTCGCCCCAAATCTCGCGGAATGACGGAATGTCGTTGGCGACTATGGCGCAGCGCGAAAAAGCAGCTTCGAGCGGCGCCAGCCCGAATGGTTCGTAGCGCGATGTGGCCACAAAGATCGCGGCCCGGCTGTAGAGCATGCGGAGTTGGGCCTCGGTCTGCACCCCTTTCAAAGAAATACTGGCCGGATCTGTCGCCACTTTAACGTCGGCGGAGATGGGAATGCGCGGCACCGGGGCGGCGTCGTCGGAGTTCACAATGCACACCGGCAACGGGTGAGCATGTTGGGTTAGCAGCGATATCTGCTTGCCTGCGTCTCTCAGTCGACCCACAGCGAGCACGGAATCGCTTTTATTCACATACGGGTTGAACGAAACCGGATTACGGCCGTTGTAAATCACCGCTTCCCGCCGTGGCGGTGCGTAGCACTCGCGAATGGTATCCAGCATCCACAACGAAGGCGCCACCACCATGCTGGCTTGCGACAAACCATCGGTGACCAGATCGCGATACCAACGCAGCCAGCGGCTTTCTTCCGGTTCACGTCCATGCACTGCCTGCCACCAACTAATCAGGTCGCCATGGGCAACCACAATCCGCGGCGTCTTGACGGGCAGTCCGCCATAGCACAGATGATTCAAGTGCAGCAGGTCGGGCTTGAGCTCCTTGACCAGGCCGGTCAAGTATTGGCAGGAATCGATGAAGTCGCGTTGGCCTTCTTGCATCCAGTCGAGACAGAAGGCAGTCGGCCGGTAGTCGAGGCCGGGCAAATTATCCATCCAGGAAGTTTGTTCGGGAAGTGGAATATCGCCGAGGCTGACGAGAGTGACATTAGCTCCGCGGCTGATGAGGCCAGTGACCAGTTCCTGAGTGTAAGTCCATACTCCACTCAGCGTATCGGTCGTGACAAGAACGTGCACTGGCTTGTCCTTTTTCCAGGGGGAATGCGCTTTTTCGCCCGGACCGGACCTGGTTGTCCGAGCCGTCATATTCTATTGCGAAATCGCTGGCGAGGAAAGCATTTCGTTGAGAAGCGGCTGTTCCGATGCAAAAGCTTGCACAATTTCTCCGCTGGATTGCACGCCATTGTGTCCGGATACAATGAGTGATGCTTCGCATGATGTGTGTGACGGCTCACCCCGACGATGAGGCAGGCAATTTTGGCGGGTGTTTACAGTTATATGCCGGGCGCGGAGTCGAAACCTGCGTGATCTGCCTCACGCCTGGACAGGCGGCGACCCATCGCGGCAGCGCCAAAAATGACATGGAGTTGGCCGCGCTGAGACGGCAGGAGTTTTCCGTCGCTTGCACGATTCTCAAGGTGACGAATGGAATCGTGCTGGACTACCCCGACGGGCAACTGCATCGGATGGAGACTGACAAAGTGGTCTCCGCTCTAACCCTGAAGATACGGGAATTTCGTCCACAGGTGGTGCTGACGTTCGGGCCTGAGGGCGGCGTGACCGGCCACACCGATCACTCGATGGCTTCGATTTTCGCGACTCTCGCTTTCCACTGGTCGGGGCGGAGCAACCGCTACCCTGACCATTTGAGCGACCACATCCGACCTCACCGCGCGAACAAGCTTTACTACGCAACTGCAAACTTCACACTGCCCGACCGCCAGCCGGTGACGCTGTCTGCGGCGACCGCCGTCATAGATGTAAGTGAATATATCAAGACCAAGCTAGAGGCTTTCCGTGCGCACACCACCCAGGCACCATTGTTCCAGATGTTCGAATCCCGCATGCGCCAGTACGGTGGGCATGAGAGGTTCCATCTGGCGGCGTCGCTGAATTCCACACCAGTTCAGCCGGAGACAGATCTGTTTACAGGGGTCAGCGAGACAGGTTAGCCACAGAAGTTACTCTCGAAGCGCGTGATGTATTCTCAGACTGTGCCGGCGATCGAAGAATATAGACGGCGTCTCAAAGATCGCGAACGTCGGGTCGCGAATCATGACCAAATTCATATTCGCCTCGGAAACGTTCGTTTAGGGCTGGTGTTGGCAGCCGCAGGAATTGCCTGGGAGTCTCTCTGGAAGCATGTTTTCTCACCTTGGTGGATGGTCGCGCCGCTGATCTTGTTTTTGTTTGTAGCAGTGCTTCATTCGCGCATCCTGCGAGCCCGGGAGCTAGCCCAGCGTGGGGCCATCTTCTATCTCACTGGTCTGGCTCGAATCGAAGACCGCTGGGCGGGTACCGGACAAACCGGCGACCGATTCAGCGACTCTCATCACGTTTATGCGGGTGACCTGGACCTGTTCGGTCGAGGCAGCTTGTTCGAACTGCTCTCGACCGCACGCACGCGCATGGGCGAAGACACGCTTGCGAAGTGGCTGCTCTCTCCTTCGCCACTCGACCAGATTGGGGAGCGGCATGTTGCCGTTCGTGAACTGGGCGATCAACTTGATCTCAGAGAGGATCTGGCGGTACTCGGCGAGGATGCCAGCGCGGGAGTGTATCCCGAAGCGTTGTTGCATTGGGCTGAGACGCCGAACCAGATGAGACCAGAGTGGATTCGATGGTTGGCATTGATCCTGGCTACGGCGGCGGTTTTGAGTGTGGTGGTTTGGGTGCTATGGGGAATCGCGATACCGCTCATCTCGATTGTTGTGGTCGAGGCATTCTTGAGCTATCGATTGCGCAAGCCCGTGAAGGAAGTTCTGCATGGCTCCGAACAAGCATTCCGCGACTTGGGCTTATTTTCGGGCATGCTGAAACAAGTCGAACATCACGGCTTCAGTGCGCCCCGGCTGCGCTCAATGCAGCACGAACTTTCATCACGCCATGTTGCGAGTTCCAGGGCTGTCGCGCATCTGAGAACCATTGTTGATTGGGCCGACTCACGCGACAACTACATATTACGAGTTTTAGACATACCCCTCATGTATTCGGTGCAGGTGGCATTTGTAGCGGAACGCTGGCGGCGCGCCCACGGCCACGCAGTGCGGAAATGGTTAACCGTGATCGGGGAAATCGAAGCGCTTTTATGTTTGGCTGCCTACAGCTATGAGCACCCCGACGATCCTTTTCCCGAGTTTACACCGGGTACGGCATGCTTCGATGCCACAGACATTGGACATCCGTTAATCCCCACAGGGAATTGCATTCGCAACGATGTCCGTCTATCCGATGGTACGGACGTGTTCCTGGTAAGCGGTTCGAATATGTCGGGCAAGAGTACGCTGCTGCGGACGGTCGGAATTAATACTGTGCTTGCGATGGCGGGCGCGCCTGTACGCGCACGGCGACTTCTATTGACGCCATTGCATGTAGGCGCCAGCATTCGCGTAAACGATTCTTTGCAAGAGGGAAGCTCGCGCTTTTATGCGGAGATCACCCGGCTTCGTAAGCTTTACGACCTCGCGGATGGTAATCCTCCGTTACTGTTCCTGCTGGACGAACTCTTGCAGGGCACAAACTCGAATGATCGGCGTATTGGGGCCGAGGGCATTGTTCGCGCGCTGCTGAATCGCGGAGCTGTGGGATTTGTGAGCACTCACGACTTGGCGATCGCCGACATCGGCGGCTCACTACAGGGGCGTTTACGCAACGTCCATTTTCAAGAAGAATTTGTGAATGGAAGGATGCACTTCGATTACAAACTGCGAGAAGGCGTGGTCACGAAGAGCAACGGCCTGGCCCTGATGAGGTCGATCGGGCTGGACGTCTGACCAGCCCGCTTGTTGCTTCTTTATAGCACGAGCCTCTGCCGACCTCACCGCGGCTTGATTATGTCGCTCAACACATCCGGCTTTGAGTCGTCGCGTATCAAGTGCGGGTACTTCTCACCACCGTGATAGTCGAGGTTATAAGTCTTGAAATATTCGGTGTTCTCGACCAGCAGCGCCAGGGGCGCGGAACTGATTGTCCCGGCCGTGAGCGCGTCGTGCAGGACATCGACGGAAAAGCGGCGGGCGTTCACTGCAACTACTTTCATTCCCGGACCAATCCCAGCTTTTGCGGCGGACATGCCTTCAATGGTGTCGATGATCGTGCCGTCCTGCTTGAGTTGAAGCCCGATCGAGTAGCTCGCGTTGATGTCGTCATCGTAATGCTCGCTAATGCGGAACAATTCCGATGGATTGCTGTCATAGACCAGCTTCCAGCCGCTGCGTTCGATGCCCTGAAGCGGAGCGCCGGGCCCATGGTTGGTGAGACGCTCTGTCCAGAAACCGCGCCAGTCATAGGCTGCCACCTGGTTCAGAGTGCTAACTACGTCGTCAAAGGTGTAGATATTCACCGCTGGCGGTCCGCTCTGCCCGCCGTGGAAAAGATGGCAGAAGTCGTCCATTGATTTCTTGTTGTGGGTTTGCTGGCGAATGATGGTGTCCACCCACAGCCAGTTAAGAACGTCTTCGTCGTAGTAATCGACCTCACGCCGCCATGACTGCCACTGGTTGGGAGCATCTTGCATCGACGGCACACCGTCGGCAGTGTCCTGGAGGTTACGCCAGGTGCGACCGGGAAGATTGTCGAGGCGCGCAGCAATCAGAGCCAGGAAGTCACGATATTGCTCCGGGGTGCGGAGTCCACTGCGCGCGCTAAGCAGGTCCCCGAGATAGGAAGTCAGGCCTTCATAAACCCACAGCAGATCAGTTTGCATGGGCTTTTCGTAATCGGGCGTCGCCAGGTCTGCGGGCCGGCGATACTTTCCGTTCCAGGAGTGCACATATTCGTGGGGCAGCAGGCCGGCGTGCAAGACGCGGTGCTCGGGGTCTACCAAACCACGTTCGTCCACACGACTATCGTTCGATTCGTGATGTTCAAGACCAAAGTGCGCGACGTGGTCACTGAGACTGTAAAAAAAATGATAGTCGCGGAAATGGCGGGCACCGAAGAGTTTGAACGCCTGATCGGTAAGGTTTTTGTAGTCGTCGAGAACGTCAGCGGGGGCATCGAGCGCGGCGGCACTGTCGGCAGCGATATCCATTTCCTGGGGTGGGTTCTCTGCCAGGGGAACAATACGCAGATATTCCCCGGCAATGACAGGCGAATCCACCAGCGTGGTCAGTGATACCGGACTGAACTCTATTTCGGAGCCACTATGCGACGCGACCGGGAGTGGTGTGCCGAATTTCCATCCTGCGGGAAGTCGCAAGCTGGCAGTGTACGTCAGTTGATCGGAAGTCCAGTTCGCAGGGTAGAGCAAAACCGTGTTCCAGCTCAACACGGTCATCTTTTCGGTATTAGACATACCACCGGTGTAGATGCCACCTTCCGCTGCCGGCGCTGCGTAGTCCAGAGCTACGTTAACGGTCGAAACTCCTTGTGGCACGTCAACGTGAAAGGTCCATCCATCGAGCAGATCCCGGCGCCAGGTCAGGGGCTGTCCGTTGGCGGAGAATTTAAGGCCGGTGAGATCCTCAATCGGCCCGGTTGGACCATGTTCACCGGGAATCCACTTAGGATAGTAAAGAGTCATGGAACCTGGAGCGGCAGGAATGGTGAGTTGGGCGTGAATGATCTTGCGCGGTGCATCGCTGGCATCGACTGCAATAGTGATCGTCGGAGCATTAGAGGTGTTCTGTGCGAGGACAGGTACGATTAGAGCAAAACAAAAGAACACACACAGCCAGACACGGCCCGAACGGTGCATTTGAATCTCCCTGGGTTTTTGCGGCAGCGAATCAAGAACTTTCGAATATAACAGAAACGTTTCAATACTATTCTTCGGTTGCAGAGGTCAAGGTTCGTGACCGGGGGTCGCTCTGCTATGATTTCGCCGTGTCGTCGCATCCTCAGCGCGGAAAATTTATTACCTTCGAAGGGCTCGACGGATGCGGCAAGAGCACGCAACTGGAAAAGCTGGCAAAGGTGCTGCGGGCACAGCATCTATCGGTGGTCGTCACTCGCGAACCGGGCGGCACGCCTACGGGAGACAAGATTCGCAAGTTGCTGCTGGATAGCGGAACCTCGTCACTTGCACCGCTCGCAGAGCTGGCCCTGATGTTTGCTTCGCGTGCACAGCACATCAAGGAGATTATTCAACCGGCGCTGGCCGAGGGTCGCATAGTGTTGTGCGATCGCTTTACCGATTCTAGCGAAGCTTATCAGGGTGGCGGACGAAAACTGGGCACCGAACCGGTGCTGGCGTTGCACCATGTTCTTTGCGGAGACCTGCAGCCCGATCTTACGATCCTGATGGACTCCGACCCAGTGATGAGTGTAGAGCGGGCTCGCCGTCGTAACCAGGCAAGCACACCAGGGCACAAGCGCGATGATCATGATGAAAACCGCTTCGAGCAGGAAAGCCGGGCGTTCTTTGGGCGGGTGCGGAATGCGTATCTGGCAATCGCCGAACGGGAACCGCAGCGGGTGATATTAATTGATGCGCGCGGAACGGCAGAACAGACGCACAAGCGAATCAAGGAAGTGGTGGGAAGAAAGTTGAAGATAGCCGTCAGCACTCAGCCGTCAGCGTTCAGCCGTTCCGGTTCGAGATGAACGCAATAGAACCACCGGACTGGGCGAAAGATGAGGAAGTAGATGAGTGCTGAATGCTGAATGCTGAGTGCTAACCGACATGCCTTTCTCTGATTTCTACGGCAACTCGGAAGTGGTTGATCGCCTGCGCGAGATGCTGGCGCGAGAGCGCTTTCCTCAGGCTGTAATCCTGACCGGGCCGCAAGGCTCAGGCAAGTACACGCTGGCGCTCATGCTTGCGAAGGCGATGAATTGCCTGCAGCCAACCACAACCGAGGGCCTGCCGGATTTTTGCGGCAAGTGTTCGAACTGCGTGCGCATTGCGCAGTCGGAAGATCTGGATGCGCGTATAGCAGAAGCGGTTGAAGCGCGAGAGAACATGCGCGAGACCGATAAGAAGGAAACGCGCATGTATGTCCAGACTCATCCTGACGTGTTGGTGATCCCGCCTGATCCGCCACAGATGATGATCAAGGTGGACCAGGTACGGAGAGTGATCGAGACCATTTACTACCGGCCGGGCGACGCCAAGGAACGGGTCTACATCTTCACCGATTCGGCTTTTATGAAGGAAGCCGCGAATTCTTTGTTGAAGGTGCTTGAAGAACCGCCCGAGTTCGCAACAATTTTCTTACTGGCCGAGAATGCCGGCGAGTTGCTGCCGACCATTCGATCGCGCTCAATGGTGACTGGACTGAAGGCGCTATCCACCGAGGAAATCGAACGCTATCTTGCGAAGCAGCGGCCGGATTGGAGTCCGAAACAGCGGGCATTGGTGGCGCGCCTGAGTGAAGGAGCGGTGGGGCGGGCGCGCAGCTTCGATCTGGCGGCCTACACGGCGGCCCGCCAACACGCTCTGACCATTCTGAATTCTGCGGTCCGGGCAGCAGATCACAGCGAACTGTTCAAAGTAACCGAAACTTACCGGGCGGGGGCCGAAGGGCGGGAGAAGATCGAGCGACTTCTGCGAACCATCTACTCGCTGTTGCAGGATTTGCTGTTTATCAACTCGGGAACACCAGAGTCGATACACAATACTGACATAGAAGGCGAGCTGCGGAGGCTGGCGGAGGCGGCCAGCTTTGACTGGATTGCCTCGGCGGCTGAGGGCCTGGCGGAGGTAGAGCGGGGCATGCGGCGAAACCTGTTGCGGTCACTGTCCCTGGATGCGTTTGCGGTTGGAGGAGCAGTTAGCAGTTAGCACTTGGCATTTGGCCAGGACAGGTTTGTACGGTGGCGACTGGAACCCGGCCCTGGTGGCTAAATGCAAAGTGCTAAATGCTAACTGCTTGTGCACGCACCACCTGAGCATTGTCATTCCGGCTGCCCTTGTGCTAGGTTATTGGCAAGTTCACGCCTTCAAAAACCCACAATCACAGTCGCGCCGTGTGATGTGGCCCGCGTCAAAAGCGTGTCTACAGGTGGTGTTATGAAAGATGCGATTGATTCCATGCCAGCCGAGCGGACAATCGAGCCGGAAGGTTTTGCCAACCGCAAGCTGATTCGTCCCTCGCTGAACCGCAACGACCACGCCCCTCATCCGGCGCCCCCAGCAGGGGAACGCCGTGCGGAGCGTCCGGAACGTGGTGGCGACCGCAATGGAGGAGGCGGCAGAAAGGCGTCTCCACCTGAGCAGACCAACGCTGAGAACTTCTATTACCAGAAGCAGATGCAATCGAAAACCCCGATGGTCATCGTGCTCCGTGACGGCGAACAAATTCGCGGGATCATTGAGTGGTATGACAGGAGCTGCCTCAAGGTAAACCGCAACGGTGCCGCCAACCTGATGATTTACAAGCCTTCGATCAAATATATGTACAAAGAAGGCGAGAACGGAAAGTAAGCTCTCAGTTTTCAGCCATCAGCTCTCGGTTTACGGCTCTCGGTTTCTTGGCCTCGGTGTAACGACCGTCCTATTGCGGATACCTCCCGGTTGACAATCGCTCATATCTTCCTTAGCATCAATAACTTGGTAGCACTGCAACCATCCCGACGCAGGAGCCGCTTGTGATTAAGCTCGATATCATCAACGAAGTCGTCAACAAGACCGGAATCACCAAGACCAAGGCAGAGTTGGCCGTGGAAACCGTTTTTGAAAGCATGAAGCGGTCGCTGACCAAGGGCGACCGCATCGAGCTGCGCGGATTTGGCGTGTTCAATGTGCGGCCGCGCAAGACTGGCATTGGGCGCAACCCGCGCACCGGGGCTGAAGTCTCCATCCCGCCGGGCAAGGCGGTGCGCTTCAAGCCGGGCAAGGAGTTGCAGTCCATCGAGTGATTGTATGCGCGGGAATCCGCGTCCCGGCGCGCGCTGGCAGCATCCAACTACCGCGGAAGACTTTGTCTCCTCGATTGGAATCCTGAATCTTCATGTCTGATCTTGTTCCTCCCGTACCTGCGGAAACTGATTTCGAGACGCCCATGCAGTTGCTTTACGTTTCCCGCCCCAGGCAACGCTACTGGCTGCATATTCTTTTGTTTCTGGCGACTGTGTTCACCACGCTGGTGGTGGGATGCCGCATCACCTACAACTACGAACATAATCTACCAGCATTCTCAATGTCTGCCGACAGCCTGCCTTTCTTTCCGGCAACCTGGGCGCTCGAACGACCGTCGCGGCTGCTGTTGGGGTTGCCTTTCGCAGCCACCTTGCTTCTGATCCTGATGGCGCATGAGATGGGGCACTACCTCTACTGTGTATATTACGGCGTCGATGCAACCCTGCCATTTTTCATTCCCGTACCGACCCTGATCGGAACGCTCGGGGCCTTTATTCGGATCCGTTCGCCGATCCGTTCGCGCACGGCGCTGTTTGATATTGGCATTGCCGGACCGATTGCCGGGTTCATAGTGGCGACGACGGTGCTGATCTTCGCGCTTCCATTGTCGAAAATGATTCCGGTGACGGTAGGCGATTCAGATATCCAGTTGGGATATCCGTTAATTTTTTCCGTCGTGTCGAGCGTGCTTCAGGTCGGTGGCAACGGCCATTTTTCTTCGATTCGGAATATGGGAATTCATCCGACGGCCATCGCCGCCTGGGTGGGAATGTTTGCCACGGCGTTGAACTTGCTTCCAGGCGGGCAGCTCGACGGCGGACACATCGTATTCTCGATCGCTCCTCGCGCCCACAAGCTGGTTTCGCGCTTGACCATTCTGGCGCTGATTCCCATGGCGCTTTACTTGTGGTCAGGATGGATCTTATGGGCAATACTGCTCCGCATCAGCGGCATGCGGCATCCCATTGTCGCGGAGTGGCCGGAAGTAGCAGGCGTTCGGCGCGGACTGGCGGTGTTTGCTTTGATCATGCTCGTATTGACTCTCGCGCCAGCGCCGTTTGCGCATAGCTCTCTGCTGGAAGTGCTCCGCGAGTTGCGGCAGTAAATCGCACTCACACGGGCGAGGACGCCGAAGCGCCGCTCTAGTCTTCCACCACACGAGTGGTCATCCCACCTGCGGGTTCACCACCGGCAATGCCTTGGGCCACGATAAGCCGTCGCGCTTCGACTCGAATCTTGGGCAACTGCAAGGCGAACAGTGCGGCACCCCCAACACCCGCAACGGCTCCCATAGCAACGGTGATTGGCGCACCCAAACGGTCCGCAAGCGCTCCTGCGAACAGCGCGCCGAACGGCGCCATTCCCATGAACATCATCGAATAGACGGCCATGACTCGTCCGCGGAGATGGTCGGGAACCATGGCCTGGATGAGCGTGTTCGAGGAAGACATTTGCAGCATCATGAAGAACCCTACCGGCAGGAGGAGTCCGACGGAGAGCCAGAAGTTGCGAGAAAAGGAAAAGAGAATCAGGCTGACACTGAAAGCTCCGCAGGAAAAGGCCACCCAGCGTCCCAATCCCTGGACGCCAGTTTTGGCTGCGAGGGTTAGAGCTCCGAGCAGGGCGCCCACACCAGTCGCACCCATCAGGATGCCCAGTTCGCGCGCGCCACCATGCAGCACGCGATGCGCGAAGATGGGCATGAGCACGGTATAGGGCATCGCCACCAGGCTGACCAACCCCAGCAGCAACAGGATGGCGCGCATGGGCGCTGTCCGGCTCACAAAGCGGAAGCCTTCGATGATATGCGCCAGGGGCGAGACCCGATCGTCCGCATAGGATGGCGGGTGCACTTTCATTAACCACAGACCTACGATGACCGCGATGTAACTCACGCCATTGGCGAAGAAGCACCAGCCTTCGCCGATCCGGGCCACGAGAATTCCCGCGATGGCCGGACCGATGACGCGCGCGCCATTGAACATGGAAGAGTTCAGCGCAATGGCGTTCATCAGGTCTTCCTTGCCGACCATGTCCACTAGAAACGCCTGCCGGCCCGGGATGTCAAAGGCGTTCACCACTCCCAGCAATGCTGCGAGCACAAAGATATGCCAGACATGAACCGTTCCAGTAAGGGTCAGTGCCGCTAGGATAAGGGCGAGGACCATGGAGCAGACCTGGGTGGTAATTACGACGCGCTGCCGGTTGTAGTGGTCGGCGACGATCCCGCCGAATGGGGCCGCAAGAAACACGGGGAACTGGCTGGCAAATCCGACAGAACCCAGTAAGAGCGAAGAACCAGTCAAGCGATAGACCAGCCAGGCCTGGGCGACGGTCTGCATCCAGGTTCCAATCAGCGAGATCAGTTGACCGCTGAAGAAGAGTTGAAAGTTGCGATGGCGCAGGGCACGCAGCGTGGCAGACAACTGGATTTTCCCGCGTGGGAGTGTGGAGCTTTGATCTGGAGGACGTTCCGTTCGGGGTGGCACAGTTGGCTCTGTAACTATCCTATCAGCCGGCGCCGGGAGGAAATCTTCGACGGCTAAGCCCGAAACCTGTTCCTTCCGCAGAATCCTCGCCCATCGCGGCTGTAGCACAATCGGGTCATTTTGCAATCGGGTGGATTTTGCATACAATACTCCTAACCCCCGGACCCTCCTCCCGGTTTGGCATCATCCGCCACTGCGTGTGTTCAAGCCCTGAGTAGGAATCTGGCCGAGCTTGGGAAGGGAGTTTTCGCTTGCGCTCAGTTACAAAAGTCACTTGGCGTAAGGGCTAACTCTTCATAACATGCAATTACCTGGTTTACTGAGGCCCTCTACATGCACGGGATAGCGGTTACCCTTCTTACCGAGGACAAGGAACGGCTGCAGGCACTCCAGCAACGGCTGGAGAACTCTCAGATCGGCCGCAATGTCTTTGGACATGTAGGCTTTCCCGCCAGCCAGACCGATCCCCTGCTCCGGCAGATTCAGGACGTTCGTGCCGAAGTTGTACTAGTGGATATTGATCCCGAGAACGTTCACCGGGCCATCGGGGCGATTGAACTCATCCACGCCAACACCAATGACATTGTGATCTTCGCCGTGGGGGCGCTGACAAATCCCGACACTATTGTGTCGGCTATGCGGGCCGGAGCACGCGAGTACCTGGAGCGCAACTCCACCGCGGAAAGCATGGTGGAGGCCCTCAACCGTTTCGCGGCATCGCGTGGCAAGGCGCGTACATCTTCGGGCAGAGCGCGGGTTTTCGCAGTCACTAACGCCAAAGGCGGAGCGGGCGCGACGACGGTCGCGGTGAATACGGCTACGGCTCTGCAGGAAGCGCATTCCGGGGTTCTGCTGGTGGATTTTGCATCTCTGGGACACGCCGCCCTGCATCTCAATGCTCGTCCGACTTTTGGGCTCACGGATGCGCTGCAGAATCTGCACCGTATCGACAGTTCCCTTTTGCAAGGCTTGATGACCGAGTGTAAGGACGGCCTGCAACTTCTGGCCGGCCCACAAACGCCTCATTTGGTAACACCAACGGCTGCCGAGCTTGCCGGCCTGTTTGATCTATTGGTATCGCACTTCCAATACGTGGTGGTTGATTGCTCGAACCGCATCGACGACACGGCACGTATGCTGTGTGATCTGGCCAATGCGGTCTTACTGGTCGCGCAGACCGATGTAGTGTCGTTGTGGAGCGCGGGACGCATGAGGACATTTCTGGAAGAGGGAGCGGGACGCGACCGCGTGCGCCTGATCCTCAACCGCTATAAGAAGATTCCCGGCTTTAGTGATGAAGACGTGGAAGCAGCCACCAACTGCAAAGTATTGTGGAAGCTGCCCAACAATCACCAGGCGATTGCGCCCGCAATCGACAAGGGCACGCCAGTTGCGTTGCAGGAAAGCGTGGATATTGGGCGTTCGTTCCGTGGGCTGGCAGCGCTGCTGGCTGATGCATCGCCAACTTCCGAAGGCTCTTTGGATTTGGTTTATCAGCCGGACAAGTCAGAAACCAAGAAGAAAGCCGTTGGCCGCCTGCTGATCTCGCCTATGCGCGCTGGCCAGTGATCATTTCATTTACACTTCAGAACTGGATCCTCAGAGGCTAAAGCCAGGCAGTTATGGGGTTTTTTACGGCGTGGCTGAAGCCATGCCCTCCCGCCCTACTTTGCGGCGGCGGATTTTCCTTCCAGCTTGGCGTAAATGACGGGATTCGCGCAGACTTCGTAGTACCACTGGTCTGTCCAGTGTTGTAACGAGAGATTATGGGTTTCGACCTGTGGTACGCGGCTTCCGCGCACTACAATCTTGCGGAAGATATCATTGCCCACCGGCACTAACCCGCTCCACAGGCGGTATTCTTCATGGGTCTTGAGCTCGGGGAGTTCGAGCTTGCAGGGCTCGAGGGAAATCTCCTTTTCCAACTTGTGAAATGCAGCTTCACTCATGCGAATGCCGTTCACGTTGTACTTCAAAATGAAGTCCTCAGGACTGTCCTCCAGGTCGGCATCGCTTACGGTCTGAAATGCATAAACGTGGAAGGGAGTGTCGGCGCTCTTCATGGTTTTGCGCACGCGCTTGCTACAGGAAGAAAGCCGGTCGCTCTCGTTCAGCGCATCCGAGATCATGATTCGCTGCTCTCCATCCATCAAGTACATGGGCGGCGAATCCTGGTAGGAAATTCCTACCCCTAGTTCGATACCAGGGAGACCCGCCCGTTCCACCAACTGGTTGTAACCGCGCACGATCTCGACGATCTCCCGCGCCAGCACCGAAGCGCGGCCGACCCCTAAACCTGATTCACCGTCGCGTTCGAGGATGGCAAGAATAATCGCATCGCCCTCCAAAAAGACTTTGACGGCGCCGTACTTGGCCAGCAGCTTGTTCACCGGATCGTAGAAGTTCAGGCTGAAATACGAAGCCGGATTCATGCCGCGCTCCAACAGAGACCGAGTGAGCCGGGACGAGTCGCGGATGTCAGCTTTGATAACTACGTGCCGCACGACTTTTTCCTCGCCGGATTTCTGTTCGTCGGGGAGCAGGAACTGATACAACGTTCCGTTCATGGCTGAGAGTTGGCGGATCTTGTCGTTGGCGACCAGGTTGATGCTGTCCAGCGCATTGTTGAGGGTTTCAAGTTGCCGCAGATCGCGATGGTAGCGAATGAAGTCCCGCAGGAAACGGCCAGCCTTCTTGGCCCGCTCTGGCCCACGACAATTCGCGACGCGGTCAATGGCGGCGTACAAACTTGCGGGGGAAAGCTTTCCGTGTTCGGCGATCAGCTTTTCAACACGGATTCTCTCTTCCTTTGAGATTAGGGCATTCTTCAACTGTTGGGCGTTGATGCGGGGTGAATACTCGGCCAGCAGCGGCGCGACTTCATAAGAGGCGGTCACGTACTCCATCAGTTTTTCGCGTTCCACCAGATTCACCCAGGAGCCGAGCCTGTGCTCTTGAGCTCGGCCTTCGGGCGTGGAATCATCGGGCGTGCCGGCTCCAACTAGTTCGTGTGCATTTTCGGGAACATTCAGCCATCCGTCGAGTGTAGCTTCAGGGTCCCGGCCCAGTTCCAGCTTCGTCGATTCCAGGAATTCGCAGGCAATGCGCCGGACGTTCGCGAAGCGATCGGGGTCGCGGTCGAAGCCGCCCAACATGACATACTGCTCGGCGTTTAAGTAGGTATCGCGACCGTCCTCAGTAAAGATCAAGGGATTGAGAAACAGCTTGTATTGCTCGTCGAAGCTGTTGCCGAAAAGAGAGCGGCGGGTACGGGCCAGAGTCTCCTTCTCAATATCGCGGAGCGTGCGCAGTAGCTCCTGGCCGGCCTTGCGCAGAATAATTTTCTTAGCTACCTGGAAGGCCGCAGCCCGCTCCCCATACTCCAATACCTTGTACTGCTGCAAGCCGTCGTGGCTTTTCAACGTCATGCGGCAACGTTCCAGAATCTGTGCGAACTGAGCATTGAGTTCGAAACGAAGGAACTTGATGATCGCCGACCGCGCCAGCAAATCCAGCACCGGACTTCCCTGCACTTTGGCATGGTTCAAGGCGGCGACGTGAACCTCCGCCAGTAGAGGCTTTAAGTCGGAAAGTTCAACTCGTTGCTGAGGCCGCGAACTGGAAGCTGGTCGGATGATGTTTCCGTGGCTCTGTTGCGCCTCGGTGGCCAGCAACCCCTCAACATCTCCGTGGCGTATGACGAAACGCGCAATGTGCAGGCGCATCTGCTCTACGAATTTGGGACTTAGGTGAACATCATGACGCAAGTTGTCGACACCAACCTGCAAGCCTTCCAGAGAGAGGGCAGGAGTAAAGCTTGTGAGCCGGAGCGGGGCCGCCTCCTCTGCGTGGTGCCCGAAGCTGAAGATAGGGATGCGAGGCATCTTGAGAATCCAACCTCTTAACTAGGGTTGCCGTGCCTGGCTCACCAGGCTGGCACGAAATTGTGGAACCACCAGCGCCTGCTCCACGGTAGGCACATTCAGCGTGGCCAGTTTCGAGGCTATGGCTTGGGCAGCGGCAACTGCCCCGGTGCTGCTGTATGCTCTCCACAGAAGACGCATGGAAAGCGGGTCAGCGGAATCTTCCTCCAGGTGAGAAATTGCTTCCGCATACTTCCCCTGGACCACCAAGGTGGCGCCCGCCGCTCCGTGATAGCAAAGCTGGATGACCTGACTCCGGCTCTTTTCCGCCATAGTTTCCAATTGACTCACAGCTTTGGCTGCCGAGCCCATGTCTTCCCCGGCCAAACGCATGGCCTGAACTTGCAGAATGCGAGCCTGCTCTTCATTGCGGTCGGTCTCGGAGAGCTGGTGGGGCTCCTGCAACGCGTACTCCGCCACTTGCAACTCTTTCACCGCCAATTTCGAATTCGGTTCGTACATCGCCAGGACCCGGTGCGCCTCGGCCTCCAGTTTCCCCAGCCCGGCAGCGTGCGCATGTTTGGCCACTTCAGTCAAAGCTTTTTCTGACTGTCTGTGATTGCCCTCTCGAATCCAGGTCACGGCGGACTGTAGTTCGAACTGAACTTTGTCTCCCTGACTTCCGGCGAACACGATGGCTCTTTCATATTCCTCGCGCGCATCTTGTTCTTTTCCCATGAGGGCCAGGGTATCGGCGATGCCTATCTCCGAGCCGAAGTTCGGATCCATGCGAACGCTCGTACGGTATTGATCGAGGGCAGCGTCGAACTTTCCGTCCATGCGCAGAATCTCACCGTAGGAATCGTGTGGGTTAGGCTCATTGGGCACCAGGGCAACGTAGCGATCCATGGCTGCAAAGGCCTTTTCAAAATCTCCGTCGAAGGCATAGGTGTATCCCAAGTCATTCAGCACGGCGGGATAGTCAGGCAAAATGCTCAAGGCATGCTCGAGCACGACAGCTGCCTGATGATAGCGTTCCTGCAATGTCAACCAGTCGCCGGCCAGAAAGGCCAGGCGCGCATCGCGTGGATACTTCGCCAGCAAATCATTCATGGCGGCGATGGCAGGCAGATAATCATCCTCCTGCGCCCCGGCCAGCCAACGAATCAGCAGCTGTTCTCCTGCACTCACCCCAGGCGCCAGTTGCTTTGCCTGCTGCCGGGATTCGGCTTGCTCGGCGGGATCTTTGCTGATCTTGGCGATCATGATGAAAGCTTGCGCGAATTTGGGATCGGACTTAGTAGCGGCTCGCAAGAAATTGAGGGAACCGTCGAGACGGTATTGCTCAAAATTCTGCATGGCTGCTTCGAAGTCGGTGCGTGCCCGCGTGGAAGAAGTCGTGACCGGCAGCTGATCACTATTACCAACTTGAGCGTACGGTTTCGGACTGCTCTTACCATCGGCTAGCCCGTACGAGCACGACAGCAAGAGCAGAAAAAAGCAGCAGCGGCGAACCATTGGAGCCTCGGAAATGATTGATTTTCCTACTTGTTATGGGTTGAGCGTAGCACGGGCAGTGAGAGCCGGAAAACGTTACCCAAGTTACATAAAGGGTGAAATTTCGTGCCCATTTCCAATTGATACGAAAGGACTTGCAGAAGCTGTGGTTGGGGTAAGCCCTTAGGGACGTCAAGCTCCGGCCAGAATGGCTAAAGCTTCAGATCTTCAGGAAAATGCGTTTGCGATAGAGCGCCCACATAGCTGCCCAACACACGAACACAAAGCCGATGGCGTACAGCAGAGACGCAAGAGCAGGGCTGAATAAAGGTTCGAACCCATTTTGGTAGAGGACTTCTTGCCACGACAACCCAGTGGCGGTGGAGAAGCGGTAGAGGCTGTGTGAGATCGCTTCGGCAAAGACGTAAGCCGCAATGGGGTTCATTCCGAATACCAGAAAGAACGTGGTCCAACGACCTCGCCATGGCTTGACGTCAAGCATCCAATAACACACAGCGAGACAGAGCAGCGCCAGTCCGGCGGTGAGCAGCACGAAGGAACTAGTCCACAGATTCTTGTTAATGGGGAACCACAAATTCCAGAGTTCACCTGTTCCAAAGCCAACCAGACCAAACAGCGTCATGCCGAGGACTTTTGCCTCGCCCGTGCGGGCGCTGCGCAGGCAATCGCCGGTGATCAGACCCAGCAAAGTCGTGGCAATTGCGGGAATGGTGCTGATGACACCCTCGGGATCGCGCGTACCGTCGTATAAGTGCCCAGCCAGTAGTCGACGGTCGAACCAGGCGGCCAGATTGTGGTCGGGATCGAGCCGAGGAATGTCATGAGTAGGGATGCCAAATCCGGGCACGGGGACATAGCGCATCAGAATCCAATAGCCGGCAAGGCATGCGACGGAGGCCACGATCCAGCTTCGTCGGCCGGAACAGAGGGCGAAGACGGCAGTAACGACATAGCAGATCGCAATCCGCTGCAGAACTCCGTAGACGCGCCACGACGACAACAAATATTGATTGGGGAAGCCGTTCAGGAATAAGCCCAGAGCGAACAGCACCAGGCCGCGCCAACAGACATGGCGAAGAAGCTGCCAGCGCGACTCGCCCCGCTTTAGACGTGCGCGAAACGAGAATGCCATCGACACGCCGACAATGAACAGAAAGAAAGGGAAGATGAGGTCGGTGGGGGTCCAGCCGTTCCATTCCGCGTGTTGCAGCGGCCAGTAGGAGTCTGGCCCGTTGCCGGCGTTGTTGACCAGAATCATGGCCGCGATGGTCGCGCCACGAAACACATCGAGAGAAATCAGCCGCGTAGCCGATGTCGCTGCCGCGTCAGGCTCAGACCCGCGAAGACTAGCCGCAATGGGTGCCGGTGGCATGGTTGACTGAGGGTTGATTCATTTCAGGTTCGCCTGCACGGGATAGTACTTCTGAATCATTCTTCCCGTCATCAGGCCTCCCTCATATTCCGGAATGATGACTTCGTCGGCCCCGGAATTGCGAATGGCATTGGCATAACGTTGCTGGCCCGCGCGAGTGATGATTTTCATGTTGGAATTCAGCGATCTCGCCGTCACGGTGATGTAGAGGTTATCGGCGTCGTTATCGATGACGACACAAATGCCGCGCGCCCGCGCGAGTCCCGCTGTCAGAAGAACATCGTGCCGCTTGGCATCGCCCTGGACGACTAGGAGTCCATCCTTTAGGAGTTCGCGGCAGAGGCCTTCATTGGTCTCAATCAAAACAAATGGGATCTCGAGCCGGTTCAACTGGTCCACAACGGTCCGGCCCACCTGCCCGTAGCCGCAGATGATGAAATGATCTTTCACCTTTTCGATACCGATGTCATTCACCATGGATTTCCATACCTCCACACCTTGCCGACGAAAGACGGTGGCCAGAATGCGTTCCGCTATCCAAATCTGAAAGGCAAAGACGCATGAATAGACGCATAGCGCAAAAAACTTGGTCGCATCGTGGACGGAATGATAATCAATCGAATGCGGATTGAGGATCCAGAATAGAGCATCCTGCCATCGTAGATGTTCCAACCGCATGTAAACCCGGACACACAGAAGGTTGAATCCTGCGAACACCAGGATTGGCAGCCACAATCGGCGAATAAAAACAAGAACGATTCGACCCATTTAGGCTCCGACGCGGCAGACGAATGTTGGGCAATATAACAGAAAAGGCGAGTGACTCGAAGAACAAGGGTGGCCGATCAAAGTTTTCGATCAGCGCCCGATCCAAGCACCTACGGCCGGGTGTCCAGCGGGTGGTTGGCCTTCTCGAAGAATTCGTTCTGCAATTGCAAACTGGTTTGGTCGGCTTTTATGGCGCGGATGCACTTGACGATCAGCTTTTCGAATTCATCCATCTCGTACTTGCCACGTTCAACGGTAGCCAGCGCCCCGTCGCCTGAATAATGATTGGGGAAGCGCGCATACCACCAGATGGCGGTGTAAAGTTCGTCCGGCAATTTGAGACGGGCCTGGTCAGCGCCGGACTCGGAGCGGGCCCGGTCCATGTGGACGAGATCGGGGCGCGCGATCAGCATTTTTGCAGTCTCCGATTCGCCGCCGTGGAGGTCGACGGCATCTTTTTTCGGAGGATTGTCGGTAGGAGGAGGATCCACGATGGGGAGAATGTAGATGACGTAGTCATGCGGCTTTTCGAGCTGGGTCTGGGCGAAGAATGGCAGCAAGCTCTCGTTGCCGCCGTGGCCGTTGACAATGAGAATCTTCTTGCATCCGTTACGGGCCATCTCGTCGGTGGTTTCTTGCAGAAGGTCCAATTGCAAATGAGTGCTGTAGGCAACGGTTCCGGGCTCGTGCTTGGCTTCGAAAATCTGGCCAAAATAATACTCGGGGAACACGATGGCATAGTCCTGCTCGGCAGCCTGTAAAGCGGCGTAGCGCACCTTGAGCAGATCGGTTCCCAGAGGCAGATGTGCGCCATGTTTTTCCAGAATGCCGAAAGGAAGCAGGCAGGTGCCTTGAGATTGCTGGATGGCGGAACGAAACTCGGCGGCAGTGAGTTCTTCCCAGTGCACTGGCAGCTTGGTCTGCGCCCAGGCCAGGTTAGCCCATAACACCACAGCGATGAATCCAAGAATTGTCTTCATTAAATCGTTTCTCCGCGTGGCCCAATTCTAGCACTCGGCAACCAGCTACTGACCAGTAAGGGAAACGGCAATTACTCTGGTTACTGTGGTCACGGTGGAGGATGACGATGGGAAAGATATGATGCATAGACAGGCACTCTTCATGAAGCAATTGGACTTCGTACTCTCTCTCACCAACAGCGAAAATGACTACCAATTGGAGCAAGTGACCGCCGCTGAAGAGGCGGCGAAACGCCTGGGCGTTCAGTTACGGATCATGCACGCTGACAACAATGCCGTTGACCAAAGTCAGCAGTTATTGAAGATTATTCAGTCGCACTCAGACTCGCACCCTGACGGAATCATCTTTGAGCCAGTGGGAGGAACCGCACTACCGCAAGTGGCGCGCGCAGCCGCAGTGGCAGGAATCGGGTGGGTGGTATTGAACCGCGACGTGGAATATATCGCTGACCTGCGCAAGGCCTACCGCATCCCGGCATTCACCCTAACCACCGATCATGAAGAAGTGGGCCGCATTCAAGGCCGGCAATTTGACGCGCTGCTGCCAAGGGGAGGTTCGGTCCTGTACATTCAAGGGCCTTCCGAGAGTCTGGCCGCCAAACAACGCACTTCGGGCATGTACGAAACCAAGCCGGTCGAAGTGCAAGTGAAGCTGATGAAGGCGCAATGGACCGAAGCTAGCGCATACCGAACGGTGAGTTCATGGCTGCGCTTGTCCACTTCTCATCAAACCCAAGTTGACCTGATCGCAGCCCAGGACGACTCGATGGCGATGGGCGCAAGAAAAGCCTTCGAGGAACTGCCAAACGGCGTGGCCCGCGATCGCTGGCTAAGCGTGCCTTACCTGGGTTGCGACGGTCTGCCTAACAGCGGCCAGGCATGGGTTCGCGAAGGGCGTTTGCATGCGACGGTCTATATTCCTCCCAACGCGGGTACCGCGCTCGAGATGCTGGTGAACGCAGTGCAAACTGGCACCATGCCACCGGAGCAGACGCTGACCGTGCCAGTTTCTTATCCGACGATTGAAAACTTGGCATCACCGTCGCTGGGCAAAACCTATGCCCGTTCCGCGGGAAATTAGATTTCACGGCCGTGGATTCTGCAAGAGCCTGCTTCCCTGCTAAATTATTTCTCAGGAGAACCCATGCCCACTCTCGTCCCGGAAGCTACGCGCATCACTGCGGCTGGAAACAGACCCAAGCTGATCGACGAATACATCGGCCGCGTGAACAGCAAGACGACCGGTGTCAGCGTGGCCCACATGCGCAGCCCCCAGGGATGGATGGAGCCCGGACAGACTCCGGAATTCGACGAGTTCACTGTGGTTCTGAAGGGCACACTGCGCGTGCTGCACAAAGAGGGGGAAATGGACGTGTTTGCCGGACAGGCAGTGATTACGCATCGCGGGGAGTGGATCCAGTATTCCACGCCAGTCGAAGGCGGAGCGGAATACATTGCAGTGTGCCTGCCGGCGTTCTCGATGGAAACGGTACATCGAGATCAGTAGGTGAGGTCTTCGACAAGCGTTGCACAATTGCTGAAGGGCTCAAGGCGCTCACAGCATCAGTTCTTTAAGAAGGAGCTCCAACTACTCCCCGCGCCAGATGGAGAGTCCTGCTGCGCCCGTTGCCAAAACCCCTAGAGTGGCCGGTACCGGGCTGGAAGGAAGCGGAGTTACGGGGCTCAGACTACTGTCATTTGCAAAGGGCAGTATTCCGGCGTCAAGTGGCCGGTTGGGCACGGTCTCGTACGCATAGCCGGTAATCGTGCCGTCATCGCATTGCACGTTCATTCGGATCCAACCGTAGTGTGTCTCACGTTGATTTGGAACTTGATTCCCAGGTAACGGCCCTTGACATTGACCCACGGACCAAAAGAGCCCTGAAGAGAGCAGGTATCCATACTAACGTTCGGGCCAAACTTGGCTCCATTGCCGATCACGGCACCGGGCGCTAAAGCCGCTTTAAAGCCAAACTCTGAGCTAACAGCCTGATTCGACGGTTTGTTGCCGAGTACAGCGAGAAGTCGAGTTGAACTAAATCCAGTAGAGCTAAAGTCGGTGCCCCATCGAGCTAGAAATGTGAAGTCCGGCTGTCCATCGTGATCGACATCAAGCGGAACGTACGTCGTGATGCCGGGCCGGGCCACGTGGATTTGGATGCTCGCCGGGGAATAGACAATTTCGGCCATGGAAAAAGGAGCTTCAAGTACCACAACGGTCGCAAGGCCCAGTGCTGACACGGCAAGGGTGCCCTTATTCCATTTTCCAACTACCCCTCTGGCGCCGGCGACGTATGACTGGACGCTGCGCTCGAGGTTATGTTGAAGGTGAGCGGTTGCTCGAATTCGACGATTTTGAAGGGGGATGGACTTGCCGTCGATCATATGACCTTCACCAAAAAAGACAGCGATGCGGACAGTCCACGGAGCTTACATCAGAAACCTCGCCTTGGCAATCAGGGCTTCGGGCAGTCTCTTTGCCTGAAGCCATCCCCGCCATTGCTGCATCTGTAAGACAGATACCTAAGAAAAAGGAGGATTCTCATGCAACACGAATCGACGATCCGCAAGCCGCTCCTGAAGCCTACAAGGCCGTGCTGCAACTTTCAGTCTATGTAAACAACCTCTGGCTTGGAACACCCTCTGCTTCATTTGATTTTCATGCGGTCTTCGCAGATCAACGGCTGTGCTTACTGCCTCGATATGCACAGCAAGGATGCACGAGCCCTCGGCCAAACCGAGCAGCGCCTTGTATGCGCTGAACGCGTGGCGGGAGACGGCTTTCTACACCGATCGTGAGCGCGCCGCGCTCGCCTGGACTGAGGCGGTTACGCTCGTCGGAGAAAGCCACGTTCCGGATAAGATCTACGAGGAAACAAGAAAGCACTTCAACGAGAAGGAACTCGTGAACCTCACAGTAGCGGTCGCGATGATCAACGTGTGGAACCGGATGGCCATTGCGTTTCGCGCTGTACCGGGTTCGTACCAGCCCAGCGTGCAGGAAGTGAAGAAATCGGCGTAATGAAGCATTCTGGCGTCGATGATCCCACTACTCCCCGCGCCAGATGGATAGGCCCGTTGCACCCGTTGCCAACGCCCCCAGAGTGGCCGGCTCCGGCCTGGACGGGGCCGGAGTCACGGGACTCAAACTGCTGTCGTTTGCAAACGGCAGTACTCCGGCGCGAAGCGGCTGGTTGGGCACGGTTTCGTAAGCGTAGCCGGTCAGAGTGAGGCGATAGAAACAACCGGAGGTCACGTTCAAGCGCGCCCAACCGTAGTGGGTCTGTCCGTCGATGACGAACTTAAGCCCGAGATAGCGGTTACTGACGTTTCTCCACGGTCCGCTGCTGCCTCCACCGCCGCTGCTAAAAAACGCTGCACAGTAGTCCATGCGCGAATGTTGCCCGAACCTTCCGGCTGGGCCGATTCGTGCGCCGAGAGCGAGGGCCGCCTTGTACCACTGTTTGCTGCTACTCATTACTCCGTTGGACGGCCCGTTCGCAAAAGCGCCGACCCCTCCATAAACTCGGGCAACACCCGAGCTAAAGTTGGAACCCTCCCAAACCGAGAGGATGAAATCCACCTGGCCATCGTTGTTAACATCGAGGTTGAGGACGGACACGCCGGCGTGCCCGCCGCGATACAAGACCTGATCGGCCGCGGTGTAAACGATCTCAGCTTCCGATGGCGTCGAGGCAAGCATAAAGAAGCCACTGAGACCAACCACCGACGTCGCGAGAGATAGCCTTTCCCAACTAGCCGGTTTTGCTTTGGCGGCGGTGACGTAAGATCGCAAGCGGTCTTCAAGGTCTCGTCCCAGCTCAACGGTCACCCGGCTGCTGGGTGCGTTTCTGGCGTGAGGTCTCGGATTAGTCATTGTGCTGTTCCCGGCCTGTGTGGTCGCGCTGACGACTTTCGACGGCCAGAAGCATACACCCGAAATCCTGGTTTGCCAATGAGGTGGCGCTAAAACGGTTGTCCCAGCAATAGAATGAGGACGGCGAGTCGCCCGTCCCCATACAGTCTCGCTGATGGCCGAGCGCCGACCCCCTATGGCGCCTCAATCAACTCCATCTTGCCCTCGCGAGTACGGTGCAGCACCATCACTTTACCCTTGGGATCGCGGAAGACGAAGACATCGCGATCGCGAAAGTGGACTTCCTTGATGGCTTCTTCGAGCGTCATGGGTCGCATGGCGACGGCATCTTCAGAACGCGAGAGATGCACTTCGGTTGACTTGGCAACTGCGGGAAACTTGTGCACTACGACGTCAACCGCGCTGCTTTCGCTTAGGCCGACGGCGGTAGTTATGGCTTCCTGCGAGCTGTTGCCATTCCATTTCTTGGGGCTGACACTCTTGTGATTATGGCGTTTCTGGGTGCGCCAGCGAGTCTTGTATTTAACCGCCTGCTTCTCCAGATGTTCGAAAGCCTGGTTGACCGCGGAAGGCATATCGCCAGCCTGAGCTTCGCTGACCAAAGGGCCGTTGCGCGGGTTAATGGTAATTTCGGCCTTGTGGCGGCGCTTCTCGACCGCAAGGATTACCTTGGTCTCAAACTTGTCGCCTAGAATTTTACGGATCTTAGTAAGACGGGTTTCAACTTCCTTGCGAATGGCGGGAGTAACCTCGAAGTGCCTGCCGGTAAATTCCACGTTCACGAGCGCCCTCCTTGAGTTAGTTTTCGGTAATGGGCACTGCTTTGGATGCTGGTGTTCTCTCTCGGGAGGCTTGCCTCAGCGGCACGATTGACGTTTTGCCTTCCCCGTTTTTGTGATTACCTCCTTTCTTTTCTTCGGGTCATTTCTTTACCCTGCGTTGATGGGTACTGGGAATACGCATGTCTTCACGGTATTTCGCGACCGTACGCCGGGTCACCTGAATTCCCTGTGACTGTAAGATGCGGGTGATCTGTTCATCGGTCAGCGGCCGCGCAGTGTCTTCTTCTTCGATCAACTTCTTGACACGGCGTTTTAGAATCAGCAACGAAGTGTTGCCGCCCTCGGGGCCGTTGACGCTCTCGCTGAAGAAGTACCGCAGTTCAAATACGCCCTGAGGAGTGTGCGCATACTTGCTGGCCACCGCGCGCGAAACCGTGGAAGGATGCACGCCGATCTCTTCAGCCACTTCTTTGATCATCATGGGCTTCAGTTCGTCGATGCCTTTTTCCAGAAAGTCCTGCTGCCGGGCCACGATCGAGTAGCAAACCTTCATGATGGTCTGCTTGCGCTGCTCGATATTCTTGATGAGCTGGATGGCGCTCTTATAGCGCTCTTTGACATAGTTGCGCGTGTCTTTGTCATTGCCGTCTTTTACCAGCAACCGCTTATAGGCCGGATTGAGTCGAAGCTGGGGCACGTCTTCATCATTCATGATGACCAGCCATTCGTCACCATGTTTCACGAAGGCGACATCGGGTTCGATCAGCCGGGGCTGGGTCGTGTTGTAACGGAGTCCGGGACGAGGATCGAGGGTGCGAATGTAGATCAGGGCTTGCTCAACGGCCTCCACCGGACGCCCAAGCGCACGCGCGATTTCCTTGTGTTGTTTGTTCTGGACGGCACGGAGATGTAGATCGACGATGGACAGCGCGTCAGCGATTGCCTGGGCGGTAGCTTCACGTTCTCCGTTGCCATTTTTCTGCGACTCCAGCTGTTGCTGATGGAATCGCAACTGATAGAGCAGGCATTCGCGTAAGTCGCGACATCCGACGCCCGGAGGATCCAGTTGGCGGACGATTTCGATGGCTTGGTGCAAATCGGTCAGGTTGAAGTTGGGAACAAAGCTTGAGTGCGCGGTAGCAGGCGCGACGGCCGGCTTCGAGGCCTCCACAAGAGGCTCGGGCGAAACCAGTGCCGCGGGAATAAGCTCATCGCTGAGATGGGGTTCTGCTTCGTGCCATTCAGGATCGAGGCCGATCTCGCCGGAAAGAGTTTCATCCGGCAAGGGCATGTCCTCGGCCGACGTAATTTCGGCATTTAAACCCAAGGCAGCGGCTTCCTGAACAACTTTCTCTACAACTGCGGAATCGATCTCCGGGGCAGCAGGCGGAATCACACCCATCATTTCATCGTCGCTCGCGATCAAGTAACCGTCTTCGTTAAGGTTGCCAATCACCAACTCAGCCGCTTCCCGAACTTCAGGGGTAGTCGGGATCGAGCCCAGTTGCCAGATCAAATGATCGCTGAGGTTGCTGGGCTTGGAGAGAAAATTCTCGAAGGAAGGACGTTCGATATCCTCACTCTCGCCCTGGCTGCGGTAGCCGGGATCGAGATAGTCCTTGAAGAACGACCCGAAATCAATTTCTTCGAACGGGTCTTTGGCTTCGGCAGCTGCAGTCGGACTTTCTTCCGCTGCCTTACGGTCTCGGTCTTCTTCCTTGCGATTGACGTCATCGAGCAGGGGAACCGCGTCCTCCAACTCCTCAAGGACAGGGTTCTCAACCATCTCGGCTGTAATCATATCCCGCAGCTCAAGCTTGTTGAGCGCGAGCACACTGACCATCTGCACCAGACCCGGAGTCAGGATCTGCCGCTGCGAAACCTTGAGACTCAATCTGTGCTGCAACATCACCATAAGATCAGCCGTTGGTCGTTGGTCTCACGCTTCTCACACTAAAGAGAAGCTTTCTCCCAGGTACACTCGCCGGACCTCAGGATTGCCGCCCAATTGCTCCGGCGTCCCCTGAAAGAAGATTCTTCCTTCATTAATAATGTAGGCCCGGTCGGTGACCGTCAACGTTTCCCGCACGTTGTGATCGGTAATCAAAATCCCGATTCCGGCGGCCTTCATGTCACTGATAATCTTTTGCAAGTCGAGCACGGCGATCGGGTCAATCCCGGAAAACGGCTCGTCGAGCAAAATAAAAGCCGGGTTGATGCAGAGGGCACGAGCAATCTCGACGCGCCGCCGCTCTCCACCCGAAAGCGCATATCCGCGGTTCTGACGGATGTGCTCCAGCCCCAACTGGTCAATCAGCTTCTCCATCTTCTCCCGGCGTTCATGCCAGGAGACAGGCTGAGCTTCCAGCACGGCGAGAATATTTTCCTCAACCGTCAATTTGCGAAAAACAGAAGCTTCCTGGGGGAGATAACTGATGCCATATTGGCGCGCCCGCAGATACATGGGCACGTCCGTGATGTCGTCCTGATCGAGCAAAATCCGACCCGTATCAGGGGGGACCAAGCCGACGATCGCATAAAAAGTCGTGGTCTTGCCGGCGCCGTTAGGTCCAAGTAAACCAACAACTTCGCCCTGTTCCACACGCAGGCTTACCCCGTTCACAACCCGGCGACCACGGTAGGATTTTCCGATTTCGTCGGTGGCCAGAGTACGCATTTATCGTGCCACTCGCGTTTGCGTAACGGCGGGGGATGAATTATTGCCTTCAACCAGCACCCTATCATCGTGTCTAAAGAAAGTCAACGAAACCCCGGTAATCTTGCCCTGTTCGGCATCAAAAATGCTAGGCGAACCGCCGGTCAGCACAAACTTATCCTCCCCAGCGGTATAGACCAAGCGTTCTCCTTCAGCTCGGCGTAAGGGTTCTGTGGCTACGACGTCTCCTGTTGCCACGATCTTGTCCAGTTTTCCCGCAGTTAATGATTGTTTAGCAGACACCTGCCCGCGTGCCTGGAGAAACGCGTCCATTTGCTTAGCTGTGATAGTGACGTCTGCTTGTTTGGCTAAGACGTTGCCCTCGAAATGGACAATGCGATCACTGTCGGCATAGCTTAGGCGGGAAGAAGTGATGGCCACAGGAGTAGAGTTTCCATGCGAGTCGTTTTGCACCAGGACAGTGGACACGGGCTGAGCCAAAGCGCCCTGCGCCGAGGTTCCTTGTGCGATCAACGAACGCTGGTTCCGATCGAAATCGATCGCCGGCGCTTCGACCACATTTGCATCCTGCCACAGCCGCACTCCTCCACGGTACAGCGCGGTCGCGGCCGAACTATGTGCCGTCATCGAACGAGCGGTAACATGAATCGGACTGGAAGAAGCCAGGAGCGCTCCATTGGGCTGGGGTGTCAAGTCGCTGTAAGTGGTTTTGACATCGCCGTCAGCAAAAGCGGTGCCAGTCGCGCGGTCCAGCCGCATCGTCTGGGCGGTTGTAGTCATACCCCCCTCGCTGACACGAGGCGAGCCGGTGAGGATCAATATTTGGTCCGCGGGAGTATAGCGGCCTTGTTCGCCCCAGGCTTTGCGGTCGCCATCGTTGTAGACGACAGTTCCCTGCTGAACCAGCGATTCGATGCCGCGTCCGGGTTGAAAGGCGGCGTCCAGGGTCCGGCTGTTGCTGACGCGATCCTGCTGCCCGGGATTCTTGCTCACGATATGAGCGTCGGGAGCACCGTGAACGGTTGAGAGCTGGCCGGAATCGTCGAAATGTGCTTCAAACTTGCCAGCGGTCACCACCGTCTGCGCCCCCTCCCTAGATTCGGTAGGACGAATTGCAATCTGGGCGGCTCCGAACGTCTCTGCGTGATCAAGACGGCGGCCACCGCTCAGCCAGAAATCCACAGCGGATGAGGTCAGTTCCAGATCTTGCGACGCATGCGCCGCACTCGTTGAAGTCTGGTGCTGGACCAGCCTGACCTTTTCTTCGGTGTGAACTTTAGTGACCTGATTCTTTCCGGCAAAATCGAGCACCACGCGGCCGGCACTGCCTTGCATCGGTTGCGCGCCCGACGTTTCCGCAGTCACATTTCCAGAAAGAATCGCGGTCCGCAATCCCTCCCGTTTTTCTCCTATAAGGAGTTCGAGTTGATCGCCATGTGCTTTCGCCGTTGGTTCGGCGTCTGTCTCGATCAATACATTTCCCGTGGCCAGAATGCTGCTGACCCGGTTGTCAGGACGCAGAAACATAGTCGCCTGGTCGGATTGGCACCGCCGCGTGGAGGTGGTTAGCAGCGGCTGATCGAGCAAAATCTGATGCTTCGTCTTCACGATCGTGGCCCGTGTTGCAGTAAGGGTCTCGTCCGTTTTCCCAGTCTGAAGGTTGACCTGAGACTCCAACGTGAGTTCGCCGCTTCCCGCCAGATAGCGGAGTCCCACGGCTGAGCCGGTCGCCTGCGGCAGGCTAAAATCGACACGCTCTTTGGTTGAGGCATCTCCAGTCTTCTGATTAAAAACCAGGGCGCTGGTTTTCAGGTGAATGGGATTCTTGAGACCGCCGGGGGCAGACTGATCAGGATCCGCAGCGCCCCCGGGGTTCGCCTGCAAGTCGATTTGAACTTCGCCCTGGGCGCTTACATCGCCGGACTGCGGGTCGTAGTCGAAATCGGCACCCGATATGCGGTCATAGCGGCTGGAGTCACGTCCATAGATGGTGACGGTCACATCGTGCAGACGGGCTCGTCCACCTTGCTTGAACTGCACCGCTTTGCTGGCCTCGATCTTGAACCAGGTGCGTCCTTGCTCGGACTTTGAAATGGTGAAGCCAGTGGCGGTCTGCTGAATTTCAACACCCATCTTCTCGGGGATCTGTTTCAGCGCATTCTGTACTCGCTGTTTGGCGTAGAAATAGACGCCACCCACCACCAGCACAAGAGCAATGGCAGCCGCAGCAAACCAGCGGCGCAAGTGTGTGATGGAAACAGGCATCTGAAGACAAGTTTACAGAAAGCCCACAGGAAGCGCTTCGACGGAGCGTCCTTCTTTGTCAGGTGTAAGATTGCGGGTTTCCTGGGGAACAACGTTGGCCTGACAGTTTTACGAGGAGGCACTGATGAACCCGCGCGTCCCTTATACAGCCAGAGAGGAAGATCTGCTTAATCCAGGCGTTCGCGAAGGGTTTTTCCCGCCCCGTGCGACGCAATCCGAGGCAATTCTGTGCGCGGGGATGGCCCGGCTGTCCTATTGCCGGAAGGATCCTGAGTTCGGGTTCGACCAGAATCGTATTCGAGAAAACTTGTTGAGCATTGGATTCACGCCCTACAGATTTCTGGAGAGCTTGAGTAGTGCCCACGGAAAGGGAACGCATTGTCTTGTCGCTCTACGAGATGATCCGCAGCCCGGTCGTAGGCTGGCAGTCGTTGTCTTCCGAGGAACCGACGTCAAAGATGCAAGCAACCTGCGGTACGACGTCGATCTGGAGCTAGTGTCATGGGCTGGCAAAGGCCGAGTGCATAAGGGATTCGCGGCGGCGCTGGGGCAGGTGCAACGCGAGCTTCTGACAGCGTTGGAGTCGCTTGGAGGTTATCGACTGCTCTACACCGGGCATAGTCTGGGTGCCGCGATGGCGACTCTGCTGGCCGGTTTGAAGAAACCCGATGCGCTCTTCTCCTTTGGATCGCCGCGTGTAGGCGATGCGCAGTTCGTCGCCTCACTGCAAGGTGTTTCCAGCTTTCGTTTCCAGGATTGCTGCGACCTGGTGACCCGCGTCCCTCCCGAAGAGCTTGGATATCGGCATTTTGGGACGCCGCACTACATTGACCGCAGGCGCCGGGTGACTCTGAATCCCGATGAAAAGTTCGTCTCGAAGGACCACCGCCGAGGCCGCTGGCATTTCTTGTTTCGTTATGCTTGGCGACCCGGGAACATTCGAGTGCGCGAACTGGCTGACCATGCTCCGATGAATTATGTATGGCCGGTGGCGGCGATGCGGATTTAGTCTGCGCTCAGCAGTGATTGGACCGGTTCTGCAGTGGTTTCTGGCACGGTTTTGGGCTGCGCAGTGAAATCTCTCAGCGAGAGTTCCAATCCGCCGAAGTCAGGATGGTCGTTGTGGTCGAGGGTAAATGCGATATCGATAACATCGCCGGGAAGAAGCTGTGCTTGTTGCACTCGCTCGGCCAATCGCCAACCGAGGGCTTTGTAAACGACGGATTTTCGCCAGTTTTCAGATCGGACGGTGGAATGCAGCGTGCTTTGTTCCTTCAGACGATCTCCGTTCCATGCTAATTTCAGCCGGATGTGCTTCTCCTTCATGATTTGTGGCGGCGCCATCAGCCGCGCATTGCGGGCGGTGAAGACAGGTTCGGGGTTGCCACTTCCAAAGGGTTGCAAAAGGCTGAGGGCCTGGAACAATTCCGGAGTCACGTTGCCGAGTTCGAGCTCGGCGTCAATGTTGAGAGCGGGTTCGAAGTCGCTGAGTGTCAAGCAGGCACGCGCGTAGAGATCAAGATGGGTGCGCAACTCATGGACTCGCCCGGCAGGCAGAGAAAACCCTACAGCGTGCGAGTGGCCACCGAAGCGGGTGAACAGGTGCGAACAGGATTCCAGGGCATTGAGTAAGTGAAAGGGACGAATAGAGCGGCCTGAGCCGTGGGCTTCATCACCATCGCGCGAAACCACCAGCGTAGGACGACCGTAGCGTTCCACCACGCGAGTTGCAGTAATGCCGATCACTCCGCGGTGCCAGCCTTCTCCGTCCACCACAATGCAAAACGAGTTTGGGAGGGTTGGGTCCTCCTGAAAACGACCAGAGATGGCATCCAGAATGCGGCGTTCTTCTTCCTGCCGCTCCGAGTTCAGTTGATCGAGCTTGGCGGCGATTTCGCGGGCGCGCACGGCATCCTTCGTGCTGAAGAGTTCGATGACATCGGCGGCGATGTCCATGCGCCCGGCAGCGTTAATTCGGGGTGCGACGCGAAAGCCAACCTCGCTGGAAGTAAGCGGACGTCCGCTTACCTGCGCGGTTTCGAGCAGCGCTTTGAGACCGGGATTCACGGCCGAACGCAATGCCTCTAATCCGAGTTTCGCGAAAACACGATTCTCGCCGGTAAGCGGGACGCAGTCGGCAATCGTCGCGATGGCCACAATCTTCGCGAAAGACTTGAGCAGAGCCGATTGATCGCGATGCGGCAGGCGCTTTTCCATTAACGCCTGCGCAAGCTTGAAGGCAACACCCGCGCCGCAGAGCGCTTTGCACGGGTACTCGCAGCCCGGCTGATTCGGATTCAGCACGGCGAGCGCGTGCGGAGTGCCGTCGGGGCCGGGCAGGTGGTGGTCAGTGACGATCAAATCCACGCCGAGACGGTGTGCGGTCTCCGCGGCGGCAAAGGCGCGAATGCCGGCATCGACGCTGATGATGAGCTGAATGCCGGCAGCCGCGGCGCGCTCAATTACATCGCCTCGTAAGTCGTAGCCTTCCTTGATGCGATGCGGGACATGGAAGTCTGGAGTGCCGCCGCAGAGTTCGATGGCCGTCTTCAAGATAACGACGGCAGTCGTGCCGTCAACGTCATAGTCGCCGTAGATGAGGATGCCTTCTTTACGCTCGATGGCGGCGTCAATGCGGTCGACAGCAGCTTTCATGCCCAACATCAGATAAGGCGAGTGAAGATGAGTGAGAGATGGATTCAGGAAGTGTTCGGCAGTTTCAGGATCGGTGATGCCACGAATGACAAGTAGACCGGCGAGGGTGACGGCAGCTTCATCACCCAGGCGCAGAAGGGGATTGGCACGCAGTTGCGCGGCAAGAGCTTGCGTCTGTACCGCATCCGCCGTTCTGTAATGCCATTTCATTGATTGCTCTCTCTGTGGAACTCTGTGCCCCCTGTGGTGAAAAAACGAAACCACAGAGAACGCAGAGGTTCACAGGAAGAAGTATGACAACGAACCGCCCTACGGCTCGTCGTCAAATCCGGGTTCGTCGATGGGCATTCCGCTGAAGTCTTCCGCCATCTCGAGTATCCCCTGATAGCGGTCGTACCACGGCGTGGACGATTCATACACCATCATTACACCCTGGTGCGCGAACCCGAGTTGCACGAAGCCGGTCTTGCCGACGTAGGTCCGCAGCCAGCGAGCTTCTTCGATGTCTTCATCGTTGGTAAACTCGGCGTTGCTCAGGCGCTGGATCATGGCATCGAGCTCCTCGCGCTCCAGCTTCCAGGAGTCCATGATCAGAAACGGCGCGCCCGCGGCCTTGGCGAGTTCGACAAAATCTTTCCAGCCGTCGGGATTGTCGGCTGACTTCCAAGGTACGCTCTGGACTTCCTCGTAGTCGATAAACCCGGGGAAACGGCGCAGTCCGTGGCCCTCGATAAAGGCAATCATGTCATCTTTGAGGCTGGCGAGATCGTCAGGCGCGGGTGACATAAGAATTTCCGAAGTATGTGGATATTGTATGCCGGAAAGAGGAAGAGTGTCAGGAGAATCGAGCATTTAGCATTCAGCATTCAGACCGCGTGTGCCGAGCGGGGCCCTGACTAAGCTGAATGCTGACGGCTGAGTGCTGACTGCTCCCTGTGCTACACTAAATGTTTCTTAGCAACTCCTGACTCCGCTCATGCTCCTGTCGAAAGAATATGTGGGCTATCTGGCCCGCGAAGTCACCAAAAAACTCATTGCGGGTAACTTTATTGAGACCAAGGCCGCGCCCGTGGTGACGGAGAAGGTGCATGCCGCCATGCTCGAGGAGTTCACCCTCGAAGACCGCATCAACGACGAGGTGCGCGTCATTCTGGAAGCTTATTCCTCCGAGATGCAGAAAACCGGCGCCAACTACCAGGAGATGTTCCGCAAAGTGAAGCAGGAACTGGTGCGCAAGTATAAGGCGGTATTGTGAGAGTCAGCCGCGACAAAGTAAACAAGGTCGCGCACGCGGTTACCGAGGCGCTGGCCGAGGTGAGTGAGCTGGACTTCGTGGAAGACCGCAATACCATTCGCCTTGAAGTGCGCAGGGTGATGGAAGAGCTGCTCAATCAGGAAGAGAAAATCGATCAGGCCGCCCGGCACAAGATCGAGAATCAAAAGCGAACCATCCTCGAAGGCAGCCAGGAGTGGGACATCCTCTATCGGAAGTATTACCAGGAGGAAGTAAAGAAGTTGGGCGTGTAGAGAATAAAGAAGCGAGCCGAGCGCGCGATTAATTGCGTCGCAAAGAACGCGACGCTTCGCGTGGCTCGCCCAGGTCCTTCGGCGACAAGAAGCACGTCGCCTCAGGATGACAAGTCTGAAACAAAAAAGCCCCACGCATCCGCGCAGGGCCTCTCGACAAAACTACAAACGGGCCTAAGCTGCCGCTTTGCGCGCGAGCACCTGCTGCAAGCGTTCGCGGTACAACGTCGTCCGGTGAGTGATTTCTTTGTAAGTGTGGCTGGTCACCCATTGCGTACGCGGTGTTCGCCGCCGTTCGCGGCGGCTGCCCACGTTGCCGCGGTGCTGCGCGTCGGCGAGCATCTTCTGGGCCGTGACTTGCTGCCATCCCGTCCCGTCGCTGACGCTGAAGGTTCCGATGTATCCCCCGGAGATCAACTCCAGCGGTTCCGAGATATTGTTGGTCTGGTCGAACTGGGTTGATCCTTCGGCCCGAAAAGTCTCGAACCAGGAGGGGAACACGAAGTCGGAGACTAAGACGGTGCCGATCTTGTAAGAAAATGCATCGGACTCGCAGGCGTCGCAGACTTCGTAGGCATAGAGAGTGCCGGTGGTCTCTTCGTTCTGAACAAACACGGTGAGATTGATGTTAGGATCGGCCAGCATTTCCAGCAGCTCGTGGCTGGCGGTGACCGTCCAGCTATTGCCATACTTCAAGTCGGTAGCGGCGAAAACCTTGCCCAGCGGCAGGCCGTCGGGAGTAAGGTCATGATAGCCCAGAGCGCCGGCCTGATCGGAATCGTCAAGAATGGTGAGCCACCAAGTGCCAACCGGCGGCGTAGAGCCGGTCGGGATAAAGGTGAGTTCAGCGTCGGTTCCCCATGCCGGACGAAAATCGTTGGTGACTTGTTGCTGCAAGGCGTTGACCACAGGACGAATCTCGGTGTCAGTCAGCACAGTGCTGGCATTGATGATCGAGATTTGAATGGTGGTTGTTTGTGGCATTTATTTCTCCTTCCTAAATGAAGTTTAAGAGGACGCGTAGCGGAGAACAGCGCGGCTCGTCTTTTTGAGCTTATGCCCGCCTTGCTGACTCCGAACCGGATAAATTGCTTTGCACAATGGGCAGATTCCCATTTTGGGCCAATGAGTTACAGGGGTTTGGCTGGGTGTCACGACGCTTGCGTGTGCGAGCGCCCGGACTAGAGAGGATCGAGCCACTATTGGGTTTTCGGGGCTTTTTTGCTTGCACAGTCAAATTCTATTCTGACCTGTACCGCGACCGGAGCGCCGTCTTTCGCGGCTGGCCCGAACTTAATTGTTTTGATTGCGGCCGCTGCTTCTTTCATCTTCTCAAGTCGGAGACCTTTAGGGGACTCGGTTTTGAACGACTCACCCGACCACTTCTATCCAATGTCATCATCAAGACAATTTTGGTCGTACCGGATTCTTCTAGCTTCAACGCGGCGGCATCGCACATTACCCGCGTGGGCTGCGCCTTGTCGGAATCCGGCTGTCCGGTTTGCGCAGCGGTCGCAGTAACGAAGGCGGTTAGAAGCAACACAAGAGATGCTTTCCTCATGGCCAGCACTTTACGCTGAATCGGCACCGAGTTCCAGACGACAGGAAACAAAGAGACTGATAGCAACTCGGCCTCGCCATCTGAAAGACAACAAAAAAACATGCCATTGGCTGCCCTCTCGCAGTAACATAGTCACGGTTTCAAAGATCTACCCAGCCCTCGTAAATAGGAGAATGCGACCATGAGCGTTATGACTCCGCCCGGAATCAAGAATTCGGGCGATTACATTGAAGGCGTACTGGCTACCGTCAAGGCGAAGAACCTGGCGGAATCGGAGTTTCACCAGGCGGTGCAGGAAGTGTTGGACTCGCTACGGCTGGTGTTGCAAAAGCATCCCGAATACCGCTCGGCGAGGATTCTGGAGCGCATCACCGAGCCGGAACGCGTGTTAATGTTCCGCGTGCCATGGTTTGACGATCGCGGAGACGTTCAGGTCAACCGCGGCTTCCGCATTGAGATGAATAGCGCCATTGGTCCTTATAAAGGCGGGCTGCGTTTCCACCCGTCAGTCAATCTCGGCATTTTGAAGTTTCTGGCGTTCGAGCAAGTTTTTAAGAACTCGCTGACCACGCTGCCCATGGGTGGCGGCAAGGGCGGTTCGGATTTCGATCCCAAGGGCAAGAGCGACAACGAAGTCATGCGTTTCTGCCAGAGCTTCATGACCGAGTTGCAGCGCCACATCGGACCGGACACGGACGTTCCTGCCGGCGACATCGGAGTCGGCGGGCGCGAAATCGGATTTCTGTTTGGCCAGTACAAGCGGCTGCGCAATGAGTTCACAGGCGTGCTGACCGGCAAGGGACTCAACTGGGGCGGCTCGCTGATTCGTCCCGAGGCGACCGGCTACGGCTGCGTTTACTTCGCCAATGAAATGCTAAAGACCCGCAAGGAAACTTTCGACGGCAAGCTGTGCCTGGTTTCCGGCAGCGGCAACGTTTCGCAATACACGGTCGAGAAGCTGCTCGACTTCGGGGCCAAACCGATTACCTGGTCGGACTCCGACGGCGTTATCTTCGATCCCGACGGCATCGATCGCGAAAAACTCGCATGGGTGATGGAGCTGAAGAACGTCCGACGTGGACGCATCCGCGAATATACGGACAAGTACAAGAAGGCCGTCTTCATGCCCACCGACGTGAAGCTCGACCATAATCCCATCTGGAACATCAAGGCGGATTGCGCATTCCCCAGCGCCACGCAAAACGAAATCAAAGCCAAAGACGCTGCGAATCTGCTAAAGAACGGCTGCAAGCTGGTGGCGGAAGGCGCCAACATGCCGTGCACGCTCGAAGCCACCAAGATGTTTCTAGATGCCAAGACGCTCTACGGCCCAGCCAAAGCCGCGAACGCCGGCGGCGTGGCAACTTCTGGCTTGGAGATGGCGCAGAACAGCGCCCGCTTGAGCTGGACGCGCGAGGAAGTGGATGACCGTCTGCACAAGATCATGATCGCAATCCACAAGACTTGCTTCGAGACGGCCGAGAAGTACGGCACGCCAGGCAATCTGGTGAACGGCGCTAACATTGGCGGATTCATGAAAGTTGCCAATGCCATGCTGGATCAGGGGCTGGTGTAGGTTGTAGCGCGGGCGCCCTCGCCCGCGAGCGGCGTCACGTGTCATGCGGGGTGGGAAGTTCTGCCCCGCATGCTGCTTGGAAAGGTGGACTATGACTCTGCCAAGTATGCTCGTCGCTATTGCAACCATCATCTTCCTTGTGCTGGAACGAGTGTTTCCTGGGCGTGAATTGCCCGAAGCGAAGGGTTGGTACTGGCGAGCATTGCTGGTTAATCTGGTTCAGCTAGGAATTACTCTAGCACTGGCTCGAGTTTGGATTCGCCTGTTCGGATTCTCGCTCTTCAAACTGTCCTCGTGGAACGCACCTCTAGCGGAAGGCTTTGTGGGATGGTTTATCGGGACATTTTTCTTCTACTGGTGGCACGTGCTAAGGCATAAGAATGGATTCTGGCTTGTTTTCCATCAGGTGCATCATTCGCCATCACGAATTGAGATTGCCACTTCGTTCTACAAACACCCCATCGAAATACTCAGCGATTCAATCCTCAGCGCTGTTGTCCTGTATCCTTTGCTGGGGTGTTCGATGATGGGTGCGTTCTGGTACAACTTCTTTGCTGCTACCGGCGAATATTTCTACCATACGAACATGAGGACGCCCAGGTGGCTCCGGTTTTTTATCCAGACTCCGGAATTGCATTCCATACATCACCAATACAACGTTCACAAGTACAACTTTTCAGACATTCCGCTTTGGGACCGTCTGTTTGGAACTTACAAGGACTCGACCGATTTTGCCACTAGGTGCGGTTTTCCGAAAGGAGCGGAGGAGAAGCTCGGATCAATGTTGGCGTTCAAGGATGTTTATCACGAAGAATCCACATAACAAGACAGCAGGATAGCCCTTGGCCTCTCGCGCTCGGCGCGCCGCTCACGCGGCCCTTGCCCGTCTATACTGACGCCAAGCACTCATGTCCGTCGTCCACACGCCCGACCCCATCGTCGACCCCGAGCGCCTCTTCGAGGGCTTCGAGAACCTGATGCCCTTCCGGGTGCAGGACATCTTGCTGGTCTCGAGCCTCTACGACTCTTTCATTCTGCGCGAAGACGGCCGGCTCAACGAACTGCTGATCGGCGAATCGCTTGAACTCAATTTGCAACAGATTCCCGGCATTACACACGTCTCGAGTGGCGCAGAAGCTCTAAAACTCGCGCGCTCCCAGCCGCGCTTCAACTTGATCGTCACCAATCTGGAAGTTGAAGACATGGACGCGGCGCAACTGGCCCGCGAGATCAAAGCTGCCGGGCTCGATGTGCCAGTCGTGGTGCTGGCGTATGACTATCGCGAGATCAAGAATTTCGTTGCCCGCAATCCGGTCACCGACGTCGAGTCGATTTTCCTCTGGCAAGGCAATGTCCGCATTCTGATTTCGATCGTGAGCTACATAGAAGACAAGCGTAATGTGCTCCACGATACTCGGACCATCGGCGTGCCGGTGATCCTGGTGGTGGAAGATGACATTCGTTATTACTCGGCTTTTCTTCCTGCAATCTATACCGAGTTGATTACGCAGTCTCGAAGGATCATCAGCGAAGGGTTGAACGTAGCGCATAAACTGGTTCGGCTGCGGGCGCGACCCAAGATTCTGCTCAGTTCCACTTACGAAGACGCGCTTCAGCAGGCCACGGAATATCGCGAATACCTGTTGGGCGTGGTGTCCGATATTGAATTCCCGCTCGGCGGAGAACTGAGTACTGAAGCTGGTTTCGAACTGGCGCGACGGATCCAGGAAAAAGTGCCGGATGTTCCGATCGTTCTGCAATCCAGCCGCACAGAATTCCGGGCGCGTGCCAATGCCGAAGGTTGTTCGTTTCTGCGCAAACGTTCACCGACTTTATTGCGCGACCTGCGGCGATTGCTGACGGAGCACCTCGGCTTTGGCGATTTCGTTTTCCGCCTGCCCAACCATACCGAAGTGGCACGGGCGCGGGATTTGAACGAATTGGAAGCGCGACTTGGAGAAGTTCCCGAGGAGAGCATCGCCTACCACAGCGAGCGCAACCATTTTTCGCGTTGGTTGCGGGCGCGGACCGAATTCGCGCTGGCGCAGAAGCTGCGGCCTCGCAAGGTTTCCGATTTCTCCACGCTTGAGGATTTGCGCCATGACTTGATCGACTCCATCGCCGATTACCGCAGCGAACAGAGTCAGGTGCTGATCGGCGATTTCAATCCAGCGACCTTCAAGGCGGGCGAACATTACTTCTTGCGCATTGGAGGCGGCTCTCTGGGGGGGAAGGCCCGTGGACTGGCTTTCGTGCGCCACCTGCTGCACAACAACCGCATCGCGCGGCGTTTTCCCCACGTTCGTATCGTTGTGCCGCCCAGCGTGGTGCTGGCGACGGATGTATTTGACCGCTTCCTGAGCGAAAACAATCTGCTCGACTTCGCCATGCACTCGAGCGACGACGCCGAGATCCAACAGCGTTTTCTGGCCGGGACATTCCCTGCCCCGTTGCGGGAGAACCTGCTCGCATTCTTGGCGGACGTGCACTATCCACTGGCAGTGCGTTCCTCGAGTTTGCTGGAAGACTCTCAGTACGAGCCGTTCACCGGTGTGTACGAAACTTTCATGCTGGGCAACCAGCATGCTGATCTTCTGATCCGCCTGTCACAGCTCGTGGAGGCCATTAAGCGCGTCTATGCTTCCACTTTCAGCCAGCACGCCAAGGCTTATGTCCGCGCGACGCCGTATCGCCTGGAAGAAGAAAAAATGGCGGTGATTCTGCAACAGGTGGTCGGTGCCATCCATGGACAGCGGTTTTATCCTGATTTCTCCGGCGTGGTGCGGTCGCACAATTTCTATCCCGTTCCGCCCATGAGCTACAGTGACGGAATTGCCGCGGTTGCGTTGGGCATGGGGAGAACGGTGGTGGACGGAGGCAAGTGCCTGAGTTTCTGTCCACGCTATCCGCGAAACCTGGTGCAGTTCTCATCCGTGGAGGACATTCTGGCCAACTCGCAACGCGAGTTCTGGGCCCTGGATTTGAACCACGCTGAAAATCATGCGGACCCGCTGGCCGACCTCCGAGAAGTGCAATTCGGCCTTGACGCGGCAGAGAGCGACGAAACCTTGCACCATGTGGGTTCCACATATTCCGCCGACAATCACATCGTGTATGACGGACTCAGCCGGCCCGGCACACGCGTCGTGAGCTTCGCTCCAGTCCTCAAGCATGACGTGTTCCCTCTGCCCGGAATTCTGGAGCGGCTGACGAAGATCGGCGAAGACGCTTTCGGACGTCCGGTGGAGATCGAGTTCGCGGTGCGGTTGCCGGGAAGTGTGCGCGGGCCGTCCGAATTCGGTTTTCTCCAGATTCGCCCGCTGGTGCTCTCGCGTGAAGGCGAAGAGTTGCGCATGGAGGATGTGAAGCCGGAGCTACTCGTCTGTCAGAGCAGCAAAGTCCTGGGGAATGGAAGGATTCAAGACCTGCGTGACGTGGTTGTGGTTGATCTTCACCGCTTTGAAAGGACGCGAAGTCAGGAAGTGGCCGAGGGCGTGGCTCAATTGAATGCTAAGTTGAATGAAAGCGGCCGGCAGTATTTGCTGATTGGAGTGGGGCGCTGGGGATCGAATGATCCTTGGCTTGGTATTCCCGTGGAGTGGGACGAAATCTCAGGAGCCCGGGTGATAGTGGAAGCGGGCTTCAAAGACTTTCGCGTGACGCCGTCGCAAGGCAGCCATTTCTTTCAGAACCTCACGGCATTCCAAGTCGGGTATTTCACCGTGAATCCAGATGCTGGCGAAGGTTTCGTCGACTGGCAATGGCTGAGCGCTCAGCCAGCGGTTGAGGAACGCGGGTGCGTGCGCCATCTCCGGTTTGAGCAGCCCTTGATCGTGGTCATGAACGGGAAGACCAGCCGGGGAATGGTGTTCAAGCCGCAACCAGCATAAGTCTCGTTGCTAGTACCGACGTTCTCTCACCCAGATTCGGACTTGCTCTTCGACTGAGAAACCTTCTGTCGGATTTTGCGCAAACTTCGATTCCAGCGAGAAGGTATGGGCCTCGAGTGGCACGCTGAAGTGCGAATTCGTCCTGAGGAAACCCTCCACGAACGCGCGAGTGTAGCGCTCCGGTCCAAGAATCTGAAACTGCACGGCATGCACCAGCCCGTGAAAGAGGTCCCGCTGCGTAATTCTGTCGTTGAACACAACAACATCAATAAAGGTCAGCGAAGCCATGTGCGTGATCTGCGGCAGATTGACGATGCCGAGAGCCTTCGCGTCAGAATAAAACGCTGGATTCGAAATTCGTGCCCCGCCCAGCTCCACCACCCTGACCCGGTCGAGGATGCCGGGAGAAAAGAAGGGCCGCATGAGAGCCTTGTGCTCGGCACTGAGCGGCTCGCCAGCGGCGTAATGGCGATCGCGCTGCTCTCGCAGGTAAGCCAGAACTCGTTCCGTGGCCAACGATATCTGTTCTTCGGCCAGCATCGTCCCAGAGGCACTGGGGCCTGGTGCCTCGATTGGAATAAGCTTCTCGATAGAACCGTAGTAATCGCTTAAGTCGCTGGCGGCGGCGATGGCCTTCCGCAACACTTCGCGCTGCCCGTAGCGAGCAAGATCGTCGATTGAAAAACGGAGACGAAGCTGGTGGGTGGCGCACTGTGCGCTGATCAATTCCAACTCAGCGTGACGCAACTCCGCGTCCATTTGAACAATGGCAACCCTGTCGTCTGGATCATCCCAGGAAAACATTCGGTAAACTCCTGATTGTGCTTGCAAACTGCCGGAAAGAACCTATACTCATTACGTATACAGCGTTACGTTTACGCTGTCAACATTTATTTAAACGTTTTAGTGACCGAGGATAAGCATGCCGCGGCACCTTGACCCTGATCTCGAAGAACGTATTTTGAACGCCGCTCTTAAGTTGTGGAGGAAGGGAGCGGAAAAGACCCTCACCATGCGGGCCGTAGCCAGGGCCGCAGGTACCAACACCCCTGCCGTTTACCGCCGCTTTAAGAACCGGCGGGACATTTTGCACGCCCTGTTGCGGCGCTTACAAAAAGATATTGCCGATGTGGTGCGCACCTGCCAATCTCCAGAAGAAGCCTGTGAGCGATATGTTGAGTTTGCATTGAGTCATCCCCATGAGTACGAGCTTTTTTATGAGCATGCGTATCAACTGCCGCGTCCGGCCCAGAGCGCGATCCGGGAACATCGGCCCACTATGGCGTTGGTGGAAGCCAAGTTGGCCCAGCGTCTCGGAGGATCCCCTCACGACCACACCCGTCTAGGTCTCGCTTTATGGGCGATTTCCCATGGAACAGCCATGCTCCTGATCTCCAAGTCAATTCCGGAGGAGCACGCCGATGAACTGCGTTCTGTTTTCTCCTCCGCGCTGAAAGCAATGGTCCAAAACGCATCGGTTTAATTGCTGCAATAATGAAGTTTGCAGCTTCGGAATCCACGGATTGAAGCCGGTCAGCGAAATAGCGGCGTTCGTCAAACAAGCAGCGCGCGACGCTGGCTTTGATCTGGCCGGTATCGCTCCGGTCGCGCAGTTTCCCGAGTTGAGCCATTTTCCTGAGTGGATCGCCGCAGGACATGCTGGCGAGATGCAATATCTCGAAAAGCGGGATGAGGCCGGGGATCTGAAGCGCGCGTCACTGCATCGGGCGGTTCCCTGGGCTCGCAGCGTGATCGTCTGTGCCATTAACTACAACACTGCACATCCTTACTCCGCCCAAGTGGGAGACAGCGATCGAGGATGGATCTCACGCTACGCCTGGAGTAAAGAGGATTATCACGACGCGGTGCTGCGCAAACTGCGAGAGGTCGAGAACCTTCTCATAACCAGAGAGACGCCGACACTTCAGACCCTCTGTTATGTCGATACCGGCCCATTGGTAGAGCGCGTCTATGCCAAGTATGCGGGCGTAGGATGGATTGGAAAGAACACTTGCATCCTGAATCAGCAGATGGGTTCGTGGATTTTTCTTGGTGTGATCATCACTTCGCTCGAATTCACGCCCGACTTCCCCGCCCCAGATCGGTGCGGCACTTGCACACGCTGCATTGATGCTTGCCCAACCGATGCGTTGATCGCGCCTTACCAGCTCGATTCGAATCGCTGCATTTCCTACTTGACTATCGAAAAGCGCGGAGAGATTCGGCAAGAGATGCGAGAAGGAATAGGACGACATGTTTTCGGCTGCGATATTTGCCAGGATGTATGCCCGTGGAACCGCAAAGCTCCGACGACCGCAACTGAGGAATTCCAGCCGCGTGAGGGATTGGTGAATCCCGCGCTGGAATGGCTTGCCGAGATGACGGCCGAAGAGTTTCGCGACCGATTTCGCGGCTCGCCCATTCGCCGCGCTAAACGCACTGGTCTTCGAAGGAATGCAGTCATCGCCATGGGCAACAGCGGGAATCGGCGCTTCGTTCCTACCCTTGAGAAGCTAGCCGGCGACGAAGATCCCGTTGTGGCGGAACACGCTCGTTGGGCAGTTAACAAGCTTGCTCCCTCATGAACGGGATGTCACCCGTGCTAGCATGACTGCAGATTCGCTGCCATGTCCCGCACTTTACTTCCTTTCCGGTCGGTCGCACTTTCACTCTTAGCCATGCTGTCGTTAGTGTCATCAGTCTTCGCCACTGAGCCTCACTGGATTCGAGTGGCCTCGAGTCATTTCCTGGTTCTCACCGATGGCGATGAAAAGCAGGGGCGAGAAGTCGCAGTGCGCTTCGAGCAGATGCGGGCGGTCTTCGGTCAGCTATTAGCGCGAGGTCGCGTGAACCTGCCACTGCCCATCGACATCATCGCGCTCAAGACCGACGAAGAATACGCAAACGCCGCTCCCTCGCCGCAGGGTAAACCCATCTTTGAGGCGAGCTTCGCCATTCCCGGTGAGGACCGGGAATTCTTCGTCATCGATCTGGCAGAAACAGATAGCTGGCGTGCCATTTCCCATGAGTTCGGCAAGATGCTCTTGAATTACAACTATCCACCGACGCAGCCGTGGTTCGATGAGGGCTTCGTCGACTACTTTGCCAGCCTTCATCTGGACAACAAGCAGATGCAACTCGGCGAGGATCCCGAATCGAATCCGGCGGTGCGGCAAAGTGTGCTGGGGAAACCGTTGGGCACTGGCAAGCCGCCGCAACCGTTAGTTGATTTGTTGAACGCATCGCCTTGGATGACGCTTACTGCTTTGTTTGCCGCGAAGCCGGAAAGCTCGGCGGGCAACAACCGTCAGACGTTGTTTTACGCACAGTCGTGGATGGTGATGCATTACCTCATCAACAAGAACAAGCTGGCGGAGACTGGGGCCTACTTCGGCCTAATCAAGAACGACAAGCTTCCGGTGGACGAAGCAATCCAGAAAGCTTACGGGATGACTTCGGCGCGATTGGATCAGGCGGTGAAAGACTATTTTCATTCTCCGACTGCAGCTCCAGCCAAAGCGGTCGTTACTGCGGCTCCAGTTACATATGACGACATAGGCATCACCACCACCGACGTTCCCGAAGCGATTGGGCGTGCCTCCGTGGCGGAGATGGATTTGCGGTTGCCCGAACGCCACGACCAGGCGCGCCAGCTGCTCGAAACGATTGCCGGTCAGGGCTTGAGCGACAATGCGGTCGCTCATCGCGGTGTCGGGTGGGACCATCTGGTGAAGATGGAGTTTGATCCGGCGATCGAAGAGTTCAGAGCGGCAGTCGAGTTGGACAACAAAGATCCCTGGCCACGTTATTACATGGCGCTTACCAAGTTTCGCGAAGCCCAGTCCAGTGGGAAGGAAGTCGCGGGGCTGGCCAACATGATGCAGGATTTGCATTTCACTTTGGAAAAGTGGCCGGAGTGTGCCGAAGCCTATTACATGCTGGGATGGGCGCAGCGCGTGGGCGGTGGAGTTCATGCGGCCTTGGAGTCGGTGCCAGCGGCGATCCGGCTGGCGCCGAGAAATCAGAATTACTTGCTGGAGATGGCGCGAGTTTATTCAGCGGCGAAAGATTGGGATGCGGCCACTGCGTTGCTGCAACGGTTATCAACAAGTTCCGACGCACAGGTGGCTGCCGCTGCGCACAACGATCTGCAAGATCTCCCCTCCTTGATGAAATATGGCGTAGCTCCGACGCATGCGGCGGCCGCACCTGCCGCCACGTCTGCTGCGACCGCGACGAATGCCAAGCCGACTGCGCCTGCGGCATCTCAGCCCGCCAGTAAGTCCGCGAGCACGACCGCGCCCGCTCAGCCGGTGAGCAAAGCTGCGAGCCAACCTGCGCCGCCCATCGAACTCGATCAAGACTTGGAGGCGCCATCCGAGGCGCATATTGACCGGCGCCCCATTCACTACCTGAAGGGGAAACTGCTTTCGGTGGATTGCTCACAGCCTCCGGCAGCGGTCGTAACGTTCTCATCGGGAGTGAAGACGCTGAAGTTGAAGACTCCCGATTACAAGTCGATGACTCTGGTCGGGGCGGACGCATTTTCCTGTGCCTGGGTGAACCGCCAGGTCTCCGTAAACTACAAGGCCGTAGGAACGGACACCGGCGATTTAGTTTCGTTGGAAGTGCGGTGAGCATTACGGACCAGCGGGTTTCCCATCTGGCAAGAAGCTCCGGCCGTCAACTCATCAGCGGTACAAGCAACCTGTACATTAGCCGTTCAAAAAATGGGCGGCGACGAGCGACAAGAGAGATTTGTCCAGGCTCCGCCCTCACGGGCATACCCTTAGCTAGATCCTGCCCTTCTACTACCCCGTTTTGGATCACCTCTTGCGTGGCGACACGCGCCCTGCAACCACAATACCAAGACTCCGACCTTAGGCGCCCCACGACCGACAAGTGTCCAGGGGCCGGTTCTGGGAGGTTCAAACGCACCTCGCCATGCGCATCGGTTTCGAGTTGCAGAAAGCCATTGTACTGTGATGGCCTTTCTTCGCCCTTTTCGTACAGCAAAGCAACCGAGATATCTCGCTTCGGCAGCGGATGTCCGTTTTTGGCATCGATGACCCGAATTGTTATCACTTGACCAAAGGAAACGGGACCGATCCACAGCACACACAACAACGCTAGGCACCGCAAGTACAGCATCATTGTCAGTTCCTCCCCGAAGGCTTCTGCACCAATACCTGTCGCGTGCGTGTGAGCGTGAACACCAGCGACTCCTTCGGAATGCTCGTAATGAATGGACTAATGAGCCAGCGGAGTCCCGTCGGGATGTCGCGAGTTAGCGAGATGGCTTCTAGCTGCACGTACACTCCGCCGTCGCGCTGCAAGAATCGCCAATAGGAATTCAATCGCCAGAGAAAACCGCTGTCGTTGCCGACCGGCTTTTCGGATTCGTTGGGCTTTCCGGCATTCTCCACTTCGGCGATGCGCGTGCTGTGTGAATCAGAGGTGGCGCGGTCTTCATCAAGGCGAGCGTAATTCACGTCGTATTCGGTGTTGAGGATCACAGTCACGACCTTCGTCTTGCGCAATCTGAGAAATATTCTGAAATGGTCTCCGTCCCGCTTGATCAGCTTCGAGCGCTGCACATCAGGCGCGTAGAACTTGTATTGGTTGTCATAGTCCTGCAGAAAGGCGAGGGTCTGGGCGATGGTGACGCCATGAATGAAAATAGTTCCAAGCCAGTGATGGATCAGGCCGCCCGGAACTGGGATCGGCTGGCCTTGATCGCGAGTCTGGAGGCGGTCGGTGATTATCTCACCGGCCCTCAGTCGTGTGAACTCTGCACCGCGATCCGCAGGCCGGAGTGTGTCAATGTGGAGAAACGGCGCCGAGGACATCTGTTTCTCGCTCAATTCGACATAGTGATCGAAAGCGGCGACGGTTTCGGACTTGAGTTGTTCGGCGGCGGCGGATAAGCAGGCAATGGCTAGAATGACCGCGAGAAGGAAGATCCTTGTTCCGATTCGCTGCTTACGGTCTTGCCTCCCACCTTTGCGCAAAAAGCGCGCAAAGATGGGGCACCCCTCAGTTGGGACGGCACACACCGAAAATGGAACACAGCGCTTCATGCTGCCTCTCCCGACTACGTTATGATGACGTGCGATGAGTGACGAGGCGCGACGACTGTTCCGGTTTGGCGTATTTGAAGTCGATACCGCCAGCGGCGAGCTGCGCAAGTCGGGAGTTCGGCTTCGGCTCCAGGACCAGCCCTTCCAAGTACTGGTTCTGCTGCTGGACCGGGCGGGCGAGATCGTTACTCGTGAAGAATTGAGGCAAAAGCTCTGGCCAGCCGATACCTTCGTCGATTTTGACCACAGTCTGAACACCATCATTAACAAGCTCCGCGAAGTGTTGAGTGATTCCGCTTCCAATCCACGCTTCATCGAGACTCTAGCGAAACGTGGATACCGCTTTCTTCCCGCTGTGGAGACAGTTGCAAATCGTAAGATCGAAGCCACCGTCTTACCCGCCGAAGCCCAGAGTCCGATTTCCAAGTCTTCGTCGACAACTTCCCTGCTCACTAGCTCCGAAGAGCTGCCTGCGGTTCCGCACGGATACGTGCGTGTACTCTTTCTGCTCATTCAGATTATGTATCTCAGCTTTTACATGGCAGCATTGGCACGGCTGAGTGTAGTCATAGAACTGCTGGAGCATGGGGTCGGAAGGCCGGCTTGGATCACCGCTATCCTGGTTATATCGGCTGCGGTCGGCATTCCGGTTCGTCTGTATCTGCTTTCGGCGGTGGCGTTCGACGTAGCCGGCCTCAGCCGAAAATTCCTTCGCGTGTTCCCCGGAGTTTTTGTGCTCGATCAACTCTGGGCCCTCTCGCCATTCTTGCTGGCTCCGCAGATCGGGATGGGATTGGCCCTCGCTGTCACTGCGGCTTTGATCTATCTGCCCTTCTCCGAGCGCACTCTGATGCTGATGCGCGATCGGGCAAAGTTGTAAGGCCAGGCCTGTCTCGGCGCCTAACGACACAACTGAATTTTGCGGCACGACTGAAGTCGTGCCCTGATACGGATCTGATAGAAACACCCAGCGGTCACTGGCGAGGTAATTAGCCACAAAGCACAACGAGATGGTCGCGAGATTGGCCACTAAGACTGGCAAGCCCAGCCATCCTGCCAACAGCCGCATCAGCAGCAAATTGCCGACCAGTGAGATCAATCCGTTGCTGAGATGAAAACGCACCAGTTGACCGAACGCTGCCCGTCTGCTGCCCGCGGGATCGGCCCAAGTGAAGCGCTGGTGCCACAGGAAGTTGTGCAGGACAGCTGCTTCGACGGCTATTCCCGTCGCCAGCAGATAGTTCATCTTCATAGCGAAGAGGATAGCCAGCACGCCTAGTTGGACACCAACTCCAATGGCTCCCACTAGCGAGAAGCGGAGAAGACGGAGGTGCGAGTTCGCGGTCATGCCAGCCTTTCCTCTTTGTAGAGCTGGGCACTGTGCTTTACCGTCGAGATGATCAACATGATAGCCATGCCCGCGATGGCGATTACGCCGCCGAGATCGAAGAGAAGAACAGGCCTCCCCAGAAACTTGATCAGCGGATGTCGAAGTAAGGCCAGATTGCCGATGGCAAGCAGAATGCGAATTTCCGTGGGCCCGAACTTCCAATAGGAAAGCTGAAACCGGCCCTGCGCATAGGTTGCAAGATAGGCTTCGATGGACAACATCAGAAACGCCACAAGCATTCCGAACGCAATACCGGGATGCACATAGCCCGACATCGCCAACCCGCCCATCAAGAAGAACGCCGCGATGGTGTCAGTGATGTGGTCCACATAGAAGCCGTAACGCGGACGTTGCCGGTTGCGAACCCGGGCCAGCGTGCCGTCCAGGCTATCGCCGAGCCAGTTGAGTGCCAGGCAGACGATACCCAAGAGCAGGGCGTCGGGGTTAAGTCGCGCCAGGGCATAGCAAGCTCCGGCTAAGCACTGAGAGACGAAGCCCAGCAGGGTCAGGTGATCGGAATTGATCCAGACAGGCGTGTGCTGTGCCAGGAAGATCAGGATTCGTTTTTCCGGAGAGGCGACTAAGCTTTCCTGAATGCGAGTAGCGGGGGCAAACTTGATGCTCTCCGGGGCAACTGCGAGGTAAGTGGTCGTGCTGGGCATGAGTACTCTCTCCTTGCAGGAGAAATTTCACGCAAAACAGGTCTGAGGGCAATACACTGCGGGTAAAACGGATGTCAAGAAAAGATCACTGACTAAATTGCTGAGGATATGGAACTTGCGCAGACGAGGGGTCTGGGCCCAGGAGACTCGGGGTGCTCTCGACACAAACAAGAAACCCTCGCAGCGGTTACTGCGAGGGTTGAGATCGGAAACGCGGGGCCTCAGCCGCGGACTACGTTAGCCGCCTGGAAACCTTTGGGTCCCTTCAGCAGGTCGAACTCGACGGTTTCGCCCTCGTTGAGGGTGCGGTAACCGTTTTCCTGGATCGCGGAGAAATGAACGAAGACATCCTCCCCTGTGGACCGCTGGATAAACCCGTATCCTTTAGCCCCGTTGAACCACTTTACTGTGCCCTTCTCTCTCACAAAAAACTCCTTTCGCCTCTTCTATGTGTGAAATTCCACGGGCCTCGCGAAGCGGACGCTTCTTCACAACCCCCTCAAAACCTGTGGACGAAACAGCCTCGGCTGCGGGCACCGTGGAATTCGCGGGCAACAAGAAAAGCTCCGGAGCTTTCCGCCGTGATGGGAGAGCACGGCGCAAAGCTCTGGAGCCTCGGGTGGTGGCGCGAATTTCGACGGCGGTACACGCAACATCAGCCTGAACTTAACAACACTGTTGCACTGAATTGTGGCAACGAGCAGAGAATATATAGCAGGAAGTTTTTTTCTGGCAAGAAGAATTTCAGTTAGTGAAACGATTTAGAATGTGACCCGCGGTTAGGAAGAGTTGATTCGGATATTGCGACTGCGCGGACGCTGGGGATGTTTCTTGCCTTTAGTGGGACCGCCTGTAACTCTATGATAATATTGGCTTAATTAATTTGAACGAACCACTCCCATTGGCCGCCGCGGCCGCCTCCAAACCAGCGCCGCCACTACCTCTCCCGGACGCGCGCTCCGGGCTGCTGGCTTCGACGGCAAAATATCTATTGCGAACCGAGGTTCACACCTTTGCTTTCTCGGTGGCGGCGAACGCCATTCTTTCTTTTTTTCCTTTCGTGCTGTTGTTGCTGACGCTCATCCGCCGGGTGTTTCATTCGGCAGCGATGTATGAAGTCGTCGTGCAACTGCTGCGCGACAGTCTTCCCGCCGGGCAGGACTTCGTCATTCGCAATCTGAACGCGCTGGTAGGCGCACGGCAACGCACACAGATTTTCTCCCTCTTGATTCTGCTGGTGACTTCGACAGGAATCTTTCTGCCGCTGGAAGTGGCGTTGAACCGCATCTGGCATTTCCGCAACAACCGCTCGTACTGGGGGAATCAACTCATTGCTTTGGGATTGGCGTTTGGCTGCGGCGTACTGGCTCTGCTTTCGGTCGGCTTGACTGCCGGCAACGCGGTGCTGCTGCGGAGTCTCACTTTCGGCCACGATGTCGCCGCAATGCGGCTGGCTGGGTTCATCAGCATGAAAGTGTTTGCCATCGCCACCAGCATTGCCATCTTCTTTCTTATTTACTGGCTGCTGCCCAATGGCAAAGTTCCGGCGGCGGCGGTGCTGCCGGCGGCGGTGATCATGGGATTGCTGTCGGAGATTCTGAAGTATGCGTACATCCTGGCGCTGCCTCGGCTGAATTTCCAGGAAGTCTATGGTCCGTTTGCATTGTCGGCTAGTTTGATGTTCTGGGCATTTCTCACTGGATTGCTGCTGCTTAGTGGAGCTTATTTGTCGGCGGAGAGACATGGGAGAAGGAGGAAGTAAGGCAAGACTTGAGGAGCTTCGCTCCTAGACCCTACACGGGCATCGTAATGCTCATCCGTCACATTCATACTGTGACGGCGATCACATCGTATTTGACCTGCGGCGTCTAACCTTCACTCACTCCCGTCAACGGCTGGCCTCGATCTCTCTTTGCTTGCGAGGCTTGCGATGCCCTGCTCACGCTGTAGGTGTCTTCTTCTGGGATTGATGCTGCTTGGTTCGCTTCCAGCGATGGCGGTGAAGCCATTGAATTCGCCGGGAATCCATATCTTGCCGCAGCGGCCTTCTCTTACCCTGAAAGCGGGATACATCTTTTCTGGCACGGTGAAGTCCGTTGAGCGACTGACCCCACGTGCAAATGGTGTGGCGGTCATGCGCATTACCTTTCATGTGGATCAGGGCCTGCGCGGGACGCGCACTGGGCAGACGCTAGTTATTCACGAATGGGCAGGACTTTGGCAGGCTGGGGAAAGCTACCAAGCGGGCGAACGCGTGATGCTGTTTCTTTATCCGCCAAGCAAGTTGGGACTGACCAGTCCGGTGGGAGGCGAATCCGGACGATTCAGCGTGGATCCAGGCGGGCAGGTCGTTATTGAGCCCCGCAAAGTTGGACCAACGCGAGCCCACTTCCCTGTAAACCTCCGGCTGCCGCCCTGGGATTTCTTCCGCGCTCTGCGCCGCACAGAGGAGGAATGGCAGTGAGACCTCTTTGGCTCGCCAAGCGTGCATTTCTCCCGCCAGCCACAGTGATTGCTCTACTCGCCATTGTCTTACCGATGGCACGGGCGGGCGGGCCGAAGTACATCGCCGGCGTCAGCTACTTCAATCCCGGATTGGCGGGAACACCGTTGACCTGGAGCCAGGGAGCGATCACCTACTACACCGATCAGGGCGATCTTAGCCCGATCCTGCCGGGACCCACCGCCGATGCCTTCGTGGCCTCTGCTCTCAGCCAGTGGACTTCGGTTCCGATCGCGGCTGTCGTGGCTACTCACGGCGGACAGCTTGCCGAAAACGTCAGCGGCGCCAACGTGTACGTGAATCCCGATGGCACCATCACGATGCCGGCGGACATCGAGCCTTCGGCCACGGGCACGCCGGTAGGCGTAGTTTACGACGAAGATGGCACAGTCACCGATGCGCTTCTGGGACAGGGCGCTGGGGACCCGACAGAATGCTTTTACAACGCGGCGTTTGGCGGAGACGACAATCTTGGAATCAGCGCGAACTTTCTCCATGCTCTGGTCGTCATCAATGGCAACTGCGCACAGACGTCTTCTCAGCTTCCGGACGTTGAATATCGGCTGGTGCGAGTGCTGGGACGGGTGTTGGGACTCGACTGGTCGCAGGTAAATATCAATGTGCTGACGGGCAATCCGCCGCCGACTTCTGATGACTACGCCGGATTTCCGGTGATGCACCAGACCGATCCGCCTAACTGTATTCCCATCACGCTATGCTTTCCCAATCCTTACCAGCCCAAGATTGACGATCAAGCGGCATTGTCTCGGCTCTATCCAACGAGCGGCAACCTAGATAATTCCTCCAAAAAGCCGGCAGTTTCCGCAAGTACGGCGCGCATTCACGGCAGCGTGTTCTTCACCACGTCCAGCGGCCTAGCCGCACAAGGCATGCAGGGAGTCAACGTAATCGCGCGCTGGATTGATCCCCAGAGCGGGCTAGCTTCACACGCCATCTCCGCAACTTCGGTTTCCGGCTTTTTGTTCTGCGGAAATGCGGGCAACGCCGTAACCGGATTCAACGATAGCAGCGGGGAACCGTGGAATCAGTTTGGATCGAACGACACCACGCTTGAAGGATTCTTCGATCTTGGCGGATTGCAGATTCCCAATGGCGGCAGCAGCGCGCAATTTCAGTTGACAGTCGAAGCCATTGACGCCTTTTGGTCATACGCTCTCGAGCCTTACGGGCCGACACAAGTGGAGCCCTCAGGGCAGTCGTCGCCGATCCTGGTGAGCGTAAGCCTGGGCAACGACACAGAGCAAGACATCCTGATGCAAACGAGCGCATTGTCAGTTGAAGATCCGTTTCCGCTCACCAGCTATCAGGCGCCTGCCGCGGTGCCGCTGGGTGGTGATTGGAAGGGTTCGTTCAATCCTTATGGGGACATTGATTTCTTCCAGTTCACTGGGCAGGGAAACCGCACGCTTTCTATGTTCGTGACCGCATTGGACGAGACGGCCGCGGCTTCGGAGAGCAAGTCGCAGCCGGTAATCGGGATGTGGGCAATATCAGATCCGGAAAACTCGCCCGCCCCCGCGAATACACCGTCGGCCTTCAACTCCTCCGTATTTGGGATGACCATCTTGAACGCGCAGCTGACGCAGACCTCGGGCTTCCGGATTGGAATCTCCGACATTCGCGGCGACGGAAGACCCGACTACCGCTATCTTGCAAGAATTCTCTATGGCGACCAGATACACCCGGCGCGGGCGAGCGTGGCTGGGGGAACTGCCTTGGCGGTTTCAGGATTAGGTTTCCAGGCGAACACGCGAGTCACAATCGGAAACGTGACCGCACCGCCGCTGGCGGTTTCGGCCGATCAAATCCTGGTAACTGCATCTCCCATGGCCGACGGCGTGCAGAATATTGGGCTAACCGATCCTCCCACATTGGCCAGTTCCGTCCTCAGTGACGTACTGACTTACGGCGCCGGACCCAGTGACACTCTCAGCCTGATCGCTGGGGCAAATCCTCGAACGCCCGTCGGAGGACAGGCGCCAAACCCGGTCCAGGTGCAGGTTCTCGCTTCCGATGGTAAGACTCCGGTGCAGGGGGCAAGCGTAGTGTTTACGTCCAGCCCTGCCGCGGGTTTCTCTGCATGTTCCGGGGCCGGAAGTTGCACCGTGCTTAGCGACCAGGACGGTCAGGCCTCCAGCTTCGTCACCGTACTCAGCGCCAACGTGATGACCATAACAATGCAACTTGCGCCCGCGTCGTACAGCAGTCCTCAGCAGGTACAGACAACACTAGTAGGCAGCGAGTCGGCGTTGGATATCGCTCTGGTTCCGCAGACGACTTCAATCATGCAAGGCGCGACAGTAAATGTGACTCTCACTGCGCGCGTCCTATCCAATGGATTTCCGCTCAGCGGCAGCAGCGTCAATTTCCAGATTCTCAAGGGATCAGCCGAACTGAGTGCGTCCACGGTGCCGACCAATTCCAGCGGCTATGCCAGCTCGATACTGGAGATTGCCTCCATGGCAGGCGATGTGCAGGTGAGTGTATGCGTCGGGCCGGGGAACAGTCCCTGTCTGAGCTTCTATGGGACATCTGTCCCCGCCTCGGTTTTACAACTTCAGGCTGTGGCCGGAAATCCGCAGATCGTGACGGCCGGGCAAGTACTCCAACCGGTGGTTGTGCGCGTAACGGATTCGTCCGTTCCTCCTAATCCAGTACTTGCGGCGACTGTCGCGTTCCAGTACACCGGGGAGCGAGCCGGAGGCGACTCGACCATTATCTCTACGGGAGATACCAACATTTATAACAATTCGTCTCCCGTTATTTTGTTCAACGGGCAGAACGCGGCACAATCTGACGTGAATGGGCTGGCGAGTTGGAAACCGACGACAGAAGGGTTTGATGGAGACGTGGCAATTCTAGGAATAGCTACGGTAGGGACCGAGCAGATGCAGTTTGCTTTGCAAACTCTGCCGCCGCTATAGCTGGATCTAGTTTCTTCAGCTCAGTGCGCTTTGGCCTGCTCCACGCACTCCAGAATTTCGGTCTCGCTGAGCGTGTGGTCGGAGGCTTTAGCGCGTTTGTAAATGCGTTCGACGAGGTCATCAGACGAGGGAATACTGCGATGTTCCAGCCAGTAGAGGATATTTGACTTGCCACTCATCGGGCCAACGTCGATCACTTGCTCTAGTCCGAACACGTGAGAGGGAACGCCTGAGTACACCGTGTTGGCCAATTCGATGTCGTTCTTCTTGTAGGCCTTGATAACCGCCGCGGCATGTACGCCCGTAGCGGTGCGGAATGCGTCTTCACCGACCACGGGATAATTCGCAGGAATCGGCACGCTGGTGGCGCGCGACACCGTCTGACAATAGTCTTTCAACCGGGTGAGATCCTGATTGTCCCAGGGTGGAATCCCCATCAGCTTGAGGTTGACCAGCATCTGGTCCATCTGAGTGTTGCCTACGCGCTCGCCGATGCCGAGCGCCGTAGCGTGAACACAATCTGCGCCGGCGATCAGAGCAGCCATCGAGTTGGCGATGGCGAGGCCGCGGTCACTGTGGCCATGCCAATCAACACGAATCTTCTCGCCAGAAGGTTTGACTACTTCTTCCATCACAAACTTCACCAGCGCGAACGTTCCCATCGGCGTCGCGTGGCCAGCGGTATCGCAAATGACGATCGACTGCGCGCCGCAGTTGATTGCAGTCGAATAAAGGCGCTTTACGGTCGCTGGATCGCAGCGCGTGGTGTCCTCGGTGACGTACATGACGTCGAGGCGCAGCGACACCCCGTACTTAACCGCTTTTTCAGTTGTCTGAAGCAGAAAATCGTCAGTCCAGTTCTCGGTGTAGCGGCGGATGGGACTGGAGCCAATGAACATCGCGGCTTCGATGTTCAGTCCAGTGCGTTGGACGATTTCGGCGATAGGCCGAATGTCGCTCTCATGCGTGCGGGCGGCACAGTTCGCCCTGATCTTTAACTTGTGCTGAACGATTTCGCGGGCCAGCGCTTCCACACTCTCCACCGCGCGGGGACCGGCGCCAGGTAGGCCGAGATCGAGAGAATTGATTCCTAGCGCTTCCATCAGATGAAGAATGGCCAGCTTCTCAGCGATCGATGGATCGTGCACCGAGGGCGACTGTAGGCCGTCGCGCAGGGTCTCGTCGTTGAGCAGAACTGGCCCCGCAGGCCGGAGTGACGGGGAATCGGTGAGATTCCAGTCGTGGATGAGTTCGGAGGATTTCACCGCTCTTTGCCGGGAATCGTCAGGCCGAATATTGACGTCTGCCCGGGGCCGGCGACGTTGATGCTCGACTCCTCGGGGCTGGGCAAGTAGAGGGTCTTGCAATGCTCACAACGGTAGACCTCGGCGTCTTTTCCCCAGGCCTTCTCGGCATCGCCGCAGGCTTGCTCCTGCACGTCTTCGGAGTAGAACCAGCGCTTAAGATGACCGCCGCAGAACTTGCCCTTCGCGTCTTTCTCATTGCAGGCACGCTGTCCTGGTTTCTTGATCTTGACTTTATGCTTGGGGAGTTGCGCTACGTCGGTGGATACAGTTCCGCTAGTGGCCACAGTTTATCCTCGTGAAACCGGCACATCGTTCGATTCGACTAGCTACTTATTTTACGCGAAGCCTTTTGCGGGATGCCACTAAGACCCTCAAAAGGAGCGCTTGGGCGGAACCTGATCCGCACCCAAGCGGCCGACCTCAATGGCAGCGGCGTAATAATTTTCGCCCAGTATCGGAGCACCCGCCAATCGCCGCATCATGGCCAACTGACCGACGTGAGTCAGCGCGTCGGCCACCGGGCCTTGGAAAAGTTTCTCGACTGGCGCCTGCATAGGCTCGACCGAGGCAACATAGTCATCAAACTTTTTCAGCGCGGCGAAGAATCGCTCGACCTCCTGATTCCACGGCAAAGGTTTCGAGTCGTTCCATTTCCGGCTTCCGTCCGACATGGAGAGCGCCCAATCCAGAAGATCGCCCAGGTGAGCCAGGATTTGTGCAGGGGTTCGTCCCGCACCAGTGAAATCTGCAAACGTGGACGGCGCATCGCGAACAGTTTTCGCTCCACGATAGGCCAAGGTCGCGAGAGTGTGGCGCAGCAATTCGCGTTTGGGATCAGCATTGCTCATAATCTAGATCTTGCCCTTTCGTGTAAGTACGCCAGCAGAGCGTAGTGCGCCCCACAATCTCTTGGCAAAACTTCTGGCGAACATCAGATCGACGAAGCCTTCTATCTGCCTTGAAAAGGACCCGCCATATCCGTACCACCAGACTTTCTTCATACCGGGCAGCCGGTCGGAGTCGAGATACTTGATGCGTACCATTTCCTCGAGTCCAAAAATCCCGTGGGTGCGTCCGATGCCACTTGCCTTAACTCCGCCGTGGGGAGCTTCGCTGACGCCGAAACAGGATACCGCATCATTGATCATTACGGTGCCGGCGTGAATGCGCCGCGCCAAAGCCTCGCCGCGGGCACGATCCTTTGTCCAAACGCTGGCGCTAAGACCATAGTCGGAATCGTTGGCAAAGCGTACGGCATCATCATCAGTGTCGAACGGCATGATGGGAAGCACCGGCCCGAAGGTCTCCTCGCACATGATACGCATCTCGTGCGTGACATCGGCGAGTACAGTGGGCGCATAGAAATTCGGGCCGAGGTCTCGCCGCCGCTCGCCGCCGGTCAGCACCCTCGAACCGTGGAGCCGGGCATCTTCGACGTGGGCTTCCACGTTGCGCAGTTGGCGCTCGTGGATTAGAGGGCCGACATCGGTTTCTGGATCCATTCCGTTGCCAATCCGCAATTGTGCGGCTTTGTGTGCGCACGCCTCAGAGAATTGCATATACAAACTGCGATGCACGTAGCAGCGCTCGACCGACAGGCAAGCCTGGCCCGCATTCATGAACGCTCCCCAAACCGCGCCGCTCGAAGCCACATCGATATCGGCATCGTCGAGCACCAGCATGGGATCTTTGCCGCCCAGTTCCAGCACGACTGGCAGCAGGCGAGCAGCCGCGGCTTGAGCGATGCGCCTGCCGGTGGTCACACTTCCGGTGAAGACCAGCTTGTCGATGTCCGTGTTCACTAACGCCGAACCTGTGTTGCCGTCGCCAACGATTACCTGAAAAACGTGCTTGGGCACGCCTGCTCCCCAGAGCAACGCGGCCAGCTCCAGCGCGATGGAGGAGGTGAATTCCGACGGTTTCAAAATGACCACATTGCCTGCGACCAGCGCGGCTAGAGTCTCGGTCGCAGGGATCGAGAACGGATAGTTCCATGGAGAAATAATTCCGACTAGCCCATAAGGCTCGGGGATTAGCCGGCCGGACTTGGTTTTCATCGCGAGGTTACGATGGGGAACAGTTTGGTCGCGCAGGAAAGCGTAGGAATTTTCCGAGTAGAAGCGGGCTGCATCGAGCACCACCAGGACTTCGGTGATCAGAGCTTCAACCTGAGGTTTGCCGTTCTCGCTGGTGATCAGCCGCGCAATCTCCGACTTCTTCTCGTGCAGGAGCCAACGAAATTTGTCGAGAACGCCGATTCGATGCCGCACCCCCAGGCTGTACCAGCCTGGCTGAGCGGCATGAGCGTGATTCACAGCGGTGTTTATTTCGGTCTCGGTCGCGGGCTCGAATTCGCGCAGGACTTCTCCCGTTGCCGGATTGACCGACGTGATCTTCCGAATTGCTATTGGTGCATCGGTGGCCATCTGTCTTGGCAAGTTTACGCGGGAGAATGCGCGTGTGCTACGGCGTCAATACTCCACGCTGACCAGGTACAACCCGTGCGCTGGCACTGTGGCGCCGGCCAGGGATCGGTCCTTGGCCTCTAATATGTTGGTAATGCCCTCCGGCCGCAGACTTCGCTTCCCCACTAGAATGAAAGTCCCCACCAGATTGCGCACCATGTGGTGCAAAAAGCCGTTGCCCCGGACGGTGTAAACCAATTCTTTGTCCTCGCGCTCCCAACTCGACTCGGAAATCCGACGCACATTGGAAACACCATCTTCTCTTTTTCCTCGCTCGGGATCCACCGCCGCAAATGACGTGAAGTCATGTTCGCCAATCACTAGAGTAGCGGCTTGCTGCATCGCATTCTCGTCCAGAGGATAAGGATGGTGCCACACATAGCGAGCCAGAAAGGGCGGACAAATGGCACCACGGTAGACGCGGAAGCGGTAAGTCTTGGCCCGAGCCGACTTGCGTGCATGAAAGTCAAGCGGTACCTCACTCACCTCAAGCACGCGAATGGAGGAGGGCAGCAGATCGTTCAGGGCTTTCAGCAGATTCTCCGCAGGAATCGACGATTCAAGGGCGCATGTAGCAACCTGGGCGAAAGCATGGACGCCCGCGTCGGTTCGCCCTGAACCTTGTGGCAAGACCTTTTCGCCGATGACTCGTCCAATAGCCGAGGCAAGTGTGCCCTGGACGGTGGGGGAATCAGGCTGCACCTGCCAACCTGCAAAGTCGGAGCCGTCATAAGCGAGAACGATTTTGAAATTGCGCATGAGGAGCGGTTGGTTTTCTCCGCGCTTCCGCTGGTCAGATGATGCAAGTCCCTGCGGTTTCACGCCGTTGCGCGGGTTGGGAAACGATGAATCGCATCCTGTCAGCTATACTATTGCATTCCGTCGAAGGCTTCATAGCAACGCGCAGTTCACCCGGGGCAGGAAAAATTGAAACTTGGGGCGCGCTTTGCGCGTAATAAATGTTGATCTTGGGCACGGCACTGTCATCTTTACGAACAGTCTTTCTAGTATGGAGATAAAACGAATGTCTTTGCCACGTTTGAATTCAATGAACCGGCTAACGGCGACGGTATTGCTAGTTGGCGCATTATCGATAGTCGGTGTCGCGCAGGACGCGACCCAAACTCTCCCTCAGGCGCCCCAAGCACCTCAACGAGCTTCCACGGAAGGGTTTGTGGTGAGGGACTATTCCAAACCGGTTTCACACTTTCCCAATCCTATTGCGCCTTACATGTCGCGCACGGTTGCGGCCCCCAACCTGAGCAACACGGCACGCATTGACCAGCTTATGCAAGACGGCAAGCTCATGATTTCCATCGACGACGCTGTCGCGCTGGCTTTGGAAAACAATCTCGACATCGGAATTGCGCGCTACAACCTTAACATCGCCGACACCGATGTAATGCGGGCCAAGTCCGGCGCATCCATTCTAGGAGTTAACGCAGGCGTGGTGCAGAATACTCCCGGCGGTGGCGTAGGCGGTCTGGGAGGGCAAGTCGGTTCAGGCACCGGCGGCACCAGCGCCGGAGCGGGAGGCGCGGGTACTGGCGCCGGCGGCCTCGTCGTCTCGACCCTAGGTCTCGGACCGAACCTTCCCAGTTTCGACCCTATCATCAGCGGCACTCTGCAATGGGATCACTTCAATCAACTCGCCAGCAGTGCCTTTACTGGCGTGCCTGTGCTCGCCCAAAACACGCAAACTTACAATTTCGCTTACACCCAGGGCTTCCAGTCCGGCACCAACATGTCGGTCGGCTTTAACAACAGCCGTGTCAGTACCAACAGCCCCTTCACGACTCTGAGCCCGCTGGTTAACACAGGCTTCCAGTTCAGACTCACCCAACACCTGCTACAGGGTTTTGGTTTCGCGGCTAACAATCGTTTCATTCGTATTGCCAAAAACAATCGCGAGATCACCGATGTTGCCTTTCGTTTGCAAGTCATCACTACCGTGGATCAGATTGAGGGCATGTACTGGGATTTGGTGTTCGCGTACGAAAACGTGAGAGTGCAGCAAGAATCGATCGCCTTCGCGAAGAAGACGCTGTCGGACAACCAGAAGCAGGTGCAAATCGGCAGTCTGGCTCCTATCGAGGTAGTCCGCGCGCAAAGCACGGTAGCGACCGATCAGCAGGCCCTCACCCTTGCTGAGACCAACCTGCAATTGCAGCAGTTATTGATGAAGAACGCCTTGAGCCGGACTTTAGTTGACCCGCGGCTGGCGGATGCGGAGGTAATTCCAACTTCCACGGTGAACTTGCCTGCTCAAGAGGACATTCAGCCCACGCAAGATCTGGTCAATACCGCACTCAGCCATCGCGCAGAACTGGCGGAAGCGCGCATTAATTTGACGAGCACCGAACTCAGCAATAAGGCTGTCCGCAGTGCTTTGCTGCCTTCACTTGATTTGTTTGCCTACTATGGAGGTTCGGGTTTGGCCGGCTCGCAGAACCCGACGAATCTGTGTGCAAACCAGTCCGCGGTGGCGCAAGGGGAAGGATTCTGCGCCGGCCCCAACCCTAACATCCCGCCTAGCCTACAAACCCCCGTAGCACCGACTGTCGGTTTCGGTACCGCCTTGAACCAGTTGGTGGATTCCGCGGCTCCGGACAAGGGGCTGGGTCTGTCCTTGAATATCCCGATACGCAACCGCGCAGCTCAGTCCCAGCAGATCCGCTCCGAATTGGAATATCGCCAGGCGCAGATGCGTCTGCAACAGATTGAGAATCAGATTCGTATCGAAGTCCGCAACGCGCAGTTCGCGGTGCAACAGAACCGAGCCAGCGTTGAGTCGGCCCAGGCCGCCGTGAGGTTGGGACACGAATCTCTGGATGCTGAACAAAAGAAATTCAAACTGGGGGCCTCCACCAGCACGCTGGTGCTGCAAAACGAATCGGCGCTGGCGACGGCCGAATCCACGTTGGTATCGGCGATGGCATCGTACGAGAAATCGCGGCTGGAATTGGACCGCGCCACCGGTCTGCTACTGGATCACGCCGGAATCATCATGGCCGATGCTGAACGCGGACAGGTCACGCATGCGCCGAATGTGCCGTATGTGGCGCCGCGCGAACATCCGCAGTCGGTGATGCCTCCCGCTCAGCCGTAAGCTCGCTAATTTTGTTGCAATAGACCATGGCAGCTCTCACATGATGAGAGCTGCCTTTATCTTTATCGTGTGATCTCTCAGGTTGCGGTTCCGCCAGCCAAGAAGCTCTATCCTGGTTTATAAATCTTTACAATTTCCGATCTTATACGCCGCAGCCAGGCGTTAGTCTAAAGCAAGCTTGAAATTTCGGATGGTTCTCGGATAGTTTGCATCCAAAACAAGTTCACAGGTTTTTAGCAGCAAGTATCACAAGGAGAGACACAATGTTTCTTGCCCGTTTGGATTTCGTCACGCGGCACGCTGCCGCTACAGTTCTGACTGTTACCCTGGTAGCCAGCAGTTGGGCACAACAGGCCCAGCCAACATCGCAGACTGGCGCGCTGTCGAGCCAACCGGCGCTGCCCCAAGCTCCACAACCTGTAGCTGCACAGGTACAGGCTCCAGACATCGTGAGGGACTACACTAAGCCTCATTCGTCGTTTCCCAACGTGCTTGCGCCTTATAAGTCAGCAGTGGTGCCGCCACCAAACTTGAGCAATACCTCACGCATCGATCAGTTGCTGCACAACGGCAAGATCATGCTGTCCATTAACGATGCGATCGCGCTCACTTTGGAGAACAATCTCGACATCGTACTGGCGCGTTACAACCTGAATATTGCCGATACCGACATTCTGCGGGCCAAAGGCGGGGCCAACATTCTAGGCGTGAATACCGGCATCGTGCAAAATACGCCGGGCGGCGGGACCGGTGGCCTCAGCGGCCAGGTGGGATCGGGCACGGGCGGCACCAGCGTGGCTGCGGGTGGAGTGGGCACGGGCACCAACGGTCTGGTGAGTTCAACCCTGGGGATCGGCGCACCCATCACCAGTTTCGACCCCACGCTCACCGGCACGCTTCAGATGGACCGGGGCTTCGCGGAGTCAACGAGTGTGTTTACTCCCGTTCCAGTGGTAAATACCAATACCGGCACCGCCAATTTCTCTTACCTGCAGGGGTTTCAGTGGGGGACGAATCTTTCCGTGGGATTCAATAACACGCACGTCACCACCAGCAATCCAACCAGTTCTTACACGCCGAGCCTTGCGTCTAATTTCCAGGTTAGAGTCACTCAGGAACTGTTGCAGGGCTTCGGTTCCCTTTCAAACACGCGCTTTATCCGGATTGCCAAGAACAACCGCGAAATTTCGGACGTGGCCTTCCGCCTGCAGATCATTACTACTGTGGATCAGGTCGAGAACCTGTACTGGAACCTGGTGTACGCTTACGAAAACGTGAGGGTGCAACAGGAGGCTCTGGCTTTTGCGCAGCGGACACTGGAAGACAACAAGCAGCAAGTGCAGTTCGGGACCATGGCGCCAATTCAGGTGGTCAGCGCGCAGAGCACGGTTTCCACGGATCAGCAAAACCTGATTCTTGCGCGAACCAATCTGGAGTTGCAAGAACTGCTGATGAAGAATGCTCTCAGCCGCAACCTCGAAGATCCAGTCCTCGGTGGCGCAGAAGTGATTCCGACATCTACTATGCAACTGCCTCCGCAAGAACCAATGGTGCCGACGCAGGATTTGATCAACGATGCCTTGGGACATCGCGCGGAGTTGAGCGAATCACGAGTCGATTTGAGTAGCCGCGAGATCAACAACAAAGCCGTGCGCAACGCGCTGTTGCCCACGTTGAATCTCTACGCATATTACGGCGGCTCGGGAATCGGTGGGGATGTGAGTCCGGCTATTCTTCCGCCGGGCTGTCTCACGTCTGCATTCGGAAAGTGCTTCACTCCCGGCACAGCCGCGCCGCCGTTTAGCAACGGAGGTCCGGTCGGTTATGGCGGCACATTGGAACAGTTGGTAACCTCGGTGGCTCCCGACAAAGGACTTGGGTTAACGCTCAACATCCCGCTGCGAAACCGCGTTGCGCAGGCTGACGAAGTGCGCGCGCAGTTGGAATACCGGCAAGCACAGGTTCGTTTGCAGCAGCTTGAAAACCAGGTTCGAATTGAAGTCCGCAATGCCCAGTTCGACACCCAGCAGAACCGGGCGAGCGTGGACGCAGCACAAGCTGCGGTTGATTTTCAGCGGCAGACGCTCGACGCCGATCAGAAGAAGCTGGCTGTCGGCGTGGGCACTTCGACTGCCGTGCTTCAAGACGAGTCTTTGCTGACTGCGGCGGAGTCCAATTTGGTTTCCGCGATGGCCGCGTATGAAAAATCACAAGTAGAAATGGACCGCGCCACCGGTTTGCTGCTCGATCATGCGGGAATCATCATGGCCGATGCCGAACGCGGACAGGTCACACAAATGCCTAACGTTCCGTATGTGGCGGTGCGCGATAATCCGCAATCGGTGATGCCTCTGTCTCAGCAACCTCAGTAGACGAAGACGTGCAGCGCAGTTCACGCATCGCGACTGAATCTAAGGATGTGAGAACTGCGCTCTTTTCTTTCACGCGTTGCATCCGCTTTCGTCACTTATCGATCCGACTGTCCTGCGTATGAGAGAATACACGTCCGGCGGTACGATTAATTTTCTGCACGGTTCGGCCTATGGGACTGTCAGTTGCCATCGTTGCCCTGAATGAGGAAGCCAATATCGGTCGCACTTTGGAAAGTGTGCGATGGGCCGATGAGATCGTCCTGGTGGATTCAGGATCGGCCGACCGTACTCGTGAGATTGCCCAGCAGTACGGGGTCAAGGTGGTCATCGAGCCTTGGCGAGGCCACGTTGCTCAGAAGAACTATGCGCTTGAGCTTTGCACCCAAACTTGGGTGCTTGCGCTTGACGCCGACGAAGAAGTCTCTCCCGGCCTGGCAAACGAAATTCGGACTGCACTTGCCGACCCCAGGCCACTAAATGGTTATTGGATACCACGCAAGAACTTGTTTCTGGGGCGCTGGATTCGCTTTGGAGGCTTCTACCCGGATCCGAAGCTGCGGCTCTTCCGGCGAGGAGAAGGATATTCGACGGGCCACGATCCCCACGATCGTTACGAATTAAAAGCCGGTCGCGCGATCGGCCGATTCAAGAATCCCCTGATACATTACGCATATCCCACACTGTCTTATTACCTTGAGCACATGAACAGCTACTCTTCCCTGGGCGCCAAGCTGGCGTTATCGAAAGGTCACCGCCGCTTCAGCGTAGCGAACATCGTCATACGCCCGGTTCTTACGTTTATGTACAACTATTTTATTCGGCTGGGGTTTCTTGACGGCCGCGAGGGTCTTCTGCTGCATCTCTATCACTCGGTATACGTCTCCTGGAAGTACGCCAAAGCATGGGAATTAGCTGGCAAACCCAAGGCAGACGTGGCAAGCGAGGTTTCTACCAAGGCCTCGTAGAATGTGGTTGGCCAGGTCTCCCACCTTGCTCCGCACCCGAACTCCTCATATCATCTAGTCTGGATGGATGCGCATGCCTGACAAGAAACCACGAGTCGCGGAAAGTCCTATCAGCGATGTTTTTGAGGGACGGCATCCCTCGGCAAGCGAGAAGGATTGGGCGGAAAAAACCCTGGGCCCAACGTTGGAGAAGACTCCCGAGCGACCGATAGGCGCCGCGACCGGCAGCAATCTGGATGAGAACGGGAACGCCCGCTTTACGACGATCTCCGGCGTCCCCATTCGCCGCCTATACACCCAGGCTGACTTGCCCGAAGACTGGAACTATGATCGGTATCTCGGCCATCCCGGAGAGATTCCGTTTACGCGTGGCATCCACGCCACCGGGTATCGCGGCAAGCTTTTTACCATGCGGCAGTTTTCCGGGTTCGCTTCGCCAGAGGAAACCAACCAGCGGTACAAATATCTTCTTGAGCATGGCGGCGGTGGATTGTCGGTTGCGTTCGATCTGCCGACGCTTATGGGGTACGACTCGGACCATCCCGCAAGCGAGGGAGAAGTTGGGAAATGCGGCGTGGCGATTGATTCGCTGGAAGACATGGAAATCCTGTTCGACGGGATCGATCTCGAAAAAACCACAGTCTCCATGACCATCAATTCTCCCGCCTCTGTGTTGTGGGCCATGTACCTGGTAGTCGCGGAGAAGCAGGGGGCCGACTGGAAGAAGATTTCCGGCACCATCCAGAATGACATTCTTAAGGAATACATCGCGCAGAAGGAATATATCTACCCGCCTGCGCCCTCCATGCGACTGGTCGTGGACACGTTTGAGTTCGGATCCAGGTTTACGCCTCGCTTCAATACCATTTCCATCAGCGGTTACCACATTCGCGAAGCTGGCTCCACTGCGCTTCAAGAGTTGGCTTTCACACTTTACGACGGGGTCGAGTACGTGGAATGGGCACGTCGGCGCGGCCTGGATGTGGATGAGTTCGGTCCCCGCTTGAGTTTCTTCTTCAATGCGCACAACGATTTCTTCGAAGAGATCGCCAAGTACCGGGCGGCGCGCAAGATCTGGTACCAGATGATGAAGGACCGCTTCAAGGCCAGGAACCAACGCTCGTGTCTGCTGCGATTCCACTCGCAGACTGCCGGAGTTTCGCTGACCGCACAGCAACCGCTGAACAACATAGCGCGTGCGGCGCTGCAAGCCCTGGCTGCGGTCTTGGGAGGGACCCAGTCGCTGCACGTCGATGGCTATGACGAGGCGTTGGCTCTTCCCACCGAAGAAGCTGCGCGGATCGCCCTACGCACCCAGCAAATTGTTGCTTATGAGTCGGGAGTGGTGAATACGGTCGATCCGCTAGGGGGATCTTATTTCCTTGAAGCCCTGACACTCGAAATGGAAAAGGGCGCGCTCGATTATTTCAATAAACTGGACGCGATGGGCGGGATGGTAAATGCGATAGAACGTGGTTATCCGCAGAAAGAAATTGCCGAAGCGGCATACCAGAATCAGCGAGCAGTCGAGGCCAAGGAAAAAGTCATCGTGGGTGCAAACGAGTTCGTCATCGAGGAGGGATCACCCAATATCCTTTATATCGACGAAAGCGTGGCACAGAGACAATCAGCGAAACTCAAGGCACTGCGAGAGCGCCGATCCAACGAAGATGTGCGCCGTTGTTTGGATGACCTGAAGCGAGCCGCGGCTCGAGAGCCAAACGCTGGGTCAGAGGATACAATCTCACCGGCCAATACGATGCCCTACATCGTGGCTGCCGTGCGTGCCTACGCGACTGTCGGTGAGATTTGCGAGGCACTCCGCGACGTGTACGGAACCTATACGGAAGCCAGTATTACGTAGCTACTCGCTTCCTCACGAGTTCTGCTATCCTCGCTGCCTAAGCTGAGTCCAACACTCCCATGCGAGCAGCCGTTAACCACCTGAAGAAATCTGATCCGATTCTGCGACATATTATTGCGCGTGTCGGACCCTGCCGCATCGAGTACGGGTTGCCGGTATTTCACAGTCTGGCCGAATCCATCGTCTATCAGCAGTTGAACGGCAGGGCCGCCGAGACCATCTTCGATCGGTTCACCGCGCTGGCCGGCGACCCTGTCACCCCGGCGGGGATCTTGAAACTAACGGAACTGCAGATGCGAGCGGTAGGGATCTCCAAACAGAAATCGTCCTATTTGCGCGACATGGCGGAACGAACGGCCCGTGGCGAACTCAACTTCGGCAATCTGCATGAGCTATCCGATGAAGAAGTAATCCAACACTTAACTCAAGTCAAAGGTGTCGGCACGTGGACCGCGCAAATGTTCCTCATGTTCACACTGAGGCGGCCAAATATATTGCCGACTGGCGACTTCGGCGTACAGATGGCCATCAAGAAACACTACAACAAGCGAAAGCTGCCGAAGCCTTTGCAGATGGAAAAGCTTGCCCGGCCTTGGGAGCCGTATCGCAGCGTAGCTTGCTGGTACCTGTGGAGGAGCCTGGATCTCAAAGAGAAATAACGAGATCGGATTCGCGGAACACGCGTCTTTTGTGATTCCTCGAGCCACCTGTGGTTAAATGAAGACATGGTTGAGCAAAAAATTCGCGTCCTGGTCGCGAAGCCGGGTCTGGATGGTCATGATCGCGGAGCCAAGGTAATCGCACGCGCCCTGCGCGATGCGGGTATGGAAGTGATCTACACAGGATTACGGCAGACGCCGGAGATGATCGTTAACGCCGCATTACAAGAGGACGCAAACGTCATTGGGCTCTCTATCCTCTCCGGCGCCCACAATGCCATCGTGCCACGAGTAATGGATCTTCTCAAGCAGAACAAGATGGACGATGTCGTAGTCGTCGTCGGCGGGATCATCCCGGACCAGGACATCGCAAATCTGAAGAACATCGGGGTTGCTGCCATTTTTCAGCCGGGGACCGCAATGGATGAAATCGTTAAATTCATCCGCACCAACGTCAAGCATCGTGGCGTGCCAACCAGTTGACAGCCAGATTGCGGCTAGACTTCGGGGCGGAGAAAATTCATCGATGACCCTTGTGATCCTCCACGTCAGCTCACTAATCTAATGCCTCCTGCCGCGCATGGAGCCCCTTTGTCATTACACCGCACAGGCGAAGTCCGGATACTGCAATTGGAGTCTGACGATGGGATGAACCGTCTGACACGCGCGCGGGTGATGGCACTCATCGATGTGCTCAACAAGATCACAACTGATCCGGAACCTCTCATCATTACGGGGAGTCGAAAGTTCTTTTCTGTCGGAGCCGATTTAGAAGAAATTGTCGAGCTGACAGCGCCGGCAGCCTATGAATTCTCCCGCTTGGGACAGCAACTCATGGATGCAGTTGCACGTTTCCCCGCACCGGTCTGCGCGGCAATCTGCGGCTATTGTATGGGTGGTGGCCTGGATCTAGCGCTGGCCTGCCACTACAGAATCGTTTCGCCGGACGCAATCTTTGGCCATCGGGGCGCCGCGCTCGGTCTGATTACAGGCTGGGGCGGAACGCAAAGACTATCGCGTCTGATCGGAAAGGCGTCAGCTTTGCAGATGTTCGTGGCCGCCGAAAAAATTGGAGCGCAATACGCTCTTGAGTCCGGGCTAGTCGATCGGATAGCTGAAGATCCATTGCGAGCAGCGCTGCGGTTGGTTAGAGACCGCCATGCATCCTGAAGCGCAACAGCTTCGCGCTCCCTCTCCCGCGCGTAGAAATAACATCTTGCGGCTAGTTTGACCATCTCTCCCTAACATGTTATAAAGACGAGTCTTGTTGCCAAGTCAGCTTCAGGGAAGGGACATTCTCTAGACGCCGACTTTCGCTGTAGACGCTTGTGCTGATATGTTTAATAGGACGCAAGGAACATCCGACGCGGCCAAGCTCAGCATTCCTTTTTGAGTCTTGCGGTGGAAGCGTGTTCGGAACACCGGCCAATGTATGCTCCCGGTCTCTCTCGTTGAGAGTGGGAGCGAGTGCGCCGGAAAGCTGAAACCGTCAGTCATCCTTAAATACTTATTTGGTGGAGGAATTTTATGCGCATCGGGCTCGCTCAAGCTGCGTCCCAGGGATGCCGTCTTGCCCGGACGTTTGCCAAGACTTTGGCTTCCGTCGTAACGGTCATGATTCTGGCATCGGTCGCGTTCGCTCAGCCTTCCGGAGAAGTCGGCGGTGAGGCCAATCTAAAACTCCCTGATCTCTCGTCGGTCAGCTTCCTTAACAATGCCATCGATGGGCACAAGTTGCTGATGATCGGCATTCTATTCTGCATATTTGGCCTGGGCTTCGGTCTGGTCATCTACACCCGGCTCAAGAATCTGCCGGTGCATCGCGCCATGCGCGAGATCTCCGAACTGATCTACGAAACCTGCAAGACCTATCTGATTACGCAAGGCAAATTTCTGTTGTTGTTGTGGGTTTTTATCGCGGTCATCATCCTGCTCTACTTCGGCGTGCTGCTCAAGCTTGAGGCCATGCGGGTGGCGATCATTTTACTGTTCAGCATTGTGGGAATCGCGGGCAGCTATGGCGTAGCCTGGTTCGGCATCCGCGTGAACACCTTTGCTAACTCGCGTACTGCGTTTGCGGGTCTCGCGGGCAAGCCCTATCCGATTTACAACATTCCGCTACAGGCCGGCATGAGCATCGGCATGATGCTGATCAGCGTGGAATTGCTGATCATGCTGTTCATCCTGCTGTTCGTTCCCGGGGATTATGCTGGCCCGTGCTTTATCGGCTTCGCCATCGGCGAGTCGCTGGGTGCGGCGGCACTGCGAATCGCGGGCGGCATTTTTACCAAGATCGCCGACATCGGGTCAGACTTGATGAAGATTGTCTTCAAGATCAAGGAAGATGACGCGCGCAATCCTGGCGTAATTGCCGACTGCACAGGTGACAACGCGGGCGATTCGGTCGGACCGAGCGCCGACGGTTTCGAGACCTACGGTGTCACCGGCGTGGCGCTGATTACGTTCATATTGCTGGCTGTAAAGGATCCGAAAATCCAGGTGCAGTTGCTGGTATGGATCTTTGTGATGCGCATCGCCATGCTGATTTCGAGCGCGGCCGCATACTTCATCAATGGGGCGATCGCCAAAGCCAAGTATGGCAGCGCCAAAGAGATGAACTTCGAAACTCCGCTGACCTCGCTGGTGTGGATTACTTCGGTGGTTTCGATTGCGATCACTTACCTCATTTCCTCGATGATCGTGCCGGAACTCAGCGGCGATACCACATTATGGTGGAAGCTGGCCTCGATCATTTCCTGCGGCACGCTGGCGGGAGCAGTGATTCCGGAACTGGTGAAAGTATTCACCTCGACCGAGTCACGACACGTAAATGAAGTGGTGACTTCGGCGAAGGAAGGCGGAGCATCGCTCGGCATTCTGTCAGGCTTCGTGGCTGGGAACTTCTCAGCTTACTACCTGGGGCTGGCCATGGTAGCGTTGATGTCCATTTCCTACTACTTCAGCTTGCAGGGACTTGGGGCATTGATGGCTGCGCCTGCGGTCTTCGCTTTCGGTCTGGTGGCTTTCGGGTTTCTGGGCATGGGCCCGGTGACCATTGCCGTAGATTCCTATGGTCCGGTTACCGACAATGCACAGTCCGTCTATGAGCTTTCTTTGATCGAGCAGGTGCCGAACGTGAAGGCGGAGATCAAGAAAGATTTCAACATCGATGTGAACTTCGAGCGCGCCAAAGACTTGCTGGAAGAAAACGATGGAGCGGGCAACACCTTTAAGGCGACAGCCAAGCCGGTGCTAATCGGCACAGCGGTGGTGGGAGCCACCACGATGATTTTTTCGATCATCATGGCGCTTACCAACGGGCTGACTGAAAATGTGCAGAAATTGTCGCTACTGCACGCGCCCTTTTTCTTAGGCCTGATTACGGGCGGGGCAATGATCTATTGGTTTACGGGCGCGTCCACACAAGCCGTGACCACGGGCGCTTATCGTGCGGTGGAATTCATCAAAGCCAATATCAAGCTGGAAGGTGTGGAGAAGGCCTCGGTTGCCGACAGCAAGAAAGTAGTCGAGATCTGCACCAAATACGCTCAGAAGGGGATGTTGAACATCTTTCTGGCGGTCTTCTTCGGCACGTTGTGCTTTGCGTTCGTGGAGCCATTTTTCTTCATCGGCTACCTGATTTCGATCGCGATATTCGGGCTGTATCAGGCAATTTTCATGGCCAATGCAGGCGCTGCCTGGGATAACGCCAAGAAGATTGTTGAAGTCGTGTTGAAACAGAAAGGTACGCCATTGCACGATGCAACCGTGATCGGAGATACCGTCGGCGACCCGTTCAAGGACACATCCTCGGTAGCCTTGAATCCAGTCATCAAGTTCACGACTCTGTTCGGTTTGCTGGCGGTGGAACTGGCAGTCAAGCTGACGACCGATGCCGGAGACACTCTCACTCACGGATTAGCTCTAGCGTTCTTCCTGGTTTCGTTCTTCTTCGTCTACCGTTCGTTCTACGGGATGCGGATCACAGCAGGAGAGGCTGGCCTTTAAACACCACAGGACGACGCAACATCGCGAAAGAAGCGAGCAGCGAGAACTAAAAGAACGATCGTAGCCCGGCCAGCTTTCGTCAGGGAGGTTGTCAGAGCGCGCTCTCTGCCCAGGCGCAAACCGCTTCGCGCTCTTCCTGGGTCAGCCGGGCGCTACGATGGATAAGAAGATACTTGCCATCTGGCATGTCGCCATTGACCACCTGGTCGCAGATGGCCTCCAGTTTCTCTTCCCGTTTCTTTGGCGAGTATGTACCCCACTCAGAAAAATTAAGATGCCTTCGCCCTTGATGCACGTCGCGAGCGACGATCCACGAGAAAGGAGCCAGGTGGCTGTACCAGGGCCACACGGTTTGGTTGGAGTGACAGTTTTTGCAGGAACCGTCGAAGACCGTGCGTACGTTGGCGGGTGCGCTGGCATACACCAAGTCCGGGGCTAGTGCCGGAGGATTGTCTCTCGCCACCGGGACCAACTGCGCACCCAAAGCCAGCGCCACCACTATCAAGCCAAGTCTCTTCGTAGTTTTCTCAACCAGGGTCTTGCTCACTATTCATGTAGCGATTTCAGATAAGTGATTAGTTGCCAAATCTGAGGGTCAGGCAGCTTCGCCCACGGAGGCATCCCTTTTTTCATGCTTCCGTTAACCAGTAGCCAATGCAGATCGCCTTCAGTAGCCTGCCGTTGAACCCGCTCACTCCTCAACGAGGGACGCTTCTTGACCCCTTCTGCATTCTGTCCATGGCATTTAGCGCAATGTTCTTCGAAAATGTTGCGCCCGGCGGCAATCGCGTCGGGCTGGCTTTCGTAAGGATTGGTCTTTTGATGGTCGCTGGCTGGAACCTTAGCCAGCCATGCGCCATCTGCGGTGGCAAACAGCAGTACCGCGGAGAACAGAACCAGGAACAACAACGCGGACAATCGGCGAAGCATTAGTTGCCTCCCCGAAAGATCCCAAGAAACTGCTCGATCTCATAGGAAATTCCAAAGCGATAAATTCGCGGGATGCTGTAATCGTTGAGCCCAAACTGTGGGGAAAAAGAGAGTGTCAGGTTGCCGGGAGCGCTCCAGTTGATGGCGGGACCAAAGTATTGCGAAGTCTGATGCAGGCCGAAACTGTAGCGATCGCCCAATCCGCCATACATCTCAATGCCAGCCTGATATCGCTCCGCGCAAAATGCACATTTGTGGGCGCTCGCGGCAAGTTTGAGCGGCCGGCTAATCGCCCACGCGTATCCGAACTCCCAGGGATCATTCGACAAATTCTTTTCCGCGATGATGTTCTCGCTGATGTTCCAGCCGCGATAGTTGCTCCCAAGGATCAATTTGGTTTCAATTTCGCGTTCTTTGTCCTGGCGGGCAAGCCAATTCGGATCGGCGAAGTCGGGCACGCCATCGTGGCCAACTACTTCCCGCAAAGTTTTGTCGGCGCTGGTGTTTTCGAATTCGACGTAGATGACCGGATTGATCCAGTGCTCGCGCAATAACGGCCGAAATCGGTTTTCCCAGCGATAGCCGGTAAAGATCGTGCTGTCATTGACGGTAGCCTGGCCATCCATGTAGAACTCTGTAGTCCACCAGGTTTTCACACCGTACTCGAACTCGATATCGGAACCGAGAAAGCGATTTGCGTTGGGAGGTTTGCCGATCGCATTGAAGAGTTCGATATCGAGGTTTCCCGGCTCTTCCATCTCGTGGGAATAAGTGACGAAGTAGGGGCGTTCCTGAGCACTGGATGTTGCGACAGCCGCGAAGGACGCGAGCAGTAAGAATGAGACGGCTTTCATGTTTTCTTTTCAGTTGCAACTCTGTTGCAAGTAATATTGCAGACTTGATACTAGTAGCTGGCCTGCCCATGGTCAAGGCATCACGGAAATTTAATGTGTCAGGGTTGTTGCAACCAGATGCAATAGTAGGAAGATTACTGCGGGCTGGCCGAACGGCACTGCGCGCAGTAGCCGCCGACTTCGAGGCGGGTTACGATGATGTGGAATTGGCAATCACGCTGAATCTGGCCCTTTAACCGGTCGAAAAGGTCGCTCTCGAATTCCATGATCTTGCCGCAACGCAGGCAGGCCATGTGAATGTGGTCGCGCTGTGGCCGCCGCTCATAGAAATGCTTCTCGCCCTGCATGTGCATGAGGTCGAGCTCATCCACCAGGCCATGCCGCTTGAGCAGCTTGAGAGTGCGATACACCGTGACTCGATCTACCTGGGGATCGAGTTTGCGAGCCCGTCGCAGAATCTGACTGGCGTCGAGATGTTGTTTCGCGGTCTCGACAACGCTGAGGATGGTACGGCGCTGGTGTGTCATACGCAAGCCGCGCGACATCAGTTCGGCTTGCAATCTTCCCGGAGCTTCAGTCTGGGGCAGAGGCATGGCTAATGTCATCCTTCTTGTTGATATCGAGTTGCAATTATATCGCAAAGACCCAAGGGTTTGGAGTGTGCGGAGAAGGACAGAACATCACGCGGTCACAGAATACGTTGCCCAGTCTGCGAGTACGGGGGAGAAGGGCGTTCAGTTGCCCTTCATCTTTTCTTTCACACTGTGCGCCAGTTTCTCGATCTCTTCGGCCTTTTTAATGACCTCCAGAGAAAGCGTATTTTCGCTTGATTTGTCCACATACTGCTTCAATTCCGTGGACAATCGCAACAGATGCTCGGTATCGCGGCGAAGCTGAGCTTGCCGCTCCTGATTGGCCTTCTTGGCCATTTCTTTTTCCTGCGCCGCCTGACGCGCCGGGTCCTCAGGAATGGCCAGGGGATCACGGGCCTGTGGGTTCTGGGCAGAAGTTCCTGCGGACGCCCGCGTTGGCAGGGCGAGTGTGAAGAACAGAAGTGACAGAGGCACGATCACCAACTTGAATCGCACAGTTACCTCACCAGACTGGAATGTCAAAGATTATACGGGGGCGGGTGATTGCTTGCGACTTGTTATAATCGCGCGCGGAACTGTAATCGCATGATGATCCCTGCGGAAGTAAATTTGCAAGACGTGGTGCGCGGCTGGGGCGAAGACACGAGGACATTTTTGCGTCATGACGGTCCCAAGATTCTCTTAGTAACCGTGGTCGCGTGCCTGCTGATCTGGATGTTACGGACCATCGCTGGGAAGGCAGCCGCTCTTCAAACTCGCGGGCTGCCTGGGTTGCGTACCCGGCAGGTCCGCACTCTGACCAGCGTGATTACCAGTGTGGGCGTGTTCGTCATCCTGTTTGTGGCCGCGCTCGAGGTGCTGCCCTTGTTCGGGTTCGACCTCGGCCCGCTGCTGGCGAGCGCGGGAGTGGCCGGTATAGCCATTGGCTTCGGCGCGCAGACATTAGTGAAGGATTTCATTAACGGGTTTTACATTCTGCTGGACAATCAGTACGACATCGGCGACAAAGTCAGCATTGCCGGGGTGAAGGGTACCGTCGAGGACATGAGCCTGCGCCGCACCACGCTGCGGGATGACGATGGCACCGTCCACGTCGTGCCTAACAGTCAGATCACTATTGTCTCCAACTTGACCCGCGACTGGTCGCAAGTGGCGATGCGAGTGGTGGTGGCGTACAGCGAACCCAGCGACCGCATCATCGAACTTCTGCAGCAAATCGGGGAGGAGATTCGTCACGATCCAGCGTTTGCAAATCAGATTGTCAGCGACGTGCAAGTGCCGGGCATTGATCGCGTGGGCAATGGCGAGGCGGAGTATCTGATGCTGCTAAAGACCAAACCTAACCAGCAATTCAGCGTGGGACGCGAATTGCGACGGCGCATCAAAGGCAGCTTTGAAAAGAACAAGATCCAGGCCGCGCTCCCTGGCCGCGTGTATGTGGTGGATCAGGGCGGGGCGAAGGCTGGATAGGCTTAGTGGACGCGCGCGGTTGTGACCGTCAGCACTGCCATCGCGTAAATCACGAGATATCCGACATCCGGCTGGCCGTGCAGGATGTGGATGATGGCTGCCACTCCGAAGGTTGCGAGCAGAACACGGCCCCCGGCCAGCACGGTGGGCGGAATCAGAAACAGAATTGCTCCCAGCAGTTCGACCGACCCAATAGCTACGCGGAGCCACTGGGGCAAGTGGGTCGTCTCGAAAGAATGCCTCGCGCCCGCGGAGAAAACCAAGCGTGAACATTCGTAGATCAGCACCAGCCCCAGCGACCACTGCAGGCCGGTCCGCGCGAGCTTGTTGGCGTCTTGTGTCATGCTTGTGCGGCCTCCATGGCGCTGACTATTTTTTCTTCTTGCCAGCTCGATTGGGATGCTTACGCGCAGTCGAGGCTTCGAGCAGGCGGTGGCTGGCGCTGGCGTCCAAATCCAGGCCGTAGAACTTCTTGAGATCGGCGATGCGTTTCAGGGATTCGGGACTGAAGGGGGTTTTGCCGTCAAAGGCGTGCAGCACGATGCCTTCGAGCAGGTCACCCAGCGTCATGTCTTTGTATTCCGCAAACGCCTTCAGCACTTTCAGCAGGCGTTTCTCCATGCGGACTCCGGTTTGAATGCGTTCTACAACAAAGCTATCACTCATGGATTGATTGTACCATGGTACCTAGGTACATTGGAAAAGCAAAAGGCTGATCGCAAGAGGACCGCAGAAAAGGGATCAAGAACCAGAAAAGAAATGAGACGTAGCAAGCTACGTCTCTACGCGAACAGGCAGGGTTGGCGTTGCGGAGCCTTACAACGAGCTCATATTTGCCAGAAATTCGCCATTTGACTTGGTCTTGTTAAGCTTGTCGATCAACAATTCCATCGCTTCCACGGGCGACAGCGGATTCAGGACTTTGCGCAAAACCCAGATGCGAGTCAGGTCTTCTTTTGGAATCAGCAACTCTTCTTTTCGCGTGCCGGAACGTTGAATGTCAATCGCCGGGAAGACGCGCTTATCCACCAGTTTGCGTTCCAGAATGATTTCAGAGTTGCCGGTGCCTTTGAATTCTTCGAAGATCACGTCGTCCATGCGGGAACCGGTATCGATCAAAGCCGTGGCAATGATGGTCAACGAACCGCCTTCTTCGATGTTTCGGGCCGATCCGAAGAAGCGCTTCGGACGCTGCAACGCGTTCGAATCCACGCCGCCGGAGAGAACTTTTCCGCTGGGCGGAACGATGGTGTTGTAGGCGCGCGCCAGACGCGTGATGGAGTCGAGCAGAATCACCACGTCGCGTTTATGCTCGATCAACCGCTTGGCTTTCTCAATCACCATTTCGGCAACTTGCACGTGGCGCGCGGCGGGCTCGTCGAAAGTCGAAGAAATTACTTCGCCCTTAACCGAGCGCTGCATATCGGTGACTTCTTCCGGACGCTCGTCGATCAGCAGTACCATCAGCACTACTTCAGGATGGTTCGTCGTAATAGAGTTGGCGACGTTCTGCAACAGCATGGTTTTGCCGGCGCGTGGGGGTGAAACTATAAGGCCGCGCTGTCCCTTGCCGAGAGGAGTGAGAAGGTCCATCACCCGGGCGCTGACGTTTTCGCGGACGGTTTCGAGCTTCAACCGCTCCTGCGGATACAACGGCGTCAGATTGTCAAACAGGATCTTGTTGCGGGCCTCGTCGGGCGACTCGAAGTTAACGGCTTCGATCTTCACCAGGGCAAAGTATTTTTCGCCCTCGTGCGGAGGACGCACCTGGCCGCTGATGGTGTCGCCGGTTTTGAGATCAAATTTGCGAATCTGCGAGGGCGAGACATAAATGTCATCGGGGCCGGGCAGATAGTTGTAGTCGGGCGAGCGAAGGAAGCCGTAGCCGTCGGGCAGGATTTCAAGCACGCCCTCGGCAAAGATGTGGCCTTCTTTTTCGCTTTGCGCCTGTAGGATCTTGAAGATCAAGTCCTGCTTGCGCAAGCCGCTGGCCCCTGGCAGATCCAAAGATCGGGCGATCTTGGTCAGCTCAGTTATGTTTTTTTCTTTCAATTCTGCGATGGTCATTATCTCGTTCACCTGCGAAGGGAATTTTCAAAAGGAGGGTCACTCAGGAAAGACTTGCCCGTGCGAGGGGAAAAGCGGGGCTGGTTTTACGCAGCCCTACGTTGCGCCTCGGCGAAGTTTTCCGGCTCCGACAGAACCGTCTGCCGTTCCGAGCTTGCAATCCGGTCCAACACTTCGTTCATGGTTTCCTGGATTCGGGTGTTGGGCTTGTGAAACTTCCGGGTAGCTTTGGAGGCAAGCTGACAAAGCATATATCGGTTCCGTAATGTCTGTAAAGCATCGAAAACACGATCAGAACGCATAATTAGGTTTCACTCCTGATCCGAGCCGTCCAGTCGAACCCCATCCACGTACTGCCGCGCTGCGGGCCAGAGCACGTAAACGACACATTTCAGATGGGTTGTACAGGAAAGCTCTGGTTACTGGTATAGATGCTCCGCCTGACCCGAAAGTTTCTCACTTTTTGGGAAAAGCCGCGATTGTCAGCGGAGGTTCGTCGGGCAAATCAGCTTTCTAAGCCCTCGGAACGCTAAACCTTACGTGAAAGAGAACGCAGAGTCAAGGTGTTTCTTGAGAAATCAGTGCTTCGTGACAAGGTTGTAGGCGGATTCGATACAAACGAACCGCATTGTACCCTTCCGTTCCTGCGTGAAGGGACACACCTCAAAGTCGCCATAAATGACGTCATTTTGATTCAACTTAAGATTCTGCGGAAAGATGGGTTCACCAGCATCGTCGATGTTCGGCCCTCCTTTAACGCCCAACAACCGATCTGTTCCGATGGGCCAGAGTCGCAAACGTATGGTGTCGGCTCCCAGATTGATCCTCCCGTGAATTGAGTAGCAAGCGTCGATGACCTTTGGGTTCCCCTTGCACTTTGGTATCGGTGCAGCAAAGGTAGGAATCACGATTACGAGAATTACGAAAAACCACCTCATGCTCGTTTACCTTTTCACTTGTATCCCCAACTCCTTCAACTGGGATTCGCTCACCGGGGTCGGCGCGTCCACCATCAAATCCACTGCCCGCGCCGTCTTGGGGAACGGAATGACTTCCCGCAAACTATCGGCTCCCGCCAGGATCATGGCAATGCGATCGAGGCCGAGCGCAATCCCGCCATGCGGAGGGGTGCCATATTCCAGCGCTTCGAGAAAGAATCCAAAACGCGCGCGGGCTTCGTCTTCCGTCATGCCCAAGGCGCGGAAGATCTGTCGCTGAATGTCCTGGCGATGAATACGAATCGATCCCGATCCCAACTCCGTGCCATTGAGCACCACGTCGTAGGCCAGCGCGCGCACCGCGCCCGGATCGGATTCGAGTTTGTCCATGTCCTTCTCGTGCGGCGAGGTGAAAGGATGATGCGCCGGCACCCAACTCTTCCCTTCCTCGTCATACTCGAACATGGGAAAATCCGTTACCCAGAGGAAACGGAAGTCGTGACGCGGGTCTCCGGTTCTCTCGAAAGCTTTATGCTTCTCGCGATACTTGTCAGCCAGCCGTAGCCGGTAAGCGCCTGCGACCTTCCCAAGGCCACCAATCGTGGTCTTGAATTCAGGCGAATGCCTTGCCCCTACCAGGGCAATCAGGTCATCTGGATGTGCTGAACTTAATCCTTTCAATTGATCAGCTGCATCCGGCATGGATTTTTCCAGGCGATCCATGTCGAGCAGGCTGAACTCAGCGGTGTGGGCGCCGAATAATTCCTTGTTTTCGTCGCGTTCTTTGCGCGAGAGCTTACCAACTTTCGGTATCCGGATGGCCAGCAGTGGCAGCGCGGCATTCACTCCCAGTTTTTCAAAGTCAGCGGCCGCGAACACCTCACGCACGTCGGTCATCTCGGGCAAGCGCATGTCAGGCTTGTCACTGCCGTAAAGACGAATCGCTTCGTCATAGCTCATGCGTGGGAATGGCGTTTTGATTTCATGGCCAGCAGCTTTGAAGGCGGCTTTGAGAAACCCCTCAACCACGCCCCAAACGGTCTCCGGCTGCGGGTAGGACATCTCCAAGTCGATCTGAGTGAACTCGGGTTGGCGGTCGGCGCGCAGGTCTTCGTCGCGGAAGCAGCGCACGATCTGGAAATATTTGTCGAAGCCGGAGATCATCAGGATTTGTTTGAATAACTGCGGTGATTGCGGCAGTGCGTAGAACGATCCCGGTTGCACCCGGCTGGGAACTAGATAATCGCGTGCGCCCTCGGGTGTGGACCGGGTCATGAACGGAGTTTCGATCTCGAAAAAGCCCTGCCCTGAGAGGTTCTCGCGAATGGCCAGGGCGACTTTGTGCCGCAGTTCGATGTTGTGCTGCATGGCATCGCGCCGCAGATCGATATAGCGATATTTCAGACGCATCTCTTCATTGGGCAGCACCGTGTCACTCGGCAGGAACGGCGGCTGCTTCGATTCATTGAGCAGGCGCAGTTCTTCGGCCACCAGTTCGACTTCACCAGTGGGAATGTTCTTGTTGACGGTATTGGCGTCGCGCAGCTTGACCGCGCCCACCACAGCGATGACGTACTCGTTGCGCAGACCTGAAGCTTTTTCGTGAATGGCGGGGTTGCGCTCCTTGTTGAACACCACCTGCGAAATGCCCGAGCGGTCGCGGATGTCGATAAAGATCAGGTTGCCGAGATCACGGCGCCGATTCACCCAGCCCATGAGCACGGCTTTCCCGCCGGCATCGGAAACGCGCAACCCTCCACACATGTGGGTTCGCCGAAGATCGCCTAAGAAGTCGAGCAAATTCGCCCCTTTTGAGTCAGGAATGCGGCGTGAGCCGGATGCAAGATTATAAATGCTGAGGGAGCTTCCGCGGCATGATCAGTCGATCGGCCGCCGCGCCGTGGCTTGCTGGAAACGCAACCGCCACTGATCGCCTTGTTTGACCCACACGTCGGAAAGGTGCTGATAGCGCGGCGCCAACAAATCGTCGCCCTCGGTCATGTGAATGACGGCGTCGTAGGTAACGATAGCCGCCTTTTCGTCTATCGACAAAACCTTGAGGTTGTAGAGAGTGTAGTCGGTGAGCTTGCCGTCTTTGGCATCGCCGGTGAAATCGTCTTTATCGTGCAGTTTGCCTTCACTGCCTACCTGCTGGAAGTCATCTGTGAGCAAGTGTTTCAGGGTGTCGCCATCTTTAGACTTCTGCGCCTGGGCCACGGCCTGGGTCTGAGCGATGAGAGCCTGCTGTAACTGGGCGCTGGTTACGGTTTGCGCAACGCAGTTGACAGATATGAAAATCAGGATCGCAAATACGATTTGCTTCATAGGACCCTCCGCAAAATGTGGCCGTTATTGCCGTCCCTGAATCTTTTGCGCCAATTCCGAGCGCGACACAGAAACCTGCTCACCGCTTTCCAGGTTCTTCAGGGCGAAGGCGCCAGCTTTCACTTCATTCTCGCCGACAATGAGAATGAAACGCGCGCCCAGTTTGCTGGCGACTTCAAATGACTTCTTCAGCCGAAAAGTCTCGTCGCCAAGTTCGACAATGACACTGTGCCGCCGCAATTCCCTTGCCAGACGGGCGGCTTCGCGGTTCATATTTTCGCCAAGCGGCGCGATGTAAACATTCGGCTTCGGCTGCAACGATTCTGCGGATTCTTTTAGCGCCAGTACCAACCGGTCTTCGCCGATGGCAAAGCCAATGCCGGGCGCGCTCGGGCCGCCCAACGATTCCGAAAGTCCGTCGTAACGGCCCCCGCCGAGAATGGCATTCTGGGATCCCAGCGCCCCGTGTGTGAACTCAAATGCAGTGCGGGTGTAGTAATCGAGGCCACGCACTAAACGGTCGTTGAGGGTAAAAGGCACTGCGACGGCCTTCAGGATTTCCTGGACTTGCTCAAAGTGCTTGCGGCAGGGTTCGTCCAGATACTGGCTGATGCGCGGCAGCTTTTCGATGATGGGTTGGTCTTCGGGAACTTTGCAGTCGAACACCCGCAACGGATTGGTGACTGCCCGACGCTGGCAGTCGGTACACATCTTTGCTGCGACCGGCTCGAGCGCTTTGCGAAGGGCTTCGTTGTACTTGGCACGATCGTTTGCGCAGCCGATGGAGTTTAGTTCGAGCGTCCAGTTCTCAATTCCCAAACGATCAAGCAGAGTTGCCAATAGTTCCAGTATTTCCGCATCGCGGGCGGGAGATTCACTGCCAGATGTGGCTGGGCCGAGCATTTCCGCGCCGATTTGATAGAACTGGCGGTAGCGGCCTTTTTGCGGACGCTCGCGGCGAAATTGCGGGCCGATGTAGTAAAGCTTGTTGAGCCCACGATCCCAAAGTTTGTGCTCGATGTACGCACGGACGACGCCGGCGGTGTTTTCGGGGCGGAGAGTCAGGGATTGGCCCTTTTCGCTTTCGGCACGGGTGCGATCTTCCCACGTATACATTTCTTTCGAGACCACGTCAGTCTCTTCACCGACGGCTCGAGCGAAGAGCTGCGTCTCTTCGAATATTGGAGTGCGAATCTCGTGAAAGTTGTAGGCGCGGAAAACGTCGCGCACTGCCGCTTCGACAAAGTTCCACAACGCCGTTTCCGGCGGCAGCAGATCGCGAGTTCCTCGGACGGCTTTAATCATGGAATCGGCTTTTGGCCTTTAGCTCTTGGCGTCTAGCCAAACTTTGTCATCCTGAGCGGAGTAACTGTTTCGCAAAGCGAAGCAGTTACGGAGTCGAAGGACCCCGACGAGCCCAACGTCTATACCGACGTCTCAGGGAATTCTCCCGATACAGCACGGGGAGAATGCCTTGCAGTGGCATGTAAGAAACATAGATAGCAGGGACCCTTCGACTACGCAGGAGATTCGCATACGCGAACCTCTTGCTCCGCTCAGGATGACAAGTCTTATAAGTTTGCTCAGAATGACAATTCTATACGTTGCTTGCCGACTGCTACTTTTTCTCCGCCAGATACGCCGCTTTGTATCCCAAATAATTGTTGGCGTAGCGCATGATGCTCTCGCGGTCTTTTTCTTCCAGCTTACGGCGGAATTTGCCGGGCGATCCCATCCATAGCGATCCTGGCTCTACGACGGTCTTTTCAGGAATCAGCGTGCCGGCAGCGATGATGGAACCGGCACCGATCTTCGCTCCGTTTAGAACGACAGATCCCATCCCGATCAGGCAGCGGTCTTCGATGACGCAGCCATGCAGCGTCACTGAATGGCCGACAGTGACGTATTCACCTAGGAAGACGCCGTATTGTTCCTTCATGCCGTGGAGCACGCTGCAATCCTGAATGTTGGAGTGGGCGCCGATGCGGATGGAGTGTACGTCGCCGCGGACGACGGCGTTCATCCACACGCTGGCGTGTTCACCGAGAACGACGTCGCCGATGATTTGTGCCGAGTCGTCGACGTAACACGACGCTGGAATGGTGGGCGTCACACCTTTGTAAGAGCGGATCATGTTTATTCAGTAAGAGCTTTGAAAATATCATGGGCGCGGGTGGAAGCGTAAGGGGCGCAACAATGCAATGAGTTTAGTCAGTCCAGGAGGCCTTATACGGGCCGAAGCGATCAACCACAGAGGGCACAGAGGTCACAGAGGAAATAAAAAGAGCTAAGGGAGGCTCAGTCTTCTACCCATTCGACGTTGCAGGTATAGCACTTCCAATGGTCCTTGCGAATCGGGATTGGAACCGACAGTAGCAGCCACAGTCCGAAGGTCCAGAAACGGTCGATGGTTTCGAAGCCGATGTCGAGTGAGTAACAGCGCGGACAGCGAGGCTGGGCAAAGGATTCGCCAACTTCCTCTTCGCTGAATTCCGGCGGGATAGGCTCGTCGAGAACGGCGCGAGCGGATTCGAAATCCGGCTGGCGCACTTGCAAACGAATACCTCCGATGGCGTTCGATAACAGCCAGTCCATGCGTACCAGATTGCCGTCGGCGAGCCAGCAGTCGATCCCGGCCCACTCCAGCTTGCCCTTCGCCAGCAGGGCTTGTGGAACATCGCGGAAGTGCTCCAAGGTTACGAGTGTCGTAGATCCCGGCGCGTCTGAAGTCAGTTCATTCCCGAGCATGATCTATTTTATCGTCAGCGTGATTTCCACTGCATGGCTGGGAGCGCCAGATGCTCCCGCAGCGACGATCGACACCGTGGTACTGCCTGCCGGCGTTCCCGGGTTAGGCGGTGTCGGAGGTGTGCTGGTACCACCACATGCCGGAAGCCACAGCGACAGACACATGAGGCCCATCGTCAGTCCCAACAAACGTGCCCGGTGAAAACGGCTCTTCCTATTGCCGAGCGGAAGCCACATCACTCCCAGCAACCCTGGCAGCAACAAAGCATAAAAAAGGCCGCCGCCCCCAAACTTGTGCCGCAGACTAGCCGACGGGGCCATCGTTGTAATGGTCAGGGTCGTCATTATCGGGCCGCCATTCGGGGTTACGCCGTTGGCGCTGCAAGTGGCTTCGCTGGGGAGGCCGGTGCAACTGAAGCTCACCGCCTGATCGAAACCGAATTCGGGCGTGATGGTGAGCGTGGTAGTTCCCTTGCCGCCCGGAGCACTCACGGTGACGGTAGTAGGACTGGATGGCAGCGAGACGGTGAAGTCTTGCTCCGTTATCGTAATCTGGGACGATTTGGAGTTAACGAAATTTACGTCCCCGCTATAGGCGGCGGTGAAGGTGTTCGTCCCCACGATGAGCCCTTTGGTAGCGTAGTCCAGGGTGGCCGAACCCTGGACAAGAGTTGCTGAGCCTATGGGCGCGGTTCCACGAAGCAGGAAAGTAACAAACCCAGTGGGCGTGCCGTTGCCCAAGTTCGGAGTCACCGCCGCAGTGAGCGTTGCAACCTGAGTTGATCCTGCGATGATGGTGACAGGCTTTCCACTCAGGACTGTGGTCGTAGCGACCTTGTCCGCGTTCCAGTTATTGAAAAGATTATTCACATCAATTGAGCCTAAGCCCGTTACCAGATCATAGCCAACTGTAGCGCTATAGCCGTACTGGAACGGAGCGGTCTTTGGACAGTTAGGACTGGGCGGGCTGGACACGCAGGGAATGATGTTGTTGCCGGTAGTGATGTCGTGAAACACGTTGTTGGCCGGGGTCTGGGCAAGCCTGTACAGAGTGGGATTAACATTGCCCAAGCCGACGGGCGGCAGGTTTCCCAGTTGTTGATTGAGCAAGGTAAGGATTCCGGCAAATACTGGCGTCGACGCCGAGGTTCCACCGACTTCAAGAAAACCGTTTCCGATCCCACCGGGACAATTTCCCCCGGGGGGTCCACCTGTGCTGCACACGATGTAGCCATCGTGATTCGCCGAGGCGCTGAACGATATATCGGGCACATCACGCACTTTATCGGCGGGAACACCCGGGCCCGCCTGCCAGGAGGGTTTGGGAAATCCGCCGGAACAGGGAGAGGCGTGGCAACTGCTTCTGCCCCCGCCGCTGGAGGCCAGCGACGCGGGCGGTTCGGCCGCATCATTCCACGAAGTTTCTGGAATGTACATGATGGCCGAGCCGCCATTGACGCCGTTCGTAGTGTTCCAGTACAAGCCGGTGTTGGGGGGCAAGTCGCCGCTAAATTCGGTGCCCCCAATGCCCGTTACTTCGGGGCTGCTGGCGGGGTAGCTTACTGCCAGGCCTTGACTCGCACTCGTTTCGTTCGGGTCATCACAGTTGGCTGGGCCCGAATCCCCTGAGGACGCAAGAAACGTAATTCCTTCGGCGTTGGCCTTCTGCATGCTGGGTTCGTTGGCAGCGATAAACCCGGCGTTGATGCTCTCGCAACCTCCATAGCTCATGCTGATGACCGGAGCAAGGTCGTTGTCGATAGCGTAGACGGCAGAACTAAATACATCGTTCGAGGTGACGAAGATGACGTTGGCATTGCGCGCAACCGCCCCCGACCACTCCAGGTCCAGATCGGACTCCAGCAGATCGCCTTTGTTGGTTCCGGGGGTAGTGCCGGGAACCACCGTCACTGTCGGATTGTTTGTCGGCAGGTTGAACCCGGAACGAAAGGCTTGGATGTCCGCCATCGCGACAGTCACTTGTCCGACCACGACCAGTTTCATACCGGCGCCATCGATCCCGCTTTGATAGAGCGTAGTGAGATCGTAGATGGTGGCAAAATCGTCGGGAGCCAGAAAGTTGTTGCCATTGCCGCCGCCGCCGGTGGTGAACAACGGTCCCAGCATGACTGGCAAAATCGCGCTTGGGGATACGACCTGATGCACTCCCATTGGCTTCCAGCGAAAGTCGTCGAGGCCGCGAAAGCCTGCGACCACGCCTGCCAATACCTTCGGGATGGCCAACTCCGTTGCGTTGGCAAAGTGCAATTCTCCGTCGACGCTGTAGCGATGGATTTGAGTGTGGAAGGCGTTCTCGACCAGCCCGGCCGTGGCGCTGAAAGCGATCCAATCGCGGCCGCGGGCGACTTGCACAACGGTAAACCCCTGAGAGCGCACCCAGACGCTGATCTTCTCGGTATCATTCGGGCTCAGTCCGAAGCGGTCGGCATACGCTTCCGGAGTTAGCCACTTGTGATAGTTGGCAGAGGCCGGATCCTGTTGCGCTGCTAAAAGCTGATCCAAGTCGGCTTGCTGAGTTGCCGACGGCTTGGTCAACATAACCACGTAGGGCAACGGCAGCGAGGGAACAGCTGCGCCCTGATCGTACTCGGGCCGGGCCTGCGCGTGAACGCTGCCATTGAGAACCACGGTCTGGCTGCCGTCGATGGGACCAGGGATGCGATTGGGCTGAACGGCAAAGGCAGATACGGCTGCCAGCAACCAGATCGGGATCGCTCTCAGTGCTGATCTCATAAGACTCTCCTTAAGGCTTGGCCGGCACCGCAAAATCGGTTGCGACAAGATACCTCAAAAGTCAATGTTTGGGTACTGCCGATAGGGCGCGCTGTAGGAAACCCACGACGCGGACAAAAGACGCGCTGGCCGTCAAATTATTCGAGTTGTTTGGGCCAAGGGCGGGGTGGGATTGAGGATGAAGACCTGTTGGGCGCTATAGGATTTGAACCTATCCCCACTCAACATTTTGTGGTACTTGCGAGACTCAGGTGGCAACCAGAATACCGCAAGGGAAACCAACGGAACAATTTACTGGACACGAATTGGACACTGCGAAGAGGTGCGAGCTTGAGCGAAAGCTCACCCGGCAGATTCCCGCAAAGTCTTGCAAAATTCGGCGATTTCTGGCCATCCGGCGAGTCGAAGGACGTAGGACCCAACAGCGAAACCTGCGAAGAAATGGTGTTGGGTACAACCTCGAAGCTCGGTGTAGTCCACGTCGGCAATGCTGCGCTCATCTCCATCATTGGAGAATTCTCGCGCCTCGAGATTATGTGTCCATCCGTTCGACCCATTGAGCGCCCGATGCGGGAGTCACGAATGGATCCGCAAAGTACTGTGTTTCCCGCGCCACCTTGTCGCCCCTGAACTCCATTTGACAAGAAAGCCGTTCAGACTCCTCCTACGAGTTGTTGTTTCGCGGATCGTCTTTCGCGCTGAGGTATTCCAGTCCAAGCGGCCCCATCGCGGCTACTTGCGTGACGTACTCGCCGGATTTCGCCCAGTGGAAGTGGGGCGTGTTGCCAGGGAGAATGATCACAGCACCGGGTGGATAAGCTTCCAACTTACTGGCGTCGAATTCATCACCCAGTCCGATATAAAAAACGCCGGAAATCACGGTATAGACTCGATCCTCTGGGTGCTTGTGAGGCATGAGCTTCGCGCCGTGGGGCGCTTTCACCCTGATTGTGTAAGGGCCGGGCTCCGAGGGCTGACCCACGACGACGGCCAGCCGGACGGAAGGTGGGAACGCCGGGAACGGTTTCCAATCGACATCTTCGGACAAGATGGTTTTGAAAACCTTCTGCCCGAGTTGGTGAGGCTGGACTTCGCTTTGCTGAGCGCGCTTTACTGCGCTGGCTTTCTGAGACATACCAAACTCCTTCGTGCCGAAAATGTAAAACGCACCACAGACTTTCGAAGCATGTCCGCCAAGAGTGTCGAAAGGAATTTTGTCGGGCACAAAATCGAGAGGATCCGTTTCCGTGGGCTGCAGCGCTCGACTCGCACTAACAGCGGTTCCTATTTTCTCATTTGACCTACGTTCTCTTTGTTGTCATCAATGTCCGAGCTCGACCCATTGGGCACGCCATGCCGGAGGATCAAATGGGTAAGCATGGAAGCAGCCTTGGGCCCTTGGGCGCCGACTAAGGTGGGAACCCGTCCGCCATCCACTTGGCGAATAGTTCAATCCGAGATTGCGGCCAAGGACCTTCTCCTTTTGGTGGTGGGGGCGGCATTACGGCGCCGCCGATTCCACGAATGCGATCGTAGATGGCGCCAGCGTGCTTTTTGACGTCATCGTAACTTCCCAGGTTGAACGCCTTGCTCATGCCTTGAATGTCTCGCTCCGTAAAGAGCGGGCGAATGTCCATTTGAAAGCTCGTCGTTTTCGTCATTGCGCCTCACACGCATTGGATTATACGGATGTCGCGGTCTCCTTCGTGAAGACAAACCTGGGAGAATCTCGCTTTTGGGATGTGTTGAGTTGCACACCTTTGGATGAAACCGCTGGTTTTCGTTTTAGCGGGGTTCGCACGATGGATCCTGGCTTTGCGAAAAAGATTTCGACATCTTATTACAGACAGGCGAGGGAAGACTGTTCAATTGGGAACCGCAGGTTAGACTAATATGTCTGAAGGAAACTTGTAAATGAGGAAGGATCGCCGCGGACTTAATCCCGCTTCGAAACCAAGTGGCGACGGGTGTGTGGAATGCCTGGCCTCACCGAAAGGTTGGTGGCTTCATCTCCGTCGGTGTGCCGAGTGTGGGCACATCGGATGCTGTGATAGTTCTCCGAGTCAGCATGCATCCAAGCATGCGGCGGCAACAGGGCATCCGATCATAGCCAGCTTTGAACCGGGTGAGGACTGGTTCTTCGATTACGAGAAGCAGGGGATGATCAAGGGCGTGGAGTTGCTTCCACCGCATTCGCATCCAAACAATCAGCCCGCTCCTGGACCAGCAGGAAGGGTGCCAGCCAACTGGGAATCGCTCCTAAACTAGCTGCCCGTTATAGGGTAGCCTGCAGATGAAATGCTTCCTTGAGGCCGTAGGCGTTTCCGGCCGCATCCTCCTAATTTATCGACAACAGTGAGGTACCGCATGAATCTACCTGACGCGCCGACTGCACACGAAGCTTCGTCGCCGCGCACTTCTTCACCGTGAGGGACCAGGAAAAATCGAAGGATTTCTATGTCCGAATTCTTGGCGGGAAAGTGATCAAGCCAGACAATCCCTGTTACATCAAGCTGGCTAATACGTGGATCATACTCAATTCCGGCGGTGGCCCGACTACCGACAAGCCAGAGGTCCTTCTTGAAACACCGTGGATCTGAACAGCGTAAATGGCTTCCTTTAACTTGCGTGTCGCCGACATCTGGGCCTGCTACAAACAATGGGGCGACATAGGAGCGTTCTTTCTTACCCAGCCATTAGACAATCACGGCTGGGAATGGCGCTGCTACATGCGTGATCCCGACTACAACCTTATCGAGGTCGGCCAATATACTGAAATCGCCCTCGACTGGTTCAACAACCGCAGTTAATTTGGCAAGTGATAAACAACAGGACGTTCGAAGCTTGGCTCAGCGCATGAAGCGATTCGCTCCCTGTGATTAAGAGCGGCGATAACGCAGGCGAGTGTTCCGCCCACACGGGTATCGCGCGTCTCAAAAAGCGCGAGACGTTGGGCACTCGGAAGATCCCCACCCTGTTGCGAAAAGCGCGACAAGGGTGGGGAACCCACGAGAGTCCTTACGAGTCACCCTCCTGGCGAAACTTACTGCTCTACCGGGTCCCGGGATTGCAGGACGAATTCGACATTGCGCTCATGGTTCAAGCTCATGGTGCGGTAGAGGTCTACTTGCTCCAGCGGTAACTTTTGCTCACCGCTGGTGGAAATACAGTGCATGGCTCCGCCTTGCAGCCAGTATTGGCTGGCGACAATGGCAGTGCCACTTTTCAACGCGATGATGGTCATCGGCGGCTCAGGGTTCGGCTGCGACGAGATCTGCGCGGCCGGTTGGCTTTCAACGTAAGCAGCAGTTTTCAGAGTGGCAGGCTGAGTTCGCGAGGTGAACGAGGCCGGCCGCGTTGTGTTATCGCGCGACCCGTCGTAGGAACCGCGATAGCGGCCGGGGTTGGCCCAAGGCGGGGCGGGGACGATGTTCCCAGCGACCGGGAACGGCACTTCGACATCTTCCATCAGGCGGAGCGAGAGTCGAGTTTCTCCTTTCAGCGTGGGGTAGGGGCCGCGGAATGGGAGAGTAATGACCTTGATCGGCCAGAGGACGGGGATCATCCACTCGGCCACGTCGCGCTTGGCGTGTCCCTTGCCTTGAATGTCTCCTTGGCGATCAGCCTTCAGTTGAGGAGTAGAAATTACCTTTGCAGATAAGGGCAAGATTTCCGCTCCGGGTAAGACCAGGCGATCGAATTCCAGCCCGAGAGATCCTTTGCCGACGAAGCGGCCGGGATCTTTGTACTCCTGTAGATGTCCGCCCAGCATGGCGCCGCGCGGGAAGGCGGAGTGGCCGAAAGCGCCGAGAGGTCCGAGGTGACAGAGGACCGGATCGCCGATCATGGCGGTTTTCGATGAGAAGTTAGGCTCATTCAGCGTGCATTGCAGAATGGTGCCTGCGGGAATGATGTCGCGGATAGCAGCATGGGCTGCGACCGAGACGGCCAGAAGCATGAACGTTAGTGCAAGGGATTTGCGGGGCATGGCGACTCCTATGACTTCGTGAGGAGCACACCCCATATCCAAAGGACCCGTAGTTGGACGGGAAGTGTAGCACGAGAATCGAAAAATGGAAGTGGCAAATGCGAAAAAATATAAGCGAAACTAATGCGAGCGGCGGGGGTTGGACGGTGTTATGGCGAACTAGACCTTAGCTTTGTCATGACCATCAGTATCCATTGCCGAAGTTGCGCGAGAGTAGGGTCACTTCTTGTGCTGTGCGCAGTGGTTCCGCGTGCGTCGGCAACGCAACCAAACGCTGAAAGTTCTAGTGTTGCTCACACGACAGTTCGCGGACCTTCTGAGGCTAGTGCAGCATGGTTGGTGAACTCAGAGCAGGGTTTGGCGATCATTGGGGCCGCACTGGAGTCTCGGCACACGGATGCCAATGCCGATTGCTCAAATCTGGTGCACGAAATCTACGTGCGGGCTGGCTTTCCTTACTCCTACGCGAATTCCTCCGCGCTTTACCAAGGGATCAAAGAATTCCGGCGAGTGATGCATCCGCAACCGGGTGATTTGGTGGTGTGGCGCGGACATGTGGGAATCGTGATTAGTCCGGCACAACACTCCTTCTTCAGTGCGATGCGTTCGGGACGCGGAGTGGAATTTTATGATTCGCCTTATTGGCAGGGGCGGGGACAACCGCGTTTCCTTCATTACGTAAGAGCGGCTTCGCGAAATCAGTGGTCTGCTTCGACGCGAAAGACAGACTTGAAGTCAGGTGTTTCGAACACGGATGCGCATGACTTGGTTGTTGACCAAGACTTCGGTTTAACTCCAGGCACCGCCGGCGGTCTACCCGCTACCGATACCAGCGTGCATGGAGGCAAACAAGACGAGCGCACGAGCAGCAGCCTTCGAGCAGAGGCGGTGGCTCCTGAGAAGATCGGTGGAGCGAATCCGCCGGGAGCGTTACCTGTTGAGGGAGCGCGAGGAGCGTCGCTTCAGAAGCCTGAGAGCCAAACGACGGCTGATGTGCGGAGCGCGATGGATCCGAATAAGCCGCCGACAACGAGGCACAAGATACAAGGCCCGGGAGATGGTGTTTGGGAAACCACGGCGACCAAGCCTTCTGCGGGGATACCTTTCGACCCCGTAGCTGCGCTCACGCCGCCCTCCGAGCCTCGACCTTCGCTGGGCTTGAAGACGTCGAACATGGCCGCGAAGGCCGGTCACACCGTTGCGAGACTGCCTTCTGTGGGCGGAGCGACGCCCAGGGGGTCGTGGCCTGAACCCGTTCAGTGGGCGATGAGCCGGTACGTGCCCCGGCCACCGTGGAGTTTGCCCAGGGGAAGCAATTCAGAACCCTCCGTTCCTCGTCCACCCGCAGGACGAGTTTCGCGAGTTCCGGGATTCTACGTGCCGTGGCAGGGTCGTTAACGCCCCGAATGCCCTTTACACAAGTACGAGTTTACTTATTTGTGATTGATCCGCCATCCCTGGTGGTTCGACTTGCTGTCAGCCAGAGTCAGCGAACCCGGGCGAAGGCGATGATGGCTTCGCACGGAAGCTGGCCTGATACCTCGGACGGAGCGATTCCGCTTCGAGTCATCAGTTCAATTCCGCGATGGGGCGAGGACGCCCGCGTGCAATCACGCGGCTATTTCGGCCCGGTGGCAACTGGCACCGCAATTCTCAGTGATGTTAACGCCTGATTTCAACAGTTAACTTGCGGTTTGCCCGTGATCCAGGCACCGTCGCAGGGGCAGTTTAATCGTTAGCCTCTTATGCCAGAAGTCGAGAGAGAAGGTAGGACGCTCTCTTGTCTGGGTTCGTTCGCGTAGTGTGTGTGCAGTCTTGACCAGACAACCGATCTGGAAACTGTCTAGGATTGCTGTAACCACGAAAACTCATCGGGCCGCACTTCCGCCAACCTTGAGCCTTTGCGATTGAAACCAAGGTACTGGCCCACCCCAGACCCTTAGAAGGAAATCCCATGCGGGGTTTGGTTCTCTCGCGTGGATGAGATTCCACCCTGACTATCGCCTGCCCATCAATACCGAAGCTAGCTGGATCGGACCAGTCGAACACCCGAATTGCGGGGTAAAGAGAAGTACTTCATCGGCGGCGCTCGGAGCAAGTGGCTGACGTTTGCTCCGACTTACGGCAAGATACCTCATGAGATGATCTACAGCGCCGATGAAGTGGAGTACTATGCGCACCGCATTCCCTGGGCTGGCGCCCTCATCGTACGAATCTGTCAGCAGGCTAAAGTTCACCCGCATGTCACACGTGTACTCAAGATACTACTGCCATAATTCTAAGTGGATAGCTCCGGACCTCGGATCATTCCAAGTCTGCAGTGCTCTGGAGCCTCAGGCACCAAGATTGCGTCGTGCCTACCAGTACGCAATCGACCGGTTTCCTACTGTCCTATGGGTTTGTTCATGGGAATATCAGTGCTTTCCCCGAAAGCTTTCGTGATGGTTTTTCCCGTACTGCTTTGGATCACATACCAGGTTCCATTCGATGGTTGCCACACTGCAAAGTCCGCTTTCC
>Ga0307478_10000068_pt1 | contig 122677 bp, 114 predicted proteins | sample atmos_gasesECM4C_2_FD_203713 | JGI IMG/M metagenome (GOLD analysis project Ga0307478, IMG submission 203713) | Hardwood forest soil microbial communities from Morgan-Monroe State Forest, Indiana, United States - atmos_gasesECM4C_05 | ecosystem: Environmental > Terrestrial > Soil > Temperate...
CTTTCCTTATGCACATCCATGCCGATATACTTTGTGCTATCCATTGAGGGCGTTCCTTTCTTGTAGGGATTGAGCTAGCACCCAAACCCTACTCCAAAAGGGGCGCCCTTTTATATTGCGTCCTGATGGAACCCCACAGACTGAAGTCTGTGCTACTCAAGCCGAAGCCTGCCTCACTGGAATCCAGCCCCTGGGGCCCGCCCGGCGCCAATCAAATCCGCAGCCGCGGGACATCAGGACCGATCGGACGCAACCATCGCGCTCTATCGTTGCGATTCGTTAACTACGGTATTAAACTCCGACTTGCGGTGGCGCGCTACCGCATCCGCGCGTCCATCGTAGCGCCGTGCCGGCGAGTCGGAGCGCCGATACCGGCACGGCGCGCTCCGAGTGTGGATGCTTTTCCATTGCGACTCACCGTGTGCCGCTGTCTGCGGCGGCGATGAACCTTTCGACATTTCGCCGAACCTGGAGTAGCACAGACTTCAGTCTGTGGGTTTCCGCTGCCGTCTTCGGGACCGCACCGCGTACGACGCCCGCTCGACGGATTGGTGTTGCCAAGCACTGATGGAAATCCACAGACTGAAGTCTGTGCTACTCGACCCGCAGACGTGCAAGCCGAAGCCGCCACTCGTGGTCTACGGTTGGGTTACAGTGATGGTCCACGTGTCTGCCGTGAGCAGAGCGCTGAAAGCGGATGGTTGGTCTACTGCGTTCTGCATGACCGAGAGGCAGGCGTCGAGCTTGTTCATAGCTGCAACGCCTGACTGAGCGACGCTGTGACTGTGGGCGTCGGCTACTGTCACAGTGAAGGTGTTCGTCGGTGGTGCCATGGATCCTCCTTTCTTTCCGTGATTCGTGAATCGTAATTCGTGCTTCGTGGCGAGTAATAGAAGCCGCTGGGGAACTCATCGGGCGTTCAGAACTTGCAGCCAGTACTGCGATTGGTGGGTCGTGACTTTTGACTCCTGAGAAAGTCACGGCGACCGGGCTCTGCAGACGAAGTGATTGCGCATCAGAGGCGGCGGCTCGCCTTTGACGATTCACCCTTCGCCACGGCTCAGGGCAAGCGAATCACAAATCACGACCCATCACGACGCCTTCTCGGACGTCTCCTGGAAATACCTGGAGGGCGGAAAGACGCGGGAGCGTGTCAGCTCGCGCCCGACGAGCCTGCGAATTTCCTCGGCCCAGTCCGCCCAGGTGAACTCGCTGATGCCGAGATGGCGCCGCGCCGCGTGATACTCCGCGCCTCCGAGGTAGTACACGCGAAACATCGCCATGCGGCTCGCCCGCTGAGGCGAGCAAGGTCTGAACGAGGTCAAGGAGGTTAAGGAGGTTAAGGAAGTTGAGGAGGTTGACGAAGCTAAGGAATGCGGTGCGCGCGACAGCCTGCCATCGCACGACGCTTGAATTCCTTTGGTTCCTTCACTTCCCTTACCTCCTCTGCCTCCTTCGCCTCCCAATGCCCTTTCTCCTGCGCGCGCAAAATCGCAAATGAATTCGGCGAGCCGCGGCATGCGGTCTGGACGCCACTGATATTTCCCAGAAATTTCCGCGTTCAGAGTCGGAATCTTTGTGTCGATCACCTCTCGCGCGGCTCGATACACGTCATGACAAACATCAAAAGCAAACGTCGCCAGCATGGTCTCCCCTCCACACTTGTGGACGTGCACTTCCGATTTGTCGAAGCGAAAAGTAGCACAGACTTCAGTCTGTGGATTTTCGCTGCCGACTCCCAGGCTGTAGCGTACGGCAAGGGCGCCAAACTCGCCGGGCTCGGTTCTGCTAAGTTCTGATGGAAACCCACAGACTGAAGTCTGTGCTACTCGAGCCGCTCCCGGCCAAGACGCTGCTATTAAGGTGATTTTGATCTGGCTTGTGCCGCTTCGCGCAGCCGAATTCGTTCTAGAACTTCCGGCCTCACATTCGCGGGTCCGCACACCGGACCCTGTCCGACGCGCAGCTCGCGTTGCACAGCAAGCTCTTTGCTGCTGATTGGGTTCGATGCAGTTGAATTTGAATTGAACCTATAAGAATCGGTTTTTGAAGTTCGCTGCTGTTGGTTTGCGTCCTGTGTGCGAGGGCGCGCCTCACGGGAATCCGTCGAACTCCTTCCCTTCTCTCCGTTCCAATTCAGATTCCAATCCAAATCCTGTGCTTGAGCCGCCTCAAGGCCATCCTTGAGGCCAGTTCCCGCGCGTAGGCTAGGAGATCCTTGACTTTTCTGAACCGCTTGCGATTCTTGGCATGAACGGCATGGCCGGACGGCCGCTCTGCCGTCGCGCGCTTCATGCGACAAGTTTGCTTTCTCACCGGAAACTCTACAATCCAGATCCTCTTCCCGACCCGAACCAGGTCCTCGGTTTTGTTTCAAATTTGAAGTTTCAAATTTAAGATTGTCGTTGTCGGCTCGCCGCGAGAGCTCACCCTGAGTGGCGGGCGGCCCCTCTTCGCGAAAACCAACTCCCCCAAGCGCCGCGCGCCCTCTCGCGTACCTCGACATGTACTCCGCGAGCCGCTGCTTCGGCAGGGGCGGCGCAAAACGTTCCAGGCGCATCCGCCAGGAAGGAGGCGGCAGGCGTCCCGGGACATCGCTTCCGGTCCAATGCCCATAGCGCTTGCCCTCGTGCTCCCAGACGAACAGCAGGCCCTTGTCCTGAAATTCGTCGACGATTTGCTCGAGCCGCTCGATGGTGAGATTTTTGCGGATCGCCGCGACCCGCCCCCAGATCACCCGCAGATTCGTGAGTTCAAAGCAGCCGGACGCATCGGCCAGGCCGTACAACCACGCGTATTCCGCTTGCGCCCACTCGGCGCACGCGGCGAGCTTGTCCGATCCCCACATCGCATCGAAATCAATCACCCGTTTCGGCATGGGTCGCTCCCTTTACTGCGCGAATTCGGCTGTGGATTGAGACTCCTGCGTAGTGAGCAGGGATGTTTGGGCCGCGACGGAAACCCACGCAGTCTCTGCCCCAGTGGCGCAGGCTTCAGGTAGCATAGGCTTCAGCCTGTGGGTTTTCGTTGCGGCAGGCTCGAGGCTGAATCCTGTGCCACTCAGCGAAACGCCTATGCCGTGACCGCCGCTTGTTGCGCGTCCGCTTTTGCAGCATCTTGCGCGCACACGGCGGGCGAAATGCGATACTCCCAGACCCACTCTGCGCGTCCACCGGTTCCTGGTCGAGGCGCCGCAGCACCTTCGCGCTGCCGTTTCGCGATCTCGTATCCGCCATTCTCCATCTTGCGCAGATGCCGCAACTGCGCGGAGATCGATGCCTCCCCGTAGCGCGTGAGCGCGCGCAGCTCGCCGAGAGTCAGCCAGGTCTCGCAGTCCGCGGCGGAGAGCATCACGTCGCGAATCACTTCGCGCTGTGAGCGCAGGCGCCGCGCGTCGTATTCCGCTCGTTCCAGAACCCCACTCGCGCGCACCCTCTCCGGAATCTGCCCTAGGTTCACGGATGCTTCGGGCGCCGACGAGCCGTTTGTGCTGGCATTCACCCGGACACCGGCTGGCTTCGAGCAACCCGCCGCGGCAGCCGCGTTCCGAGGTGTCACGTCAGTCCGAAGCGAGGTGAACCGTGCCTCTGGTCGGCAATCCATCATACCGTCGATGGTATTCGCCGCTTTGCGCGTGACCGTTTCTCTCAACACAGCGCCGGTGGCCGACATCACACTGATACTCGGCCCAACCGCGGCGCAGACACGCCCAGCCGCCGCGCCTCCATCCCTTTTCACGTTCCCCGCCTCGGATAGTCCTGCCGCGCGCTGCGGCTCTTCGTTGAGTTCGCTGTTCACATCCCGCATTACTCCCTCCTTTTCTCCGCCTTGGTCGGCTGCCATTTCAAATTCAGAGACTCAATTTCACACCATCCGCCCTGGCCTTCTCCTGGCCTCATTTGAAATCTGATCTGAAATTTCAAATTCGCTTTTGTCTCCACGCCCTTGATCCCTTCCCGACCCACCACTCATCGACTTTCGTTTTGCAACGCTTTCGCACGCGCGCCGGCGATTCTTCCGGGCACGCCGTCTGGCCGGCCATGCGCTCTGGCGAAAACACCAGCGCGCATGCGAAAACACTGCGTTTCTGCAACATGACGCCATCCGGTCCGGGTCCGATAAGTGCGTCCGCCAGAACGCTTCCTTGGCTCGGGCCTGTGCTTTGGGCTGCCGTTTTCACTTTCTGTTTACCGCCCAGAAACATACCCGTAGCATTAAGCCAGGAGCGGGCGAGATCTCAGGTTTTTACTGTATTCTCCGAGCGGCGCACGTCGCCCTCGCGAAGCTATGCGTGTCCTATAAGATGGACCTTTGTGAAAAAGATGTGCTTTGTCACGATTCGTGACAGCAGGCAGTATTTATCAGCCGTTGCGAATGCGTCGCTGAAAGAGGTGCGCGGCTCTCGTGGCTGATCTTGCATGTCCTTGGCCTTCCACCTCGGCGCCCTGCCGCAGATCGCCGAGTTTATCTGTCGCTTCGCGACGCCCCAGCTGGTCTCCCCCTCGTTAAACACGCCGAACAGTCGAGGGCCTGCACGACCATCACCAAGATATCCACAGCGGCTACACAGAAAACACTAGACACGAATTGTGCCAACTCAGTACTATTACATCACAAATACTGGCCGGCCCTTCCGGCCTAGTCCTTGAACGGAGCTTAGCCCATGACGATCTCGCGGTTTACTCCGCCTCTCGACTATCTGCAAGCAGCTTCCCGCGCATCGCTGCAGAGTTTTGAACTCGCTCGTCTGAACCACGCCTCTAATCTCCGCCAGGAGATTGCGGCTTTGATCGACCAGTGGGTTCAAGAGACTTCCGAAGCGATGCTGGCCCGCTGGATGCTCGATCACCATAAGTCTCTGCGCCCGGCGGCCATGAGTCCCGCCGACCTGGTCCGGACATTCTTGGATCCGGCGAGTTCGTCCTTGGAGGAATCGCTTCTGCCCATTTCCGATGTCCTGCCCGCGCCGCCACAGCTTGCTGAGCCTCGCGCTCCCATGAGAACCACGATGGCGCGAAGGCCCCCGAAGCAAAGATCAGCCGCTGGCTGACGCTCGGCGCAGCGATTCCTCTTACGCGCTCCGATACCGCAGTCCTTGAGGTCGCTAGGCTCGACGCCGGATTGCGAGTGCGCGGTGGTTCTTGGTTGATCATTTTCATTGTGCCTTCACGCATCCTCATTCGTAGGCTGCCGTTAAAATTGCGGCACAGCCGCGACGGAGTCATTTCCCAATAAGCCAACCATCGTCCTCCCCACTGACAATCAATCCGATCCTTCGCGCTTCAAATTCAAGAACCCTACCCCCTATCGACGTCTTCGCCAGCCAATCGGCTTCCTGAAGCGCGACGCAGCCAATCGCCAAGCCTTCACCGCCGCGTCATTTCAGATCGAAGTGCTTGCGAGTGGGGCCTGATCGCCGACATTCAGCGCCCGCCCTCGAACCCAAAATCGCGATCCTGCAGAAGCAGGCGGAGACCAAGCGCGTCATCCTGCCCGACGGCGGGCTGAATACTACGATTCCGATTTTGGGCAACGTCCCGTGCGAAGCCTCTGGCAACAAAATCACGCTGACCGCTACCGACATTCCTCCGGTCGAGCGCCGAGTTCTCACGACACAGGGTTCGCACGACGCATTGATCTCCTGTTGAGTCGCACACATTGCTCGATTCGCTCGCGCGCTGCCCTTCGCGGACTCCTTCAGTTCTGCTTCCGTGTGCTTTTCAGAACCACGATGCGTCTCTCGATCTCTTCTCGAACGTAATCCGTCTGCCGAGTTCTTCTGCAAAGTCGCTTTGACTCTCACTTAAATCCACTGTATGGATTTCATCACGGTCGTCAGCAGCCAAACATTGGTCATCAGCCGCAAACATTTCTCGCCGCACGCAGTCCTTAATCCCTATGTCCATAGCTTCGCTTATAGCTTATCAATGCGCATGCTGGGGGATCGAGGATTTGGGTTTCAGGTTTATGAGTTGCAGAATCCCCCAAAAGGGGGTGCGAGTTTGTGAAATTCAGGAGTCAGACGTGGCGGAGGCGCTCGACCTACAGCTCAATCGAAGCAAAACTTACACCCATGGTTGGCGGCGTCGAGGCTTCTCGATTTACGAACGGTGGGAGTTCAGTACCGGTGCTAGTTGAAACTCCAACTAGTGGGAACCCATCGCGAGTCGCAGTGTTAATTCAGCTGGTGCGCATTTTTGCGACCCAACTCCTGCCAGACGAGCCGATGTACTGCTTTGACGTTGACAACTCAACGATTTTGATTACTTCGAATTTTTGCCCAGCAATTAAATCCCGGAATCAGGTCGCGCTGCTTTATCTGCGAGCAGAGTGCCACGCCATATGATATCGGGGCTACTATATAAGGTCACACAGGAGAAGGGTAGTGGGTCAGTTTGGAACTAAATTTCAAACCGACGCACTACCAGGAGAAGCCCTGCAAACGTCGATGAAGCAGAAGACTGTCCGCGGATCAGAAGGGGAGCGAGCAGATCCTAAGGCGCGGCGGCAGCGCCTCTTTCCAGAAGCTGCTCTTTGCGATAAATCAGCGCGTTGATGTTTGACGTCGCAAGCTCGAAGCCGTGGCCGTGAGTGATCGCGTCGGTCGGACAAGCTTCCACGCAATAGCCACAAAAAATGCAGCGCGAATAGTCAATATTGTAGACGCTCGCGTAGCGCTCGCCGGCAGAAATTCGCTTCGCATCGGTGTTTTCCGCGGCCTCGATGTAGATACATCGCGCGGGACACGCCGCGGCACAGAGGAAACAGCCCACGCATTTCTCGAGGCCGTTTTCGTCGCGGTGAAGGACGTGAATGCCGCGATATCGTGGCTGAAAATGGACCGGCTCTTCCGGGTAGTTTTCGGTGACAGGCTTGCGGAGCATGTTGCGAAACGTCACGCTGAAGCCTTTGACGAGCGCAACGAATGTTTCGCCAGCTTCTCTGAAGATCGATGGCATCGAATTTCAGTCTAGCAAAGTCGTGTAGGTGGGGCAAACCCGGCCACGCGTTGACGTTCTGCTGAGCTACTTCGAGAGCGAAACTATTTTGAGAAGGGATACATCAGCCAGCCGATTCCTATCGCGACCAGAAGAAAGGCGAAAAATGCCCACAGGACATACTCGGCGCGCTCTACGGCGGTGCGCTTGGACAGGAACGCGAAAGTGACCGACACGACCAGGGCGAAAAACACCAGCGCCTGAAAGTGAGTAAACCCTGCAAATAGGAAATTCATTTCGCTTCGCCGCCGCGCCCGAGATCATACGCTTCGAGGACGGTCAGAAGATTCAGCATGCCGGCGGCAGCGAACAGACGCGTTCCGTAGTCTCCGGTCGCGTGAGCGACATCGGGCCCTACCGTTTGGATCACGTGCGAGAAAAAATAGAAGACGCCGGCGCCGAGGTCTGCAAAGAATCCCAGCCTGTCGAACAGGTCCTGCGCTCCGCCGGAAAAGACGGCTCCCCGCATGGCCAAGCCCGCGCAAGCCAGGCCGCCTACGCAAAGAAAATAGACTGCGGCCTTGCTCCATTGGCGTAGGAGGGCGTGACCCAATCCGGGAATCACCCAGCCCGCGACGGCAGCGGCGACGGCCATCACGGTGTTTCTCGTGGCTGCGACTTGCTTGCTGTTTTCATCCACACAGGCCGCCATCTGGGCTCAAGCCAACAATCGTAGGATTTCAGTTTGGACCGCGCCTGTCACTTCCGCGCGGCCGTCGCCGACATACACGTTCACTTCGCTGCGTACGCCAAATTCACGCAGGTAGATTCCCGGCTCAACCGAGAAGCACGTGTGAGGAATGATGCGACGGACATCGTGGGTTTCAAGGCTGTCCATGTTCGCGCCGGCACCGTGGACCTCTTGACCGATGTTGTGCCCCGTGCGATGCACAAATTGCTTTCCGAACCCTGCCTTGCGAATGACGTCGCGCGCGGCCCGATCGACCTGCCATCCCTCGATCTGGCGACCAGTACTAACGTTTTGCAAGACGAAATGGACGGCCGCGTCCCGCGCGTCGCGAACAGCGGAAAAAACCTTCGCGCACTTCGGGGGAATTTCCGCGCCCAGATACCCAACCCAAGTGATGTCGTAGTAGACGCTGTTGGGGGCCAGCGTTTTCGCCCAAATATCAAGAAGGAGCAGGTCTCCCTTCCGAATCGGCGAAGAACCTTCTGCCGGCGGCTCATAGTGTGGATCGCCGGAATGCGGCCCAACGGCGACAATCGGCGGAGAATCAGCAGTCACGCCGTTCGCGCGAAATTGCCCGATGATCCACTGCTGCAGCTCGTACTCGGTAACAACGCCTCCCGCGCTCACTACTCGTGCAGCCTCGCGGAACGCGGCCCGCGTAACTTCGTCGATAACGCCACCCGCGGTGCGATGGGATTCGAGTTGCTCCGGTGTCCACACCGCCTCAAACTGCTGCACCAAATCCGCCGAGCTAACCACCTTGCAACCCTGTGCGCGAATTAGTTCGACGGTGCCCGCATCCACAAGTGACACGTAGGGGATTGAATTCTTCGGTGAGTACTGCATGGCGACACGTTTCGCGGGTCTAACGAGCTTTTTGAGATTCTTCTCCAACTCCTCGGCCGCTGAGTAAACCATTTTCTCGCCAGGCAAGGAGTCGAGCGCTCCGGCTTCGATCCGATGGACCAGCTTTCGCGGCTTTCCTTTCGCTGGAATTAAATAGAACCAGCGCCGCTTCGCCATCGCGTGATCGAGAGCCAGGACGCGATAGGCAATTGGGTCGCGGTGCAGGATGTCGTAAAACAACCATCCATCGATTTTCTGTTTCCGAAGAGCTTCTTGGATGGCTTCAATATTGGGCATAGAGAGGTTAAGAGTAAATTCAGAATCGAGGACTCGGGCACTTAGCTGGTGAGGCCGCGGATCATCTCTGCCGTAACTCCGTTGACCTCCACTCGTTTAGTGCGGCTGCGCCCGCCGGAAGCGATTCTAACAGCGGCCAAAGGCACTTTCAAACGCGAAGCCAGGAACCTACACAACGCTTCATTGGCGCGATCGTCAACCGGTGGCGCGGTGAGCCGAATTTTCAGTCCCTCCTGGTATTCACCGACGATTTCATCCCGGCTGGCTCGCGGCTGGACGCGTATCATAAAGCTGACCGAATTGTTTCTCTCAACGATATTCATCGTGGCCGCGGAAATGGAGCTAGTCGCTGAAATCGCCCCCGCAAACTTGGTGAACCTCTCATTCTGGTTCTCGGGCGCCGAACAATGCCGTGCCGACCCGGATTTCGGTCGCGCCTTCTTGGATGGCGATCTCAAAATCGTGGGACATGCCCATCGAGAGCACGGGCAGTGCGTCGGTTTTCATTTGATCTCTGGCCGCGTCGCGCAATTCTCGCAGGCGACGAAAGTATGGTCTGGCCTGCTCGGGATTATCGAAGTACGGAGGCACACCCATGAGGCCGCGCAATTCGAGGTGCGGCAAACGCAGCAACGCGGTCGCGAGCTTCGGCACTTCATCGCCTTGCACCCCTGATTTCGCCGGTTCAGGGTCGAGCTTCACTTCGATCAAGAGGCGCAATCGGCTCTCCGCAGTGGGGTGAGACGACCCTGCATTCGGTTCCGTTCTTGCGCCCTGCTTGGTTGGTGCGCCATGCTCTACGGTGAGCTCCGCTCGCGCGCGATCCAGCTTTTCTGCGAGCGCGAGGCTGTCGACTGAATCGACCGCTTCAAACAGCCGGGCGGCGCGCGCAGACTTGTTTTTCTGTAAGTGGCCGATCATGTGCCAGACGATGTCGAGGTCTGCAACTTGCAACAGTTTCGACTCCCGTTCCTGGATACGATTCTCCGCGAAATGGCGGACCCCGGCCTCGTACAGTGCCTGGATTTTCCGTGCGGAATGGGTCTTAGACACCGCAATCAGCGTGATTTGCTCAGCACGGCGCTTGGCACTGGACGCGGCTTGCTCAATGCGCTCTTGCACGAGTGCGAGATTTTCGGCGATTGCAGTGCGCGCAGAACTCATCGCGCGGATTCTAGCATGCGTCGCCCTGCCCTTTTGTCCGCCGCTTCTTGCGGCATTGTGGCGCTCACGCTAGACTGGCACATCCATCATGGCACACCGCGGAAAATTGATTGCACTGGAAGGGATCGACGGGTCCGGAAAACGCACGCAGCTTGATCTACTGTCGAACGCGCTTGAAGCGCGCGGGTTTCCTACGCGGCGCGTCAGCTTCCCGCAGTACGAGACGCTGTATGGGAAGCTGATTGCGCGCTACCTGAATGGCGAGTTTGGATCTCTGGAACAAGTCGACCCGCACCTCTCTGCCTTGCTTTACGCCGGGAACCGCCTCGAAGCGAAACCTAGGCTTGAGGTCGATTTGTCCGCGGGCGAGATCGTTCTCGCCGACCGGTATATCGGGTCGAATCTCGCGCATCAGACGGCGCGCGTGCCGGCGGAACAACGCGACGAGTTTCTGGACTGGGTGAAGCATCTCGAATATGGGCTTTACGCCTTGCCGGTGGAAGACCTGGTGATCTACCTGCGAGTGCCTGCCGAAAAGGCGCAGGAGCTGATTGGTTTGAAATCGGCTCGCTCCTACACGAATCTGACACACGATATTCAAGAAGCAGACATCAAACACCTACAGGAAACTGCTTCCATTTACGATCGTCTCTCAACTGAACCGAATTGGGTGCGCATCGACTGTATCAACCCAGTGCCCGGGATTCTGTATTCGCCCGACGAGATCCATCGCGCCGTGATTCAGGCCGTCGAATCCCGCATTCTTTCCCACGCCTCCGCTGGGCCAGCCCGTCGGGCAGGCGGGCGCTGAGAGGAAGAGGACGCCCTTGAGTTTTTCAGAATTTCTCGGCAATGCGCGCGTCGTTACTGCGCTCCGTGGGATGCTTGCCACCGAGCGTGTGCCGCACGCGATGCTTTTTGCAGGTCCGCGGGGGATCGGCAAGTTCACTCTGGCGCGTATGTTTGCGCAGGCCGCAAACTGCCGGCGTCTGCGCGATGATTTCTGCGGCGAATGCGATCCTTGCCGAAAAATCGGGTTACTCTCCGATCTCCGGCCGCTCGTAGAACAGGGACTCACGCAACGCGGGGAAAGGCCAGACGCCGCGACTGTGGAGCGGACCCCGCTCCTGGTCGAGACATATCCTGACGTCTGGGCGATCGTTCCCGATCCAGTGCGCCTCAAGGAGCCCGTCGCGCGCCCCGTGCTGCACATGGGACAGCTTCGCGCCGTCCAGCGAGCGGCGTATTTCAAGCCACAAGGCCGCCGCCGCGTCTTCATTCTGGATGGCGCGGAAACGATGCGGTGGGACTTGGCGAGCATCTTCCTCAAAATTCTTGAAGAACCTCCCGAAACGGCCACGTTGATTCTGCTCGCGCCGAACCCTTATCAGATTCAACCCACGATCCGGTCGCGCTGCCTGCAGTTTTCCTTCACGCCGCTCGCTGCGCACGAGGTGGAGGAAATTCTTCGGGCGCGCACGAAGATGAAGGCGGAAGAGCGCAAGCTAGCGGCCCAATACGCTGAAGGCTCTCCAGGCGTCGCCATGGAGCTTGACGTGGCCGCCGCCGCGAAGCTTCGCCGCGATGCGCTGAACATCCTCGAGCGCGCAGTAGAGCTCAGAGGGATTTCCGACTTATTCGCGGCCACAGCCACGCTCGCGAAGAGCCAAGAAATCGCGTTTGAAAATATTTTGGAAGTGTTCTATAGTCTGCTCACGGACCTGCTTGATCTGTCCTGTGCTTCCTCGAAGAAGGTGTTGCGAAATCCAGTTTTACATAGGGAACTCGAAACACTGAGTAAGAAAATCGATTTGGAGTGGATCAGCGAAGCCGTCGAAGAATTCGACGTGCTTCAAGGCAGGACGCGACGGAACATCAACAGGTCCTTGGGATTGGACGCAGTGGTCATTTCCCTGGGCCGCCCAGTAGCGGGAATAAAAAAATCAATTTTGTCGTAACGTAAACGCACCTGAAGCCGTCTGTCGTGCATCATAGCTGGTGAGCAATCTCGCCTCGCCGGTAGTTTTACATAAGCGAAGGAGCAATTATTGTGAATCGCAAGCTATTTCGTCCCACATTGACGGAGATGAAGGAACCGCATCCAAATCCGAATTCTGGCCGGCCTCATGCTGCGGGACCACAGCCGCACAAAAAGCCGGCGCCTCCGGAACAGACTCACGCGGAGAATTTCTACTGGATCAAGCAAATGCAGGCGCGCACCCCGGTCGTGGTCGTCTTGACCGATGGGGAGTCTCTGCACGGTACGGTCGAGTGGTATGACCGCGACTGCATCAAGCTAACTCGGACAGGCAACCCCAACCTGCTAATTTATAAGCAAGTGATAAAGTACATTTACAAGGATGGGCCGGAAGCAGCGATGGGCGGCACCAACGGGCAATAGTTTTGGTAGCACAGGCACTCTTGCCTGTTGCGGGTTTTGCAATCGTAGTCGAATCGGTAGCGCAACCGCAGTCTACAAAACCGCACAGCCAAGAGTGGCTGTGCTACTCAGGCCGATACACGGAAAATGTCATCAACGCCTTGCTGACTAGCCGGCCGGTCTGATCGGTTACCTCGCAATCCACGACGCAAGTGGTTTTGCCTAGCCGCAGGACTCTTGCGTCGGCCGTGATTTCGCCGTCTGCTACCGCTTCGAGAAAGTTGATCTTCATTTCGATCGTAGCCACACGGGAACCCTTCGGCGCAGCCAGGAATGTGGCGAACCCGCCAGCCGTGTCCGCGAGGGTAGCCAAAACGCCGCCGTGAACTACCCGATGGACTTGCTTATGCTTTTCGAGCACCGGCATGCGGAAAACGACCCTTCCCCGTTCCGCCTTCGCCAACTGAAACCCGAAGTAGTTGATGGGATTACTGTGGCGCAAGCGTTCTTGTGCGCGCGCGAGGTCCGCTTTGCTCAATTTCCCGTGTAGCTTCATAGCGTTCACGCGCCCACAGCGACAGCCCGACCTCTCCTTTCGCGAACCACAATTGCTGTTACCGCGCGGCCCTTCAGTGCGTCCAATATGCGGCGGATCGCGGGTCCAAAGTTCGGGAATCTAGCATCACGCCTCAGCCCGCGCAACAGATTCTGTACGGTTCATGAATTTGAGTTTGTTAGACTGTGTTGTAGGCAGCAGACGAGAACTCAGTTTCGGATCGAATCGACGTGAAAATCGGGATCACTTGCTACCCTACGTATGGCGGTTCTGGAGTCGTCGCGACAGAACTCGGCATGGAACTTGCCGCGCGCGGCCACGAAATTCACTTCATCAGCTATGCGCCGCCCATTCGCTTAACGGAACCAAGCGACCGCATTCAATTCCACGAAGTCGAAATTTCGAGCTATCCCCTGTTCGACCACGCGCCCTACGCTCTTTCGCTGGCGGTCAAGATGATGCAAGTGGCGGAGACGGAAGGTCTCGATCTGCTGCACGTTCACTACGCGATTCCTCACTCTGTCAGTGCGCTCCTCGCACGCATGATGGCGGCGCCTCGGCGGCTGCCTTTCATCACGACGCTGCACGGCACGGACATTACGCTGGTTGGGAACGATCGAAGTTTCCTGCCGATCACGAAATTCTCGATCGAGCAATCGGACGGCGTCACAGCCATCTCCCACTATCTGAAGGTACGCACGAACGAGGAATTTGACATCAAGCGCCCCATCGAAGTAATCCCTAATTTCGTCAATTGTGACCTCTACTGCCGCAAACCGGATCCTGCGTTGCGGGCGGAGTGGGCCCCCGCCGGCGAGCCTATCCTGATGCACCTGTCAAATTTCCGGCCCGTGAAGCGCGTTCCGGACGTGGTGGAGATTTTCGCGCTCGTCCGGGAGAGAATGCCCGCCAAACTCGTCCTCATCGGCGACGGACCCGATCGTGGCGCGGCTGAGTATTTGGTTCGCAAGAAAAAGCTCGCGCGCGACGTGCATTTTCTGGGCAAGCAGGATCGCGTGTACCAGCACTTGAGTCAGGCCGATTTATTTCTGCTGCCTTCGGACCTCGAATCGTTCGGACTCGCGGCGCTCGAGGCTATGGCCTGCGAAGTCCCCGTTGTGGCGACGAACGTAGGCGGCGTACCGGAGGTCGTTGAACACGGCGTAGACGGTTATCTTTTCACCCCGCGCGAGGTGGACATCGGCGCACGATATGCCCTGGAAATTTTGTCCCGTCCAGATCGCGGCCGCGCGATGGGGCAGACAGCCCGTATCAACGCGAAGAAAAAATATTGCGCCAATGACGTGATCCCCGTGTATGAGGCCTACTACCAGCAGGTGATCGGGGCCCTGACTGCGACCCACGCGTGAAACGCATGGATGCCTGACCTTCGCAGCGGAACATCGCGCGCTTTTCAAACTTTGGCCTAACCTAATCGAATCATGATGCGCCGCGCTAATTGTCCGCGTCCGCCAAGTGTGGGAACATCGTTCTCGTGTCGACTCGCTTCCGCGCTCTAAAATACCGCAACTTTCAGCTCTTCTTCGCGGGCCAACTCATTTCGCTCATCGGCACGTGGATGCAAAACACAGCGCAACTCTGGCTCGTCTACAGGCTGACGAACTCTGCGGCGCTGCTCGGGATTTTCGGCTTCGCCAGCCAAATTCCGGTCCTGTTCTTCTCTTCCCTCGGCGGCTATGTGGGCGACCGGTACAACCGTCAACGCGGCGTGATCTGGACGCAAACCGCCGCCATGATCCTCGCGTTTATCCTAGCGGCGCTGACGCTGCCGGGCGTGATTCGCGTCTGGGAGATTGTCCTGATCGCTTTTCTGGCCGGTATCGTCAACGCCTTCGATATACCGATCCGCCAGGCCTTCCTCGTTCAAATGGTGGGCAGGCCAGACCTGCCGAACGCCATTGCTCTAAATTCTTCCATCTTCAATGGAGCACGTGTCGTAGGTCCCGCCATTGCCGGCTTTGCCATCGGCTGGCTAGGAGAAGGCTGGTGCTTCTTTTTAAACGGCGTCAGTTTTCTTGCCGTGATCGTCGCGCTTTTGATGATGCGGATCGAGAGGGTCGATAAACCCTACACAGAAGGTTCACCGCTGCAAAAGTTCATCGAGGGCTTCCGTTTCGCGATGGGCGACCGCCCAATTCGCTCCGCGTTGCTGCTGATGAGCCTGATGAGCATGTTCGGCCTGCAGTACGCTGTGTTCATGCCTGTCTTCGCCCGTGACGTTCTTCACGGAGGGCCGAAAATGTTGGGGTTGCTGATGACCTTTGCGGGGGTCGGAGCGGTGATCGGGGCGCTGCACTTTGCCTCCCGAATCGACGAAAAAGGGCTCCTGGAATGGATCGCTGCGACCTCCGCAATCTGCGCCGTCGGACTCATCCTGTTTTCGCAATCCCGGGTGCTCTGGCTGTCGGCGGTGACCTTGGTGGCCGTCGGTTTTGCGGCGACGTCACAACTCGCGTCCACAAACACAACTGTGCAGAGCCGGGTGCCGGATGAACTGCGCAGCCGCGTGATGGCGGTGTACGCCACGATGTTCATGGGAGTCCAGCCGGTTGGAGCATTGATCGCAGGAGGCGTCGCGAAGCGGATCGGCGCGCCGTATGCGCTTACGGCATTTGGAACGATCTGCCTCTTAGGGAGCCTGTTTTACACCTTCCGCGTGGCGATGCGACTCCAGCCGGACCGAGAACCGACGGAACATCACGCGGGATTGGAGCGGTAAACCCAACTCGGTTGCACCAAAGCTTCCGCTGCGGGTCCGTTCGCCGCCGCAACAATGGCGTCCACCTTGGGGCGTTGCGGAGCGAGAGAACACACCGGGTCGGTGGCTGTTGCGTCACCCGTCAGAAGCAGAGCCTGGCAGCGGCAGCCGCCAAAGTCTCGCGTGCGGCGGTCGCAGGTCTTGCATGGTTCAGGCATCCATTCTTCGCCGCGAAATTTCTGAAACGCTTCTGATTTCTCCCAGATGTCACGCAGGCTGCGGTGTTTCAAATTATCGAACTGCAGGCCGGGAATGATTTTCGCGGCGTGGCAAGGGAGCGCGTCGCCGTTGGGCGTGACTAGCATGAACTTCTTGCCCCATCCACCCATGCACGCCTTCGGATACTTCGCGTAATAGTCCGGCAAAACGAATTCGACGTGGATTTTGCCGCGAAGGCGCTCCTCCGCGCCCTTGAGAAATTCGACAGAGCGGTCGAGTTGGTCACGCGTGGGAAGAAGACTCTCGCGGTTGGCAAAGGCCCAGCCGTAATACTGGACGTTTGCAAATTCGATCCGGCTGGCGGACGAGGATTCTCCGAGTGCGAGCATCTCTGGAAGCTGATCTATGTTGCGGCGGTGAATGACGAAATTCAACGTCAAGGCCACTCGCCTCGTCCTAAGCCATTCGAGGACGCGGAGCTTGTGCGCGTGGGCCTTTGTGCCGGCTATTTCATTGGCGGCGTCTTCGGCAGCGCCCTGGAAACTCAGTTGAATGTGATCGAGGCCCGCTTCGATGAGAGCGTCGAGCCGCGCCTCGTCGAGGGGGAGCCCGGAAGTGATGAGATTAACGTAAAGCCCGGCTGCTCGCGCGGCGCGAACCAGGTCCACGATATCCGGACGGGCCAGCGGCTCGCCGCCGGTGAAATCGATCTGGAGAACGCCCGCTTCGACGGCCTCGCGGAACACGCGCGTCCACACTTCGGTGGAGAGTTCGTCGGCGCGATGGCTCAATTCAAGCGGGTTCGAGCAATAGACGCAATGCAGCGGGCACCGATGGGTGAGTTCGGCGATGAGCGCAAGCGGCGTCGGGGCCGCGGGAGTCATGTGGCGCCGGCGCTCCTGTCAGCTTGCTCAGAAGTGAAATCGAGGGCCCGTTCGTCGCGGAGCCGCGCGAGATAGCCGAGAATGTCATCTTCGACTTTCTGCGGCTCGGCCGTCGAGTAGAGGCTCTGCAATTCGGAGATAATCTCCTGAACGGTGCGGATACCGTCGCAGCGCTCAACGATTTCGAGACTTGGCCCGCTCAAACGAAGCGCCTTCTCCGGCATTTGCAGAATGCGCGATGGCTGGCTCTTTTCGTTCAGGCGGCAACCAACGGCGAGGCGTGGCCGGCTATTGAGTTCAGGCGTATTCACGTTTCGCTTCCTCGCGGGAATCGGCTGGCCTGAACGCCCCTGGCGGCGGCCATCCTGGATTGACGTAGGCAAAGTACAGCGCATCAAGCTGAGCCCAAAGAATGTCGCACTTGGCTCTCAGCGCGCCGTGCGCCTTGTCTTGCTCCTCGCGTGTGCGCGCGTGCTTCACCACCCAGTCCAGAGCGAAATTGGCGTCTTCGGGCGCCTGCGAAAGGCGGGCGGTGAAGTAGTCGAGGCCGCTCGAGAGCCAGGGATAGTGTTTGCGGAGGGCGTCGATGCGCAGGGCGATCAGTTTGCCTGAAAAGAGTTCCGTCAGCGACGACGCGACCGCTTCGAGAAACGTCCGCGTAGAAACAAAGTCCACATACGCCTGCACGGCATATCGCGTGGCGGGCAAGATGCCTTCGCCGTTGATCGCTTCCGCAGGCGAGAGACCCGTCGCCTCAACTAGGCGAAGCCACTTCTCGATGCCGCCGGGGCGCGTGCCATCGCCATCGTGGTCGATGATCCGTTTTCGCCAGGTGCGCCGGAAGTCTGAATCCTCCGTTCGCGCGAGAAGGGCCGCGTCTTTGATCGGAATCCGGCTTTGGTAGTAGTAGCGATTGAGCGCCCAGGATTGAAGCTGACCGCGCGTGAGCTTACCCTCGTGCATCAGGAGATGGAACGGATGCTTGTGGTGATAACGCTCTTCGCCGATGGCTTGAAAACCGGCGATGAATTCAGATTCGGAGAGCAAAGTGTCGGCCATCACTCTTCATCGATTAGAGTTCGATCTGCATTCCATCATACGCAATTTCCCAGCCTGCGTCTCGCACTTCCCGGTGCTCGGGACTGTCTTCATCGAGGATCGGATTCGTATTGTTGATGTGAAACAAGACGCGCCGCCCACGCTGCGGAGGCCCAAATTCCTCGAGCAGGCCGCCGGGACCGGAAAGCGGAACATGCCCGATTTCGCGCGCCGTTTTCGAGCCAACGCCTGCGGAAATCAATTCGTTGTCACACCAGAACGTTCCGTCGAGCAGACAAACGTCGCTTGACCACGCCGATTTCTTCCATTCGCCTGAGGCTCCAGCAAGAGCAGGCGCGCAAAAAACCTGCTTGCCTGCTGCCTCCAGCACCAGGCCGACGACGGCTTCGCCAGGAGGCAGCGACCGCCGCAGGCCGTCGCTAACGTAGTCCGGATACGAGCCGCCCAGGGATACCACGCGGCAGCCGATTGGGGCCTCTCCACGCTGCGAATCGGCGCCCGCCAGGGAAAACCACGTATCGAGCGGAAAATCCTGCCAGATCGCGGGAGGATTCGCTCGATTCAGCACGCGAAAGATTTGGTTTTCTTCAAGTGCAATTCGCCGGACGGAAGGCGTGGCATAAATACGCAGGGGCTGGAATTCACGGAGGTGCAACAAGCCAGCGAGCGAATCAACGTCAGCGCTTGTCAGCAGCACACCTGCAATAGGTGTGTGTCGAGGCGCTTTCGCGGGAGCCAAAAATGACGCCGAAAGGATCTGAGTTCTAAGGTCTGGTGAAGCGTTAATGAGGTAGGATTCGCCAGCGTCTGTTGACACCACAACCTGCGCCTGCGAACGCGCCCTGGAACGCAATTGCCCCGCTCTCAAGCGGGAGCAGTTACGGCAGACGCAATTCCATTGCGGGAAGCCACCCCCGGCTGCGGAGCCGAGGATTGTAATGCGCATCCGAATTCTAGCGGGTGCCAAGTGGAGCCAGCACCCGACTCAGGAATTAGAGCTCGGCGTTTGCGTACGAGCTGATTTCACAGTTCAGGCAAATCTCTTCGTGCTGAGGGGTCGTCCATTCCATGAGTGATTCTCCTTAATCTGGCGAAACTCGTACCGCAGAGGATTCTACCACGCACAGCCAGAATAACAATAGCGACTTTTTGCCTCGAAGAGCAGGGGCCAGTCGCTGGACCGTACCAGGGAACGCCAAGCCGCTTTCGAACCGATCCGGAAACCGAAGTCCCCTGGTCCGGATTTTTGCCCTGAAATTACTTTTTGAGGCTGCACCTATGCCCTCGATGTGGGCAGGATCGCTGAAGGTTCGTTGACCCTGGGCACCAGCTCCGGAATTTCAATTCGGATGCGGGTTCCCTCCCCTTCGCGGCTGGAGATGTCCATGCTGAAATCTGCGCCGTAGAGGACGCGCAGGCGTTCGTGTACGTTGGTGATTCCGATGCCCTCTCCAAACACCTGCGCCATGCGTTCCTTGGGGATTCCGACGCCGTTGTCTTCAATCCTGATCACGAGGCGCCCATCGTGCGTTTCTGTCCGAATGGTGAGTTCTCCGGCGCCCATTTTCGCTCCGAGGCCGTGCTTCAGCGCGTTTTCGACAATCGGCTGCAGGAGCATGCTGGGGACGAAGGCGTCGAGGGTGTTCTCGTCAACCTCTTTGTGAATCAGAAGATTGTCGCGGCCAAAACGGGCGACTTCGATGTCCAGATAATCGTCGATAAAGTCGAGTTCTTCCTGCAGCGGCACGAACGTCTCGTGCTTCCGCAAAAGCCGGCGCAAAATGTTGCTGAGCTTGATGACGACGCCGCGCGCGGTGTCCGGGTCGTAGCGGATCAGCGAGGAAACCGTGTTGAGGGTGTTGAATAAGAAGTGCGGATTGATTTGCGCGGTCAGCGCGTCCATTCGGGCCTTAAGCAACAGTTGTTGGTGTTGCTCGAGGTTCATTTCGATTCGCGTGTTGTACCAGATCTTCATGGGGACCGCGACCGCCATGACAGTCGAGAGCAGCACCAGGATCATCTGCCAACTTTTCCCCGCATTGATATAGAAAAGCCACTGCGGCTTGGTCGCATGCCCCAACGCTTGGCGCGCGAGCTCCAAGACGACGCACGCGCTGAGGGGTAGGATTTCCCATGTGACTTTCTTCCCTCTCAGGAACCGCACCAGCCAGCGCGGCGTGCTCAGGAAGGTGTAGGGACCGAATCTCCAAATTTCTTCCGTGTTCGGAACAGCCTGGCGAATGAGCCCGCCGACGAGCCCTGCGGCGGCCGCGACTGGCATCGACAGCCATTCGCGGTGGATGAACGCAGGCAGGCTGATGATCGAACCGCCCAAGGGGCCCACGACACGGCCTCCTAGCAGGCCGAGCAGGAACGATCCCTCGAGCATCAAGTCTGCGGCACGGTATGGTTGCCCCAGAAGGCGGAGGACCACGCCAAACGCCATGGGCGGAGTGACGAAAAGCATCAGCTTCAATTTCAGGTTTGAATCGCGAATCTCTGTGTACAGCACTTTGCGGAAAATCGCCGAGCGCGCCAGCCACGCACAAATGGACGCCGCCGCCCCGACGTGGAGCAGGAGGGTAAGGAGCAAATCACCGCTAAAATTAAGCTTATTCATTAAGCCGGCTCGCGGCCGCTACGTTAGCCAATTTTACTGCGGGCCGCAAGCGAAGCCCGACTTGGTTTATCGCAGGCTGCAAGTGCCTGCCCGGTAGGCGTGCAGCCCGCACCCGTGCCTTCCGATGTGCAAAGCGCCGCTTGCACTTATCGCCTGTTATAATACGAGGCTCTTTATGGCGCGACAAACAGGACAACACACTCGCGCGTCGCGGGGGCCTGCGCAGAACGGCATTCGCGTCGTAGCGCGCGCGAAACTGCCAACCCGCTTCGGCCCGTTTGAGATTCTTGGCATTGAGGGGAAGCGCGCCCAGGAAAGTGCGGTGGTGCTGGTGCACGGTCGCGTTAAGGGCGCAACACCGCTTGTGCGGGTCCATTCGCAGTGCCTGACAGGGGACGTCTTAGCGTCCGAACGCTGTGACTGCCGTGCCCAGCTCGAGCTTTCCCTTCGACGTATCGCGGCGGCGCCTGCCGGCATTTTGCTTTACCTGCCACAGGAAGGACGCGGCATCGGCCTCATGAACAAGTTGCGCGCATACGAACTCCAGGACCATGGAATGGACACGGTCGAGGCTAACGAGAAACTCGGCTTCGCCGCTGACTCGCGAGACTATGGATTTTCCGCCGCGGCCTTGCGGCTGCTCGGTGTGCGCCGTGTGCGGCTCTTGTCAAACAATCCGGACAAGGTCCATCAACTCGAAACTGCGGGAATTCATGTTGTCGAGCGCGTGCCGTGCCGGCCGCGAACTTCTCGCATCTCGCGCTCCTACATGGAAACCAAGAAAACGAAACTCGGTCACTTGCTCGATCGTCTGTAACCCACGAACGCGCACACGGAGGTCCTAGATGACGCCCACGATCGAATCCGGCGCGACTTTTCAGGATGCGACCCCCGCGCAACTCTACGAATTCTTCATGGATTCGAGGAAACACTCTGCCGCAACGGGTGTGCCGGCCAAGATCAGTCGAAAAGTTGGCGGAAAATGGTCGGCCTTCGGCGGAATGATTCTGGGAAAAACGCTCGCGCTGATTCCGAACCGGATGATCGTGCAGGCGTGGCGCTCCTCACAGTGGAGGAAAGCCGATCCGGATTCGATTCTGGTTGTTCGCTTTGAAAAGTCTCCGAGCGGCGGCGCAACCGTGGCGCTCACGCATGTCGGCGTCCCTGAACACGATCATGACGGCGTGACACAGGGCTGGATCAAGTATTACTGGGATCCGTGGAGGGCATATCTAGCGTCCCGCAAGCGCAAATAACTCGACTACTGCTTCGCCCCTAGCATCATTCTTCGCTCTATCCGCCGCCCACTAGATGAACAATTTCATATTTATCGCCAGACTGAACGGCGGTGGTTGGCCATTGCGACCGAGGGAGTATCTCCAAGTTGCGCTCGATGGCGACTCGATCGGCGGGAAGGCCCAGGTGCGATAGAAGGCCGGAAACGCCGAGACCCTCGGGGACTTCACGGGTTTCTCCATTCACAACGATTCGGATCCCCGAGCTCATCGCGCGACCGGGGCAGGCGATTTCCCGCGCGGCTTCGCTTTCAGTTGGAATCGCAATTCGGTGTAGCGAGACGCGTCATGCGCGGAAACCACGAGGGCCGCTCCATCGCTCGCGCTGGGCGGAAAAGGAAATTTGAGTCTCACTCGGCCTTTTTCGTCCGTGCGAGCCGCGACGCACGGAATCCGCTGCTCACCGGACTCCAGATTCGCCTGAATGTCCGCATTACTGACCCGCTGCTTTGATCTTTTCTCGATTAGCTCGAGTTCGAGGACTACGTTTCCGGCCGCAAACCAATTCTTCGGATTCATGACTTGCAATTCGATCCCGTCATCGGAGGCCTTTTCGGCATTCGAAGACGATCTTTTCGCATCGGACGCGATTGGTAGCGTTCCACCTTCAAGCTCCTCAATCACCTCGCGATGCTGTTGAGCCAGGAGTCCTTGTAACATCTGCGCCTGAATTTCTGGTTTCCAAGCTGTGGCGAACTCCTTGTAGCTCGTGCTGCGCTTGTAGACGACTCGGCCTGCCAGGTAGACCACGGTATCGAGAAACGGGTGTGTAGGCCCGCGGTCCTCGGTTTGAACGTGATACGTGGTGCTTCCGACGCTCACGTTGGAGTTGAAGCCAAAATTCATGCAACCGTCCGTCGATCTGGAATGCCCGATTGGCCAGGCGTTTGCGCGTTAACCAATTCCAAAGAAGCGCGCAACAAACTTTCTTCACTCATTTGACCACTCGACCTATCGCCGTTATTATAGCCTGTGCTCCGATGACGGGAAACGACCTCCAAGCCTACGCGCCTCTACTTTTACACCTCATTCTGGCGATGGCGCTGTCTGGGATTCTCCTGTTGCTTTCCTCGGTCGTGGGTTGGAGACGCCCCTCCAAGATAAAATCACAGGCCTATGAATGCGGTATAACTCCAACGGGCGACGCCCGCGAGCCCTTTTCCGTTAAGTTTTACCTCGTAGCGATCGTTTTTATTTTGTTCGATGTCGAGGCCATTTTCTTGTACCCGTGGGCCTACATTTTCAAGCAACTGAAATGGTTTGGCTTTGTTGAAATGATCCTCTACATCGGAATCTTGCTGGTGGGTTATTTCTACCTCTGGAAGAAAGGGGCGTTGGACTGGAACCACCCAGTCGCGCGCCGAGACCGCCCTTCGTGACGGACACACCTGACCTCGAGCAAAACCCTACAGTCGCGAAAATTCGCGCATGGCAGCCCGTCGCCGTTGCGAATGTGAGCATGTTTCGCGGCGAGCTTACAATCGTCATTTATCGAGAACACTTGAGACCGCTGGGGGAATTCCTGGCCACCGACCCCAACCTGGCGTTCACCTACCTTTCCGACGTAACCGGTGTGGATCGATTTCCCATCGAACCCCGATTTGAACTCAACTACCATTTGCTTTCGCTCTCCCGGCGCGAGCCGCTTCGTTTGCGGGTTCGCGTGCCGGGCAGCGACCCGGTTATTGACTCCGTCGTGCCTGTATGGCCGACAGCCAACTGGCACGAGCGCGAAATTTTTGACCTGTTCGGCGTTCGGTTCGAAGGACATCCCGATCTAAGGCGTATGTTCCTGCCCGAGGATTGGGAAGGTTATCCCCTCCGTAAGGATTATCCGGTGGAGGGTCCCCGCTAGATCGGGTGGGGGCTGCACTTGTTTACCCTGAGCTTTGCGAAGGACAGCCTGCGCAAAAAAATAACCGGAAGACACACGCGAACCTGATGTCATGACCACTGTTCAGACTGCCACCGGTCCCGCCCAAACCATGGTCCTCAACATGGGGCCGCAGCACCCGTCTACTCACGGCGTGCTGCGAGTGCTTCTGGAGCTGGATGGCGAGACGGTTGTGAAAGCAGATGTCGACATCGGCTACCTGCACACAGGTATCGAGAAATCCGCCGAGGCTCTGAACTACTCGCAAACCATCACGCTGACCGACCGCATGGACTATCTCGCGCCACTGTCGAACAATCTGGTCTATTGCCTGGCGGTCGAGAAATTACTCGGCCTCGAAGTGCCGAAGCGCGCACAATACATTCGCGTCCTGCTGACCGAGCTTACCCGCATCGGCTCGCACCTCGTCTGGCTCGGAACTCACGCGATCGACCTGGGTGCGATGTCGGTTTTCCTGTATTGTTTCCGCGAGCGCGAAGAAATACTCAAGATCTTCGAGCTGGTCAGCGGCCAGCGGATGATGACCAGCTATTTCCGGATCGGCGGACTCGCGCTCGAGCCGCCCGTGGGATGGACCGACCACGTTGAGAAGATTCTCCAGTCCTTCCCGTCCCGCATCGACGAATACGAGGAGTTGCTGACAAAAAACCGTATTTGGCTTGGCCGCACACAGGGAGTAGGCATACTCACGGCGGACGACGCCATCGCGCTGGGCATCTCAGGCCCATCGTTGCGCGGTTCCGGCGTCGAATACGATGTGCGCAAATACTTCCCGTACTCGAGCTACGACGAATTTGACTTCAAGGTCCCGGTGCGCACCGAGGGCGACTGCTACGCTCGCTACTTATGCCGCGTCGAGGAAATGCGCGAGAGCCTGAAAATCGTCCGCCAAGCCCTGAAAAAACTTCCCCCGGACGGTCCCATCAAGGCTGATGCGCCCGGCATCGTCCCGCCGCAGCGCGAAAAGATGAAGACCGAGATGGAAGCCCTGATTTACCACTTCAAGATTTTCACGGAAGGCTTTGCGCCGCCGCCCGGCGAAGTTTTCCAGCGCATCGAATCGCCGCGCGGCGAGCTCGGCTGCTTCATCGCAAGTGACGGCTCGCCGAAGCCGTATCGCATGAAGGTACGTGCGCCCTCGTTCGTGAATCTGCAGGCGCTGCAGAAGATGGTGGAAGGGCGGCTTGTGGCTGACGTGATCGCTTGCATCGGCACGCTCGATATCGTGTTGGGGGAGATTGACCGGTGATGAACCTTCCTCCCCAACTGGAGGCCAAATTCCAGGCGCTTGAAACCCGCTATCCCGTGAAGCGCTCGGCGCTGATCCCGATGTTGCTCTACGCACAGGATCAATTCGGCCACGTCAGCGATGAAATGATCGGGGAAATCGCCAGCCGGCTCGGGCTAAATACCCTGCAGGTCACTGAGACGATGGCGTATTACTCAATGCTGCGCCGCCACCTCGCCGGAAAACATCACGTTCAGGTGTGCACGAACGTCTCTTGCAAGCTCCGCGGAAGCGACAAACTTTACGAGTTTGTCAAGAAAAAGCTCGAGATCGGCCACAAAGAAACCACAGCAGACGGGGTCTTTTCGCTTGAAGAGGTCGAATGCCTGGGCGCCTGCACCGGCGCTCCCGCCATGCAGGTGAACTACGACTTCTACGAAAATCTCACCACCGAACGAGCGACTCAAATCTTCGAGGCCCTCGAAAGCGGCCGAAAGCCTGCAACCTCGACACCGATTTCAGGCTCTGTGAAGGAGCGCCATCCCGCAGAGGTGCCTGTCATCAGCCGCCTGTTCGGTGTCAAGGACTCGCACAAACTCGACGTTTACGTTGCGAATGACGGCTACAAAGGTATGGAGCGCGCTCTCAAGGAATTGGCTCCAGACCAGGTCATCGAAGAAGTGAAAAAATCGAACCTGCGCGGGCGCGGCGGCGCGGGTTTTCCGACGGGAATGAAGTGGAGTTTCGTACCGAAGGAATCCGCCAAGCCCAAATATATTCTGTGCAACGCGGATGAAAGCGAGCCCGGCACCTGTAAGGATCGCCCGCTGATGGAAATGATGCCGCACCAGTTGATCGAAGGCATCGTGATCGCGGGCCGCGCAGTTGGTTCGCATCAAGGATACATTTATATTCGAGGCGAATACCGCTACGTTCTCGATATTATGGATGCGGCGCTCGCCGAGGCGTACAAAGCTGGATACCTCGGCAAAAACATCCTCGGCAGCGGTTTTGACTTCGATCTTGTCACCCATACCGGAGCGGGCGCTTATGAATGTGGCGAGGAATCTGCGCTCATGGAATCGCTCGAAGGCAAGCGCGGATATCCGCGCATCCGGCCGCCCTTTCCCGCGGTTGTAGGGCTGTATGGTTCGCCGACCGTTATCAACAACGTCGAGACGCTCGCGTCGGTCCCGGAAATTCTGCGGCGTGGCGGTGAGTGGTTTGCGGGGCTCGGCTCGCCGAAAAATGGGGGCACACGCCTTTTTTGTATTTCGGGTCACGTCAACCGGCCAGGCATCTACGAACTGCCAATGGGATTTCCGCTCCGCCAGATGATTGACGATGTTGCGGGAGGCATGCTCAATGGAAGGAAGCTGAAGGCCATCATTCCGGGCGGCAGCTCCTGCCCCTTGCTGACCGCCGCAGAAGCCGATGTGAACATGGACTACGATTCGGTCGCCAAGGCGGGTTCGATGCTCGGCTCCGGCGGGCTGGTCGTGATTGACGAAGACACCTGCATGGTGGACCTCGCCCGCCGGATTATGCACTTCTACGCTCACGAGTCCTGTGGCTGGTGCATCCCGTGCCGCGAAGGGACAGGCTGGCTGTCCAAAATGCTCGACCGCTTTCACGCGGGCGCGGGCAGAGCGGAGGACATCCCGCTGGTGGGCGATCTGGCAAAAAACATGCTGGGAAGGACTTTCTGCCCGTTGGGGGACGCTGCAGCGATGCCGACGATTAGCATCGTCAAGAAATGGCAGCACGAATTTGAAGAGCACCTTTCGGGAAAGTGTCCGTACCGGCCGGCTGACGTGCTGGCCGCGGTCCGCTGAAAAATCCCTGAGAAAATGGCTGACGCAAAAGACATCACGCTGAAAATCGACGACCGCGACGTGACCGTTCCGCCGGGGACGCTGGTGATCGAGGCCGCTCGGCGCATGGGCATCGAAGTCCCATCGTTCTGCTATTTCCCTGGCTTGTCGCTTCAGGCGGCTTGCCGAATGTGTCTCGTCGAAGTGGAAAAGACACCCAAACTGCAGACCGCATGCACGATGGTCGCGATGCCGGGCATGGTGGTTCGCACGAACACGCCGCAAGTGCGCGAAGCGCGCAAAGGAATGCTGGAATTTCTGCTCGCCAATCATCCGCTCGATTGCCCGGTGTGCGACAAGGGCGGCGAATGCGAATTGCAGGACATGGTCTTCAGCTACGGCGCAGACCGCAGCCGCTTTGCGGAGGAAAAGCGGCACCGCCCCGAGGAGAAATGGTCCGAGGCGGTCTATTACGACGCGCCGCGGTGCATTCTGTGCTTCCGTTGCGTGCGGGTGTGCGACGAAGGCATGGACGTGAAGGCGCTCGGCGTAGGCCAGCGCGGTTCGCAATCTGTGATTATTCCAAACGGCGAAGACCACCTCGAGTGCGAAGAATGCGGCATGTGCATTGACATCTGCCCCGTGGGCGCGCTGACGAGCGGCACCTACCGCTACAAGACGCGGCCCTGGGAGATGACGTATGTCTCCACGGTGTGCACGCACTGCTCGAACGGCTGCAAGACCACTCTAAGCGTTCGCAACAACGAGATCCTCCGCGCCAACAACCGCGATCTTTCCGGCTTCAACGGCGATTTTCTCTGCGCCAAGGGCCGCTTCGGCTTCGACTTTACCAGGCATCCCGAGCGCCTCAAGCTGCCGCTCGTTCGCCGGGACGGCAAACTCAAGCCTTCAAGCTGGGAGGACGCGCTGGCCGAAGTCGCGCACCGGCTGGCCGAAATTCACAAGGCGAACGGCGCGGACTCGATCGGCTTCATCGGCTCGAACCGCACGACGAACGAAGAAAACTATCTGCTCCAGCGCATCGCTCGCGCTTCAATCGGGACGAACAATATCGATCACCACCGAACGGCCGACTACGTGAGCCTAGTCGGCGCGCTCGGCTCGCGCGCTGGTTCGGCGGGCGCCACGATGAAGCAACTTGCCGAGGCCAGCGCTATTTTGCTCATCGGCAACGATGCGACGGAGCAAAGCCCGCTCGTTGCCTGGCAGATGCGTTCCGCGGTGCGGCACCGAGGCGCGCGGCTATATGTTGTCCATTCCAAATCCATCAGACTGCTCCGAAAGGCGAAAGGATTTGCAGAGGTGCCTCGCGGGGGAGAGACGGCTGCCGTGCGCTTTCTCGCGGGCCGCGAACCGTCTCTCGACCCGGGCGTGAACGAACGGCTTGCAGCGCTCAAACACTCGCTGGGGAAGGAGAGCAACGTCGTCATCCTGTTTGGCGCGGGTCTGACGGGAGCCACTATCGCAGACCTCGTGAAATTCGGCTCCTCCTTGCCGGGCGAGACGCGCTACATGGCGCTCGGCGACTACTCAAATTCGCGTGGCGCCGCCGACATGGGTCTCCTGCCGGAGACGCTGCCCGGGTATGTCCCAGTGACCGACGCAAACGCGCGGCAAAATTTAGGTAAGCTTTGGGGCGGAACGCTGCCGGAAAAGCCTGGAAGGGACGCCCGCCGCATGCTCTCTGCTGCGGCCGAAGGAAAGATGCGCGCTCTTTACGTCGTCGGTGCGAATCCGGTCAAAACGTTTGGGATTTCCGCTAGTGACAGGCTCGGGAAGCTCGACTTCCTGGTCGTGCAGGATCTCTTCCTTACCGAAACCGCTCAACGCGCCGACATCTTCCTTCCAGCTGCGTCAGCGTACGAGAAAAACGGCACGATGACCAACACCGCCGGCGAAGTGCAGCTTGTACGCAAGGGCGGCGACGTGATGGGCACGCGCTCGGACTTCGATATCCTGCGGTTTCTTTCGTTTCAGCTGGCGAAGCTCGGCCTCGGACAGCCAATTCGCTTCGGGACGCCGGATGCCGCCTTCGATGAGATTCGCCAAGCGGTGCCGGGCTACAAAGTTTCGACGGCCACGCTCCTGCTTGGAGAAGCCGAGCGCACCACGCCCGTTTGCGCCGCAAACGGAGGCGCAAATTTCGATGTGCCCGCCGGCGCGATTTTCTCCGCGAACGACACGCTCTTCACCAGCGGCAGCCTTACCCCCTACTGCTCTACGATTCGCTCCCTTCAGGAGGCGGCCCAGGAAGAACCGGTGGCAGTGGAGGCGCGCTCATGAACGAATTGGCCGCGCAGCATCCGCTCCTGGTCGTTTCTCTGCCGAAAATTGTCATTCTGTTGTTTGTATTGTTGACGGCCCTTGCGTATCTGACTTGGTTCGAGCGCAAGGTCGTGGCCCACATTCAGTCGCGCTGGGGGCCTTACCGCGTCGGACCGCACGGTCTGTTGCAGCCGCTCGCCGATGGCGTCAAGTTTCTGTTCAAAGAGGACGTGACGCCGGCTGCGGCGGACAAATTCGCATATTTTCTCGCGCCGTTTCTGGCGCTCTCGCTCGCCATCACCTCGATTGCCGTGATCCCCTTTGGGCCGAAACAGCTGACGATTTTCGGCCAGACGACGCCGCTGGGCATCGCGAATTTGAACATCGGCCTCTTGATCCTGTTTGCGATTACTTCGTTGGGAGTGTATGGCGTAGCCCTGGCAGGCTGGTCGTCGAACAGCAAATATCCGCTCCTCGGCGGTTTGCGCAGCTCCGCGCAGATGGTCAGCTATGAGCTTGCGCTGACCATGTCCGTTGTGGGCGTGGTTCTTATGGCCGGGACGTTCAACCTGAGCGAACTCGTGACTTCGCAGGATGGGTTTTATTGGGGCATCGTGCCGCGCTGGAACTTGATCGCCACGCCGATGCCGCAGATTCTTGGCCTCATTTTGTTTTTCGTCGCGGCTGTCGCCGAAACGAACCGCGCGCCGTTCGATCTGGCTGAAGCGGAATCCGAACTCGTCGCCGGCTTCCACACGGAATACTCCAGCTTCAAGTTCGCCATGTTCTTTATGGCGGAGTACTCCAGCATGATCACGGTCTCGTGTCTCGCCACGATTTTGTTTTTCGGTGGCTGGCTCTCGCCTTTCCCGCAGACGCGGCTCTTCGGGTGGACGCACTTCATCCCGGCAGCGGCGTTCGCCGCGGCGGGGCTTGCGCTGGTCGCTCACGGCGTGCGCTACCTCACGTTGTTTGGGCGTGTGGTCCTGCCGGTTTTGGGAATCGCACTGTGCGGGCTCGCAATCCTGTGCGGACAGCCGGGAGTTATCGACTTCGTGCAAGGGCCATTCTGGTTCCTGTTGAAAATTATGGTGTTCCTGTTTATTTACGTGTGGGTGCGCGGTACGCTTCCGCGCTTCCGCTACGATCAGCTGATGAATTTCGGCTGGAAGGTGCTTCTGCCGTTTTCGATACTGAACGTAGTGGCCACAAGCCTGGCGATTGTACTGGCTCAGAAATAGTTCCCAAGAAATAGCAGTGCCTCGACAGACGCAATGTTGACACCACAAATCGCGATCTTCCTGATTCTCGCGGCGGTGGCCGTGGCGGGAGCGGTCAGCCTGATCCTGCAGCGGCACCCGATTCACAGTGCGCTGTCGCTGATCGTGGTGATGGTCGCGCTGGCGGGGCTGTATCTGCTCCAGGGCGCGGAATTCATCGCTGCTGTCCAGATTATCGTCTACGCGGGCGCGATCATGGTGCTGTTCGTCTTTGTGATTATGCTGCTCAATGCTGGAGAAGAAGAACGTACGAATTTGAGCCGCATGGCGCGCTTTGTAGGCGTGCCGCTTAGCGTGGTATTCCTCGCGGAAGTTGCGTTCTCGATTGGGCGTGCCACCTCGCGGCTCAGCGCTGCCGCGGTCACGACGGTATCCACCCGAGAGCTGTCTTCGCTGCTCTTCCGCGACTATGTCTTTCCGTTTGAGCTGACATCGTTCCTGATTTTGATCGCCTTGCTGGGGGCGCTGGTCCTGGCGCGTCGCGAAGGGACCGACTGAGGCCGGGTGTCCGGTCGAAAACCGTGACCCGTGATTCGTGACCCGTGAAAATCTCGCGGGCACAACTCACGGGGCTAGGGACCGCGTTCTGGGGGAAAAGTGGTTCCAACTTCGTATTATCTGGTGCTAAGCGCCGTCCTGTTTGGACTGGGTGTTGTGGCCTTTATTTTCAAGCGCAACATAATCACCGTCTTCATGGCCATCGAGCTAATGCTGAACGCCGTCAACCTGGCATTTGTGACTTTCAGCCGGGTGCTTGGCGAGTTGCAAGGACAGGTCTTCGTTTTTTTTGTGATCGTCGTGGCCGCAGCTGAATCGGCCGTGGGCCTGGCGATTGTCATCCTCATTCAGCGCAACCGGGGAACGCTCAACGTCGAACGCGTGGATTCACTCAAAGACTGATGCCCGTTCTCGAATATCTCTGGATTATTCCGCTGCTGCCGCTCCTGGGCGCGGCGGTGAACGGAATCTTTGGCGGACGCTGGCCGAAGAAAACCATAACCGCGGTGGCGCTTTCCTCGACGACGCTTTCGTTCCTGGCCGCGCTTGAAGCGGTACGCGAATTCCTGTCATTGTCATCAACCGAGATTCCCTGGACCAAAAGCTATTTCACGTGGATTTCTGCCGCAAACTTTCGTGCAGATTTTGCCTTGCAGATGGACCGGCTCACCGTCGTCATGCTCCTTGTCGTCACAGGAGTGGGCTGGCTGATTCACATCTATTCGACGGGATACATGCACGATGACCCCGGCTACCGCCGGTTCTTCTCGTATTTGAATCTGTTCATGTTTTTCATGCTGGTGCTGGTGCTGGCCGCCAACTATCTGCTGATGTTTGTCGGCTGGGAAGGCGTAGGGTTGTGCAGCTACCTGCTGATTGGCTTTTTCTTCCTCAAGCAATCGGCGACGAACGCCGGTAACAAGGCATTTTGGGTGAATCGCATCGGCGATTTCGGATTCATTCTCGGCCTGCTGCTGATCTTCCGCACGTTCGGCTCCCTGGACTTCGCGACAGTATTGCCGCGCGCCGCTGGGATGGCCGCCGACCCTGCCGGGCAGGTCGGCACACTCACGGTGATCGCGCTGCTGCTTTTCGTTGGCGCGACCGGAAAATCTGCGCAGGTTCCCCTATACATCTGGTTGCCCGACGCGATGGAGGGCCCCACTCCCGTCAGTGCGTTGATTCACGCGGCGACCATGGTGACCGCGGGCGTCTATATGGTTGCGCGCTCGCACGCGATTTTCCTGAATGCGCCGGTTGCTATGCAAGTCGTCGCCGTAATTGGATGTGCGACGGCCCTTTTTGCCGCGACAATTGGCCTCGTCCAAACCGATATTAAGAAAGTCCTTGCTTACTCAACTATCTCGCAGCTCGGGTACATGTTTCTGGCCTGCGGCGTAGGCGCGTTTGGCGCGGGCATCTTCCACCTGATGACACACGCCTTTTTCAAGGGCTTGCTCTTCCTCGCGGCAGGCAGCGTGATTCACGCGATAGGCGGCGAGCAAGACATGCGGAAGATGGGAGGCCTGCGCAAGAAAATCCCGGTGACGTTCTGGACGATGTGCATGGCCACCCTAGCCATCGCGGGCGCGCCCGGCTTCTCAGGATTTTTCAGCAAGGATGAAATCCTCAACGAAGCGCAACACGCGAGCCCAGTGCTCTGGGGCCTGGGCGTACTGACGGCGGGGCTGACGTCTTTCTACATGTTTCGCTTGCTGTTTCTCACCTTCTTGGGCGCCCCGCGATACGACGAGCACAAGGTACACGTCCACGAGTCGCCGAGGAATATGACTGTGCCACTGATTGTTCTTGCCGTTCTCTCGGTCTGCGGCGGATGGATGGCCGCTCCACAACTGATGGGCGGCGTAAATTACTTTGAGCGTTTTCTTGCGCCAGTCCTCACAACGGGCGCGGAAAGCGCAGCGCGAGAATCTACAGGTGGTGGGGGGCAGATTTTGCAGGCTCTAATCGGTGCTCCAGTGATTGCGGGGCTTGTCGGCTTCCTGCTTGCCTGGTGGCTGTACGTAAGCAGCCCTGAAACACCGAAGAAAATCGCCGCTGCGCTTTCTGCGCCTTACAAGCTCTTGTCCGGAAAATATTTTATTGATGAATTGTATGCCGCTGTGATCGTCAAGCCGCTCGTTTGGCTTTCCGACAGGGTCTTGTGGCACGTGGTCGATGAGGGCGTAATTGACGGCTCCGTGAACGGCATCGCCCACATTTCCCGCGAATCGGGCGACCGTCTGCGCCACGCAAATACAGGGAACGTGCGCAGCTACGCCACGTGGATCGTCTTCGGCGTCCTGGTCTTCACTTCCCTGCTGCTCTGGATGGTGGAGTGACATGCAACCATCCTTCCTACTCTCGGTCCTGACGTTTCTGCCTGTCGCGGGAACGCTCGCGCTGTTGCTCCTTCGCGCCGACGATCACGTGTGGATTCGCCGGCTGGCGATGGTGACCGCGTCCGTCGAATTTGCCCTTTCGCTGCTGCTCCTGCGCGGTTTTGACATCCATTCCGCTCGCTTTCAATGGGAGGAGTTCCACGCCTGGATTCCGCAGCCGCCCATCAACTATCACCTGGGCGTCGACGGCCTGAGCCTGTTTCTCGTGCTTCTTACAACGCTGCTGACGCCGATTTCCATTCTCGCCTCCTGGAATTCGATCAACGAGCGCGTGAAGGGCTTTTTCATTTCACTGCTTGTGCTCGAGACCGGAGTCGTGGGCGTTTTTGTCTCCCTCGATTTGTTCCTTTTCTTCCTGTTCTGGGAAGTGATGCTGATCCCGATGTATTTCCTGATCGGCATCTGGGGACACGGCCGGCGCATCTATGCTGCGTTGAAGTTCGTGCTCTACACGATGTTCGGCTCGATCCTGATGCTTGTGGCGATCCTGTGGCTCTACCGGATCACCGCGGGCGCCGGATATCCGACGTTCGACATCTCCCAGATTGAGCCGTTGCTTTCGAACGGCACCATCACTCTGCCCGTTCGAACCGAAATGCTGCTCTTCGGCGCGTTCTTCCTTGCTTTCGCCATCAAGGTACCGCTTTTCCCACTGCACACCTGGCTGCCTGACGCGCACACAGAGGCCCCTACGGCTGGCTCAGTGATGCTTGCAGGGGTTCTGCTGAAAATGGGCACCTACGGCATGCTGCGTTTCTGCCTGCCTCTATTTCCGGACGCCGCGCGCCAGTTCGCCCCCGCGATCGCGGTCCTGGCAATCATCGGCATCGTCTACGGGGCGCTCGTAGCGATGGTACAGGTGGACTTGAAGCGCTTGGTCGCGTATTCATCGGTCAGCCATCTGGGATTTGTTGTGCTTGGGATTTTTGCATTTGGCGCGATTTCGATTCAGGGTGCGGTCTATCAAATGCTGAATCATGGAATTTCCACAGGGGCGCTCTTCCTGGGCGTTGGAATGCTCTACGACCGCCGGCACACGCATTTGATCAAGGAATTTGGCGGCCTGGCGACACCAATGCCGGCGTTGGCTGCGTTGTACCTTTTTTCATGCCTTGCTTCGGCGGGGTTGCCTATGCTGAACGGCTTCGTGGGAGAATTTCTGATCCTCGTGGGAACGTTCGAACGACACGCCTCTTGGGCGTCCTGGGCCGCGCTGGGTGTGATCTTCTCGTCTGTCTATCTCCTGTGGTCCTACCAGCGCGTTTTCTTTGGCGGAGTGACACCGGATAAGAACAGCGCGCTGCCGGATGCCAGTCTGCGGGAGCGCGGAATCCTGTTCGTGATGGCGGCGCTTATGCTGTGGATGGGAATTGGATCCACGTTCTTCACCGGGCGAACCGAAGCAACGATGCAAAACATTTTGAAACTCATGCAGCGCCCGCAGGCGTACAACGCTCGTGCCGCGCAAGCCACGGACAGAGCGCGCGGCCCCGTGGTCTACCACGATTTGACGTCGGGGCGCGCGCAAGCCTTGCTGCCCCCTAGCGCGCGCATTCCTGAGGCGGTGAAACGGAAATAAATGTTTCCTCCTCTTCAAGACTTGTACAGGATCGCGCCTGAAATCGTCCTCTGCGCTTTCGGGATGCTGGCGATGCTTCTCGCGCCAGTTGTGCCGAAGTCGCGCCACGGTGTGTTCGCTGGCATCTCGCTCGTGGGCGCAGCGCTCGCCCTTGCCTCCACGTGGTACCCGGCGGCTCATTCGGGCCTCGCGTATTCCGGGCTGTTCCGCGCGGACGCCTTCAGCTTGTTTGTCCACTGGATCGTTTGTGGGGCGGCGTTTCTGGCGATTCTTGGTTCCATTGGTTACCTGAAGCGCGATGATCTGGACGCCGCGGAGTTTTGTGCGCTGGTCCTCCTGGCGACGGCCGGCATGGGCGTGATGGTCTCGGCCAACGAGATGATCACTGCTTTCATCGGCCTCGAGATGAGCTCGATTGCTTCATACATTCTCGCGAGTTACCGCCGCGACGCCCCGCGTTCGAACGAAGCGGCGATGAAATATTTTCTTCTGGGGTCGTTCGCAACGGCCTTTTTCCTGTATGGCATCGCGCTCTCCTTCGGCGCGACTGGATCGACGCATCTCGACAAAATGACGCCGCTCGCGAACTCATCTGCACCGACCCTCCTAAAAATTGGACTGGGATTCATTTTTGTCGGCCTTGCCTTCAAGGTTGCGGCAGCACCCTTCCAGCTTTGGACGCCGGACGTATACGAAGGCGCCCCCGCGCCGGTCACGGCGTTGCTTTCAACCGGGCCGAAGGCTGCGGCATTTGCCTTGGCGCTGCGCATCCTTGCCAGCGTGGACGCTGCAGCGCCGTTGTGGTTCTGGGCGCTGTGGGTAGCCGCGGCGCTCAGCATGTTTGCCGGAAACTTGTCCGCTCTCGTGCAGACAAGCGTGAAGCGAATGCTCGCTTACAGCTCGATTGCCCACGCGGGATACATCCTCGTAGCGCTTGCAGCCGCTGCTGCCACCGACCGCCCGGAGGCGGGCATCGCGGCGGCGCTCTTTTATCTGGTCAGCTACGCCCTTGTGAAGCTTGGCGCCTTCCTGGTCGTCGCGCAATTGGGCGGAGCGGGCGAGCGCCATGTGCAAATCGACGACCTTACGGGCCTCGCCCGCCGCCAGCCCGTGATGGCAGCGTGCCTCTCGCTTTTCCTGCTTTCGCTTTTGGGATTGCCCGTGACGGCGGGATTCCTCGGGAAATTCTACGTTTTCAACGCGGCGCTCGAATCCAACCTGGTGTGGCTCGCGATCCTTGTGGCGATCAATAGCATCATTGGCTCATATTACTACCTGCGTGTGATCGTGGTGATGTACATGCGCGAACCCGAGCAAGAGCCGGCCACCGAACCTGTGCCGTGGACGCTCTCCGCCGTTCTGTGGATTACCGCCACCGGCACGCTGTTCGCAGGATTGTTCCCCGGTCGCATCATCGACTTCGCCGCCAAAGCTGCCCTCAATATCCGCTAGGTTTTTAGTAGCACAGACTTCAGTCTGTGGGTTTCCATTTGAACTTCGCTGAAGCGTGCTACGGAACACTTAAGCCGTCGACCGCGCCAGCTGTGCGTTACGGGCTGGGCCGGCGAACGCAACCCCACAGACTGAAGTCTGTGCTACTAAAAACAAAACGGCACGCGCCCGGCCCTGCGAGCACGTGCCGTTGAAACCAAGAAAACCAGATTGTTTACTTGACCTTCGCGAAGATGATGGCAAAGGTGTAGAGCGCCATCGACTCGATCAACACGAGCGCGAGAATGAGAGCGAAGCGGATTCCCGCTGCAGCGCCAGGGTTGCGCGCCAGTCCTTCACACGCGGACGAAGTAGCGCGCGCCTGCGCGATGCCGCAGAATGCGGAAGCAATCGCCATGGCGAAGCCCGACGTGATGGCCACCCAATTGGTTGGCTCAGCTGCCCCGGGAGCACCGCCCTGGGCAAACGCAGCGGGGGCAAGGAATGCCACTGCCAGCAAAGCAAACAAAATCACTGAAAACTTCTTCATTCGTGTTTCTCCTTCGCTAAGAAATGGCCGCTCGGAGGTGGTTCCCGGACATCCTCGTGCAGCCGGGCTCACGCGAGGCAGCGGATGATGCCAAAGACGAGGCCGAGAATTAGTGCTCTTCGCTTACCGCGCCGCCGAGATAAATGATGGGCAGCAGGGTAAAAACAAACGCCTGCACAAATCCGACAAAAATGTGCAGCAACATGAAAGCCGGAGGCGCAAGGAGCGGAATCGGCGCCAGCGCATACCCCAAGGAATTGAGTCGCCCCACAAACAGGAACAGCGATAAAGTGAGCCCCAGGAAGGTCACGTAGAGCAGCTCGCTGACCAGCATGTTGACCCACAGGCGGACCGTAAGGGAAAGCAGTCTCGCTAGATGGCTCACGATCTCGACCGGAAACATGATAATCGCCATCGGCAGCACAGGCCCCAGGAACTGCTTGGCATATTTCAACGGCCCGTGATGGACCAAACCGGACCAGTTGTAATACAGGAAAACCGCGATCGCACACCCCAGCGGCACCGATTTCTCGGCAGTGGGAGACGAAAAACCGGGCACGAGGCTGATCAGATTGCACATCAACACAAACATGCCGATGCTGCCGATCATGGGCAGATACTTCATTGCGCCGTGACCGTGGCCGATCGTGTCTTCCAGCAGGTCGCGCGCTCCCACGCCCATCGAGTTCGTCAGCAGCGCTTCCATGCACTGCTGCGTGCCGCCCGGGTTGTCCACCGATAGGCGGGCCTTGAGCCACAGAAAAAACACAATGGCGACCAGAAAAACGACAAGCTCCATCGCGATATGATTTGGGATCGGGTAATCGGAATTTTCGACGTGAATGTGCAGCGCAGCAAGCAGCGCCAAAGCCGGCTTTCCCAGAAGCGCGTTAACCAGCTTCGTTACACTCAGAACGTGTTCTTCCATTTGTTCGGTTCACTCCGGGACTAAACCTAAATCCAATCAAACGCCGCTATGAATGCGTTTCCGTTCCTACCCTGCCCGTCACCAACTCCCACACCAGTTCCGCCATCACCGCCGCGACGACAGCGAACAATCCGGTCACAAATGCAGGCACGGGTAACAAGGACCGCGAAAGAATAACATAGACGACAACCAGCAATAAAGCGAAGCGTCCCAAGAACTTAGCGTACACGCCCTTAGGGATTCGAACCTGTTCCTGGCCTGCCTGTGCCGTGGAGACTTTCACTAGGGCTCCTATTCCCTGCTTCAGCCAGCGAAAGTTCAGCCACATAAGCCCGGCCCCAAGCGCCAGCCCCGCACCCGAGCGCCAGCCCCAGCGGATCAACGCAAACACCGTGCCTGCGAGCCCCAGCGCGAGCGTCAGCCGCTCGATGCGGCGCTCGGCGGCTGCATAAAATGAATCAGTCTCCGCCATCGTCCTTTGTGTATCTCAACAACCGCTTCACAAGTTGGATCATACCGGCAGCAAACCCCACGACGCCAAAAATTAATGTAAAAACTGGCGACGTATGGATGCGCTCATCCAGAAGGTACCCCAGCCCGCCGCCGACAGCTACGCAGGCCACGAGCAGGATCGGTAGCTCCAGGATGTCGGATATTTGCCGCGCGGTTTCGGCAGGCCGTTTTCGCGGGGTTGGGGAGGAAGGCGAGCCTGATTCCTCAGTGGCCACTGAATCCTGTTGGGAAGAACAGCGAGTACGTCGCCAGCCGCACGAATGGCTCGGGATAGATGCCCGCGGCAACCGTTACGAAGCACAAGGTGGCGAAGGCTACCTTTTGCCCCACGGTCACGATTGGCGTGGGCGCGTTGCCCGGTTCGTACAGCCAGGCGTGCATCACGATTCGGAAGTAGTAGTACAGGGCCGGAACAATGTAGAGCGCGCCGAAAATGGCCAGACGAGTATGCCCCGTGACGATCAGCGCCTGCAGGATGAAGTATTTTCCTACGAAGCCCGCGAGCGGCGGAATCCCGGCGAGCGACAGCATGAAAATTAGCAACACGACAGCCGATCCCGGGCTGCGCTTGTACAGACCATTCAGATCGTTCAGCTCATCGCTGATGATTCCCTGCCGCTGCAGGACAATCACCACCGCGAACGCGCCGATGGTCATAAAGGCGTACACGAAGAGATAAAATGCCACGCCTTTCATCCCGATCATGAATCCCTGATCGTTCGTCGCTGCGGCCACGATGCCGAGTAAGACGTACCCTACGTGCGAAATCGACGAATACGCCAGCAGGCGCTTGATGTTCGTCTGCGTGATGGCGGCCAGGTTCCCGATGGTCAGCGAAGCGAGGGCCACTCCGGCCAGCAGCATCACCCAATCGACCTTGACGGGCCAAAAGACCGTCAGCAGGAGGCGCAGGAGCAGCGCGAAGCTGGCCGTCTTGGATGCCACGCTGATATAGGCTGTAATCGGGGTGGGAGCCCCTTCATACACATCCGGCGCCCACTGATGGAACGGGACAGCAGCCACCTTGAAAAAGAGCCCGGCGGCCACCGTACCGAGCGCCAGGAGAACGAAGAGGTCGGAGCGTCCTCGGCTGTCTACGGCAACGGCGATGACGTCCAGATTGGTCCGTGGCGGCAGCGCTTGCCCCAGCGCGCTAAGGTTAGCAGTCGCGCCGATCCCATACAGGATCGAGAAGCCGTAGGCCAAAATCGCCGAGCTGAAGGCGCCCAAAAGCAAGTATTTCACCGCGCTTTCGTTCGAACGCCGGTCGCGCCGCAGGAATCCCGTGAGAACGTAGAAGCTGATCGCCATGGTTTCGAGGCCCAGGAACAGCACAACCAGGTCGTAGCCTGAGGCCATGAACATCATGCCGACGGTGGCAAACAGCAGCAGGGCGTAGTACTCGCCGTGATTTTCGTCCTCGATTTGCAAATAGCGCACGGAAAGGATGATTACAATCGCCGTAGCAATGAGGAAAATGACACCGAAAAACAGAAAGAATGGGTCGATAAGCAACGAACTGCTGAACCCAACCGCGCCACGCTCGGCAACGCGCCGCAACTGCCAAAGGCAAATTCCGCTGAAGATTACGCCGAGCATGGCCATGAGCGCGTTGAAGTACTTGTCGCGAGGCTCGAGCAAGTAGTCCGTCAGCAGGATCCCGATAGCAAAGAGGGCGAGCATCATCTCCGGTAGGAGAAGCCCGCCTCCACCCTCCTGCATGAACGAACGAAATGCGTTGAGGAAGCTCATAGCTTAGGTGCCGGCTGCTTGGCGCTATTCGCCTTCGGATCAAACTGGCGAGGATCGGCGTCATCATCAAGTTCGCGATTTGGCGCCGGCATCTGCATCCCTTGCATCCCAGGCATGGTCGACGGCCGGTTGTCCGTCTGTTCCGGAGTCAGCGAGTGATTTGCCGCGGCCGCTGCTGCGCGCTCAGCTCCGTAATATCCGGGATTGGCCTGCTCGACGATCAACTGCACCGGCCGTTCCAGTATACGAAAGAGCGGCTTCGGGTAGATGCCGATCCAGAACGCGAGAATGACGAGAGGAATGAGCGTGGCATATTCGCGCGCGTTCAGGTCCTTGAGATGTTCGTTCGCGGGATTGGTGACCGGACCGAACATCACGCGCTGGTACAGCCACAGCAGATACGCGGCGCCCAGAATGATGCCCAGCGTCGCCCAGGCCGCGTACTTGATGCTGATTTCGTACGTCCCGCGCAGGATCGTGAACTCTCCGATGAAACCGTTGAGCAGCGGCAAGCCAAGCGAGCTGAGCGAAGCGATCATGTAAATGGCGGCAAAATTCGGCATGGGCGTCGAAAGTCCGCCATATTCGGAAATCAGGCGCGTGTGCCTGCGTTCATACAGCACGCCGACGATCAAGAAGAGCGCACCGGTGGAAATTCCGTGGTTGATCTGCTGTATGACGCTGCCGGAGAGCCCGTGTGGCGTGAGCGCAAAAATTCCCAGCGTGCAGAAACCCAAGTGGCTGACCGAGCTATAGGCGATCAGCTTCTTCATGTCTTTTTGCATCATGCACACAAGCGCGCCATAGATAATTCCTACGATCGAAACGACCAGCATGATCGTGATGATCTTGTGGCGCGCCGCGGCTTCCTGCGGCAGGAGAGGCAGCGAGAAGCGAATGAATCCATACGTCCCCATTTTCAGCAAAACGCCGGCCAAGATAACGGAGCCCGCCGTGGGCGCCTCCGTGTGCGCGTCAGGCAGCCAGGTGTGGAACGGGAACATGGGCACCTTGATGGCGAAAGCGAAGAAGAACGCCCAGAACAGCAGCACTTGCGCGCGCGTGTCGTATTGCGAGGCAGCGGCGAGCAGCGTGGGAACGTCAAACGTGCCGCCCCCGGCCCTGAAATACAGGGCCAAAATGCCCAAGAGCATCAGCACCGATCCGGCCAGCGTATACAGGAAAAATTTGATCGCGGCGTACAGACGGCGGTCGCTGCCCCATACTCCGATGAGGAAATACATGGGCACGAGCATCACTTCCCAGAACATGTAGAACAGGAAGAAATCGAGCGCCATGAAAACGCCAAGCATGCCCACCTGAAGTAGGAGGAAGAGGATGTAATACTCTTTTTTGCGAATCTGAATGGCGTTCCAGGAAGAAAGAATCGAGATCGCTCCCAGCAGCGTGGTGAGAATCACCAGCAACAAGCTGATGCCATCAATGCCCAGCGTGTAATGCGCTCCGATCGAAGGAATCCAATCGTGGTTTTCCATGAATTGATAGCGGGGCGCTGCTGGGTCCAAGCTGAAGCGCCAGATCAGCGGCAGCGACACGATCAGGCCCAGGATCGCGAACAGGTTGCCGATCACGCGGTGCGCGTTGTCCATTTCGCGCGGCACGAACAGCAGCAAGAGCGCTCCCACCAGCGGCGTGAACAGGACCACCGTCAAGATATGAGTATGGTAAAATTCCATCTGCCTGCCTCGCCTTCTTCTCTTGCAACAATCTCGACCGAGCCTGTGTAACGCCAACTGTAGGTTGGCATCCGTAGATTCGAGGCTCTGCCCGCCTGAAGGCGGGCGCTACATTTAAAACTCAGCTCGCACCAAAAAGCTTCACGCCGGAGGTCATCAAGTAATAGCCCAGGAAAATCAGCACGCCAATCAACATGAACAGCGCGTAGCGCGCCACGCGCCCGTTCTGCAGGATGCGCGCCGGGAAGCTGAAAACCCAGACGATTCGCGCGGCCAGGTTCACAAGGCCGTCGACGACCCATGAATCCCAGAAGCCGGAGATGCGCGACGTCACTCGCGTCAGCCAACCCGTTCCATCGACGCCAATGCCGTTGATCACGCCCACGTCGAAACCGCCGAGCGTAAGCGCCAGGTCCTTCATGCGATTCACGAACATGGCGTCGTAAATCTGGTCCACGTAGTACTTGTTGTAAAGCAGCCGGTAGAGGAACGGGCTTGCCGCCGCGATTTTTCCTGGGACCTCCGGACGCTGGATGTACCAACGGTAAGCCAGCCAGATGCCGCCGCACGCGATGGCCACAGAGAGGAGCATCAGCAAATATTCCATCGAGTTTCCCGATGCCGCTTCCGTAGCTGCCTCGGCGCCTGCTTCAGCATGCTTCGCCATCACCGGCTCTAGAAATTTAGAGAAGTGGTCACTGCCGCCAAGCGACGTCGGCCAGCCTACCCATCCGCCGATCACGGAAAGCACCGCGAGGATCATCAGCGGCACAGTCATGGACCCTGGGGATTCGTGGATGTGGTGCTCCACGTCATGATGCACGCGTGATTTCCCAAAGAACGTCATGTTCACGAGGCGAAACATATAAAACGCCGTCATGCCGGCAGTGATGAACCCGAGTAGCCACAAGAGCTTGTTGTATTCGAACGCGTGGCCGAGGATTGCATCCTTGCTGAAGAATCCAGCGAGCGGTGGAATTCCGGCAATAGCGATCGAAGCTATAAGGAACGTCCACGCGGTCTTCGGAATCTTGGCCCAGAGCGCGCCCATCTTGCGCATATCCTGCTCGCCCGAGAGCGAATGAATCACGCTGCCCGACCCGAGGAAGAGCAGCGCCTTGAAGAAGGCGTGCGTCATCAGGTGAAACACGCCCGCGGTGAATGCGCCGACGCCGCAGGCGAGAAACATGTAGCCCAGCTGCGATACAGTCGAGTAAGCCAGGACGCGCTTGATGTCGTTCTGCACGAGGCCCATCGTCGCCGCGAAAATTGACGTAACGCAGCCGATCACCGCCACTACTGCAAGCGCCTTTGGCGCCATCGAGAACACCGCGTTGGTGCGAGCGATCATGTACACCCCTGCCGTCACCATGGTTGCTGCATGGATCAGCGCGCTGACTGGCGTCGGACCCTCCATCGCGTCCGGTAGCCATACGTACAACGGAAGCTGCGCCGACTTCCCTGTCGCGCCCACAAAGAGTAGCAACGCAATCGCCGTCAACGAGGCATCGCCCATTTCAAAATGCCCTGCGGCAATTGCGGGTCCAACCTCAGTGAACTGAATCGTGCCGAGCGTGCCCAGCATCAGGAAAAGCCCCAGAATGAATCCGGCGTCACCGATGCGGTTGACGATGAACGCCTTCTTCCCTGCGTCCGCCGCCGACTTGCGCAAGAAATAAAATCCGATCAGTAGATAGCTGCACAACCCGACGCCTTCCCAGCCGACAAACAGGAGCAGCAGGTTGTTCGCAGTGACCAGCACGAGCATCGAGAACATGAACAAGTTGAGGTAGCCGAAGAAGCGGTAATAACCTCCTTCGTGCCCCATGTATCCGACGGAATACACGTGAATCAGGAAACCGACGCCCGTGACCACGACCAGCATCACGGCCGTCAGCGGATCCATCAGAACGCCCCACGGGACGTTGAAGCGCATCACGTTTCCCGCATTTGTGTGCATAACGCCTGCGGGCACCCAGTCAAACAGGTTGTAACTGACAACTCGCTCAGCGACCGGCCGCGCCAGAAGCTGCCAGATCGCACCAAACGCAAAGCACATGGAAAGGAACACGCTGCCGACGCACGCAACACTCACAGCCGCGTTCGGCAGGCGGCGTCCGATGAGCAGCATAATCGCCGCTCCCGCCAGGGGAAACAGCGGGATCAGCCAGATATGCGCAAGAAAATATTCCGCCGGCATCATAGCTTGTTCTGTATTGGTCCTTTAACCTGCTTACACTAAGCCTGTCATTCCGAGCCCGCGCACCCTACCATTTCATTAGGTCCATCTCATCGCCGAGCAAGGTTTCACGATTGCGGAAAAACGCGATGATGATCCCCAGCCCCACCGCGGCCTCTGCCGCGGCATCAGTGATGATGAAGATGGCGAACGCGTGCCCTTCGGCAGAACCCACAAGCCTCGAGAATGCCACGAGGTTGATGTTCACCGCATTAAGCATCAGCTCGATAGACATAAGAATAATGATTACGTTTCGCCGCGTGACCACCCCGATCGCGCCGATCGTGAACAAGATCAAGCTCAAGAACAGATACACGTGAATCGGAAGCACTCTTACCTCCTGCCCTCAAATCTTTTTCTTGGCCATTACCACGGCGCCAATCATCGCTACCAGCAACAGGATCGACGCAATCTCAAACGGCAGCATGTATTCGCCGAACAACACGTGGCCGACCAGTTGCGTACTGGGCTCGAGGGCCGTCGGCGGCGCGGGCGCTCCGAAAGACACCTTCGATTCGCCGATGACTATGGCGAGGACGAGTTGCGCGCCCACGACCAGCGCGAGGAGCAATCCGAGCCACCATTGCCGGTTAAACTGGACTTGGTGCAACGACACGTCCAGGTTGATCAGCATGATCACAAACACGAACAGCACCATGATGCCGCCCGCGTACAAAATCACCTGAACGATGAACAGGAACTCCGCATGCAGCTGCAAGAAGATTCCCGCCGTCGCCAGCAGCGCCGTGATCAGGAAGATCGCGCTCTGCACGACGTTGCGGCGCGTCACCACGAGGACCGCGGAGATGACGGCCAGCGCCGCAAAGAAATGGAATATAACTTGATCGACCATTATTTCTTATCGCGGCCCGCCCGCCGCTCGCAGCCCACACCCGAGCCGAACCTATATCTCTCCGACAAACACGTGCTGCTTATCTTTCTTTTCACCTGCCCATCCCAGCCACCCGGCGATGAGCAACGTGACCACGGTAGTCAAGGGAAACGCTGTCCAATTGCTCCAACCCCAATGCCGGTGCAGCGCGAGCGCCACGCCAATCCCCATCACGTTGATGATTGAGAGCGGGATCAGGAATTGCCACCCAAGGCGCATCAACTGATCGAAGCGGTACCGCGGGAAAGTAAACCGCAGCCACATAAACACATAGAGATACAGCCCCACCTTCAACAAGAACCAGAACGCTCCGTGCAACCCTGCTTTCAGCCCAGGAACCATATTGTTCACCATAGAGGTGAGCGGCAGGGCTAGCACCACCGCGACGAGAAGCAACCCCAGGCCAACGACCATCATGAACAATTGCTGCACTTTGACCGGTTGCTTCGGCGCTCGATAGAAACAATATGCCCCGACCGCCAGCATCAGCACCGAAGGAGCGTAGTCTAGAAAATTGAATGCCGGTGTGCCCGCAAACGGCCGCAGCCAACCGCCGAGGAACAGCGTCGTGGCAATCGAGGCCACGACAACCATGTTCGTGTATTCGGCCAGGAAATAGAGCGCCCAGCGGAAGCCGCTGTACTCCGTCATGTAGCCGGCGACCAATTCCGATTCCGCCTCTGGCAAATCGAACGGTGCGCGGTTGGTCTCCGCGATCGACGCGACCAGATACACAAAAAATCCAACCGGTGCGGCAAATCCAAACCACACACCGTAGTCGTTCTGAGCCTGTATAATTTCGCGCGTCGAGAGCGTCCCGGCCAGCAGCAAGCCGCCGACAATCGCCATGCCCGCCGCTGTTTCGTAGCTCACGAGTTGCGCCGCGCTCCGCAACGCGCCGAGCAGCGAGTAATGGCTGTTTGACGACCATCCTCCCAAGACAATTCCGAAAATTCCAAGGGCGCCGATGCCCACGATGAACAGGAGACCCACGTTCAAGTCGGCAATCTGAAACCACGGCCCAATCGCCAGGGCCGACATCGCCAGCATTGCCGTTGTGACCGAAATGAGCGGCGCAATCCAGAAAATGAGCTTGTCGGCCTCCTCCGGGATAATGTCTTCCTTGAGCAGGAGTTTCACCGCGTCCGCGATCGGCTGCAGCAATCCGTGCGGCCCAACGCGCATCGGCCCGAGCCGCGCCTGCATGTCCGCCATAACCTTGCGTTCCATGAGGACGATGTAGCCCGCGACAAGGGGCACGACTGCCACGATGATCACCGCGCAGATCAGCGGCACAAGGAATCGTAGTAAGAAATGGAGTAAGCCTTGCATCTCTACCGGTCGACCTCTCCAAGCACGATATCCAACGTTCCAATGATCGCGACAACGTCGGCCACGAGGTGTCCGCGAATCATTTTGTCGAACGCTTCCAGATTGATGAATGAAGGCGGTCTAATCCGCACGCGATACGGCTGCGTTGTGGCGTCGCTGACGATGTAGTAGCCCAGCTCGCCCTTGGGCGCTTCAATCGAATGGTAGACTTCGCCCGGCGGCGGCTTCAGCACCTTACCCACCTTGCCCATGATTGGCCCGGCCGGAATGTTCTCAATGGCCTGCAAGCAGATGAGCCGCGACTGGCGCATCTCCTCGAGCCGAACGATGTATCGGTCGAATGTGTCGCCGTTTTTGCCGGTCGGGATTTCGAATTTGTATTGGTCATACGCTGCATAAGGCATCGCCTTGCGAATGTCCCATTTCACGCCGCTGCCGCGCAGCACCGGTCCGGAAGCTCCGTAGTCGATCGCTTCCTTGGCTGTCAGAATGCCGATTCCCTTTGTGCGTCCGACCCAGATGCGGTTTCCGGTGAGCAGCGCTTCGTATTCGTCGACGCGCTTGTCGAACGGCTTGCAGAAGCGCTCGACGTCCTTCTCGAGGGTGTCGTAAGCCTCGTACTGCAGGCCGCCGATGCGGAACGCATGCGTGGTCAGCCGCGCGCCGCAATACTTTTCGAAAATCTTCAGGATTTCTTCCCGCTCGCGCAGGCAATAGAAGAGAGGCGTTAGCGCACCGATGTCGAGCGCGTGCGTACCCAGCCAGAAGAGGTGGCTCGCGATCCGTTGCAGCTCCGTGAGAATCGTTCGAATGACGCGGGCTCGCGGCGGCGCTTCGGCGCCAAGCAACTTCTCCACCGCCTCGCAGTAGCCAAGCCCGTTCGAAACCGCCGCGACATAGTCCATCCGGTCCACGTACGGCGCAAATTGTTGGTAGGTGCGGTGCTCAGCAATTTTTTCCACACCTCGGTGCAGGTAGCCGATGATGCACTCGGAACCGATGACCTTTTCGCCGTCGAGGCGCAGCTTGACGCGCAGCACGCCGTGCGTGGATGGGTGCTGCGGCCCCATGTTGAGAATGATTTCGTCCGCGCCAAGCACGGTCTGGTCCGCGTGCGTGGCAACCGGTGTGCGTTGGTCAGCCATTCGCTATTGCCCGCTCTCGATGCCCAGATTTTCGCGAACCCAGGCGGTGTCCTGCGTCAGAATGTCGTAGTCCTTGCGCAGCGGATAGCCCTGCCATTCTTCGGGAAGCAGAATCCGCTTGAGGTCCGGGTGGCCTTCGAAAACGATGCCGAACATGTCGTACGCTTCGCGCTCCATCCAGTTCGCTGTGGACCAAACGCCCTGGACGCTCGGGACGCGCTCGTCCGCGCCGGCATGCGCCTTCAGGCGCAGCCGCTCGTTCTTTTCGAACGAATACATGTTCAGGACGATGTCGAATCGCTTCTCGCGCTTCGGCCAATCCACAGCGGTGAGGTCGCTTAGCCAGTCAAATTTCTCTTCATCGCGGCTGTGCAGCGCAATTTCGGCGAGCAACTCGCGCGCGACCACCAGAATGGCCTGCTTGCGGTCGGACCAAGCTTCGAGAATCGCCGGGCCGAATTTTTCCTTATATCGTTTTACGAGCTCATTATCGAGCGCGACTGGGCCTTCCTTTGGGGGCGCAGGAGGCCGAGGGGGCGCGGCGGCAGGTGGCTTTGCGGCGACGGGAGCTGGAGGCTTCGCGGCAGGGGCGGCCGGAGCTGGTGGTTTGGGTGCGCCTTCTCCTCCAGCGGCTGGCGGAGTTGCCGCGGACGGCTCCTTCGGTGAACTGGCAGAAGGCTGCTTTTCTTCCGGGTCGTTGGCCATGAAATAGGATTAGAGCGGGCTGCACACACGTCAAGCAGCCAGTATTAAACCGTAGCTTTTAGCACACGGCGGAAAACCGAGTCAACTTGTTCCGCCAGGTTTGGACGCCGCCTGTCCCGAATTTGGACTCAGTAGCCAAAAAAAATCCCGGCTACTTTTCGCGGCCGGGACATCGCTTGCCAATAAATTGATGCCGTCAAACCCATTCGAGCGCACCCTTCCTATACAGCCAGATGTAACCAATGATCAGGATGCCAAGAAACACGAACATGCTGGCCAGCGCATAGATTTCAGGAAGCCGGAAGTTCGCATCTCGCGTAGAAAATAGAACGGCCCACGGAAATAGAAAGGTCGTCTCCACATCGAAGATGACAAAAAGGATCGCGACGATGTAGAAGCGGACCGAGTACCTCCCGCGCGTATCTCCTTCCGCTTCCACGCCGCACTCATAGGGCTTCAACTTCGCTCCCACGATCGGAGGAGTCGGCCGAATGAGCTTGAAAATCACCAGCGTCACCGCCGGAAACGAAGCCGCGAGCGCAGCGAAAATAAAGATCGGAATGTATTGACTCGGCATGCTAAGCGAAGCGCAATGCTAACACACCCCTCAAGACGAGACCAGTTCGGATCAACTGAACGGTTCGTCTTGCCGACCGCGAAAGCTTTAGGCCCCGATGACAATAAACGAGCCTGTCGTGGCGGCCTACGTGGGCAGGTACACGGGAAAGGCCGTCCTACGCTTGGGCGTGACTTTGGAGCTCGACTAAGCGCTCGTCGCGCGGTCACCGGCGAGCTTGGCCGACATAGTGATCTCAGCAGCCTTCAGCAGGCGCGAGATCGGGCAGCCTGTCTTGGCATCCTGCGCCGCTTTTTGGAATGCGGCCGCATCGACTCCTGGAATTTTCGCTGTCACGTCGAGATGGATCTTAGTAACCGTAAAGCCGGCGTCTGTTTTCTCAAGAGTTACGGCGGCAGTGGTCTCGATGCTTTCTGGAGTGATGCCCGCGTTGCCCAGTTGAGCGGAGAGCGCCATGGAGAAGCAGCCGGCGTGTGAGGCCGCGACTAGCTCTTCCGGGTTCGTCCCGACGCCGTTCTCAAATCGAGTCGAAAAGGAATATTGCGCGTTCGAAAGAACTCTGCTCTCGGTGGAAATCGTTCCCTTACCTTCCTTCAACGAACCATTCCACACTGCCGATGCTTTCCGTACCATGTTCGCTTCCTCCTCTGAGTAGCACAGCCACTCTTGGCTGTGTGGTTTTGTAGACTGCGCATCCACCTGTCATTTAGCTACGATTGCGAAACCCGCACAGGCCTGCCGCGGCGGGTGCCTGCGCTACTAAATCCGAAACATGCTACTCCTGCGCGATGCAGCGGGGCAATCAAGATTCGACGATCAATTCCTTTGCTCGTTGTGTAGCCTTCATAACAGCTTTGATCAACGTGACACGCACCTTGCCGTCTTCGAGCTCGAGAATACCGTCCATTGTCGAGCCGGCTGGCGTGGTCACGGCATCTTTCAGCAACGCTGGATGGTCGCCGGTATCAAGGACCATGCGCGCAGCGCCCATCATGGTCTGCGCGGCAAGAAGAGTCGAGACGTCTCGCGGCAGACCGACTTTCACGCCACCTTCGGCGAGCGATTCGAGAATAATATAAATGAACGCGGTGCCGCTCGCGGAGAGTCCCGTGACCGCGTCGATCTGCTTTTCGTCGACTACCACAACGCGCCCCACCGCTTCGAACATTGCCTGTGCGATTTCGAGGTGCTCTCTCGACGCGTGGATTCCCTTCGCAAGGCCGGTCATGCCGGCCCCAATCGCGCAAGGAGTATTCGGCATCGCACGAATCACGGGAAGATCCATACCCAAATGCTTTTCCATGAGTTGCGTCGAGACCGACGCGACAACCGACACGATCAGTTTTCCAGCCTTCATCTCGGGTTTGATCTCTTCGAGCACTTCTTTCACCGCCTGAGGTTTCACCGCGAGCAAGATAATCTCAGCCCCGCGCGCGGCCGCGCGATTGTCGGTTGAAGCCTCGACGCCCAACTGCTTGGCCAGCGAGCGCGCCTTCTCCGCATGGCGCGCCGTGGCGTGGACGCGCTTCGGCTGCACCAGCTTCTGCTCGAGAAACGCGCGCAGCAGAATTCCTCCGATTTTCCCTGCGCCCAGCACCGCCAGCCGCTTGTCCGCAAGCCTACTCGAAGTAGTGGTTTTCATGGCGCATGCATTGTTGTCGAGGCTATGCCGCCCGTCAATATTCTTCCTTCAAGGCTGCTTTGATTATGGGATATCCTGCAGCTCACCTCTTCAGAGGTGAGGAGGCTGGTCGAACCTGGAGAATAACCCCGCGTCTGAAGACGCGGGCTACAATGCCGCACCCCTCAGGATCATTGCTTCCCTACCGGCACGCGGCGCTTCAATTCTTCAAACCAGTTCAGCACGACGTTGATTTGTGTCGGCGCTGCCTGCTCCTGCTCGATGGGCTTGAGCATCAGGAAGCGCTGGCCGTCAGGTGAGACATCGTAGTTGGCACTTTGGACCGGGGTCGGTTGGTACCGTCCCGCGAAAAGCATCCTGGGTTTGCCCGCGGCGAAACCGGGCTGTGTTGTAATGTCGACGGCCATTATTTTGTCGCCGCTCCGGTAGAACAGTTCGCGCCCATTGGGATTCCACATTGGTTCAGCGCCGCCTTCCGTCGAGATTTGCCATTTGCCACCTGGGCCCGGATAAGACTGCACGTAAATCTCGTAACGGCCCGATTCATCTGAGACATAGGCCAGCCATCGTGCGTCCGGCGAAAAAGCGGGCGCCCCTTCGTTGAAAGGTGTTCGCAGGAAAGGCTCCGTCTTGCGGTCGCTGAGCCGCAGCACCCAAATGTCAACTCCCGTCGTGGAAGTCACTTCCATGAAGGCCAGTAGTTTCCCATCCCGGGACCAGGACATCGGAACCTGAATGTGCTCGCTGACGTTCAACCGCTCCAACCCGCCACTGCCGTCGGCTAGTTGCCAGAAAAGATTGGGCGGCCCTTCCTTGTTTGATTCAAACGCGATCCGCTTGCCATCCGGTGTCCAAGCCGGAACGGGGTTGTAATTCCCCTGAAACGTGAATCGTGTCAACGTGTCTCGGGAGAGGTCGTAGAGCCAAATTTGAGACTCCGACTCTGTAATTCCCACTGCTACTCGTCGACCGTCGGGAGAAAGGCGCGGTGTGAAGTAAGCGTGCCCAGGGGCGCCCAAGGGCTGCTCTGTTCCATTGCGATTGACCCATACTAGGCCAAGTTTGGTTGCCTGAACGCCGCCTGGAACGTAGGCCAGAGATCCCGCTGCCGAAATGCTGTATTGCGCGGCTCCAGTAACGGGGGATTGTAGGACGCCCTCCACCACGGGGACCGCTGTACCCGTCACCTCCACTCGCTGGGAATCGAACGGCACCGCCATCAAACTCCCCCCTTGCGCGTAAAGCAAGTGCCCTGAGGGCGCGTAACGGGGGTACATTCCCGCCGGGATTAGGGTTCGCTGTTTGCTTGTCCCGACCAACTGAACGGCAACTTGCGCGCTGGCGAAGGTGATCGCCGTCGGTCCTGCAGCAAAGAGCACCGCGCTTTCGCCAGGCAAGAACTCCGGCCAGCGATGGCTGTTATCCCCTTTCTCGAGATGAGTCAGCGGCTGTGGCACGCCTCCTCCGTCGGACAGTTGCCGAAGAGGTCCTTGTGGGAGTGCGAAGGCGATCATCCCGTGGCTGCCCCAGCTGGCCCCGCGAGGCAGGGAGGCATCGGCCAGAATTAGCGCCGCTCCCCCACTCGCCGGAACCTTCTTGAGTTTTCCGTCAGCGAAAAACCCCAGCCATTGACCGTCAGGGGAGAAGAAGGGAGAAGATGCTCCTTCCGTGCCAGGCACAGGCTTAGCCTCCAGGCTATCCATCGCCCGTAGATAAAGCTGCTGAGCGCCACCCTCGCGGGCCGCATAGGCGAGACGAGCGCCGTCAGGGGACAGAGCCACGGCAGGGCCATTATCCAGGCCAGCTAACTGTTGGCCCGGCGGCAGAGTTATTACCGTGCGCGTGACGGGCTGCGGTGGCGTGGGCTTCAGATTCCAGGTGGCGAAGCCCACGGTCGCACCCACTAGCACCAAGACTCCGAGGCCGACAATTAGGCGTCGCCACCCGAGCGCACGAATGCCCCGCGCTTTCGCGGCGGATTCCGCCAATTCGGGAGCCGTCAGCGCCTCCTCGATTTCGATTCGAGCGTCTGCGGCGTCGCGCATGCGCCGGCGCAAATCCTTTTGCAAACATCGCCCGAGCAGATCGCGAACCTTTACAGGAGTCGAGCCTGGCAAGGCCTGCCAGTCCGGTTCTTCCCTCAATACCGCAGCCAGAATTTCCGTTGTGGTATCGCCCTGAAACGCTTGCTTTCCCGTGAGCAGCTCGTACAACACACAGCCAAACGCCCAGATGTCGGTTCGTTTGTCGCACGCCTTGCCCCGCGCCTGCTCGGGACTCATGTACGCTGCCGTGCCCAGAATCACTCCTTGCATTGTGGCCGCATGGCTCAGTGTGGGCGAATTGGAGGGATCCTCGTTCGCCGCATCACCCGTGAAGGCCTTCGCCAGCCCAAAGTCCAACACCTTGACGTTGCCTTCCGGCGTCACCTTCACGTTGGCGGGCTTCAGGTCGCGGTGAATAATGCCTTTCTCGTGCGCTGCTTCGAGGGCCTCGGCAATTTGCTTCGCAAGGCCCAGCGCTTCTTCGATTGCAATCGCCCCGTCGCGCTTGACGCGCTCTGCCAGCGTCTCTCCAGGGACCAATTCCATCACGAGGTAACTCGTGTCACCGCTCTGCTCGAGCCCGTAGATCGTTGCAATGTTTGCGTGGTTCAGCGCGGCCAGCGTGCGGGCTTCGCGCTGGAATCGTGACAGCCGGTCCGCATCGTGCGCAAATGCCTCGGGTAGAACTTTGATCGCCACGTCCCGCCCCAGCTTGGTGTCGCGAGCGCGGTACACCTCGCCCATCCCGCCCGCGCCAATCGCGCCGGCGATTTCGTACGGTCCGAGTCTTGTGCCTGTCGCGAGTCCCATCACTTCTTCCCTGTGGGAACTTTCTGTTTCAATTCTTCAAACCAGTTCAGCACGACGTTGATTTGCGTGGGCGCCGCCTGTTCTCGGTCGGTGGACTTGAGCATCAGGAAGCGCTCGCCGTCGGGAGATACGTCGTAGTTGGGAACTGTTCCAGGGGTTGGCACGTACTGTCCCTCAAAGAGCATTCGGGGGTTGCCCGCAGCGAAACCGGGTTGCGTGGTAATGTCCACAGCCATCATTTTGTCGCCGCTGCGATAGAACAGCTCCCGCCCGTTGGGGTTCCACACCGGTTCCGTGCCGCCTTCTGCCGAGATTTGGTACTTCCCGCCGGGGCCAGGATAGGGCTGGACATAGACCTCGAAGCGCCCGGACTCGTCGGAGATATATGCCAGCCAGTGCCCGTCGGGGGAAAACCGCGGCACACTTTCGTTCAGCGGGGTTCGGAGAAAAGGCTGTGCCTTGCGGACTTGCCCAGGGACGGCCGAAGGAAGCTGCCCTGAGCCTGCCGAATGGGCTTCCCCTGAGCTATGCGAAGGGTCACCCATCCGCAACACCCAGATGTCATATCCGGTGGTGGGATCAACTTCAATGAAGGCCAGCAGTCGCCCATCCGGGGACCAGGACGTAGGAATATTGGCGTACTCGCTAGTGGTCAACCGCTCCAGCCCGCCACTGCCGTCGGCGAGTTGCCAGAAAATATTCTGCGGGCCTTCTTTGTTTGATTCAAACGCTATCCGCTTGCCATCCGGTGTCCAAGACGGGAATTGGTTCGCAGTCCCCTCAAATGTCCACCGGGTCGAGGTGTCACGGACAAGGTCGTACAGCCAGATTTGAGTCTCCTGTTCCTCAACATTCACGACTACTCGCCTTCCGTCGGGGGAAAGGCGCGGTGCCCGGTAGGAGCGCGCTGGGGCCGCCAAGGGCTGCTCCGTCCCATTGCGAGTAACCCACACCAGCCTGCGTTGGGTCGCCTGAACGTCCCCCGAAACATAGACCAGTGACCCTGTGGCAGAAATGCTGTACTGGGCAGCTCCGCTGGAGGGAGATTGCAGGAGATCCTCCACCACGGGGACAGGCGCGCCCGTGGCCGTGAGCCGCTGGAGATCGAACGGGGCGGCCATCAGGGTTCCAGCTTGCGCATAAAGCAGGTGCCCGGAGAGCGCGTAGCGGGGTTGGGTCCCCCCAATCACGTTGCGTCGTTCGCCGGTTCCGACCGACTGGACGGCCACCTGCGCGTTGGTCCAATTACCGCTAGCCCGTGAGGCAACAAAGAGCACCGCCTTGTCGCCGGGCAGGAACTCGAGCCAGCGGTGGCTCACCTCCCCTTTCTCGAAACGAGTTAGAGGTTGGGGAGTGGCGCCTCCGGCGTCCGATACTTGCTGGAGAGCTGAGACTGTTGCGGGGGAGAAGGCAATCGTCCCCTGCCTACCCCAAGTGGCCCCGCCAGGGTACGCGCCATTGGCGAGAGTCAACGCCGCTCCGCCGCTCACCGAGACCTTCTTCAGCTTTTGGCTCGCGAAAAACCCAATCCATTGGCCGTCGGGTGAGAAGAAGGGGGTGGCAGCTCCTTCAGTGCTAGGGATGGGCTTAGCCTCCATGCTATCCATCGCCCGCAGGTAAAGCTGTTGTGTGCCGCCCTGTCGAGCGACATATGCGAGATGCGTGCCATCGGGAGAAAGGGCGATAGCAGGGCCATACTCCAAACCCGCTAATTGCTGGCCCAGCGGTAGAGTTATTACCGTGCGAGTGACAGGCACCGGAGGCGAGGGCTTCAGATTCCAGACCACACCGCCGCTAATTACGACTCCGAGGAGCAACGCACCTAGGCTGAAAATCAGTGTCCGCCGCCTGATCGCGCCGACGCCGCCGGTTCGGACGGCTGTTGTCGAGGAGACTTGGGAGCCACCTTCGGCAATCCACTTCAATTCATCGCAAACATCGCTCGCTGCCTGCCATCTCTTCTCTGACTCCTTGGCCAGACATTTCTTCACCACGCGGTCGAGTGCCGGCGGCGTCATCGGCTGAAGCGATGAAATCAGCGGCGGATCATCCTTCAATATCGCGCCGATTACGCTCGCCTGACTCTGCCCCTCGAACGCCTTCTTGCCCGTCGCCATTTCGTATACGACCACGCCGAAAGCAAAAATGTCCGTGCGCGCATCCACCTCCTTGCCTTCGAGTTGTTCGGGCGCCATGTATTGCAATGTGCCAAGGATTGTCCCCTCCGCTGTGACTGGATCGTTCGCCGTGGGCAGCTTGGAGAGAGAAATATTCGCAGGCGCGTCCGTCTGCCGTCCCAGCTTGGCCAAACCGAAATCCAGCAGCTTCGTGCCCGATTTCGTCAGCATGACGTTGCCGGGCTTCAAATCGCGGTGCGTGATGCCTTTGCGATGCGCTTTGTCCAGCGCATCGGAGATTTCGATGGCGTACTGCAACACTTGCTCCAGGGGCAGCGGTCCTTTCTGCAACCGCTCGGCCAGCGTTTCCCCCTCCAGGTACTCCATGACCAGGAAGTCAGTTCCGTCCTGATGCCCGATGTCGTGAAGCACACAGATGTGGGGATGATTCAGGCTGGCAACGGCGCGCGCTTCGCGTTCGAAACGCTCGCGCAGTTCGGGGCGATCGGCAAGGTGCGCAGGCAGCACCTTGATCGCAACAATGCGGTCGAGGCGCGTGTCCCGGGCGCGGTACACCTCGCCCATCCCACCCGTGCCAACGGCGGACAGAATTTCGTAGGGGCCCAGGCGCTTGCCGGTCGAAATCGCCATACCACCTGCCGCGATGAAGTGGGCGCAGTATAACTCACGAGGTACTCTGGAATTTACTTTTCGTGGAGAATTGGCCTTACGTCCGCCGCGACGAATTGCGAGGATTCCGAGAGCGACCCGGTCTCTGGCAGGCACCAAGTAGCCTGCGCAGGTTCAATCGTGGCGGGCGCCGCCAAGGACCTGCAACGCGTGTGGCACCAGATCCGCAACGGCGTCGAGGGACTCGATGGCGCCTCGCGGGCTTCCGGGCAGGTTGATAATCAGCGCGCTTCCTCGAATGCCGGCAACGGCGCGAGAGAGCACGGCGCGCGGGTTTTTCTTCCGGCCCTCGGCGCGCATCAACTCCGAAAAGCCAGGCAGAAGTCTTTGGCAAACTTCAGCAGTCGCTTCCGGTGTGGAATCCCGTGGGCCGATCCCAGTTCCACCGGTTGTCAGGATCAGTTCTGCCGCACCGCGGTCTGCCAAGGAGATGAGGGAGTTTCGAATCAAGGCAGGCTCATCCGCCAGCACCGACTCGGACACGACTTCCCATCCCAGTTGAGCGCATCGCTCTCGCAAACCGGGGCCGGAGGCGTCCTTGTGCGTGCCTCGCGAGACGGAATCACTAATTATCAGGATGGCAACGCGCATTCGAGAATCCAAGTAGCACAGACTTCAGTCTGTGGGGTTTTCTTTTTTTGGTAGTGCGAACGGAGGTCAAAAGCCACAGGCTGAAGCCTGTGCTACCAAACCTTCCTACCTGTGGTAGCCACGCGGACGCGTCAGCGGTGGTCGTCATCCTGCGACTAGTCAGGAGCCGGGCTAGCTTTGCACACTCTGGTTGGCTTCGTCCATCAGGCGCATCGCTTCCATGAGAAGCCCAGTCGTGGTGAGTGTGGTAGTTTCGCGGTCTGAGGAGGCACCGAAGTCAATTTCGAATTCGCCGTCGAGCCAAGGAATCACCTGGTAGACGGCGCTGTCGCCTTCCGTACCGCCGAGCTGGGCGTGCTTGCATTGGCCGGCGATGAAGTACAGCTGCGCTTCCTCGCCGGAATGGCGCAGGCGCAGACGGCACGATTTCTGCCCCATCTCGAGCGACTGCATCAATTCGGTGACGCTCATTTCCTCGAGGCGCCCTTGAATCACTCCGGGGCGCGAGGCATGCTTTTGCATTTTTTCGAGTTGCAAGCGGTCGACAATTCTTTTCACCTGCCGAACCAGGTCGGCCACGAAAAACGGCTTCGAAATAAAATCCTCGACACCGCTGCCGACCGCGGGCCGCAACTTTTCTTCAATATCTCCGCGGCTCGCCACAAAAACAAAGGGCACACTTCGCGTCTTTTCCCGGCTCCGAAGTTTTTCATAAAGCTGCCGGCCGTTCAGCCCAGGCATTCGGAAATCGGAGACGATCAGGTCGGGAGGATCGTCGACGCACTTGAGGAGCGCGTCCGCTCCGTCGGTCGCCGAAATGACCTCGCAGTGTGATTCCATTCCACGGCAGATCAGGTCGCGGATCACCGGATTATCATCCACGATCAAGACGTGAACGTTATGGGAAGAAGTGCTCATCAGAACGTTATTTCTATTTCTTATGGCGCAGGTAGTGCCCGCTCTTGCCGCCGATTTTTTCGAGTAGAACGATTTCTGAGATTTCCATGCCCTTGTCGAGGGCTTTGCACATGTCGTAGACCGTGAGGGCAGCTGCGGACACTGCCACCAGCGCTTCCATCTCCACGCCGGTCCGAGCTGTGGCCGCGACGCGGGACGCAATTTCCACGCCATTTTTGCACAAGCGGGCGGTCACATCAATGTGCGTCAAGGGGAGCGGGTGACAAAGAGGTATCCACTCGGAGGTGCGTTTGGCCGCCGCGATCCCCGCGATCCGCGCAATTTCCAGCGGGTTGCCCTTTGGAAGCGTCTGCCGCCGCAGCGCCCGCAACACAACCGGTGACATTCGAACGAATCCGCGCGCCAAGGCAATTCGTTCCGTCACAGCCTTCGGCGTCACGTCCACCATGGCCACTTCCCCGCGCTTTCGATAGTGTGAAAGTTTCGGCATGAGGCTTACTCTCAACGCGTTTGCGCCTTGTCCTTGCGCTAGACCGCGCCCCTTCGCGGCAGAACGTCGACCCAATCTCCAGCGGCAATTTCGGGACGCTCCGGCCCGACGACGAGGAAAGAATTCGCCAAGGCAAGAGCAACGATATCGCCCGACCCTTGCCAGGGCAATTGCGTCACGCGCGCTTCCCGGCCTTCCCACTCCACGCGAGCAGGCAGAAAGTGGACCATCGGCCCTTTTTCATGCACGTTCGACGCCAGCTTGGCCCGAAAGATAGGGACTGAGCGCGGAGTCGTTCCGCTCAACAAATCAATCGCCGGTAGCACAAACAGTTCGAAAGTAACCATGGTAGAAACCGGATTTCCCGGCAAACCGAAGACTAGCTTGCCGCGGCAAGTGGCAAAGACAGCAGGACGGCCGGGGCGGATTGAGACGCCGGTAAAATGAAATTGCGCCCCCAGGTCGGCGAGCGCCTGTTCCACCAAGTCGTATTTCCCCATCGAGACGCCACCGGAGAGAACCAGAATGTCCTCTTCGAGACCGCGCTCAATTCTTTTTCGGAGCGTGCCCAGTTCGTCGGGGGCATTGCCCAACTGGACCGGCTCGCCACCGCTCGTTTCGATTTGTGTTTGCAGAGCAAGCCCATTGGAGTTCCGAATCTGAAGCGGACCGGGCTCCGAATCCGCATCCACGACCTCGTCTCCAGTCGACAGGATTGCAACCCGCGGACGTGACGAAACTCGGAGCCGCGTTTGGCCAACTTGAGCGATGACTGCCAGTTGAGGATAGCCAAGCGAGGCTCCATAGCTGAGGAGCAGGTTGCCCGCCTTGATTTCCCTACCCCGCGGAACAATGCTGGCCCCATGCTCGACGGCGCGGTCCAAAGTAACCGTGTTTCCCTCTCGCTTGACGTGCTCGATCATGACCACGGCGTCCGCACCCGAAGGAACAGCTGCACCTGTCATGATCTCCACACATTGTCTGGGTCCGACAGTACCTTCGAATGATCCCCCGGCGCGAATTTCTCCGATGCACTCGAGCCTTCCGCCGGGAGTTGTCGCGTCTGCGGAGCGAACTGCAAATCCGTCACGCGTAGATCGATCGAATGGAGGATAGTCACGATCGGCATAGACAGGTTCGGCCAGGATTCTTCCAAAGGCCTTTTCCAACTCCACGTGTTCGCGGCGAGGGGGGTGCTGTATTTTTCCGGCGACCTCGATTACTTTCCTGCGCGCGTCAGTGTAGGACAGCATAGGATTCGGGGATTAAATCCAGGAAGCGAGCCTTGTGCCGGCGCATACGATTGTAGCGTCGCGCTCCGGGCCGGTGGAAATCATGCCAACTTCGACGCCGAGGAAATCGGAAATGAATTTCAAGTAGTCCAACGCGGCACGAGGCAGTCCGTCAATTTTTGTCACCCCGTAGGTATCGGAATTCCATCCGGGAAGAGCGCTATATTCGGGCGTGACCTCGGCTAAATCTTCGGCAGCCGCGGGCATTTCCTTGATCGGAGCGCCTTTGTAGCGGTACCCGGTGCAGACCTGGATTTCCTTTTGCGTATCGAACACGTCGAGCTTGGTGACCACCAGAGACGAAATTCCGTTGATGCGCACCGCGTAGCGCAGCACGGCGAGATCGAGCCACCCGCAGCGCCGCGGGCGGCCAGTGACGGCTCCGTACTCCTTGCCGCGATCGCGCACTTCGGTCGCCTCGAGGTCCGGCATCTCGGTGGGAAACGGGCCGCTGCCGACGCGCGTTGTGTAAGCCTTCGTGACTCCAATGACTCCGCTAATCCGTGTGGGGCCCACGCCGAGGCCCGTGCACGCTCCGCCGGCAATCGCGTTGGAAGAGGTCACGTAGGGATAGGTGCCGAAATCGATGTCCAGCATCGTGCCCTGCGCGCCTTCAAACAGGACCGAGCGTCCCGCGTCGAGAGCATCATTCAGAAGCTCCGAAGCGTCTGTCACCAGGGGACTGATGCGCTCGGCAAGCGCGAGGTAATCCCTCGCGATGCCGGCTGTGTCGAGCGGAACACCGTAAGTCGCGCGGCACACCGCGTCTTTCTCAGAAATCACGCGCTCAAGCTTTTCCCGAAATCGTGCTGCGTCGAGCATGTCTCCAACGCGAATTCCGTGCCGCGCCATCTTGTCTTCGTAAGCTGGGCCGATTCCTCGCGACGTCGTACCGATCTTCGCCGCGCCGCGAGCAGCCTCGGCTGCCTTCTCCATTTGGCGGTGATAGGGAAAAATCACATGCGCGCGCGTCGCCAGGTGCAGTCGGCCCGTGACGTCGATTCCACATTTTGCCAGTGCGTCCAACTCCCCCACCAACGCTACAGGGTCGACCACGACGCCTGATCCAATCACCGCGTGCTTGCCCGGCCGTAGAATTCCGCATGGGATCAGCTGCAGGACAAATCGGTTTCCGTTGAAAATGACGGTGTGGCCAGCGTTGTGGCCGCCAGCGCATCGCGCAATGTAGTCGAACGACCCGGCGAGGTAGTCTACGACCTTGCCCTTCCCTTCATCGCCCCATTGCGCGCCCACGACAACAATCGACTTCGGCAAGCCGGCCTCTCTGCCCCGCAAGAAAAAACCCCGGGTCTAAAGACCCGGGCTAGAGCTCCGCGGAGATTGGTAGCCCGCCTCTTCCGAGGCGGGGGGTTCATGCGCACGTGGCGGACACGCCTGCAATCCGGCCACACGCCTCCGCGCCACTCCAACAACGAGGATTCACCAGGAGGGATCAAACCCAGCGCGGAGACCCTATGCTACGCGTGCTGAATGGATAAGGCAAGCGTCTCTGCGGGGCTCAGCATTCAGCGCGCGCCGTGCGTAAGGCAGCGTCCGCCTCTGACCTGTACATATCGCTTCGGTCATCCAGAAGAAATAACCTTGCCTTTCTGCTTTTCGCTTCTGGGATAATTCGAACAACAACTGGTGCGGGCTCCAAGTGCCGTCGCTAAGTGTTTCAGGTGCGTCGGAAGCTTGGAGCCCGCCAAAGCTGCGGGCTCTACTTGTTTACCCTGAGTCTCGAAGGGGAGCCCGCCGGGAGAACGACAAGGATCAGTTCGTGGGAAACGCTAAACCAATCGGGTCCGCAGAACTGGAACAGCGAGAAATTCACCTGGGGTTATTTGCGTGCGTGGCGATCGTGATTCTTGCTGCCGGGATGGCCTTGCTGATGTATCCCGCCGTGTTTTCAAATCCTGCGGCGGTGGGCAGGACTCCCAAGGTTGCGTATTTCGGGTTCTGCGGCCTCTCGTGCCTACTCGTCGCTTACCTGGTGGACCGCCAGATCACGATTCAACGCCTTCGCACTCAGATGGCAACGGATCGCAAGCAAGCTTCAGAGGCATTGAAACAAGCGAGCGCAGACCTCCTCGCCACGATGCCGAATTTCACGACTTTCGAGGATCGTCTGGCGATGGAAATCCGGCGGGCCACAGTCGCCCAGCTGAAGCTCTCTGTGGTCGCCGTCTCCATCACTCTGAATCCCGCTTTTACCGAACTGGGCGTCAGTATGTCCGTTCTTGGCGATGCGGCGAAGGCAGTCTCCCGCAGGCTCCGCGAGGAAGACTCCATTTACATTTTGAGGCCCGGGCACTTTGGGGTGATCCTCCCGGGCGTTGACCAAGGCGGAGCCAAAAAAGTCTCCAGTCGCCTCGTGGAAGGCTTATCAGATGCGGCGGGGGCCAATAACCGTTTTTCCTTCAGGGTCAATTCCATCAGCTATCCCGAGCAGAGTTCCAGCGCGCATGATTTGGAACTAGTTGTGTGTGGATGGCTGCCGGACGAAGACGCCCAACACAACGCACCGCAAGATACTCACGTGTATCACTAGCCCTTGAAAGCACGGCGCAGATTCGGGTTCCCCAGCCAGATCAAGTGTTAGGCACTGAGCGCTCAGCGAGCCTCCTCGACAACGCCCCAATCCAGGCCCCAGAAATTGTCGCAGGCGAGAAATTCTACACCGATTCGAACTTCGTCGGTCCCGGCCGGGCGCTCCCAGGCGACGCGCGCTTGAGCCTTTTCTCCCGTATCTGAGCGAACGACCTCCAGGGTCTCGCCGGGCTTGGCGTGGTGTTTGCAACGCACTGATGCGCCATACTGGCTGAGAAGCACCGTCTCGGCGTCTTCTTCCCAGGAGCTTCCTAGCTTGTCCGAGCTGAGCCGCACTGCGATTGCCGCGGCCTTGCGCGGGCTCCGCCGCAGGTGACGCCCAAGTTCGCTGGCTGCAAGGATGATATGAACGAGCTTAGCCCGCTCCAAATTGTCAAGCTCGCGGGCGTCGTGTTCCATTTCGTCTGCGTTCCGGCTGCATTCATGGATGAACCGGCGCGCAGACTCCGTGTCCGTAACTGTCAGGCCCATGCCCTTCCGCAACACATCGTAATGGTCGAGCCGCTCGTAGCACACGGAAATGAAATGCTCCAGGCAAAGCGCTGCTCCTTCAAGCGACGCGGCCCTCGACTTGTCACAGCCCGCAACACTGCAATTGTCCACAGTCGTCATTGAGCCGCCCGAAAATCTGGAGTGTGCCTAGGGTCAAGCTGCATGTCCACAACCCAAACTAGGTTAGCGGCCCGGGCGTGTCAATCTGCGCCGGAAGGCTTGTCACAGATTGTGATAATACAAAGTTCAACCCGGCGGGTGCGGGCGCGGCGCGTTAGGAATCTGGTCAAACGCCCTCTTATTCGGCCCTAATGTAACGAAGGCCTTGCTATTGGCCTGGACGACCATTCCCGGCAAGATATGCCTTGGAGGCGGCCTCGTCCTTGTGGGGCGTTACTTTGTCAGGGTCGATGCGAACCATCAGGTACGTAATGTGGTCATCGATCTTGGTAAACCAGTGGCCTGTACCTGCGGGAATGATGATGACGTCGCCGGGCTTCAGATCGTAGCTGACACCGTTTCGAACCGAGGAGCCATTGTTGCCGGGCCCATTGAGATATTTGACGGTGTATTCGTCAGCGGGCCGCGGTTTCGGATCAACGATGTCAGGGCCCGTGACGAGCGTCGCCGACCCGTCAATGATGTGATACACCTCGCTTACCTGATCGTGCTCGGCGACAGAGTTGGCCGCTGGCGAGTCCAGCTTCCCGCGATAAACCACGCCAATGTCAATATTGGTCCTTCCAGCATCTACCGCGCGAATCTGCTGATCGATCAGATGGTTGGCAATGGCCCGCTGAACGTAGGCATCCAATTCTTGCTTCTGAATGTAGGTGCCCGGACAATCTTTGCAGGTGGGATGCATTGTCTGGCCATAAGCCGCCGACAACGAAAATAGAACCGTAAAAACAATCAGAATTCCTTTTTGCATGCACTTCTCCTTGTGCAGAATAGCGCCTCGGGCTAACGCGTGGCGCCCTGCAGCATTCTTGTGGCGATTGAGCGGCAACCTACATGAATTGGAAGGCGGACTCAAGCGAAGTTTTTTGTCTGTCGGAAACCTCTCTCTAATTCCGACGACAATCAAATTTGTTCGGTGCGCGGGAAGAATCCCCTGACGGTGCAGCCTTGACACGAATTTGTGCGGGCGTATATTCGGTTTTACACGATTCCAACGCCTGCGGAGGTGCCAGCACCATGAGGGATTTCCCTATTAAGCGCCGCGACTTCCTCGTTGGAGTCGGTGTCAGTGGTCTGGGCATGGTTTTTGGCCTCGATTTGAAGCCCGCCGAGGCCGTTGACAAGGAATCGAGCAGCACCGGTGTGAAGACGGCTTGGGCGCGCATCGCTCCGGACGGCACCATCACGATCATGGCTCCCGCTGCGGAGATGGGCCAAGGCACGATGACGGCGCTAGCAACAGTGTTTGCAGAGGAGCTGGATGCCGACTGGAACAAAGTAGCCATCGAGTTCAGCCCTTCCGACGACGCTGTCTACGGGACACCCCTCCCCTGGCTGTACGGAATCATGATCACGGCGGCCAGTACCGCGATGATGGCCTATTACAAGAATATGCGCCTTTATGGCGCGCAAGCGCGGCGGGTGCTGCTCGAGGCTGCCGCGACGCATTTGGGCGTGCCCGCTTCGGAGCTGTCGACGCAACCGAGTGTCGTTGTCCACGCCAAGACGGGCCGTCGCCTGACCTACGGTGAAATCGCGAGCTTGGCAAAAGTGCCAGAAACCCTTCCGGCGGTCTCCGAGAAGGACCTGAAAGACCCAAGCAAGTTTCGTCTGATCGGCCACGACGTTGCCCGCAAAGACATACCGAGCAAGACCAACGGCTCGGCAAGCTACAGCATCGATATCCGCCTTCCGAATATGGCGTACGCGACGGTGCTCCGCGCTCCCGTTCTCGGGGCTACTCCCGTCTCAATGAACGATGACGATGTTTCTAAAATGCCGGGCGTTCTGAAGGTGATGCAGTTGCCACCGGACCGCGTCGTCGTCGCGGCGCAAAGTTACGAGGCAGCCCTGGCCGCCGAGCGGGCACTGAAGATTACCTGGAGCAAGGTCGCCGAAGACCAATTTGACAGCGCCAGCGCCCTCGACGAGCAGTCGGCAATCGCGCGTGATCTCGGTAAGGCGGGAGTCCAAGTCCAAAATAGCGGCGATGTGGCGGCGGCAATTGCGGGTGCCGCCAAAGTCTACAAGGCGGAATACCGCACGGAATTTGTCTACCACGCGCACATGGAGCCTCTCAATTCGGTTTCCTGGGTCAAGGACGGAGGCCGCAGCGCGGAAGTGTGGGCGGGTTCCCAAACGCCAACTCATTGTGTTCGTTCGGTTGCCGAAGCGCTTGGCATCGCGCCGGAGAACGTCGTACTCCACCGGACATATCTTGGCGGCGGATTCGGCCGGCGGTCCGCCAAGGACCACGATTGGGCCGTTGATTCCGCCCTTGTGTCCAAGGAGTTGGGCCGGCCGGTGAAGGTCATCTGGAGCCGTGAATCCGACGTACGTTTCGGGCGCTTCAAGCCGATGACCGCCCAATACTTGCAGGCGGCCGAAGACAGTAGCGGAAAGCTGATCGCCTGGCATCACCGCCTCGTCGCAGATGAGGCGCTCAGCATGACCGATCCGATGCGCTACGAAAAAGGAAAGGAATTCCCGCGCATCTCGACCACTGGGATTCGAACTGAATACGACTTTTCGAACATCCTGGTCGAGGCCATCCGCCAGAAACTTGGCGTGCGCATCTCAGCCGTGCGCGGCGTTGGCTCGACCGTGAATCAGTTCGCGGCGGAGAGTTTTACCGACGAGATCGCCTTTGCCCGTGGCGTCGATCCGGTCGAAATGCGGCTCGAACTGCTGCAGAACCTGCCCATTGGGCAGCAAGTGCTGCGCGCGGTGGCGACGATGGCGCAGTGGCAGAAGGGCGAGAAGGCCGGGCGTGGCGTCTCATTTGTTTCGAACAATGGGACGTATCTGGGCACGATCGCTCGCGTGACGGTGGACGGCAACACCGGCGTCATCAGCGTGCCGGAAATCTGGATAGCCGCCGATGTCGGCACGGCGATCTCGCCGCGCAACATTGACGCGCAACTGCAAAGCGCGGCCATCCATTCCTTGAGCAATCTGCTGAAGGAACGAATTACTTTCAAGAATGGCGCGGTTGAGCAATCGAATTTCTACGACTACCCCGTGATTCGAATGTCCGAAGCGCCTGAGGTGCACACGCAAATTGTGAAGTCAACGCGCGACCCAGTCGGGATTGGTGACCTCGGGGGGATCGGCGTGGGTCCGGCGGTTGCGAACGCGTTCTTCTCGGCGACCGGACGACGCTTGCGTCAGTCGCCGTTGCTGCCGGAACGCGTGCTGGCAGCGTTGAGGGCTTAGTGGTGAAAAGTTCAAGGGCGCAGACTTTAGCCCGTGGGGGGTTGGTCCTTGCAACATCCGAAAACCCACAGGCTGAAGCCTGTGCTACCAAAGCCGCAGCGTGTGATATCGAATCATGAGCGAGTTAGAAGCGCTCAAGCGGATCTAGGTGAAAGGCGTCACGACTTGAATTGGGAGGCTCAATCCCGTGATCTCTCTAACCGTAAATAAGCACAGCGTGACTGTGGACGTGGATCCCTCGGTGCCCTTGCTGTGGGTCTTGCGTGAGCATCTCGGGCTGACCGGGACCAAGTACGGCTGCGGAGTGGCCCAGTGTGGCGCCTGCACGGTCCACCTAGACGGGCGGCCCGTGCGCTCCTGCAGCACTCCTGTTTCGCGCGCCGTGGGGAAAGAGGTCACGACGATTGAAGGGCTTTCCTCCAACGGGAATCATCCGGTGCAACGGGCCTGGGTCGAAATCGAAGTTCCTCAATGCGGCTACTGCCAGTCCGGTCAGATCATGAGCGCAGCCGCATTGCTGAAGCAAACTCCAAAGCCGACGGACGAGGAAATCAACCGCGCAATGTCCGGCAACATCTGCCGCTGCGGCACCTACCCGCGCATTCGCCGCGCTATCCACCGCGCTGCCGCGATGGGTAGTGTTTAGTAGCACAGACTTCAGTCTGTGGATTTCTGAAGCACGGCAGAAGCCGAAACCCACAGACTGAAGTCTGTGCTACTGAAATCGCCGCTACTTCCCGATCCAATTTGGGCCGATCATTTCGCGCAAGGCTTTCTCCGTCGCCCACGGCGCCGCGTTCGTGAAACGTTTCACCCAGTCGGCGCCGGCGCCAATCTTCACGCGGTCCGGCGTAAATTCCGGCGAGAGTGCGTTGGCCATCAAGGCGTAGCTCGCCCCCTCATGCAGCCGTAATGCCTTCCAGCATCCACCTGGCACGGCCACGACGGGCCGCTGCTCTGCAGCTACGTCAAAGCCAAGCGTGACTTTCTCCGCGCGTCCATCGGGATGAAAGATGAAATAGTCGACGGGTCCGCCTTCGATCAGGATGTGCGTGTCGTCCGGAACGAGCCAATGGAGGTAGTTGATCGGCAGGTCGCGCGTGAGCATGTAGTAGTTCTGGCTTTGCACGGCGAGCGATCGCCCATCCACGTTCACCATTTGCGCCGAACGGCCAATGATGCCGAGATAGCCCGACTCCTTTGGCAGCACGGTGAGGTGCAGAGTTTGGATTAGCTCGCGCGCACGTGCATCGGAACCCGCCTGTGGTGCTGCCCTGAGGGCGAGAGCGCCGACAGTTGCCAGAGTTACGACGATGAAAGTTTTCATGGCGGCGAGTCTAACAAAAACGGAAATTCGGTGGCCAGGCGATGAGCGGGTGCGGAGGTTTGCCGGTAGATTGATCCACTGTGGATGAACGCGGTGTACAATGCACGCCAAATCGAGAATCAAGATTTCGGGGAGGTTTTATGTCGGACAAGACAGGATTTGCCGAAAATCATTTGACCCGGCGCGAAATGATGACGCGTACCGCTTGGGCTGGGTTCGGCGTTGCTTCGGGTCTCGCAGCGGGAGGCGGACTCGAAGCGCTTTGGGCCCAGGCGCAGCAACGAGTGGACGAATCCTCGCCTCGCATTTTTGGCGTCTCCGTCACGCATCTTCCTCCGATCGACAATCGTTACCCGGTCATGCCTACGTGGAAGACAGAGTTGCGGCAGCTCGCGCCGAACGTCTACGCCTACCAACAGGAGGGCGGCACGGGCCTCGTCAACGCGGGCATCTCCAACGCTGGCCTGTTTGTTGGGGAGGATTCGCTCGTTGCTTTCGATTCGCTTGGATACCCGCTTCAGACCAAGGCGTTCATCGCTGCATCCGAGAAAGCTACCGGCAAGAAATTCTCTCAGCTGATCGACTCGCACCATCACGGCGACCACGTGGCCGGCAACCAGTTCTTCCTCCCTGCCGCGATTTTGAGCCATCCCTATTGTCGGGACGAGGTCGTGAAGGCCGTGCCGAAGACTCCCTCCTCGTGGCCGAAACAGGAAGGAATCGCCGACGGCGCGGAAGAACGGAAGCTAGCTCCGCCGACGATCACATTCGAAGACAATCTGATCTACTACATTGGCGGAAATCGAGTCGAGTTTCGCTTCGCCGGGCCAGCTCACACCTGGGGCGACATTGTGGCTTACCTGCCGCAACACAAAATTCTCTTCGCTGCGGACATCGCGTTCTTCAACCTGGTTCCGTATTGTCACAACGCCCACGTTTCGAAATGGATGGAGTCCATGGAAACAATCATGAAGATGGACGTGGACACCATCGTGCCCGGCCACGGGCCCGTTGGGGGAAAGAAAGAGCTGGCGGAGTCTCTTGAATATTTCCGATTCCTGAAAGCCGAGGCTAAGAAACGCTACGATGCACATATGAGCGCAGGCGCGGCCGCCGCGGATATCAAGATGGGCAAATACGACAACTGGATGGGTCCCGAGCGAATCGTGATGAACACCGTGCGCCTATTCGATGAGTTCAAGGGTACGCTGACGCCCGACATCGACACCGACGGCACAAGGCAAGCCATCGAGGAGTACAACTCGATCAAGGCGAAGAAGTCGACCTAAGCATCGCGATTCTCTCATCTGCACGGGTTCTTTCCGTGCTGTAGTCTGTGGCTTCGTTTTTCTCTGTGTCCTCTGCGTTGAGTTTTTACTTTTGAGATGACAAAACTCAAATCCTTAACACAAGCAGACAGAGGAGAAGCTAGAACGCGGAGACGTTCTCTTCCAATTGCCGGCTGGCGGCCGAGAATTATGTGGACTTCACTGCGAGCAATATGAGCGTGTTCCCGCCGAAAAGCACTGGATCTGAGGCGAGTTCGTCCGTCCAGCGCTCGCGGCGCTTCGCCCTGGGCGTGAGCCGCGCGAAGAATCGAATCATTGCGACGAGCGGCCAGTAAAGCCACAGATTGGGCTTGCGCCGGTCGCGATAAGCGCCCACCACCTCGAAGCCGTATTTTTCGAGGATGTAGCGCAATTCCGAATACCCGATTGGGTTGATGTGCAGGGCGACTTCTTCCTTGTCTGCCCACTGCTCATGGCGCATTCGCAAATGATCTTGCGAGATCGGCTTGAAGTGCGAGGTGTAACCGTGGAGCAACCATTTGACGCGCTCCTCGACGTTCAAAATGTTTGGCACACTGATGATCAGGCGCCCTCCCGGCGCGAGCAGCCGCGCGAATTCGCGAATCGCCTGATGCGGGTTCTCGATGTGTTCCAGGCCTTCCAGACACGTGATGTACTGAAATTCCGAGTCCGCGTAGGGCAAGGCGCCCGACAAATCGCCGCGACGTATTTGGATGTCCGTCAGTTTGAAGATTTCGGAATATAGGTCGCAGGCCAGCACAGTAAAACCCGCCTCGGAGAGGCGCGCCGAAAGCGCTCCCTCCCCCGCCGGAACATCCAGCAGCTTACCCCTGGCGAACGGATCGAGAATTCTCGCAACGGTCTCATGAATTTCTGGGCGAGCCAGCGGAACTGGCACAGGGTTTGCGCCGACCGGCGTGGGTCCATGTACATCTCGGGCGGGAGCTTTCAATGGATTTGCGCACACGTTGCGGACGATAGCACGACTGCTCCGCTGCACGCGAATACTCTTAGGTCGCCGTTCTCCGCGTCCTCTGCGTTCTCTGCGCCCTCCATGTTAGGTTTTTTGCTGCAAAAGCGGAGGCTGAACACAGAGGCCGCAGCGAAAAAACGAGGGCACGGAGACTTCGCGTCTCAATTGGTCGCGCTCACCCATCAACGAAGCTCGGCCCAGCGAAAACAGGTTCGTGCGTGGTCGTTTACCATGCCCGTGGCCTGCATGAACGCGTAGCAAATCGTCGAACCCACGAATCTGAATCCGCGCTTCTTCAAATCCTTGCTCATCGCGTCGGATTCCGCCGTCCGTGCTGGAACATCGCTCGCCTTGCGCGGGCCGCGCTGAATTGTCTTTCCGCCGGTGAATTGCCAAATGTAAGAATCGAAGCTTCCGAATTCGCGTTGCACCTCAAGAAAAGCCCGCGCGTTTGAGACGGTCGCTGAGATTTTCAGGCGGTTTCGAATAATGCCAGGATCGGCGAGAAGCTCGCGCACTTTCTCCTTGCCGTAAGCGGCAATCTTGAAAGCGTCAAAGCCGTCGAAGGCTTCGCGGTAGCGCTCACGTTTTCGGAGGACAGTCTCCCAGCTCAAACCGGCCTGTGCGCCTTCAAGGATCAGAAACTCGAAGAGCACCCTATCGTCGTGAACGGGCACGCCCCATTCTTCGTCGTGATAGCGCACCATGATTTCACTTTGCGCCCAATGGCACCGCCTGAGCTTGCTTACCAGGGCTTGTCGCATGGCGTTCGAACGAGTCTCAACGGTTCTACGTGGAATATTCTTGCGCGGGAAGCCCCGCCGTTTGCGGCGACCCACATTACACACAAAAGAAAAGGCGCGCCGCACAGCGGTGTGCAGCACGCCTCGTTCAACTTCTTCCAGTCAAGCGCGTAGCCCTAGACCACAACGTGCCGGTCTACCGCTTTGGTGATCTGATCCTTCGGCACAGCGCCCACAATCTGCTCGGCCACTTGCCCGCCCTTAAAGATCAGGAGAGTGGGAATTCCGCGGATATTGAATTTGCCCGCGGCGCTGGCGTTTTCGTCGACGTTCAATTTCACCACTTTGATTTTCCCCGCGTAGGCGGTGGCGACCTCCGCGACTGTCGGCGCCAGCATCAGGCAAGGCCGGCACCATTCAGCCCAGAAATCAACCATGACGGGCTGGGCCTTGCTGGCCTCGATCACCTCTGACTGGAATGTGCTATCCGTTACATTGCTTACATTATCTGCCATGTGAACCCTTTCCAATGGGAATAGCCGCCGACATCTTAGCCGACTTCTCCGCAATTTGATTAGATGAAGTTATGGCTTTTCGGTTTCTGGATTTCCAGGCCACTTCGTACAGCCTTGCATATTCGACCGCAGACGCCTGCCACGAAAAATCCTTGGCCATACCATTCAATTGAATACGTTTCCAGGCCGCCGGCTCGTTACGGTAAGTCGCCAGGGCCGCGTGGACAGCGCTGAGCAGCGCGGCGCCGTCGTACGCCTGGAACTTGAATCCCGTCCCGCGCCCCGTCGCCGGATCGAGGGCCTCGATCGTGTCGTCGAGGCCGCCGGTCGCGCGAACCACGGGCACGGTACCGTACTTCAAACTGTACATCTGGTTCAAGCCGCAAGGTTCATAGCGCGACGGCATGAGGAAAATGTCCGCGCCGGCTTCAATTTTGTGAGCCAGGATATTATTGTACGCCACCTTCACGCTGAATTTTGTCGGATACGTTCTCGCCAGCTCGTGAAACAGCTTTTCGTATTTCGGCTCACCGGCGCCAAGAGCCGTAATCGCGAGGTCCTCCGAGAGCAGTTCATCTGCAATTTCCTCGATCAGGTCGAAGCCCTTTTGGCTTGCGAACCGGGACACAATACCAATCACGGGTTTTTCTATTGCCTCTGGAGGCAACCCAAAGACTTCGAGTAGATCCTTTTTGCATGCCACTTTGCCCGACAGGTCTTTCGGCCAATACCGCGAAGCGATCACTTTGTCCCGCTCCGGACTCCACACGGAGTAATCCGCGCCGTTCAGAATCCCCGTGAGCCGGGCGGCTCGATCGCGGACCACGCCATCGAGGCCGTGGCCAAATTCCGGCGTTTGGATTTCCTCGGCGTATTTGGGGCTTACGGTCGTCAGGTAGTCAGAATAGATCAATCCGCCCTTGAGGAAATTAATCCGCCCGTAGAATTCCATGGCGTCGATGCTGAACAGACTTTCCGGCAGACCAATTTTCTTCAACGTGTCGCGCGGAAACGTCCCGTGATAGCCCATGTTGTGGATGGTAAAGACAACGGGCAGGCTCCGAACCGATTCATCGTCATCGTATTGCGTTCGCACAAGCACCGGCACGAGAGCCGATTGCCAATCGTGGCAGTGGATGACGTCGGGCTTCCAAACCTGTTTACAGAATTCGATGGCCGTACGCGCGAACTCCGCGAAACGCTCCGCGTTGTCCGGGTAATCCCTGCCCGCGAACCCGTACAACTGGTCACGGTCGAAGTACTCCGGGTCGTCCACGAAATAATACCGGACTCCGTGCAGCGATCCACCCTCCACGATTGCGGGAAAGCGGAGGCTGTCGCCCATCGGAATCGTCACGCTCGGCACCGAAACTCCCAGGGCGTTCGTGTGGCGATACCGTGGCAGAAAAACCGCGACTTCGTGACCGAGAGAGACCAGACACTTCGGAAGCGCCTCGACGACATCGGCGAGCCCGCCAGTCTTCGAGAACGGGAGCCCTTCAGGCGCGACGAAGAGTATCTTCATGAGCTTTGTTTGTCCGGCCGCCCTTCTCCCGCCAAGGTGGGATCAGGGTAAACAAGTGCGCCACGTACCCGTTTCGAGCGGGCTCCCCTTCGAGACTTAGGGTAAACAAACAGAGCCCGCACCCGTAGCGTCTTTCAACGTACTGGAAGGCCGCTTGAGCGTCAAGAATGCTCCCGGAATTCCTCGCCAATCTGCCACGCCTCGGAATGTAACGCACGAGAAACGATTCAGATGTACAATGACTCTCGCCCTCTTCTACCCTGCCTGGAGGTTCCCTTTTGCCAGCCCTGAGAAAATTCCACTCTTTGATAAAAGGAGACTAACAAAAATGCCGAACGTCAAGCCAAAGCCGGATGGATATCACAACGTAACGCCCTATCTGTATCTCAGGAATGCGCCGAAAGCTATTGAGTTCTACAGGAACGTCTTCGGCGCTAAGGAAGTCATGCGGATGCCCGGGCCCGACGGGAAAATCATGCACGCCGAAATCAAAATCGGTGATTCCATCGTCATGCTAACAGAAGAAAATCAGCAGATGAGCGCGCTCGGCCCGCTAACGGTCGGAGGCTGCTCTTCCTCCGTGTATGTTTACGTCGATGACGTGGATTCCGTCGCGCAGAAGGCGGTTGCGGCGGGCGCGAAGTTGACCCGTCCGGTAAAGGATCAGTTCTACGGAGATCGGTCTGGGTCGTTCACTGATCCATTCGGATATGTTTGGTCCGTCGGGACTCACATCGAGGATGTTACGCCGGAGGAAGTTGGCAAGCGCGCGGCCAAGGCGATGAGCCAAGGCGCTGCCTCGTAACGGTCTCGAATCCCGTCATTCATTCCAGCTTTCGCTTCGGACGTGGTCGGCCAGCGGCAGGCCGACCACTACGAAGCACGCGTGTGCTTTAGCCCTCCAGGTCCGTCGGTCGGAATCCGAGACAATCCTTTCTCTTGATACACTTCTCTGTCATGTCGCCGGAGAAGCTAGGGCAGCATTTCCTAACTGATGCGAGCTGGCAGGAGCGAATCGCGCGCGCAATCCGCATCGATGGCGGCGTGTGGGCGGAAATTGGCGCGGGGCATGGCGAAATGACCGTTCGCCTGGCGCTGCGCGCCGGCAAGGTGCTGGCGATCGAACTCGACCCGCGGCTCGCGAGGCGATTGCGAGAAGTCGTGGCGCTTTACGAGAACGTGGCAGTCGTCGAGGGCGATGTGCTCGCCGTCGATTTCGCGAAACTGACGGGTGGCGAGCGCTTTAGCGTGTACGGAAACTTGCCCTACTACATCACGTCGCCTATCTTGCATCGCCTGTTTGAGAGCGCTGATCGAATCGTGGGCATTCATGTCGTTATGCAATTTGAGGTTGCTGCAAGAATCGTGGCGCGGCCTGGACGGCGCGATTACGGTTACCTGTCGGTGGTATCGCAGTGGTTCAGCCGGCCGGAAATTTCGTTTCGGATTCCTCCTGGCGCTTTCCGGCCCAGGCCCAATGTGGCGTCTGCTCTGGTGAGCCTGCGTATGCCGGGAGCGCGCGCAACGAACGTGATCCAAGACGAACGTAGGTTTCTGGATTTTGTGAAGGAATGCTTTGCGGCAAAAAGAAAAACGCTGCGGAACAACCTTCGCGCGCGCCTCGGTGCGCGAACTGAGAGCGTCTTAGAAGAAGCAGGATTGTCGCCTGACGTACGCGCCGAGCAACTCGCCGTCTCGCAATTCGCCGAGTTATTTCGCTTGGCCAGGTCGAAGTGAGCACACAAGCTTGACGTGTTTTGCCTTCTCTGTGTCCTCGGCGCTGCATAGAGAAATTCCTGACACGGGAAAGGTGGACAACTACGATCGCGAGGGCTGTTCGCGCAAGACTTCGAAGAGTCGGTCCGGATAGTCCGTAATGATGCCATCCGAGCCTGTCGCGATCAGGTGCCGCATTTGGTCCGGTTCATTAATCGTCCAGGCAACCACCTGCAGTCCAGCGTGATGGGCTTTCTCCACATCATCAGACGTAACGAGATCACCGCGTGCGACGAGTTGCCTAGCCCCCGCGCGAACCGTGCGCTCGACCAAATCGTTGGAAGGATGCTCGCAGAGAAGGCCCGTCATGATGGTCGCATCGAGCCTGTGAACAGAATCCAGCGTGGCCGGATCGAAGGAGAGAATCACGACACGCGCCGCGGCGTTCCGATCTCCCAGCAAAGCGACCACAGCGTGCTCGACTCCCCATGCTGGACCGCTTTTGATTTCGAGATAGCAAATAATGTCGCGCTCGTTGGCAAAATCGAGAATCTCCCTCAGTGTCGGCACGCGTTCGCCTGCAAAGGAGTCCCCGTCTTTAACAAACCACGCGCCCGCGTCCAGTGTCCTGATTTGCGCCAGCGTTTGCAGGTGCACTTGCCCCTTGCCGCTGGTTGTGCGGTCCAGTGTGGAGTCGTGAATGGCGATCACGCGCGCATCCCTTGTGATTTGCAAGTCGGTCTCGATGAAGCGCGCCCCGAGGTCCACGGCTCGACGGAAAGCCGCCATTGTATTTTCGGGCGCGTGCCCGGAAGCGCCGCGGTGCGCAATTACCCAAATTGGCTTTGATCCCATTTCCGATCCGCGTTATGGGTTATGCAGGTACGAGGGGCTCGGTGCCATTCGCCATCCTACCAGATTTGCCTGTTCGGCAATTCACAGCACTCCTGCCGAGCGTCCCGAGCAGAAGTAGCTCGACGGCGGAGTCTCCGTGGCCTCGTGTCCCTATGCCCTCTGCATTAGGTTTTGCTTACACTCCCAACACAGAAGACGCGGAGGGTGACGGAGCTATGCAGCCTCAGCCGGCGCTGAGCGTCGCCTTCGCCGAGGTTTGCGTCCAGGATTCTTTTTAGGGTTATCGCGCATCTAAGTAAATGTGTGGAGCAATAGGACTCGATCCCGATGGGTCGAAAAGGAGCTCCCATGATGACACGAACAAACTATTTAAAATTACTAATCACAGCACTATTCGCGGGCCTGGTGGCGGTAACGGTTGGCGTACCAATCGCTAACGCTAGTACCGCGACTGCTGTCAACACTTCTTCGATTTCCGAGCAGGTTCGGCACAACCTGGTAATGCTTCCCTGGTACGGCGTGTTCGATAACCTCCAATACCAGGTGAACGGTACGGAAGTCGTCTTGAGCGGCGAGGTAATCAGCGAGCATGGAATAACGAAGGATGATGCCGCGAACGCCGTCAAGAAAATCCCAGGCGTCACGAACGTCGTCAACAACATCGAGATCTTGCCTCCGTCGCCATTTGACAACCAGATTCGGCGAGCGGAATACCGCGCGATCTTCTCCCAATCCGACCTGGGACGCTACACGCTGGGTGTGATCCCGCAGGTTCACATTATCGTGAAGGGCGGGCACGTGACACTCGAAGGTCAGGTGATTAACCAGATGGATAGGACAGTCGCGGGAATCGCCGCCAACTCCGTTCCAGGAGTGTTCTCAGTGCAGAACAACTTGCAGGTTGGCTAACTCCCTTGTTCCCTCTCGAAGGACGAAGTGGGCCCGGAACGTTTCGGGCCCACTTTTTTGTTGCCTTCTCGCGAGTTGGGGCATTGTGGGGAAATTCGGTTCGTAAGTCCCGAGCCAGACCGGTGGAATGAGCTCTTGCCCGGCTGCGAACACCTGGGGTACTCTCATTCGTTCGCCCTACTTCGAGGTGCGCAATGCGTCTTGCGTATACGCCCTGAGGCCATCGCACCCAAAGGAATTCCTCAGACCTCCTGAACGTCGGAGGGAAATCGTGGCTACAGCAGTCAAGCTTGGGATGGTACGTGAGAAACAGGTATTGTCTCACGTCGACCAGATCGAGTCGGTTATCCAGGGTCTGCACATAGTTTCCGGCGCCGAGGAGGTTGAAGAGTCTTGGAGACGGTGCACGGCGGGATATCGTCTTAATCCGAACAGCCGCTCAGCACCCAACGTACTTACCGACAGTGAGCTTCGTGTTCCTCGGGAAGCCGCCGGCGGAGTCATCTCCTATGCTCAGGAAGAGCTGGATCGCCTTTATGCAATCCTTCGCGAAGCGGGATACGTCATTTTACTGTGCGATAGCGAAGGGATTGCGATTCACCACCGCGGAAATCCATCCCTGGCTGAGGAATTCAAGCGCTGGGGGATTTGGCTGGGCGGTGTTTGGTCGGAGGAAGTGGAAGGCACGAACGGGATCGGGACCTGCATAACCGAGCAGCGGCCGGTGGTCGTCCATCGCGGCCAGCACTACCGCACACGACACACACAACTGAGTTGTTCCGGGGCGCCGATCTTTGACGCCCACGGCAAAGTAGTATCTGTCCTCGACGCCTCATCGTTCAATCCAGAGGCGTCAGACCAATCTCATGCGCTTGCACTAGCAGCAGTCAAGTTCTCCGCGCGAGCTATTGAAGAACGATTGTTTCGCGAGACTTTTTCCCACGCATGGAATATTGCTGCCGCGCCTTCCGACGATAGTGGCCCTGCTCTGCTGCTCGCGGTTGATAAGGATCAGCGCGTGATCGGCGCAGACCGGGCCGCTCGATCGGCGTTTGCACTGGACGACAAACGGTTGGCCGACGGAGTGCATTTGTCCAGCTTGTACGATCACGATTCAGCGATTATTCGGCACAACAACGGACAGGACATCGTCGCCCGTCTGGTGGAGGCCAACAGCGCCCGTGAGTGGCGCGCATTGGTCACCCCGCCTGAGTCCGGACCAGGAGAACTGCGAATCCTAGGCAATAGCGTGCTGCATTCACGCCCGCGGATTAGCATGCTCGGCAACATACAGATAACTGAGAGTTTAGCTCCCCGTCGTGGCGGCCTCCCGCCCCGACTGACGGGCCACATACGCGAATACATCGACTCGCACCTCGGCGAAAATATCAGCCTCGTTAGAATGGCTGAAATGGCCGGTCTGTCGGTTTTCCACTTCGCGCGCGCATTTAGGGAATCTTTTGGTGCGTCTCCCCATAGCTACCTGTTGCGTCGGCGCATCGAACGTGCCGATCACCTAGTAAAGGAAACCGGGCTGGCCTTGTCCGAAATCGCACTGTCGACCGGATTTTCAGATCAAAGCCACTTCGCTAGGCACTTCCGCAGGCTTACGGGCACGACTCCGAGTGCAGCACGCTGGAACCAGCGATAAACCACGCATTTACTTACACTTATCAGCTCCTCCCGTAATAACTTACCTCGAGTTGGTAGCGGGGCGTCTCTCCAGCTGTCGCTAACACCCAGAATCAAAATCCTCAAGATCACAATTGAGCAAGAACATCCTCCTCGGGGCAGGTTCATCAGAGACGGCGAATTGCCGCTGATGGCACCATCCGATGCGGCGCAAGAAGGAGGACTTGATGTCAGCTGCAGCCAAGGGGCGCTTATTTCATGCCGAAAGCCGCCTTGCGAGCATGTCGCGCCTGAAAATCGCAGTTCCGAATTGGATTCGTACCAGCCTGGCGAAAATCTTTCGAAGGAGATGCACCCATGAACTCTCTAATCGTTGCCCAAGCACAGGATAGCTTCAAAGGAATGTGGCTCACCGATCGAGAACGCCTATCACCGCAAAACGCTCCTGGAGGTGTACAAACTGAGGGGCGCCCGTTCACTGCTCAGCAGTTTGCGCAGCAAGCAGGAGTTGAGACCACTTGGACGAAATCGGACCGAGAACTGAATCTTTGTTTGGAAGAACGACGCAAGGAGCGATCACGCATCGCGCAAGACTTGCACGACACTTTGTTCCAAGGCTTTCTCGGCGCCTCCATGCAGTTGCAACGCGCACTGCAAGAGATGCCCGCAAATTCGGCGAGTAAGTCCTCGCTTCGGCGCGCACTGCAACTAATGCATCGTGTCATTGAGGAGGGCCGCATTACCCTCCAGGGGCTCCGCGCGCCTGCGATCGCTCCTGCCAGTCTCGAACAAGCGCTTGCCAATTTCGGCAACGAATTTGCGACACCCGGAGTACAGTTCCGTACGCTTGTTACTGGACATCCGAAGGCCTTGAATCCGGCAATCCAGGAGCAGATTTACTTGATCGGACGTGAAGCGCTGGCCAACGCATTCCGCCACTCCAAAGCGAAAAGAATAGAGGCTGAGGTTGAGTATGGTACTGGCAAATTGCGCGTGGTCATTCGAGACGATGGCTGCGGCATTGACTTGGAGGCAGCAGGGTTGCCGCGGGGCTCGCACTGGGGTCTTCAGGGAATGCATGAACGCGCCAGAGAGATCGGCGCGGAGGTCCACATTTGGAGCAAGCGGGGATTGGGGACCGAAGTGGAAATCAGTATTTCGAACGAACGCGCGGTGCAAGCCCGCACCTCTCCCTGATGCCTGCGTGAGACCCTCCGTGCCCTCGGTTTTCTATGTGCCCGGTGCGCTAGGATTTGGTCCCGGAGGGCCTAAATACTTAACGCAGAGGGCATAAGAGCACAGAGAAGACAGAGAAAGACGAAAGATCGGAGCACGTCGTTAATTTAATTTTCAGCGGATCACTTGAACGACGTGGATTACTTTTTGGAGCGGTCTTTCAGGAGACCTTTCAGCTCGGACATGAACTCCTTCACGTCTTTGAAATCCAGGTATACCGAAGCGAAACGAACGTAAGCGACCTTATCGAGCTTCTTTAGGCGATTCATCAAGAGTTCGCCAAGCTCGTTGGTTTTGCGCTCCCGCTCGGGAGCCTCGTGGACAAATCGCTCCACTTCATCCACAAGCGATTCGAGCTTCGCCGTAGCCACAGGCCGCTTTTCACAGGACTTGAGCAGTCCCTGGAGAATTTTCTGCCGGTCAAACCGCTCCCGGCGGCCGTCTTTTTTGATCACCATGTACGGGATTTCGTCGATGCGTTCGTAGGTGGTGTAACGCCGGCCGCATTTCAGGCATTCGCGACGGCGGCGGATCAGGTCTCCGGCCCGGCCTTCGCGCGAATCAATGACCTTGTCCTCCACGCTGGAGCAAAAGGGGCACTTCACCGCGCCGTATCTCCTGGCACCTTTTCATTTTCTTTTTGCTGGCGGACCACGCGCGTGCCATTCGTTCCCGGAACCGTAATGTGCCTGCCGGTCTCTTCGGCTTCGACCTCCGCGCGTGCGAGCTGACGCAATTCACCCATGGACATGCCTTCGTGAATCAGCAACGGGATGCCTGCGAGCGTGCATCCAGCAAAGGTAATCAGCCACAAGACCGCCGCGATCGCCGTGGCAGGCTCCTGTTCAACGGCGAAAATTTTCGTCAACGCGAAGAAACTTGCGATCTGCGCGCCACCTCCGACTCCGGGAAGTTGCGCCACCGATCCGACCAGTGTGACAGCCAGCAGCAGCATCGCGCCTGAAAAATAAACATTGGAATGAGGGAACGCGAACCCGAACGCATAGCAAATCCAAAAGTAAATCAATGCAACCAAACTCCAGTGGAGTACGGTATAGAAAATGGCCTCGAGCAGGTCGGACGTGGTCCGGATGGCCTGCAATCCTTCGCTCACCCCGATAATGGCCGATGCGAAACGACTCCGAAAACCGCCCGCTGAACGCCAGCGTTCGACCGAGCGGTCCAAAATGGCTGCACCGTGCAATCGGTAAATCACAAGCACAACGATCAATCCGATCATCGCCGCGAGCAAAAGCCAGGCGCCGTTCTGTGCTTTCTCCACCCAGTCCATATCCGCGCCGGCATCGGAAAGCCGGCTGGGGAATACCAGCAGGGCGAGACAGAAAAGGGCTGCGTAGGCGCACACGTCACATAGGCGCTCTAGAAAATAAATTCCAAACATGCTTGCCACGGGCAGGCGCTCTTTTCTCGCCAACAGGAGCGGCCGGACGGCTTCTCCTGGCCGCCCCAGAACGAAAATCGAGGCGAAGCCCATCAACGTGCCCGCGTAAGTATTGACGAAACTGGTGGGACCCAGGTACTTGCAAAACCGCTGCCAGCGGACCGCGCGGATCGCATAGCAAACATAAATCCCAATCAGCGACAGCAACAGATAGAAGATATTCGCCTGTTGCACGCTATCGCTGAATTTTTTCCACGTAAAGTCGGCTAAATTGATTTTATGTCGCGACTGATAAGCGAGTGCGATGAGAGCTGCCAGAACCAATAACGCGATGAGTGTCCTGCGGAGTCTGCCTCGCATGCGCACGCGAGGTTAGCTGCGCCGCGAGGGGGGTGTCAAGAAAGTATGGATGAAAGCGTGCCATGTTTTCTGCTGGCCGAAATCCGCCGAGTCGAGGACGGGTAGGCTGCTGTTTCAAATTTTCGGCCCACTGCGAGAGGGCCACGCTGCTTTACGCAGGGATTGGCGTCCGATAGAATGTCGTGCCTTCCATGCTTCGATTTGTTACCGCAGGGGAATCACATGGTCAGGCGCTGATTGCTTGGATCAGCGGCTTGCCCGCGGGTGTGCCTATTGACTTCGAATTCGTGGACCGGGAGCTTCACCGGCGACAGCTGGGATACGGCCGGGGCGGGCGTCAGAAGATCGAAAAGGACCGCGTCGAGGCGCTTGCCGGGATACGGCACGGCCAAACCATCGGAGCGCCGATTGCGCTGCGCATCGAGAATCGAGACTGGGCCAATTGGGAGAAGGCGCTTCCTGTGGAGAATCTGCCGGACTCTGAAAGCGCTCAGCGCCGACTTATGGCGCCTCGACCTGGCCATGCGGACTTGGCCGGGTCTATGAAACTCAACCTGCATGACGCTCGGTACGTCTTGGAGCGGGCGTCGGCACGCGAAACGGCTGCTCGTGTGGCGGTCGGAGCAATCGCCAAGCTGCTGCTCCGCCAATTCGATTGCGAAGTGCTCAGTCATGTGGTGGCGGTGGGCAAGGCAAGTCTTGCGCGGCCAGCAGCTTGGAAGGAGATCCAGCAAGTCTGCGGGAACCTTGAATCACCGTTGCGCTGCGTTGATCCCGAGACCGAGGCGAAAATGAAAGGCGAGGTCGACTTTGTGCATCGCGCGGGAAACACCGTCGGTGGCATTTTCGAGGTAGTAGCGCACAACGTTGTCGCTGGCCTCGGCTCGCACGCGCAGTGGGACGAAAAGCTCGACGCGCTTCTGGCCCAGGCCGTAATGTCAATTCAGGCCGTCAAGGGCGTGGAAATCGGCGCTGGCGTAACGGCAGCGACGTCCTACGGCTCCGAGGTGATGGACGAGATCGGCTACGATGCCGCTACGAAGCGCTTCGCTCGCGCGACGAATCGCGCGGGAGGACTCGAGGGCGGGATAACCAATGGCGAGGATGTCATTGTAAGAGGCTACCTGAAGCCAATCTCGACGTTGCGTAGCCCTCTCCGCACTGTCGACATGGTAACGAAGCAACCGATTTCGGCGGCGTACGAACGGTCCGATGTATGCGTCGTCCCCGCTGGAGGAATTGCAGGCGAAGCCATGGTGTCGCTGATACTAGCGCAGGCCATGATCGAAAAGTTTGGTGGCGACTCGATAGGCGAGATGCGTCGCAATTTTGACGGGTACCTGTACCAACTAAGCGAGTTTTGAAACCACGGATGAACATAGATGAACACGGATCGCAAAACACTAGGTGACATGCTGGAATGATCCATCCGATTACAAAATATGGAAACGCTGTTTTGGAATCCCCCACCCGGCCCATTGAGAAATTCGATGAGGAGTTTGCGAAGCTTTGCGAGGACATGTTCGAGTCAATGTATGCGGCCCAAGGCATCGGCCTTGCAGCCACGCAAATTGGAATCTCAAAGAAGCTCGCCGTGGTTGATGTGAGCGTGGGGAAGAATCCGGAGGCGCGGCTCGTTCTCGCCAATCCAGAGATCATCCACGTCGAAGGCGACCAGCGAGAAGAAGAAGGATGCCTTTCGCTGCCGGGATTTCGTGGGAATGTTCTTCGGCCGGCGTACGTGACCATGCGGGCGCAGAACCTCAAGGGCGAATTCTATGAAATGCGCGGCGAAGGCCTTCTTGCCCGCGCTTTTTGTCATGAAATCGACCACTTGAATGGCGTTCTCTTCATTCAACACCTCAGCATGCTGAAGCGAGACCTGATCAAGCGGCGCATCCGCAAATTGCGGAAAACCGGCGACTGGTAGGCTTTCCTCACCGCGATGCCCTCCCTGCGCATCATCTTCTGTGGCACGCCCGAATTTGCGGTGCCTTCTCTCCGGCGCCTCGCGCAGAGTCCGGAATTTTCAGTCGAGGCTGTGATCACACAGCCGGACCGCCCTCGCGGTCGCGGTCAGGTCGTCAGTGGGTCTCCTGTGAAGGAGGCCGCGCTCGAACTTGGGCTGCACGTCTACCAGCCCGAGACGATTAAGTCAGATTCATCGCAAGAATTCTTGAAACGGATGGCGCCGAATGCAGTCGTCATCATCGCCTACGGCCAGATCATTCCCGCGCGCCTTCTCGCTATTCCCCGTCTCGGATGGATCAATTTGCATGCGTCCTTGCTGCCGCGCTATCGCGGCGCGGCTCCGATTCATTGGGCTGTCGCGAACGGTGAAACTGTCACTGGGCTTACGACGATGCAGATTGATGCGGGTATGGACACAGGGCCCACGCTCCTTCGCACGGAAGTTGAAATTGGGCCGGACGAAACAGCGCCGGAGTTGGCCGCGCGCATGTCGCTAATCGGTTCGGGTCTGATCGCGGATTCGCTCCTGCGATTCGATCGCGGAGAAGTTTCACCTGCGCCTCAGGATGGACGGTTGGCATCCCTCGCGCCCATCTTGAAAAAAGAAAACGGGCGAATCGACTGGGGACTAACGGCTCGGGAAATTTACAATCGCATGCGAGGTTTTGCGCCCTGGCCTGGCTCCTACACTACATTTCGAGGACAAACGTGCCACTTATGGGGACGCCCCGGAACGCCGGAAGCGCCTGGAACGACCAACTCAGTCGGCGAGATGGCTGTTTCGAAGAGTGAAGTTCATGTTTTATGTGGCGCTGGAACTTGGTTGCGCCTCGAATCTGTGCAACTCGAGGGACGAAAGAAAACCTCGGCACGCGAATTCGCAAACGGTGCACGCATCGTGCTCAACGATCGCTTCGTTTGAAATTGAGTGGCGCGGGCTCAACCGTGAGAATTTCCAAGGCGAGAACGATTGCATTCGATGTTTTGATCCGCGTCGAGAAGCATAACGCCTACGCGGATGACGCGCTGCGTGCGGCACTGGACGACACGGTTGACACTCGCGATGCCGCTCTCGCAACAGAGCTGTCTCTTGGCATCCTACGTTGGCAGAGGCTGCTCGACTTTTACATCGACAGGGAGCTCGCGAAGGCAACGAAGAAGTTGGACACCGAAGTTCGGATTGCTGCTCGCTTGGGTGCGTACCAGCTTCTGTTTCTCGATCGCATACCTCCGCGGGCGGCTGTCAATGAGTCCGCCGAGTTGGTTAAGAGGGCGCGTAAAAGCTCTGCTGCGTCTCTCGTCAATGCGATTCTCCACAAGATTGCGGGAAAGCCGCATAGCGGGCAGGTTGCGACGAGTGCAATCTCTTCCCTATTGCCGAACGATTTTTCCCTCGCCGAAAAGCTAAGCATCCAGTTTTCGCATCCCACGTGGTTGGTCGAGCGATGGCTCAAGTCATTTGGTGAACAGCGTACGTCCGGTCTGCTCGAAGCCAACAACCGAGTCCCGGCGTTGTCCGGGTACTTGCTTAACCCTGAGCGCCGCGAGGAGGCGATGCGATCCCTTGAGAATGCTGGCTGCCGAATCCAGCCTGGGCGGCTGCTGCGTGAGGCGTGGGCGCTTGAGGGAGGCAACCCAGCCGCGAGCGAAGCAGTGCGCAACGGCTCGGTCGTGACTCAGGATGAAGCTTCGCAAGCGGTGGCGCACCTGGTTCAGGCTCAGCCCAGGCATCGCGTCCTCGATCTTTGTGCGGCGCCTGGAGGCAAGACGCTGATCCTCGCGCGGGCGGTGGGACCGGATGGGCATGTCACGGCTGCGGACCTCCACGAGCATCGGGTTCGCGCCATGAAGGAACGCTTCGAACTTGCGAGCGTTCGAAACGTCGAGGCGCGCGTACTCGATGGGACAACTCCATTGCCGTTCGAACAGACGTTCGATCGCATTCTGGTTGACGTTCCCTGTTCCGGTACGGGCACGCTGGCGCGGCATCCGGAAATCAGGTGGAAGGTGCGGGTAGAGGACCTCACCGATCTGCATCGGCGACAGGTCAAACTGCTGCGAAATGGGCTTTCCCACCTGGCGCCCGACGGCCGATTGGTCTATTCGACCTGCTCACTCGAGCCGGAGGAAAACGAATCCGTTGTGCAAGAAGTTCTAGCCGCAGAAAGGGACGATTTTCGGGTTGTGAACGCTCAGGGCGGCATTGAGAGCATCTTGGCAGATTCTGTCGACGCTAACGGCCTTGTTTCGACCGACAAGTTCTTGCGCACTTTTCCTCCGCAACATAGCACTGACGGTTTTTTTGCGGCTGTGATTGAGCGGAACGCAAAGACCTGACACCAAAAGCTTAACGCAGAGTTCACAGAGAACAGAGCACAGAGGTCGCAACGAAAATCTGTAAAGGCGGACGCCAGATTCAGCGAGACTACTGGGATCCTGCCTTTGCTAGGGTTTGCTCTGTGTTCCCTGCGTTCTCCAGGTTCTTTGCGTTGAACGGGGTTCTCCTCCGCGCTGGTAGGGGCGGGCAGCACATGCTAGATTGGCCTCGGCGACAGGTGCGGGATCTGCTTGCTTACCCTGGATCTTGAGGGGGAGCCTGCCAAAATTCAGATGGATCTTCGCGAGCGCATCGAATGGGTGTTTCGAATGGGACTGCTGGTCTTCATTCTCGCGGCGGCAGCTTTCCTCAGCGCAGTGACGGCGATGCGCTTTGCGATTCAGGGCCGCGAAGTGAACATGCCCAATCTTGTGAACAAGAGCTCGGCCGATGCACTGGCGCTCCTCCAGGGACGCGGTTTGCAGCTAAGGGTCGTCGACCGAGTCTACAGCGATCTGCCATTAAACAGCGTTGTGCGGCAAAGTCCGCCGGAAGGCGAGCGCATGAAAGTCTCGCAGAACGCGCACGTCGTTCTCAGCCTGGGTCCGCAGAACGTCACCATCCCTGCGCTGGTTGGCGAATCGCTCCGCGTGGCGCGCATTCAATTGCTGCAGGCAGGCCTGCAGCTCGGCGAAGTCACGACATATCCCGCGCTGGCCACCGAGTCCGATACGATATTGCAGCAGAGTCCGCCCTCGGGAACGAAAGCCACGAGCCCACGCGTGGACCTCCTTGTGGCGCAAGGATCGGTCCAGCCTGCCTTTGTCATGCCGTGGCTGGTCGGCATGAGTCAGCCGGACGCGGATCGGTTGCTCACCTCAGCTGGAATCAAGCTGTCCAAGGCCAACTATATTCCCTCTCCGCAGTGGCCCAGGGGCGCCGTCATCTCCCAGTCCCCCGATGCCGGCTCCAAGATCACGAGCGACACGACAATCGAAATGGATGTGTCGGAATAAGCCTCCTTTTGCCTCACTCTCATGCGAGCCACGCTAGGACCTTGCTTCGTTTGTTTCATATGAAAAAGCAGATTCCTCGGCGCGGCGCGCCTCGGAATAACAATGGCTTGGCCTTTTTTGCAAACGGATAAGGCAGACTCGCGGTGCAACGCGACGTTGGATTCTGATAAGATGTCCGCGGAGAGACTGTGACTTACCCCACGGAAATTGCGCCTTCGATTCTCGCCGCTGATTTCGCATGCCTCGGGGAAGGGATTCGCGCGGTCGAGCGGGGAGGAGCGGCGATGCTGCATGTCGACGTGATGGACGGGCATTTTGTGCCGAATATCTCCATCGGCGTTCCGGTGGTAGCGTCGTTGCGGAAGGCAACCCGTCTGCCTCTGGATGTGCATCTCATGATCGAGAACCCTGAGCTTTACATACAGGCATTCGCCGAGGCCGGCGCCGACATGATCTCCGTTCACCAGGAAGCTACCCCGCATCTCGATCGCGCGCTCTCCATGGTCAAAGAGCACGGGTGCCAGTCCGGCGCCGTGATCAATCCGGCGACTCCTGTGACGGCGCTTTCTGAGGTTTTAGATAAGCTGGATCACGTTCTCGTGATGTCCGTGAATCCGGGCTTCGGCGGCCAAAAATTTATTCCTGGGGCACTCGGGAAGATTCGGGAGTTGAAACGAATTCGAGAGAGCTATAATCATTCCTTCCGGATCGAAGTCGATGGGGGAGTCGGTCCCGAAAACGTTGTCGATCTCGTTCGAGCCGGCGCTGAAATTCTGGTTGCGGGAAGCTCTATCTTCCATACGCCCGACGCCGCGGAGGCCGTCCGTGCAATGAAGCACGCGGCGGAAGGGGCTCTCGCACAGAGGGTTTGAGACAAGGATGAAGCGGAAAGACGGTAGAACAATTTGCTTGGTAGCCATGGGAGCAACGCTTCTCGCCGGCTGTTTGGGCAAGAAGAAGGAAGCGCCTGTCGCGGGCACCTCCGCCGAACCCGACAAGGTTCTCTTCGAGAAGGCCACGACGGACATGAAGCACGGGCGCTACACAACCGGCCGCCTGGCGTTGCAGACCCTCATCAACACGTATCCGGACAGCGAATATTTGGCCAAAGCGAAACTCGCAATCGGGGACTCCTACTACAAAGAAGGCGGAACGGCAGGGATGAAGCAGTCGATTGTCGAATACAAGGACTTCATTACCTTCTTCCCTTTCCTCGATGAATCGGCCTACGCCCAACTGCAGATCGGCATGGCGCATTACAAGCAGATGGAAAAGCCGGATCGCGATCGAGCCGAGGCGGTGCAAGCCGAAGCGGAGCTGCAAACCTTCCTTGAGAAATATCCCAGCAGCCCGCTCTTTCCTCAGGCCGAACAGCGCCTTCGCGACGTGCAGGAGGTTCTGGCGGAAGGTAATTACCGCGTGGCCCGCTTCTACTGGGATCGGCAGAACTATCGGGCGGCAGGCGCGCGCTTGATTGAATTAACGAACCGCTATCCGCTGTACAGCGAAGCAGACCAGGCCAACTGGATGCTGGGACAAATCTACGAAAAGTCCGAGCACAATGAAATTGCCGCGAAATATTACAGCCGGATCGTGAAGGACTATCCTCTCTCTTCACTTTCAGGCGATGCAAAAAACAAGCTAGTCAAGTTTGGCGTGCCGGTCCCGCCGGCCGATCCGGAGGCGGTGGCTCGAATGAAAAAGGAGGAATCGGCTAACCACCCGGGCATGATCAAGCGTTCCATGGGAATCTTGAAAACAAACCCGGACGTTTCGACCGCGGCCCGTGCCGGAGCGCCCACGATGACGCCTGCAAGCGAATCTGGGGACGAAACGCTTAGTTTTGGGGCCCAACCGAATCTCAGTCTGGGCACCGGGTCTGCGGGTTCTAGTGTGGGGAACTCGGCCACGGTAGAGACAGTTACACCCGGGAGCGCGGCTTCCTTGTCTCAATCCAGCCCAGCCCAGGCAGACCCGACCGCCACGGGCTCGAACGCGGCCCAGACGACCTCCGACACTGCGCAGCCGGCCGACAGCGGCGCTTCGAGCGATCCCGGCTCGGCGCAGGCGCAGCCTGCAAGCAGCACGACTCCGGCCGCGCCAGCCGATAAGAGTCAGGAGTCTACGAGTAAGAAAAAGAAGGGGCTACGCAAGGTTGTCCCCTTCTAATTCCAACTTTCTGGTTGGAAGTACAGGCTAGTTCATTCCGACACACAGCATTCCGGTCTGTGTTGACTCGCACAATTCGTGGTGTTACGAATGTAAGAGGGGATTTTGTGCCCCTGCGCGTCGTTCCATGCTCTCACCCGTGGTAAGCGGGAGGACAGCACGTGGCAAAGATCCTTGTAGCGGATGACAATAGCAACGTCCAGAAGACTGTGGCCCTTGCGTTGGGGGATCTGGGCGTGGACATCATCGCCGTAAACAATGGCGACGCCGCAATCAGAAAACTGGCCGATGTCTCGCCGGACCTAGTCCTTGCAGACATCTTCATGCCTGTGCGAAATGGGTATGAAGTGTGTGAATATATAAAGAAAGATACCCGCCTTACGAATGTTCCTGTCGTGCTTCTCGTTGGAGCCTTTGATCCGCTTGATGAGCGCGAAGCGCAACGCGTTGGCGCCGATGGGATTCTGAAAAAGCCATTCGTTCCGCCAGATCCGTTGATCACGATGGTGAAAACGCTGCTTGATCGCTCTCTGAGCGAGAGACTGGTGGCCGTTTCCGTATCGAAACCCGCAGCGCCGGTGACTGGAAAGGGTGGCGGGAGGACATCTACCGAAGCACAACCCGCTGCCCATGTCGAAGCCGCGGCGGAATTGCCAAAAGAGGAGTTCCCTCCTTCAACGAACCGTGTCTCCTTTGGCGAGGGGAACCACCCGGTCGCATTCAGCCAGCTACTGGAAACTCCAACGCAGGAGCCCGCCACAGCGCAAACGGGGACCGTTGATCCCGTGGACGATGATCAGGTGCTGACGAGTAGGCGCGATGCCGCTTTGGGTGATCCGATTTTCTGGGAACCAGAAGAGTCCGAAACTGACGAGGAAAATCCAGCGGAAGAAGAACAAGCGGCCTCGGACACGTACGGGCTGGCCTGGGAGCAAGCCGGGGACGTGGCGCCCGCGGAACAGCCCGCCTCTCACCAAGAGCCGGCCCACGAACCGGTTCACGAAGCGGCAGAATCGTTTGAGCTAGTTAGGGATGACCAGGACGAGACGAGCAATCAGCATCCCAGCATCGTCGAGCCGTCGTCCTTGGTGCAGGATCCCGCCTCGCAGGCCCCTTTGACGGTGGCGGCGGGAAAGGCGGACGATCTGGCGGCGAATCCGATCGAGTGGATGGCGACGGCGCCTCCGGTGCACGTAGAGGAGCCTCCTTCTGACGCGCCTGAATTGGACGAGTTCGCGTCGGAGGACACAGCGAATGTAGTTGAGCCCGTCGAAATGAAAAGCGTGGCACAGCCCGAGCCGATTCTGCCACCATCATCTATCCCTCTCGCGCCTCCGTTTCCGGCTCCGCCACTTGCTGTTTCAGCGGCGCCCGCGGTTCCGACGATGCCTGGGCCGAAAATCGAGGATCAAACGCCCGCTCCTGCGAAAACGCATGCGGCATTCGACCCATTTGCGCAGAGCACCGAGGATACGGCGCGTTCGATTTCGCAGCAGCAGTGGAGCGACCTGGCAGCGAGTCTGCAGTTCAAGTCGAGCGATTCAGCCACAGAAAAGCCAAAGCCATCGTCGCCCGCTACTATGCCGTCCCAAGTTCCGGTCCAGCCCGCCGGAAATACGCAAGTCGCATCGCAAAATCCCGCTGCATCTACCGCTAGTACTCCTCCTGCCCCACCTGACCCTGCATTGGTTGAAGCTGTCGTCCAGCGCGTGCTGGACAAGATGCGCCCGCAAGTGGTCGACATCATCACCAAGGAATTCTTGCGGCCGGTCGTTCAAGCGCTCGTACACCGAGAAATCGAAAAGCGATAGCCAGCCAATTCCCTAGCAATTTCCACTTTGAATCTGGGCAGATTTGACCGTCTGCATTGGCGTCCGTATAGTAATTCTCTTAAACACAAGGTTCCAGAATATGCCGAGAGAGATTCCCAAGGCTTACGAGCCGCAACAAATCGAGCAGCGGTGGGCGAAGAAATGGGCGGAGGAGAAGCTCTTCCGCGCCGATGTAAACGCCCCGGGACCCGTTTTTTCTATCGTCATACCGCCGCCAAACGTGACGGGGTCGCTGCACATTGGCCACATGCTCGACCACACGGAGATCGACATCCTGACGCGCTGGCGCCGGATGCAGGGTTACAACACGTTGTACCTGCCCGGGACCGACCACGCGGGCATTTCGACCCAACGCGTCGTTGTGCGCCAACTTGCCGCCCAGGGCATCAATTATCGCGATCTAGGCCGCGAAGCCTTCGAGAAGAAAGTCTGGGAATGGAAAGCGGAATCGGGCGGAACGATCACGCGGCAGATGCTCCAGTTGGGCGAAAGCTGCGACTGGACACGCGAACGCTTTACCCTTTCGCCGGAGTTATCGCGTGCAGTTACTGAAGTTTTCGTCCGCCTGTACGAAGACGGATTGATTTATCGCGGCCACTATATTGTGAATTGGTGCCCCTCGTGCCGCACGGCAATCAGCGACCTCGAGACTGTGCACGAAGAGCGCCAGGGACACCTCTGGCACATTCGCTACCCAATCGTCGGAACAAACGAGTACGTCGTGGTGGCGACCACCCGGCCCGAAACGATGCTCGGTGACACGGCTGTGGCGGTTCATCCGAGCGATCCCCGGTATCAACATTTAATCGGGAAGAAAGTCCTGCTGCCGCTGATGAGCCGTGAAATTCCAATCATTGATGACCTGATGGTCGATCGCGAATTCGGCACCGGCGCGCTAAAGATTACACCCGCGCATGACCCAAATGACTTCGAAATCGGGCGCCGCCATAACCTGCCCGAGATCGATGTCATGACCGACGACGCAAAAATGAATGCTGCCGCGGGGAAATATGCCGGACTCGACCGGTTTGAAGCGCGGAAACGCGTTGTTGCTGATCTCGATGCGGCCGGCTTGCTCGAAAAGGTCACGGATCACACGCACGCGGTCGGGGCCTGTGACCGCTGCGGCACGATCATCGAACCGCGCGCTTCGACGCAGTGGTTCGTAAAGATGAAGCCGCTCGCCGAGCCAGCGATTGCCGCCGTCGAGCGCGGCGACGTCGAGATTGTCCCTGAAAACCGCCGGACCGAATATTTCGAGTGGATGCGCAACATCCGCGACTGGTGTATCTCTCGACAGCTCTGGTGGGGGCACCGGATTCCTGCGTGGTATTGCCGCGATTGCAAGGAAATCATCGTCGCGCGCGAGGCGCCGAAAGCGTGTTCCAAGTGCGGCTCGGGAAAATTGACGCAGGATCCCGACGTGCTCGAGACTTGGTTCAGTTCTGCGCTCTGGCCCTTCTCGACGATGGGCTGGCCTGACGACACGCCCGATTTTCGCAAGTACTTCCCTACTAGCTTGCTCATCACTGGCTACGACATTTTGTTTTTCTGGGTCGCGCGCATGATCATGATGAGCCTGAAATTTACCGGGAATGTTCCCTTCCGGCAGGTTTGTCTGCATTCGCTGGTGCGCAACGCGGAAGGCCAGAAGATGTCTAAATCGAAGGGAACGGGAATTGATCCGGTCGAGCTGAACAAAAAATTTGGCACCGACGCGATGCGCTTTACTTTAGCGAGCATGGCCGCGCCCGGCACCGACATTGTCCTGTCTGAAAGCCGCATCGAGAGCTATCGCAATTTCGCAAACAAAATTTGGAACGCGGCAAGGTTTGTGTTCCTCAATTTGGACAAGTACGAGGCAGCAGGGCGCGAGAGAGTCGAGGCGCTAGCTGCTCCCGAAGTGCGTGAGTCTGCTCCATATGCCGCGAGCTGGCAGGTTGCTCTCATCGATCGCTGGATTTTCTCGCGTCTTGCTCGTGCCACGGCACAGGTGAACGATGCCCTGGAACATTTTCGATTTCATGAGGCGGCGCATGTCGTTTACCACTTTTTTTGGGGCGATTTCTGCGATTGGTACATCGAGTGGGTCAAGCCGGAGCTACTGTCCACAGATCACACCAAGGCAGCCGCGACATGGAAAAATCTTTTCGCCGCATTTGAAAGCGCTCTGCGACTGCTGCATCCGTTCATGCCCTTTATCACCGAAGAGTTGTGGCAACAGTTGCCGCAGCGGGCGGGCGCGCGGTCTATCGCCCTGGATCGTTTTCCCGAGCCGCGCTCGGAGCGAATCGACACGACGGCTGAAAACGATGTCCTTTTGCTGCAAGAGATCATCACGTCGGCCCGCAACATTCGCGCGGAAATGAAGCTTGATCAAAGGTCAAAACTCGCAGCGCAGTTGTCGCCTGCGGCACCCCATGTTCAGGTGGTCGTGGAACGAGGACTCGACACCGTTTTGAGGCTCGCAAGTCTCTCTTCCCTTTCGCTTGCGAAGCCGCCTTTTGATTCCACCAAGGGAATTGTGAGGTCAACGATCGAGTTCGATCTCTTCATTCCCTACGAAGCGGCGTTCGATATCGAAGCGGAAGTCGCTAAGCTGCGGAAAGAGCTCGACCGGCTTACCAAAGACATCGCATCGAAGCAGCAGCGCCTCGAGGACCAGACGTTTCGCAGCCGCGCGCCCGAGCACATCGTGAAGGGCCTTGAAGCGACGCTTGCGGAACGCCGGACTGAGTTCGACAAATTGGGAGAACGCCTGGCACAGCTTGAACGTATCTAGTATCTGTAGCGCCAGCGAGTTTTCGTTGTAGGTCGCCGGTCCAAAGCTTCGGCGGAACGTCGGCGCTACCGAGGGCCCTCGACAAAGTGCAAGACTCGGACTGCTTTCACCTTCACGACCAAGATGGCCCAGACCACTTTTCCGGGCACAACCGATCGCAGGATTGATGCGCTCCTGGCGCTGCTCTCCGACAACGCGATGATCGTGATCAGCGGCGCAAAAATCGCCCGCGAAATCGGCGTCACGCGCGGTACTGTGTGGCGCTGGGTTCAGAAGCTACGTGAACTCGGTGTGCGAGTGAAGGGGCATCCGCGCACCGGTTACCGGATCGAAAAGGTGCCGGACATTCTCGCGCCAAAGCTATTGCGCGGGCGCCTTCACTCTGGCGCGCTTGGAAAGCGCATCTATCATTTCTTCAAAATTGACTCGACCAACAGCGTCGCGATGACCATGGGCGAGCGCGGCGAACCGCACGGCACGGTCGTCATCTCAGAAGAGCAGTCGGCGGGCCGCGGCCGCTCCGGGCACACCTGGCACTCCGAAAAAACCAACGGAATTTACATGACCGTTCTGCTCCGGCCGCCCATTTCTCCGCGCGATGCTCCCTTGGTGACACTTGCGGCTGGGCTCGCTGTCAGGGAAACGGTTGTCGAGCAAACAGGCCTAACACCCGATCTTCGATGGCCGAACGACCTGCTCTTCGGCCGCAAAAAGTTCTGCGGCATCCTGACCGAAATGCATGCAGAACAGGACCGGATTCATTTCGTCGTTGTAGGGATCGGCATCAACGTAAACCACGAGCGCATTCCTGCCGAGCTGTCGGCGATCGCCACGTCTCTCCGTATCGAAAGCGGGCGCATCCATTCGCGGATCGAAATTGTGGCGCGGTTGCTGCGGCACCTCGAGTCCTACTACAATCTCTTTTTGAACGAAGGCCCTGAAGCGATCGTGGCGCACTTTTCCCAAGTTTCGAGCTATGCGCGGGGCAAGCGAGTCCGAATCGCTAACGGGAGCGAAACGTATACAGGGACAACGGAAGGGCTCGAACCCGGAGGGCTTCTCCGCGTGCGGCGCGATGATGGGATCGTCACGCCAGTGATCGCCGGGACACTTACCGAGGCGGATTGATGCTGCTGGCCCTCGATGTCGGGAACACGAACACGGTGCTCGGATTTTTCCGCGGCACGGAGCTTGTGGCGCACTGGCGGCTCACCACGGCTCGCGACCAGACGGTGGACGAATACGGCATCCTCACGAGAGAGCTTTTCAATTCGGCGGGGATCGATCCCGCTTCGGTTAGCGGCGTGATCATCAGCTCGGTCGTGCCGCCGCTCAATCCCACGCTCGAGGAAATGTCCGAGCAATATTTCAAGGTCAAGGCGCTCTTCATCGAACCGGGCGTCAAAACCGGCATGCCCATTTTGTACGACAACCCGCAGGAAGTAGGTGCTGACCGCATTGTGAATGCGGTCGCAGCGTTTGCGAAATATGGCGGGCCATGCATCGTCGTGGATTTTGGCACGGCCATCAATTTTGATGTGGTCTCCGCGCGTGGCGAGTACATGGGTGGAGTGCTCGCTCCAGGTATTGGCATCTCTGCCGAGGCCCTGTTCGCGCGCGCTGCGCGACTTTTTCGCGTGGAGATCAAAGATCCGGGGAAAATTATCGGCACCAGCACCATGCAGTCGCTTCAATCCGGCCTCTACTTCGGTTACGCCGACTTGGTGGACGGCATCGTTACGCGCATCAAGCAGGTAATCGGCGAAAAAGCTCGTGTGATCGCAACCGGCGGACAAGCGCCTCTCATCGCTCGCGCATCCCGGCACATTGAATCCATCGACGAATTTCTCACGCTCGAAGGCCTGCGCATCGTTTGGGAGCGCAACCAGACGGTGAAACGCACCTCCATAGGTAGTCCGGAGAAAAGACCTGTCCCACTTTCCGCCGTCAAGGGACGCAAACCACAGTCTTGAATCCCCGCGAAGCAATGGCCGAGCTGAACTACTTCAACTATTTCACTGAAATCGAGCAATATTTTTGGCAGAAGCGTGGCGCGCACCTGCTCGTTTCCCCGCTTGACTGGGCGATCGTCGAAACGTGGCAGAAATCGGGTATTCCACTTTCGGCTGTCTTGAAGGGCATCGATCGCGCGTTTGAAAGCTACGCGCGGTCGCGCCGAGCCGCCGGTGGCCGCCAAATGAAGAGCCTAACCTATTGTGTTGACGCCGTGCTTGAAGCGGCCGATGAGGAAAAGGAGATTTCTGCGGGGACAGGGCCTGTGGCATTGGGTGCCACGAAAAAAGAAGAAACCTTTTCACGCGCCACGTTGCGGGCTTTTTTTGCAATAAATCTTGGTCGCCTGTCCGCTGCCTCTGAAAGCTTGCGTGCGGTGCAGCCTGAAATCGCGACCCGTGTGAGCGAAACCAGCGCGCATCTCTCGGACCTGTTGCCGCTTCTGGATTCACCTGCCGCACTCGATCTCGAAGACTTGGAGCGGCGGCTCACCGTCCTTGAAGAAAAACTCGCCTCTGTCCTGACAGGCGCCGCCCAGGAAGATTTTCTTCTCGAAGTGCGGCGGGACATGGACCGGCAACTTGCTCCGTACCGGCGCAAAATGAACGCAGTGCAACTGGCACAGCTCGAGCGGCAATATCTGCAGAAGCGCCTCTGGGAACGCTATAATCTTCCTCGCCTGAGCCTGTTCTACCTGACCTGAGGCTGCCGGCCGCGGGTCACACCCTCCGAAGCGGAAAGCGAGCGAATGGAAGTTCGAATTGAAAAACTGGTGTATGGCGGCGAGGGCCTGGCGCATCACGACGGGCACACCGTTTTTGTCCCGCTAGTTCTTCCGGGCGAGCTTGTGCAGATTGAATCGCGCGAGCGCAAGAAGAAGTTCATCCGCGGGCGCGTCGAGAAGGTTCTGGAGACCTCTCCAGAGCGTGTGGCCGCGCCGTGTCCGCACTTCGGGCGCTGCGGCGGCTGCCAATACCAGCACATGCCGTACGAAGCCCAGCTACGCTATAAGGCAGAAATTTTGCGCGAGACGCTCGCTCGCATCGGGCATATCCACTGGGACGGGCCGATCGAAACGCAAGCTTCACCACCGTTTGGATATCGCAACCGAGCGCAATGGAAATTGCGACCTGCTGCGAAAGACGGAGCCGCCAGCGCGGGAATTGGTTATTTTGAAGCTGCAAGCACGCGGCTCTGCTCGGTCGAGGAGTGCTCGATTCTGTCGCCTAGGCTTGCTGAAACGCTCTCGAGAGTCCGAAATCTAGTCTCTACCGGGGAAGCTCTAACCGCCATCGACGAAATCGAGGCGTTCACCGACGACAAAGACGAAAAAGTTTTGCTGAATCTTTCCGCGGACCGGCTCGCCGATTCAGCAGAATCAATCGCGTCCGCCTTCCGAGACGCCTTGCCGTACGTAGAATCGATCTTGATCCAGGATCGCCGCGCTGACTCGTTTCATCTATCGGGTCCGGGCTATCTCAACTACACTGCCAGTGGCGCGTCTTACCGTGTGGGTCATCTTTCCTTTTTCCAGGTGAACCGCTTTCTTGTTGAACCGCTGGTCGGGGCCGTCGTCGGCAGCGCTCGAGGGCGTTTGGCGCTCGATCTATTCGCCGGGGTGGGACTCTTCACGGTGGCGTTGACGGAGCAGTTTGAGCGCGTGATCGGCGTCGAATCCAACCTTGCGGCCGCCAAGGACCTCGAAGCAAACCTGAAGGAAAGCGGTGGCGCATCTCCGGCCTCGCGGCACGCGACAACCGAATCATTTCTCGCGCGGTGGCACGAGACTCCCGACCTCGTAGTCCTCGACCCACCTCGAGCGGGCGTCGCACCCGAAGCGCTGGCCCGGCTCAAAAAACTCGCTCCTAGCCGCATTCACTACCTGTCCTGCGATCCCGCAACGCTGGGACGCGACCTTGCCCTGCTCGCGGGAACTAGTGACGCTGCGGGGCCATACGAGATCGAAAGCGTTAATTTATTTGACATTTTCCCACAGACATATCATATGGAGGTGTTGGTGCGGCTCAGACGGCGCACATGAAGCTCCCTGCCCTCTTCCCCGTCGTCTTTTTCGCGGGAGGAATTCTCCTCTCCGCCAGGTTGATCGACCATCTAGCTTTCTCGCCCCGCATTTTCCTGATCGCGATCACGCCGTTTTTGGTCTTCGGCTGGATCGCGCTTCGTCGCAATTGGATTTTCCTTGGCACGCTCTTTGCGGCGTGCGCCTGGCTATTGCTGGGCCTGCTGGCCGATCGCCTCGAACGCAAAGCCATACCCCCGAATCTCGCAAGTGCGCTCATCGAATCGGGAAAGTTAGATGCTAGTACGCCCCTGCGCTGGCGCGGCCGGTTGCGCAGCGACCCGCTCGAATTGCCCTGGGGCAAGCGATACGAAATTAGTCTGGCCGAAGTCGAATCCGCTGGCGGAACAACACTTGTAACTGGTGGCCTGCGCTTAACATACTATCGGCCTGAATCTCCTCACTCCGATCCTTTGTCGGTTCGCGCAGGTGATGGCATAGAAGTATTGGCCCGCGCGATCCCGATTCGCAATTTCGGTGATCCAGGCAGCTTCGACTATCGCGCTTATCTGGCACGCCAGAATATTCAGTTGCAAGGCACGCTGAGAAACGCTGAACTCCTGACGATCACAAATCATCCCCGGCTGATGCTTTCCGACTGGTTTGCACGTGCGCGCGGCGGGCTCCTTCGTGCGCTCGACGACCTATTTGCGTCACGACCCGACGACGCGGCCCTCGCACGCGCGATGTTGCTAGGCGACCGCAGCTTTGTCGATCACGACCGCGTCGTGGATTTCCAGAAGACGGGCGTCTACCACGTTCTGGTCCTTGCGGGGCTGCATGTCGGCGCTCTGGCGGCATTTTTCCTTTGGGTAGGACGTCGCCTTCGCCTCGGACTCCTCCAGAGGATTTTCCTAACGCTCCTGGCTCTCGTTGCGTACGCCGCGATCGTCGAGGATCGGCCTCCAATCGTCCGAGCTGTCATCATGGCTGCAGTTTATTTGGGCGCGCGACTCCTGTACCGGCGTATGGATCTTCTGAACGTCGCGGCGATTTCCGCGCTTGCGATTTTGCTCGTCCGCCCATCAGAGATCAGCGACGCGAGTTTCTTGCTGTCATTTGCGGCGGTGGCCATGATAGGTGCTGTCGCGGTTCCGTGGATGGATCGATGGAGCGAGCCGTACCGCCGCGCCCTTGGCAATCTATCCGACGTGACACGCGACCCGTCCCATTCGCCGCGAATGATTCAGTTCCGAATTGAGATGCGAGCCGCCGCCGCTTGGCTCGCGGTGCGCCTCCCGCGTCTTGCTGCGCCGTTCGCTTCCGGGCTGCTGGTCCGCCCGTTCCGCTCCGCAATCTATTTTGCGGATATTGTGCTGATGTCGGTGGTCCTGCAGCTTGGGATGATGCCCCTGCTTGCGTACTACTTTCATCGCGTCACGATTGCTGGACCATTCGCCAACATTCCTGCCGTCTTCCTAACGGGAATCGCGGTCCCCGTCGGATTTCTCATGCTTGCAGCATCCTTCGTCTCGCATGCCGTAGCGGCGCTGCTGGCAAAATTCATGGGTCTTGTTCTTGCGATGTTGAGCGCCACCGTTACTTGGTTCGTAGCATGGCACATCGCGAGCTACAGAATTCCCGGACCACCGGTCATCTTGATTGCGGGTTTTGCCGTATTCGTGACCTTCCTCTCCGCGTCGATTCGCACGCGACGGAGCGCCTGGTGGCTGGCAGGATTTGTCGCCGCAACAGCTGCGATCGCCGCCATGTTCGCGACGTATCCGTTCTCGCCACACCTCGCCCCGGGGAAACTCGAATTCACGACGCTGGACGTTGGCCAAGGCGACGGCCTTTTCGTCGCTTTTCCCAGTGGCCACACGATGTTGGTCGATGCCGGCGGTGAACTCGGCACTTTCCATTCGGGCGACATGCGCTCTGGAATCGACATCGGTGAAGATGTGGTTTCGCCCTATTTGTGGTCGCGCGGGCTCAAACAGATCGACGTTGTCGCTCTCACGCACGCACACGAGGATCATTTGGGAGGGCTACCAGCGGTGCTCGAGAATTTCAAAGTACGCGAATTGTGGGTTGGCCGCGATATTCAGATCGCAAGCTACCGGCACGTGCTCGAAATTGCGCGCGGCCGAGGAGTTTTGGTCCGGCACTTAAAGCAAGGCGATTCGTTTTCCACCGATGGCATCGACGGAACTGTTCTGTGGCCCGAAGACATCTCTGCGGGTCAAACGGCGAAGAACGACGATTCCCTCGTCATGCGGCTGTGCGACGGGACTCAATCCCTGCTCCTCGCAGGAGATATCGAACGGCCATCGGAACGCGAAATTCTCAGCGAAAACCAAACGGTGGCCGCCAATTTCCTCAAGGTTGCCCACCACGGCAGCAAAACTTCGACGACTGATGCATTCTTGGCGGCTGCGCACCCGGCCTTCGGCGCAATTTCGGTCGGCCGAGACAACTCCTTCGGCCATCCTTCCCCTGAGGTGATCGAGCGCCTCGAGATGGCAGGTGTCCGCGTCTATCGCACTGACCGGGACGGCGCTATTACCGCGATCACTGACGGCAAGACGTTGGTAGTCAGCACGTTCTTGCATCCGCAGTAGGACAGGCCTGCCTGCCGGCAGGCGGGCTTGAAGCCTGTCGCATTTCGGCATTTAACCTCGATCACTCTTCTTCTGACGGTCTGCAAAAACAAATCGACAGGCTGAAGCACTGTCCTACTTGCGCCACAGCATAAGCCCCCACAAAATTGCCAGCGCCACACCGAGACCTACGGTTGCTTCGTACTCTCGATTTTGTTTGTAAAGCCCTAAAGAGAATCGCTCCGCCGGCCGTTTCGCATAAGGAGTAAGCCTCGGCCAAAACGCTGGAACGCACCGAGCATATTCGACGAACGCAGCGCCGTAGAGAGATTCGAGTTCGCCGTGCTCCCGTTTCATGACGGCTGGATAAAACACTGCGAGGTACGCGGCCAGGACAATCGTGGAGATCCAGGAGTGGCTCGCAACACAAAACCCAGCGGCTAGGAGGACACTCCCGAGGTACAGGGGGTTTCGAGTGTAAGCGTACGGTCCGGAGGTTGCCAACTGCTGGTGCTTGCGCAGATGCCCAGCGGCGTACCCGCGAAGGATCAGCCCCAAGATTGCAATTCCCGCCCCGCAGAGCAGCCAGGTCAACTGCGGCCGCGCAAACCAAAACGCCACGATTCCGGCCAGGTAACCTGCGCGGACTCGCCACCGAATCCAGAAATTTGTCGCCGCGCTCACCGAGGAGCCTTCAGCAGCGCCGTTGCGGATGCAGCCAAAACGTCGGCTACGGTTATGCGCAACATAGCCGGAGAATACTCTTTGCGCCGTTTGTAGCTGATCTCCTCGGGCCGCGCCTTATGAACAATCACCGCGCCCGGCACAAAGGGTCCATTCCGCGCGGGATCGGTGGGTCCGTATAAGCCGACAATAGGGGCACCAAGAGCCGCTGCAAGGTGCAGCGGACCGGAATCGGCGGCGACCACGCATCGCGCATGAGCTAGTAGCCCCATCAATTCTTCGATAGTCGTCCGAATCACAATTGGGCGTCGCGTAGCCGCCGTGCGGCATACGGCTTCCGCGATCGCTTCTTCGCCGGGCCCTTGAACCAAAACCACGCGCAAGCCGTGTCTCGCTTCAAACTCCCGGCAAAACTCGCCGTAGCGTTCCGGGGGCCAACATTTCGCTCTCCAGCTCCCACCCGGAGCGACTACGACGTACTCGCCATCCACACTCTGCTCCCGCAATCGCGCACGAACCGACGCCGCGCCGCCTGCCGGCACTCGCAACGGGTACTCGGGCACATGAGGCCGCTGGGCTCCCGCCTGCTCGGCAAGCGAGTAATTCAGTTCAGCTACATTGCGGCCGGCCGGCGTCACGCGCTCCGTGTAGAACATCGCCGCCCCCTCTTCACGCGCCCAGTCGCCGTCGAATCCTATACGGCGCGCTGCGCCCGAAAGCGCGGCTAGCAGGGACGATTTGTAGAGGCCTTGGAAATCGATTGCGCAGGCATAGTTATTCTCCCGCAGGCGTCGCACGCATTCGAAAACGACCCACGGCGAGCGGCGATCAAAAGCGATTACATCATTGAGCGCAGGGCTTCCTTCGAGCACCGGCGCCCACTTTCGTTCGACGACCCAATCGATTTTTGCGTCGCGATGCGCGGCTCGGAGCGCCGCAACCGCCGGGACTGTGTGCAGGATGTCTCCCAGCGCCGTCAGCCGCACGATCAAGAAGCGTTTCCCGTTTTCACTCATTACGAGGAGAGTTTTCTGCTGTCGTTTTGGAGGATATGGGCCACCGCGTCCCTTAGATCATCAGCGAGAGCATCGGGCTGCCTTGGCCAAGCCCCATGATGCAACTCATATTCACCGCGCCCGTATCCAGTCATGACCAGAATTCCACGGCCACCAGCGGCGTAGCCCATTTCGAGGTCCGCGTAGCGATCGCCCACAACCCAGGAGGCAGCCAGATCCAATTCGTGTTCGCGCGCCGCCCGATGGAGCAAGCCTGGAAGGGGCTTGCGACATTCACAGGTGTCTTCCGACTTGTGCGGGCAGAAATAAACTCCATCAATCCAGGCACCGCCGACGGCAAGCTCCGCGACCATCTTCATGTGAACTTCGTGCACGAGGGATTCCGGAAATATGTTCCGAGCAACGCCAGACTGGTTCGTGACCACGATCACCGGAATTTTCGCCACGTTCAGCCGCCGAATCGCTTCGGCTGCGAAGGGAAAAACTTCGAAGCGGTCGATATGGTTGACGTAGCCCATTTCCTCGCCGATCGTGCCGTCGCGGTCGAGGAACACTGCGCCCTTCAACGCGTGCTTCTCAGACATTCTGCGCGCCTCGAACGGAATAATCCCGCGGGGACACCCTGAAGTTCTGCGCTGCGACGAACACGGAATCCACTGCAATTCGTTCCATGCAACGATGGTCCACCGGACAACGGCGAAGGAAACAAGGGCTGCAGGAAACGAATTCGCGAACAAGAGTGAATTGCTCCGTCACAGGCGCCGTACCCTGCGGATCCGTTGGCCCAAAAATTCCGATGACCGGAAGGCCCGCGGCTGCGGCCACATGCATTGCTCCGGAGTCATTACCGATAAATAGCGCACAGCAGGCGAACAACGCCGCCAGATCGCATGCGGAGGTTTCTCCAACGAGCGAGACCGCACGCGCTTTCATTGCAGCGCGAATGCGAGCGGCAATGTCCTTTTCATTGGGCGCGCCAAAAAATATCACATCGGCACCGCATTCTGAAATCAGACGGTCCGCGAGAAGCGCGAATCGTTCCGGCGGCCAGCATTTGGCCGCTCCGTAGGATGCGCCCGGAGCAATCGCGCAACGCCACACATTTTCCCTGGCTCCGGCCCGGCGCAACGTCGACTCAGCTGCCTCGCGCGCCTGTGAAGAAACGTGTAAGCGAATAAGAGAAATTGACGGGCGAGCCTCGATCCATCCCGCGCGGCACAAAAGTTCAAGGTAATACTGCGATTCGTGAGCAGGGATTTCCCCGTTTCGGGGTACCGGAATCGCGCTCGTGAGAAAGGGGCTGCGCCAATCACGCGCATACCCGATCCGCTCAGGAATCCGCGCACGCCGCGTGAGCCACGCTGCCTCGAACGCGTTTTGAAAGAGCACGGCAGTGTCAAACTTTTCGCGGCGCAATTCAGCGATGAGCCGCTCTCGACCGAGCCAGCCTCGATGAGCCCCGCGAAAGTCGTACGGGAGAATCCGATCCGCGAACGGCTCGCCAGCAAAAAGATCGGCGACGACGGGCCGAGCCAAAACGTATATCTCGGCGCCCGGCCGCGCCCGACGGATGCATTCCAGGGCAGGAATCGCCATCACCGCGTCGCCAACCCAATTTGGGACGCGCACAAGAATTTTCATTGCGTCGCAGCCTTCGTTCTGCCCCCGACGGTCTCCATGAGCGCGACCCAGATTTCCTCGGGCAGCACGAATGAAATTCTGCAGCAATAGGCGGGAATTCCGATGAACTGGACATGCCGAAGATTCCAAACGTCCTTCTCGGTGCACAAAAGTGCATCGGCACTAACCTTTGCCGCTGCCTCTTCCAGCTCGCCAGCTTCGCGGCTGACGTAGACGTGATGATCAGGAAAGCTTCGCTCCCCAACAATCTGAAAACCCCAGCCGCGCAAATCCTCGAAAAACGCAGCGGCGTTTCCGATGCCGCAAAACGCCAGAAATCGAGCTTTCTGAACGTCTTGCAGCGGCAACGCAACGTCGAGCCGCGGAAGGCGCAGGACACTTTCGAGCTTTGAGTTCGCGTAGAAGATCGGGCGTTTGGTGTGGCGCCGAATCAGAGACTCAAGCGCGCGCGACGGGGCCTGCACACTTCGCGTGATGACCACGATATCCGCCCGCCTGATCGATGAGACTGGCTCGCGCAAACGCCCAGCAGGCAGCACCATTCCACCGCCAAACGGATCCGTGGCGTCAACCAGCACAATGTCCGCATCACGCTCCAACTTCAGATGCTGGAACCCATCATCCAGCACAAACCACTCGACTCCATGGGCCACCAGAGCCTTGCCGCTTTTGTACCGGTCAGCCCCGACGCCCAACTGCACGCGGCCGCCGAGCCGTTCTCGGAGCATTGCCACTTCGTCGCTCTGCGGTAAGCCTCTCGAGTCGGCACTATGGCTTCCCCGATACCCCCGAGTCAAAATTGCCGCCTTCTTCCCTTCCCGAGCCAAGCGCTCTGCGATCGACAAGACCATTGGCGTTTTGCCCGTGCCGCCGACGGTGAGATTTCCTACAGAAATCACGGTGCCGTTCAATTTTTGCTTCCGGAAAACACCTATGGAGTAACCCCACGCCTTCGTTCGAACAATCGCGGAGTAGAGAACCGAGAGCGGCCAAAGCAGGGGTAGCCATCCAGAGGAACGCTTCAACTCTCGCCTCGATCCGCTCCGATGACCCGCTCGATATGCTCCAGCACTGCCGCCGTCGCGCCTCGATTGCGATACGCCAAGTCTCGTGCGCGCTCGCCCATGCCAGCGGCGCGGGTCGGGTCGCCGAGCAAGCCTTTCCAAGCTGCACTCAGTTCTTCCGCGCTTTTCACTTCGATTGCCGCTTTCGCTGAGAGGAATTGGGTCGCCATGGCGCGAAAATTCTCCATCGAAGGCCCGTAGATCGGAACTTTGCTGAAAGCTGCCGGCTCTAGAATATTGTGACCCCCGATAGGCACTAGCGAACCGCCGACGAAAACCACGTCGGCGAAACGATACAGGCTTGCAAGCTCACCAAGGCTATCTAGAAGGAACACGCTTCCCAGTTCAGACAGGCCGCCTGCCGCGCTTCCGTTCAGCAGGATCTTGCTCCGCCGCACCAGCTTTCGCCCTGCTTGGCTAATGATTGAGGCCGCGCGTTCGAACTGCTCCGGCTTCCGGGGCGCAAGGATCAGCAAGGCCCGGGGGTATTCGCGCTCTACGTCTCCGAACGCCCGCAGGATCGCATCTTCTTCGTTCGCCATGACGCTCCCGGCGATCAGAACCGGCCCGCGCGTGCCGTTAGCAAGTTCCCTTCCAACCCAAGCGGATACACTGTTTTCGCTCGGCTCCGCGAAATCGTACTTTAGATTGCCCGTAACGACGACTCGTTCGGTTGGAGCGCCCAGAGCCACAAGGCGCTCCGCATCGGCTTCGCTTTGCATTAGAAAGAGCGTCGCATCCCTCAAGATTCGTTTGAGGAATCCCGCGAGCGCCCCTGCTGAAAACAACAGCGCACGCTGAAAACCGCGGTGGGAGCGTTCTGAAAGCCGCCCGTTCACAAAGATGACGGGCACTTGCGCTCGGCGGCATTCGTGCAGGAAATTTGGCCAGATTTCTGTCTCGACAATGATTACAGCGCCCGCGCGAGCGGCTGCAAGCGCCCTGCGAACAGGGCCGCGCCAGTCCAGCGGAAAATAGAATATAGCGTCCGCGAAAGGCATCCGTTCGCGCGCTACCTTCTGTCCTGTGGCCGTGGTGGTTGATACGACCAAGCGGCGCCGTGAGTATTTCTGCTTGAGGTGCCTCGCTAAGGGCAGCACAGCCAGCACTTCGCCCACCGATACCGCATGGATCCAGATTGATTTTTCGCGCGAGCTATTGCCGCTTCCGCCGGACAGCTCAGCCGGAAATTTCCAGCCGAGCCGCTCCGGGATATTATGGAGATCCTTTCCTCGGATCAGCCCGCGCAGAAGGAAATACGGTGAAAGCAGGAGGACTCCCGCGGCCGTAAGCAGACTGTAGAGCGCGTACATCCTAGCTGGCCTTTTGCCGGCGCGCCTCCTATCCCTTTGAAAAATTAAACGATCCCTAATCCTCGCGCAAACCAGATATTATAGGCGCACCGCCGAGGTTGACATACCAATACTGGAGCGAACCTCTTGTTCGAAAAGCGCATCTTAGCCACACAGCCCATGTTCCGCGGACTTTTATTAAGTCTAGTTGCCCTGCCCCTCGGCGCGCTTGCTCAGAGCCCGACCCCAGACCCGTCATCTCTGCGTGCAGTTGACGCGCACGAGAACATGACGATATCGGCCGACCCGTACACTGACCCAGAGCGCTACAAAGGAGTCTTTGGCAAGAAATCCCCATACGATGCCGGCATTCTTGCGGTCCGGGTTTATTTTCGAAATGACAACACGTCGGCTCTGCGAATCAACGCCTCGACCATCCGCCTGGTTGTTTCCCCGCCAGGCGGGCAACGTCAGCGATTGGGTCCTCTCACTCCAGAGGAGGTTGCCGACCGCACGCTGCTAACCGCGAACCCCAAAGCGGCGCGCCGTCCTTTTCCCATACCGGGCGCCGCGGCAGCTCCTCGAAACAAAGACTGGACGCAAATGGTCGACCTCCTTCGAACGGTTGTGCTGGGCACCGATGTTTTGCCGCCTCATGCCACAACCCACGGTATCTTTTTCTTCGATGTGAATCATGATTTCGACGCCGTCCGCGACAGTCAGCTGTACGTTCCGGACCTCATCTACATGACGGACCACAAAGCCCTCTTCTACTTCGAGGTCGACCTCGGCGAGGCCCTAACCAACGTACACACTGAACCGCGGTGATTCTCGCGCCTGAACTCTTCGACGTTTGATTTTCGTCCGTCTGCTCGCCTGTAAATTTGCCGAACCAGTCCGCGTCGGATAGAATGGCGCTTCGATACGGCCCACCCACCTATCATGAACCTTCTTGACGAACTGAATTCCGGACAGCGCGAAGCCGCGACCACCGTTGAGGGATCCGTTTTGATTCTCGCTGGCGCGGGAACGGGTAAGACTCGCGCAATTACCTACCGCATCGCACAACTCATCAATCAGGGCGTACCCGGCAACGCAATTCTAGCGGTGACGTTCACCAACAAAGCGGCGGCGCAAATGAAGGAGCGCATAGGCGCTCTGCTTGTTCGCCAGGGCAAAGCATTTGACGACCCGTGGATCGGAACATTTCACTCCTTTTCGGCATGGCTTTTGCGCCGGGAAGCCCCGCGCCTAGGATTGCCCCGCGACTTCAAAATCTACGACGCCGATGACCAGCTGTCCGCCGTCAAGCTGGCCCTGGAACACTTAAAGATCAAGGATCCCGGCGAGAAAGTTCGCGGTCTTCTCGAACGCATCAGCTCTGCCAAAAATCGCGGGCAAACGCCCGCGCAGATCGCGACGGAGGCCGCCAAGTGGAACGATGGGCTAGGCATTACCGCGTCCAAGGTTTACGAAGAGTACGAAGCAATTCTTCGCAAAGCAGGGGCGCTCGATTTTGACGATCTTTTGCTTCGCGCCGTCCAAGTCCTTCGCGAGCATCCGGAGGCACGTGCTTCTTGGCAAAAGCGGTTCCGGTACATTCACGTCGACGAATATCAGGACACAAACCGCGTGCAGTACGACTTGCTGCGCCTCCTAGCCACCGATTCTCACAATCTATGCGTCGTGGGCGATGAAGATCAATCCATCTACCGCTGGCGCGGAGCCGACGTCGGCAACATTCTCCGCTTCGAAGAGGATTTTCCGGGCGCGCGTGTCGTGCGCCTCGAAGAAAATTATCGCTCGACGCAAACCATTCTCGACGCGGCGGCCGGCGTCGTTGCGAACAACCGGCGCCGCCTGGGAAAAAATCTCCGCGCGACTCGCTCCTCGGGCGATAGCTTGGCTTTCTTTGAGGCGCGCGACTCAAAGGCTGAGGCCGAGTACGTAGTCGATCGTATTCGCTCCCTCCAGAGCGATGATCCCGCCGTCCATTGCGCAGTTTTGTACCGGACAAATGCGCAGTCCCGCTCCTTTGAGGAAGCGATGCGGGCAAGAGGAATGCGCTATCGCATGCTCGGCGGCTTCTCGTTTTACCAGCGTGCCGAAGTGAAGGACGCGCTGGCCTACGCGCGGCTGGCGATTTTCCCGAACGACGATATTGCCCTGCTGCGCGTCATCAACACGCCGCCCCGCGGAATCGGCAAAACGACGGTCGACTCCCTTGCAGGGCTTGCACAGGAACGTAACCTTTCCATTTGGGCGGCCATCGGTGAAATGCTCAACTCAACCACGCCGGGCCGAGCGGTCGCGCCGCTGCGGGACTTTCGGATGCTGATCGAGGGCCTGCAGCAAGAGCTGTCCATTGCCTCTCCTGCTGGGTTCCTCCAGATGATTCTCACTCGAACGGGATATCTGGACATGCTTCTGCAACGCGATTCCGCGGAGGATACGGCACGCGCCGACAACCTGCGCGAACTGGTCAACGCCATGGCAGAAGGCGCCGAGGGCGGCGAAACGCTATCCGATTTCCTCGACCAAGCCGCACTGGTGAGCGATGCGGACAACTATGACGAAAACGCCCAAATCACCCTCATGACGCTGCATAGCGCTAAAGGACTCGAATTCGACCACGTTTTTTTGACGGGCATGGAGGAAGGCGTCTTCCCGCACAGTCGCGCTCAAAACGACAACGAAGAGCTCGAAGAAGAGCGCCGCCTGTGCTACGTGGGCATGACGCGCGCGAAACTCTCCCTGACGCTGACGCGCGCGGTGTACCGCCGCATGTACGGCTCCGAGCGCCTATCCGGCTCGATGCCCTCCCGGTTCCTGCAGGAAATCCCCGGTGCGTTGATCGAGACCGCCCAGGGCTCGCTCGCCGATGCAGGCGAAACCCGCCGCTATGAGCCGGACCCGGAGTACTCTTACAGCGCCGAAGAATTTGCCCGTCGCGCCCGGCGAGGAACCGCTCCCGCTCGCGCGGCGAGCAGCGTCGCCAGCAGACCGCGTTCGAGCGCCTCACCTCGCCTCGGCAAAGCCTCAACGAACCCACTTATCGGCCAGCGCGTGCGCCACGCCACCTACGGCGCCGGGACCATCATCGACGTCGAAGAGGACGGCGAAGACCGCAAATTTACCGTTCGCTTTTCCGACTACGGCACCAAAAAACTTATTGAGCGATACGCCAACTTGACCTGGGCCTGAGCCTGTAAGTTGTTGCGGCTCACGCCGCCGCAAGGTAGAGTCACTGCGACTGCCAGCCCCGCGTGAGGATGGTGCCGATTGAGCTCAACGCTCTTCCGCGTCAGGAACATCGACCAATTGATTTCTGATGCGGAAGAGCCAGAACGGCGGTTGAAAAAATCGCTCGGCTGGCTCAGCCTCACTTCACTCGGGATCGGCGCAGTCATCGGCTCCGGAATTTTCACCGTTGTCGGTACCGCCATCGCTGGACAAAAGCTGGAAGCTTCTTCGATTCTGAACGCTCCCCTGCTCGAATATTTGATTTACCACTCTCCTTCTTTCGGGCGGCCCGGAGCAGGGCCGGCTATCGCCATCTCGTTCCTGCTCGTCGCGGTCGTGTGCGGCTTCGCGGCTTTGTGCTACGCGGAACTGGCCGCGATGATTCCGATCGCGGGCAGCGCCTACACATACACTTACGCGACAATGGGCGAATTGATTGCCTGGATCATCGGCTGGGACTTGATTTTGGAGTACGCGGTCAGCAATATGGCCGTAAGCGTGGGTTTTTCTGCGCACGTTGTTGGATTTCTCGATTGGTTTGGAATCCATCCCAATCCGCGCTGGATTTCCCCTGCCTATCTGCCCAGTGGCCTGAGCGATTTTTCTGGCACCGCACTTTACCCACCCGGCTGGCATTTCGGCTTCAACTGGCCGGCGTTTCTGATCGTCATGTTGCTGACGGTTGTGCTCGTGCGCGGCATCCGCGAGTCGGCGGAGACCAACAATGTGATGGTCTCACTCAAGCTGATTGCCATTATTGTGTTTGTGTTGTTTGGCGCTCAGTTCATTCACCCAGCGAACTGGCATCCGATCTCTCCGAACGGCTGGCCGGGCATCCTGACGGGCGGCTCGATCATCTTTTTCACTTATATTGGTTTTGATTCAGTCTCGACCGCCGCTGAAGAAACCAAAAATCCGCAGCGTGACCTCCCCATCGGAATAATCGCTACGTTGGTGATTTGCACAATCTTGTATATGGCGGTGGTCATCGTCCTTACTGGCCTGGTCCCTTGGCAGACGCTGCTCGATGACGCCGCGCCCGTCGTGAACACCTTGAAGCGCTTACATCTTGAAAACACGCGGCTGATTGTTCTCATCGGCGCGCTCCTGGGAATGATCTCCTCGCTCCTCGTTTTTCAGTTGGGGCAGGCGCGCGTGTGGTTCGCAATGTCGCGCGACGGGTTGCTGCCGCGGATTTTCAGCCACGTCCACAAGAATTACCGCACGCCCGATTTCTCTACGTGGGTTGCTGGCTTCGTCGTTGGAGTGCCTGCCGGACTTCTCGATATCGGAACGCTCGCGGATCTTTCGAACATCGGTACCCTTTTCGCTTTTGCCCTGGTCGCGTGCGGCGTCTTGATCCTGCGCTACCGTGAACCTGAACGGCCGCGTGCTTTCCGCGCGCCTGGCGGTATCCTCGCACCGGTGATGACGATTTTGACTTGCCTTTTGCTGATGGCGGGGCTGCCGATCATGAATTGGATTCGTTTCTTCGTTTGGCTGACCATCGGCCTTGTGATCTACTTTTCGTACAGCCGCAAGCGAAGCACGCTGAACCCCTCGTGAGGACCTGCAGCGGCTACGGGTTTCCGCTCCAGCGTCTAGGCTCTGAATTCCTATGAAGACGACCATCCCTGACACAAGTTTTGCCGCCTTGCCGAAGGCCGAGCTGCATGTGCATTTGGAAGGCTCGATCGCGCCAGAGACCGTAGTGGAACTTGCCGCGCGTCATGGAGTCACGCTGACCGTGGCAGAGGCTGCTGCGCACTATGCCCCGGGCAGCTTCGACCAATTCATTGAGAATTTCATCTGGGTCACATCGTTCCTTCGCGGCCCCGCGGACTACGCCTTGATCGCGCGGCGATTCGCCGAATCCATGAAGCGCCAGAACGTTCTGTACGCCGAGGTCACGCTTTCGATTGGCGTCATGTTCCGGCGCAATCAGGATCCTTCCGCCAATTTCGCTGCCCTGCGTGATGCCGCTGCCGACGTTTCTGGCGTAAAACTAAAATACATTTGGGACGCCGTGCGCCAGTGGGGCGCCCAAGGGGCGATGGAGGTCGCTCGGATCGCGGTCGAGCAGCGCTCGCCCGACATCATTGCCTACGGAATTGGCGGAGACGAGTTGGGCCTACCCACCGCCGATTTGCGTCCGGTGTACGACTTTGTTGCCAGCCACGGCATGCACCGGCTCATTCACGCCGGGGAAATCGGCGGCCCCGAAATCGTCCGTGAAGCCGTCGAAATGCTTGGTGCGGAGCGGATCGGCCACGGGATCGGCGTCATGCGTGACGAACGCACCATGGATTTCATCGCTGCGCGAAACATTCCCCTCGAACTCTGCCCCACAAGCAATCTTCGTACCGGCGCGCTGGCCCGCCAGGTGGGCCGTCCAGAGCCGGGATACGAGCATCATCCGTTGCCGCTCTTCTTCCGGCGCGGCCTGCCTGTGACGCTGTCGAGCGATGACCCGGCAATGTTCGAGACCACACTGACGGATGAATATCGGCACACGCATCGTATGGGGCTAACACCTGGCGAGATGATTCGGCTCGCTGAGGCGAGCTTTCATCACTCCTTCCTGCCGCCCGAGGAAAAGCGCGCTATGCTCGACAAATTTCATTCCGGCGTGGCAGCGCTTAGCTTGGTATAATGCCCGCGATGAAAGCTCACGTGTGGGTCATGCCGAAGCGCACCGTCCTTGACCCTCAGGGTCAAGCGATTCAACATGCCCTTTCTTCTCTGGGGTTTAGCGCGGTCCAAGACGTCCGCCAGGGAAAATTTTTCGTCCTGGATCTCCAAGGCGTGGCCCGCGGCGACGCCGAAAAGCAGATTCAGCGTATGGCGAGCGAAATCCTGGCGAATCCCGTCATCGAGGAATTCCGTTACGAAATACTGGACTAGAGTTCCCTGCCGCAGAAAACCTAAGCGATTCCATTCAGGAAACCCAGTGTTTCACCCTGTTCGAATACCCGGTTTCCTTGTGCTACTCTTTTTTGCGCGGGCACCTCTGTCGCACGCCTCGCTAGAACCTCCGGAGAAAACACTGTGTGTGGAATCGTCGGCTACATCGGGTCCAAGAAAGTCGTCCCTCTGATCCTTGACGGCCTGCGGCGCCTCGAATATCGTGGCTACGACTCCGCCGGCATAGCGGTCGTTGGGACCAACGGGAAAGTGGACATCCGCCGGGCGCCCGGCAAGCTGCACAACCTTGAAGAAGTGATCCGTCAGGCTCCGATCGACGGCGCCTATGGAATTGGCCACACCCGATGGGCCACACACGGCAGGCCGACCGAGGAAAACGCACATCCCCACCGCGACTGCACAGGAAATGTCGTTGTTGTTCACAACGGTATCGTCGAGAACTACGTGGAGCTCAAGCGCGCGCTTCAAAAAGAGGGGCACAAGTTCGTCACCGAAACCGATACCGAGATCATCGCTCACCTGGTCGAAAAACATATGAAGGAGGGCGGCCCGCTCGAGAACGCGGTGCGGAAGTCGGTGCGCCAACTAACTGGCGTCTATTCGCTCGCCATTCTGTCGGCGGAGGACCCCAACAAGATCATTGCTGCGCGCACTGGCCCGCCGTCTGTGATCGGCCTCGGCCAAAACGAATTTTTCGTCGCGTCGGACATTCCCGCGATTCTCGCGCACACGCGCGACATGTTTTTCCTCGCGGATGGAGACATTGCGGTACTCACACCCCAGGGCGTGCGGGTCATGGACCTGGACGGAAACACCATCCAGCGCGCCGTGCAGCACATCTCCTGGGACCCCATCATGGCGGAAAAGGGCGGCTTCAAGCATTTCATGCAGAAGGAGATCTTCGAGCAGCCCCGCGCCGTCCGGGACACCCTTCTGGCGAGCGTCGCTCTTGATTCCGGCAAAGTCTTTCTGGACAAGATGGACGTGAGTGAGCAGGAATTCCGTGAGTTTACGAAGATCAAGATCGTAGCGTGCGGCACGAGCTGGCACGCCGGGCAGACCGGAAAGTTCATGATCGAAAAGATTGCGAAAATTCCGGTCGAAGTCGACTACGGCAGCGAATTTCGGTATCGCGACCCGATCGTTGACTCGAAGACGCTGACGATTTGCATCAGCCAATCAGGTGAAACAGCGGACACTTTGGCCGCGCAGCGTGAGGCTAAGCAAAAAGGCTCCAAAACCGTAGCGATTTGCAACGTTTACGGCTCGATGATCACGCGCGAGGCGGCCGGTACGATTCTGACGCACGCGGGGCCGGAAATAGGTGTCGCTTCCACGAAGGCTTTTACAGGGCAGCTCACCGCGCTGATGTTGCTGGCGCTATACCTGGGCCAGGTCCGCGGCACAGTCACGGAGGACTGCGCCAAGCTTCTTTTGCATGAATTCATGCGCATCCCGCACAAGATGGAGACCGTCCTGCGCGGCGACGAAGCGGGAATTTACGAAGGGCTTGCCCGGCAGTTTTTCCGCCACACGAATTTCCTCTACCTTGGTCGCGGCATTCATTTCCCGATCGCGCTCGAAGGCGCGCTAAAGCTGAAGGAAATCTCCTACATTCACGCAGAGGGTTACCCAGCCGGCGAAATGAAGCACGGGCCGAACGCGCTCATCGACGAGAATCTCCCCGTCGTGATGCTTGCGACACGCGACGACAGCGACGCGGAAGCCACGACTCGCTACGAAAAGAGCGTTTCCAACATCAAGGAAGTGAAGGCTCGCGATGGCATCGTCATTTCGGTGGTGACCGAGAACGATCACCTGGCGCGCGAGGCCTCCGACTACGTTATCGTCGTGCCCCCGACGATGGAGATATTTGCGCCCTTGCTCGAGGTAATCCCCTTGCAGTTGCTCGCTTACCACATCGCTGTCCGCCGCGGCTGCGACGTGGACCAACCGCGTAACTTGGCCAAGTCCGTCACCGTCGAGTGATTTCAATAAACCGGAACGAAACGAAATGTATACTTTCTGGCTATGAAACGTCTGCTTCAGTTTTGTTCCGCTTGGGTGCGTTCTATTTGCATATATCTGTGCCTCGGCGCTCTAGCTACGACAGGATTCGCCCAAGCTGGGGGCAGCACGGTCGAGCAGATTCTTCTCGACGGCCCTTCGCGTTATTCGGATTCACAAATTTCGCTCGCCAGCGGACTCAAATACGGCCAAGCTGTCGACGACTCAAGCCTTTCCAAAGCGGCGGACCGCCTAGCCCAAACTGGCGCATTCTCAGAAGTGTCCTATCAATACAGAACGTTGGACGGGAAATTGACCGTCACCTTTCATGTGGTCGATCAAACGAAAACAATGTTCTGCACGTTCGATAACTTTGTCTGGTTCACCCCGGAAGAGATCGAGCGGGCGATTCGTGCGGAGGCGCCCTTATATGACGGCCATGTACCGTTGAACGGCAGCATGCCGGAAGACGTGAAGTCTGCCCTCGAGCATCTGCTCGCCCAGCGCCACGTGGTTGCCAGCGTAACGTACCTGCCCGCGGCAAAATCTCCGTCGGAACCGCCCACTGAATTCCGATACAGCGCAAACGGAGATCTTCCCGTGGTCACTTCCGTTGAATTCGCTGGCGGCCCACTGGATCCGGCGCTCTTCAATTTGGCGAAACAGGGGCTCGTCGGGCGGCCCTTTTCGATGGCATATTCGCGCCTGGTCGCGGAGAAGGACTTGGACTCGATTTATCGAAATCATGCCTACTTGAAGGCCCATTTTAGTGATCCGAAAGTGACTTTTACGGAGGGATCGAGTCAAGGGGACCCCGGCAGCGTGAAGCTCGTGTTCACTGTCACCCCCGGAATCGAATACAAGTGGCACGGCGCGGGCTGGAGCGGGAACAGCGCTTACGCTGCGTCCGATTTAGATGGCTTCCTTGGGATGGAGGAACGAACTCCTGCTGCGCTGGACAGAATATTGGCGGGAATGGATTCCGTTGCCGAGGCGTACGGAAAGAAGGGTTACATCGCCGCGAAAATAGTTCCCACGCAGAGCTTTAATGACGCGGCCGGCCAAGTCCGATATTCCTTCGACGTTAGCGAAGGAAAGCAGTTTCGGATGGGCACCCTCACCGTCTCTGGTTATGACAGCGCTACGGCGGACCGAATTCGCAAGGCGTGGCGGCTGAAATCGGGAGACATCTATGATTCGTCTTACCCCAAGGCGTTCGGCAGGATGGACTTGCGAGACGCCTTGGCGGCAAACGAAGCTGGCACCACAACGGGGCACATCTCGGTCGCCACGACTCCGAATGTGGACGCGCTGACGGTGGATGTCTTGGTTTCGCTTTCGACGAAGTGAAGCAGCAAATGACCGCTAGAGGACCGCGGCTCGACCCCATAATTCCATTTCTCTCCCGAACCATGAATCGCGTAAAATAAAGCTGTCGTGAAACGCGCTCACATTGTGTGGATCGCACTTCCCCTCTTGCTTTTTGCCACGCTTCTAGCGCGGGCACAGGCACCTTCCGAAAATCCCGTTCCTAGCTCTAAGATTGCGTCCATCAAGATCACTGGCGCACAGAAAATTCCGCCCGACCAGATCATCTCCGCGAGCGGCTTGAAATCTGGCGATGTAGTGACCGTGGCGCAGATTCAGAAGGCCGCGAACCGCCTCTCGGCCCTCGGAATATTCTCGACCGTCAACTTCCGCTACACGACCAAAGGCGACGCTATCAACTTGGAATTTCAAGTTCAGGAAGCGCCTACCTATCCGATTGTCTTTGACAACTTTCCGTGGCTCACGGACGCCGAAATCGGAGAAACGATTCGCGGACAGGTCGGCTTGTTCACGGGTGAGTCTCCAGAGGGCGGCACGATGGTCGACCAAATGGGCGAGGTCATCGAAAACCTGCTCGCTTCACGCAAAGTCAAAGGAACTGTGACGCACCAGCTGATTTCTGCCGCGGTCGGGGATGGCATGGTGATGCAGTTTCACCTGGAGGAAAACCCGCTGAGAATTCAATCCTTGCACTTTGAGGACCCCCTCGCGTCGGAATCCGAGCGCTTAAAGGACCGTCTCCCGGACATCAAGGGCCAGCCGTATTCCACTCTTGCGATTGAAATTTTTGAGAACGAGCATGTGCGGCCCATTTACACTTCGAAGGGCTTCCTTCGGGCGGAGATCGGCTCTCCTCAGCCCAGTCTGATCCCGGATCCAAACGATCCAAAAATGTCGGCTGTCGACGTCTCGATTCCTATCCACCTGGGCCCGATCTATTCCTGGAGAGGCGTCTCCTGGCAAGGGAATTCGGCTGTCCCAACCTCCGATCTTGACGCCGCAGTCGAGCTGAAGCCCGGCGGGATCGCTGACGGGCTGAAGATCGAGGAGGCGTGGCAGAAAGTGGAAGCGGAATACGGGCGGCACGGCTATCTCGACATGAAACTCGAGGCCCAGCCGCAATACGACGACACCTCGCACCAAATTTCCTATCGCGTCAGCGTTTCGGAAGGCGCTCAATACCGCATGGGAGATATGGTCATCACAGGGCTCTCGCTCGACGCCGAAAAGCGCTTGCGGCAAGCGTGGCAGATTGAGCCGGGCCAGATCTTTAACAACGGATACTACGAAAGCAATATGAAAATACTCGCAAAACCGAACCGCGACATTTTTGGAGACTTGCCCGTCCACTACAACGAGTTTGGCCACTGGCTCCGTCCAAACACCAGCCGTCATACGGTTGATGTTTTGCTGGACTTCAAATAGCACCTCTGGCAGCCCGTAAGACTTGCCTCGTTTTTGCGGTTCGTCGCCTGAATTCGCGCTACAATCCCCGCCTATGCGATGCGGAATTTGTTCGCTGTCTTTGCTCCTGCTCTTGAGTTGGAGTGCGGTCGCTTCAGGCCAGCAATCTCAGCCACCCTCTGGCCCGGCACCTCCAAAAGCTCCGGCGAAGAAATCCTCCACCGCGCCGCAATCCGACACGAAGCCCAAGGCGGACGATTCTGCGCCATCGCCGAATCAACCTGCGATCGACCCCGACACCGAACTCCAAGTGCTGGTGCGGGAGGCTGGGAACGATCCCGACACGCTCGCCAAGAATCTGCAAGCCTACCTCGCGAAGTACCCCGATACGCCGCGGCGCGCACCGATCTACCGCGCCCTTCTGGAAGCAGAGATGCAGCGACACGATCAAAAATCGGCGCTCGAATACGCTGAAAAAATCATCGAGCTCCAGCCGGAAGATAGTCAGTCGATGTACGTCGCCATAACTCTGCTTGAAAAAATGCCGGACCAGGCGAGCCAGCTCCGCGCCGTCGACTACGACTCGCGCCTTATCGAGCGCGTTGGGAAGGCAGACCCGGAATCGCGCCCCCAGCAGATGACGCTGGACGAATGGCAGGCAGGCCGCAATAAATTCATGGTTGATCTGTACGTGTTGCGGGGCCGCATAGAGCATCACCTGCACAAGAACGACGACGCCGTGAAGGATCTCAGCACCGGATACCGTCTGATTCCAAACGCGGACGCCGCGCTCGCCCTCGGCGAAATCGCCGAAGAGGAAAAGCACGCCGACGAAGCCGTGAGGCAATACGCTACGGCGTTCATGCTGTCCGACGCGGAGCAGCGAGACGCAAATGAGGCTCCCCTCGACCGCGACGCGCTGCGCCTCCGAATGGGCAATCTCTGGAGATTCACGCACGATTCGAATGCTGGCCTCGGAGACATCCTCCTGTCGGCGTACGATACAAGCCAGCAGCTGACCAAATCCGAAAAACTCGACGCGCCGGTCTACAACAAGGATGTGACCGATCCTTTGCAATTCGGCATGCGCCGCGTGGATGGCAGCGGCGCCGTGAAGCTCGCTGAATCACGAGGCAAAGTGGTTGTGATGGAGTTCTGGACAACCTGGTCGGTCTACTCCAAGCAAATGGAGTTCCTGCTGGCGGGTGTTCGAACGAAATTCGCCGGCCGCGATGATGTTATTTTCCTTACCGTGAACGCGGACGAGGAAGAGTCGCTGGTGGCTCCATTCGTCAGGGAAGAGAATCCCGGCGGCATGGTCGTGTTCGCGGATGGCATCAATCATGCATTCCACGTGGAATCGATTCCGACAGTCTTAATTCTGGACAAGTCCGGAAAAATGGCCTACCGCACGCAGGGCTTCGCTCCCGACGGCTTTGCCGATCTTGCAGCTGCAGCAATCACCAAGGCTTCTGCCGCCCCTGCCCCTTAGGCCACCCCCCATCTCTAAGCCTCGGACTGTCTTCAGGGAACAGAGCCGATCCCGCATTTCGAGTTTGCTATTTGTTCGCCGCCCGAGATTGCTGGAGTGCGACCTCGCGTGCCGCGACAATCGTGTTCACATGGATGCGCACGGTGTCCGCCACATGCCGGGCGTATCCTCCGGCAAGCGTCGAAGCGACCGGAATTCCCCGCCGCCGGGCGTGTTCGAACACTAAGCGGTCGCGCTGTCGTAGACCTTCGATCGTTAGGGCAAGGCCGCCGAGTTGGTCCTCGCGATAAGGGTCCGCCCCGCCCACATAGAAAATTATATCCGGAGTCATTTTCTTGAGAGCGCGCAGAACTCCCTCTTCCAAGGCGTTCAGATAATCCGCGTCTCGCGTTCCGTCGTCTAGGCCAATGTCCTCGTCCGAAGGCGGTTTCGGCATTGGGTAGTTGTTTTCCTGGTGGATCGAGAGCGTATAAACGCTCGGGTCGTTTCCGAAAATCGCTGCGGTGCCGTTGCCGTGGTGAACGTCAGTGTCCACCGTCATGGCCGTTCGAATTCTCCCCGCGGCCTGGAGAGACCGGATCGCGACGCCCACGTCGTGGATCATGCAAAAGCCTTCGCCGTGGCCGGGATAAGCGTGGTGGAACCCCCCACTCAGGTTGGCTGCGAATCCGTCTTCGAGCGCCTTCTGGCCAGCGAGGATCGATCCGCCCGCCGCGAGCCAAAACCCGATCCGAGTCGTTTCGGACAAGGGAATCTCTAGCTTCATCCTCTCGCTAAGAGTGAGGGAGTCTGTCTTCAGCTTATTCACGTAGGCAGGAGTGTGCACGCGGAGGATCTCTTCGTCCGACGCCAGTTCCGGCTGGAGAAAGTCGCTTTGCTCCGCGATTCCATCTGCGAGGAGCGCGTCGTGGATCAGCCTGAATTTTTCAGAGGGAAAGACGTGCGGTCCAAGCTCCAAATCGTATTGCGGATGGTAGATAACCTTGAACGGCAGCATAGCGAAGGACGAGGGCAAGTCGTCAATTGTCTCGGTCGAGGATGAAGTCCGGAACGGTTAAGAGTGCGCGCCCAAAATCCGAAGTGCCATTCCCATTGAGGCAAGCCTTTGCGCGCCGCGCGAAGTCGTGTGCCGCGGCTCGCGTCCGGTCAAGCGCGCCGGATTCCCGGACGAGCTGGGTGATTTGCTCCGGCCGGACGCTTTCGAAACCTTTTTCCTCGAGCACAGTTCGAACGAGGCGCTTCCCCGCCATGCCGTCGCTCTCGAGCGCGTAAATCAGTGGCAAAGTCACCTTGCCCTCTTTGAGGTCGCTCAGAACCGGCTTCCCCAATTTTTCCGATGACGCGGTGAAATCGAGCAAGTCGTCCACTAGTTGGAATGCAAGCCCCGCATAGTGCCCGTAGTCCGCCATGGCCTGCTCGCCCGAGTCGCCCATATTGCCCAGGACGCTCCCAAGCCTCGCGCAACCCGCGAACAGACAAGCCGTCTTGCGCGCTGCTAGCTCGACGGCATCCTGCTCGGTCAAATCCATCCGGCCCAGCTTGGTGAGCTGAAGAAGTTCACCCTCAACCATGTTCTGGGTCAGTTCGATCAAAACGTCGAGAATCTTGAAGTTGCGCTCGGAAAGGGCCATCTGAAATGACTGCATGTAGAGCCAGTCGCCTGCCAGAACACTGCGGTGATTCCCCCAACGGGAGTTCGCCGAGGGACGGCCGCGCCGTGTATTGGCGCCGTCTATCACATCGTCGTGGATCAGCGTTGCGCTGTGAATCAGCTCGACGACGGCGCCCAGGCGTATCGCGCTGTCTCCTCGATACCCGGCATATCCCGCAGAAAGGAGGAGCAAGGCAGGGCGAAGGCGCTTGCCGCCCCCGGCAAGCAGATAGCGGGAAATCTCCGCCACCGGCTCGATGGCCGCGTCGTTCTGGATGGCGAGTTCCTGCTCAACCTTTGCCAGGTCCTCACGCACCAGGTCGAAAATTTCCTTCGCCGTCAGAAGTGAGATGGAACCCCTCCAGGAACTGGACCTTTGCCTTGGCCCGCTGAATGGAGACCAAAGAACCTCCGAAAATTGGCTGCGGTCGCTTCAGCCACTTCGGACGGGGGCAAGTTTCTCACATTCGCAATGGTTCGCGCCACTTCCACAACATTGGCCGGCTCGTTTCGCCGCCCGCGGTGCGCCTGTGGGGCCAGGAACGGCGAATCCGTCTCAATGAGCAGGCGGTCGAGGGGGATTTCCCGTGCGACGTCGCGCAAATTCTGCGCCTTGGGATAGGTCACATTGCCGGCGAAGGAGATTAGGAAGCCCATCTCGATCCCCTGGCGCGCTTCTTCGAGCGTTCCTGTAAAGCAGTGAAAAATCCCTGCCAGGCCCGAACTCCGCCAAGCTTCTTCGAGAATCCTCAAGCAATCGGGCCACGCCTCGCGACAGTGAATAATCACAGGGCGTTTTGCCGCGCGGGCAAGTTCAAGCTGCTCGCGGAAGACGCGTACTTGAACATCGCGTGGCGAATGGTCGTAGTGATAGTCCAGGCCAATTTCGCCCCAGGCCAGAACGCGCGGGTGCCGCGCCAGGCGCTCCAGCTCAGCGTAGTGCGCGCCGGTAGCAAGCTTGGCCTCATGCGGATGAATTCCAGCCGAGGCGTAAATCCAGTCATGCGACTCGGCATACCTGACGGCTGCGCCCAGCTTTTCGATCTCAGGGCCGTTCCCGATCGCCAGGATCGTCCCGACTCCCGCCTCCTGAGCCCGCAGCAGCATTTCTTCGCGGTCGGAGTCGTAGTCCGAAACATCCACATGCGCGTGTGAATCGATCAGGTCCATTGACAATAGGTAGCTATAGCTTGCGCGCCCAAAACTGGGCTGCCTTCTCTTACTTGAGACTTTTCAGAATGCTGGCGAACGCCGAAATAGCAAAGACAATCAGAATCGCGCCAGACAACGTGTTGACAATCCTCAGCAACCCCTGAGTGAATCGCGCTTTGAAAAAAGAAATGCCCCCGCTCAAGGCCAACCACCAAGCCGACGAACCAAGAACGACACCTACGACCAACGCGATGGCAGCGGCAAAATCCCGGCTGGAGTTCAAAAGACCCACTCCAGCGAACACAGCCGCAAAGGACAAGATGGTGACAGGATTCGTCAGAGTCAGAAATACAGTTGAAACATAGTCGGAGAGCAAGCCTCTGTGTGTAGATGCCGCCGCATTCGCGGCAGGCGCTGACAGTAGGGTTCTAATACCTAAGTACAGCAAAAATGCACCGCCGACTAGTCTGACCCAGACTTGCAGACTGATTAGGAGTGCCGAAACAGCCGTCAATCCCAACCCCGCAACCATTCCATAAAACCCATCCGCCGTGGCCGCCCCCAAGCCGCTCACCAACCCGGACTTTCGCCCATAGGCAATCGTTCGCTGAATGCAAAGAAGTCCGATCGGCCCCACAGGCGCGGCAATGGAAAAACCAATGAGCAACCCTTTTAGGAAAAAGACAATTCTCATGCGTTATTTGAGGCGGGACCCTACCGGTACCTCTTCCAAAAATCCCGCGAGCACGGGACTACCATCGGGCCCCGCTGCGGCCGCCACGATCATGCCGTTTGATTCGACGCCGCGCAGTTTCCGCGGCTGCAAATTCACCACCACCACGACCTTGCGCCCCACGAGTTGTTCGGGCTTGTAAGCCAGCGCCAGGCCGGCGACGATTTGCCGTACCTCATCTCCGATATCGACCTGAAGCTGCAAGAGCTTGTCGGCTCCGGGCACGCGGTCAGCGGATTTGACCAGCCCGACGCGCATGTCGACTTTGACGAAATCCTCGATGCCGATTTTCGCCGCCGGGGCTGGTGCCGCCGCAGCTGCCGTTCCGCCAGCGGTGGCCCCGGCTGTCGCGGCTTGAGGCTCCGGTGGCTTGTTCTGTTCTTGCTCCATGGCTTCAATCCTCGCGATCGTTTCAGATTTTTCAACACGCGGGAAAATCGCTTCCGGCTTCCCAATTTTCGTGCCTGGTTTCAATTGCCCCCAAGTAAGCAGGTCCAACTGGTATTTGCCGAGGGGCTCGCTCAGGCCCAATTGTTTCCAGATCTTCTGCGTTGCGTCGGGGAGGACGGGATGGGCGAGCGCCGCGACAATTCGCAGCGCCTCCGCAGCCGTATAGAGAACCGTCGCTAAGTGGCCTCGATCCTCTTCCTTCTCGGCAAGCGTCCACGGTTTTTCGACCGTAATGTATTTATCGACGGCTGCAACCAGCTCCCAAATCGCCTCCAGGGCGAGCGAAAAGTTGTTCCGGTCATAAAAGTGCATAATTTTCGCGAGAGCTTCCGCGGCAAAATCGGCTGAACCTGGCACGTCGCCTTCGCGGCTGTTCGCTGCACCGGGCTTCGGAATTTCGCCGCCGCAGTAGCGCTCAATCATGGTGAGGGTACGGCTAGCCAGATTGCCAAGTCCGTTCGCCAGGTCGCCGTTGTACCGGGTGACAAGCGCGTCGTAGGAGAAGCTGCCGTCCTGGCCGAACACAATTTCGCGCAACAGATAGTAGCGCAGAGGCTCAATGCCCAGCGCCGTGACAATCGGACGCGGACGCACGACGTTGCCGCGCGACTTGCTCATCTTCTCACTGTCGTACAGGAACCAGCCGTGCGCCCAGACCTGCCCAGGCAGGGGCAGGTCCGCACCCATCAAGAAAGCCGGCCAATAAACGGCGTGGAAGCGAATAATGTCCTTGCCGACGAGATGCAAGTCAGCGGGCCACAATCCGCGGGCATCGTAATCCGGTCCGCCCACGGCGCTCAGGTACCCGATGAGTGCGTCAAACCACACGTAGAAGACGTGAGGCGCTTCGCCGGGCACCGGAATACCCCACCGGATCGATGTTCGCGTGATCGATAGATCCCTGAGCCCCCCTTGCACGAAACTGACAACCTCATTACGGCGGGTTTCGGGCTGGATGAAGTTGGGATTGGCGGCGTAGAAATCGAGCAGCTTCTGTTGGAATTCCGAGAGCTTGAAGAAGTAATTCTCTTCTGTGACCGTCTCTGTGATGCGGCCGCAATCGGGACACGGGTCTCCGGGTGCTGCATCCAGGACGTAGGCATTATCGTGCACGCAATACTGCCCGGTGTAACTTCCCTTCTGGATGTAACCATTTTCGCGGCAACGCTTGAACAGCCATTGCACGGTGCGATGGTGCTTCTCGTCAGTCGTTCGAATGAACTCGTCCCCCGCGATCCCCAGATCGCTCCAAAGCTGCTTCCACTGCACGACCATTTCCGTCGAAAACTCTTGGGGCGATTTCCCTGCCTGTTTCGCCGAACGCTCCACGTTCACGCCGTGTTCGTCCGCGCCTGTCGTCATCACCACGTCGAATCCGCGCATGCGCTTGTAACGCCGGATCACATCCGCAACGATGGTGGAATAGGTATGACCAATGTGCGGCAGGCCGTTCGTGTAATAAAGCGGGGTTGTTAGGTAGTATTTTGGCTTGGCTCGGGGAGAACTCATTCGCCCTCTCGAAGCGTGCATCCCGCCTCAGAATTTCTGCGTGAACCCCTGCGACGGGTGCGGTCCCGCATTCGCGGGATTGCAGCCCGCCAGAACGACGGCGCGCGACTTGTTGACGGCAGCAAGCTCCGCGAGGGGGAAACCGAATTTCGATAGTAAGCGGCGCTACTGGACGCTGTCAAATCAAGCGCGGGATTGGCATTGGAAAGGATCATCGTATCCCCCTGGTGGAATTACGGTGTATGAGTCCGAAGCGGGTGAAGGAATTGGATTGGTATTTAGGGTTGGGGCGCGCGGCC
>Ga0307478_10000070_pt1 | contig 122182 bp, 129 predicted proteins | sample atmos_gasesECM4C_2_FD_203713 | JGI IMG/M metagenome (GOLD analysis project Ga0307478, IMG submission 203713) | Hardwood forest soil microbial communities from Morgan-Monroe State Forest, Indiana, United States - atmos_gasesECM4C_05 | ecosystem: Environmental > Terrestrial > Soil > Temperate...
GAAGGTGCTGCGCTATCCGATCATCGCCGTCAACGAAGCGATGACCAAGCACTTCTTCGACAACCGCTACGGCACCGGCCAGAGCACGATCGATGGCATTATCCGCGCGACCAACGTTCTGCTGGCGGGGAAGGTCTTCGTCGTTGCCGGCTACGGTTGGTGCGGCCGCGGCCTGGCGATGCGCGCGCGCGGCATGGGTGCGCATGTCATCGTCACGGAGGTCGAGCCGGTGCGCGCGCTCGAAGCGGTCATGGACGGCTACCGCGTCATGCCGATGAAGGACGCGGCGAAGGAAGGCGATCTCTTCGTCACCGTCACCGGCGATATCAACGTTGTCGATGAGCCCCACCTCAAGGCGATGAAGAGTGGCGCGATCCTGGCCAATTCCGGGCACTTCAACGACGAGATCAACCTGAGCGCCCTCGACGGCATGGCGGAGAGCGTTCGCACCATCCGTCCGTCGCTCGAGGAGTACCGGCTGCGCGACGGCCGCAAGCTGTTCGTGCTCGGTGAAGGCCGCCTCGTCAACCTGGCCGCGGCGGAGGGACACCCCGCTGCCGTAATGGACATGAGCTTTGCCAACCAGGCGCTGAGTGCCGAGTACCTCGTCTCGCACGCGCGCGAGCTGCAACCAAAGGTTTACCCGGTCCCCGACGACATCGACCGCGAGATTGCTCGGCTAAAATTGGCCGCGATGCACATCGACATCGACTCGTTGACCGCCGAGCAGGCGCAGTACCTGGGCGGTTGGGAGTCGGGCACCCGATGAACCGTCGCAATCACCTCTTTACCTCAGAGTCCGTTACCGAGGGGCACCCCGACAAGATCGCCGATCAGATCTCGGACGCGATCCTCGATGCCATCATGACCAGGGATCCGTTAGGTCGGGTGGCGTGCGAGACGGCCGTGACGACAGGGCTGGCCTTCGTCATCGGCGAGATCACGACCGACACCTACGTCGAGATGCGCGACGTCATTCGCGACACCATCGAGCAGGCCGGTTACGACCACCCGGGCTTCGGCTTCGATGCGGAAACCTGCGGCGTGATCGTCTCCATCCAGAAGCAGTCGCCCGATATCGCCCAGGGCGTCGATACCGGCGGGGCCGGCGACCAGGGGATGATGTTCGGCTTCGCCTGCGACGAAACGCCGGAGCTGATGCCGATGCCGATCCAGCTCGCTCACCTGCTGGCTCGCCAGCTCGCGCGAGTGCGCAAAGACAAGACGCTGCCCTACCTGGGTCCCGACGGCAAGACGCAGGTCACGATCGAATACGTCGACGGCCGCCCGCAACGGATCGATACCGTCGTGCTCTCGGCGCAGCACACGGAGGACGTCAGCCTGGAGCGGATCCGCGAGGACCTGCAAGAGCTCGTCCTCGAACAGGTGATCCCGGCGAAGATGCTCGACCAGCGCTCAACCATCCACGTGAATCCGACCGGGCGCTTTGTGCTCGGCGGCCCGCGCGCGGATGCAGGCGTGACCGGCCGGAAGATCATCGTCGACAGCTACGGCGGGTACGCCCGCCATGGCGGTGGCTGCTTTTCCGGCAAGGATCCCTCGAAGGTGGACCGATCGGGCGCATACGCCGCGCGCTATGTGGCCAAGAACGTCGTGGCCGCCGGGCTCGCCGGCCACTGCGAGATCCAGGTCGCGTATGCCATCGGGGTTCGCAAGCCAGTCTCGGTGTTCGTCGAGACCTTCGGCACCGAGCGCGTGCCCGTCGCCAGGATCGAGCAGCTGGTCCAGAAGCACTTCGACCTCAGCCCGCTGGAGATCATCCGGCAGCTCGAGCTGCGCCGTCCCATCTACAAGCAGACGGCGGCCTATGGCCACTTCGGCCGCGCCGACCTCGACCTGCCGTGGGAACGCACCGACAAGGCGGACCTGCTGGCCGCCGAGGCGGGTGTTCAGCGGCTCCAGGTGGTGGAGTCGCAGGACGGCTAAGACCGTCCTTGTCACGGGGATCGACGGCTTCGCGGGTAGTCACCTCTCCGACCTCCTGATTCGACGTCGACACGACGTCCACGGAACCATCCGTCACCCCCAGCCGGACGCCAGGGCCGAGCTGGCGTCCACCGTCACGACGCACCACGTCGATTTACTCAATCGCCCGCAGGTGGATGCGCTGGTACGGGCCATCAAGCCGCAATGGGTCTTCCACCTGGCGGCACGGAGCAGCCCGGCGGCGTCGTGGCAGGACCCGGCAGGAACGATTGCCACCAACGCCGGCCTCGAGGCGAACCTGCTGGCGGCGGTGGTGCAGCTCGACCCGATGCCACGCGTGGTCGTGGTCGGCTCCAGCGATGAGTACGGGCGCCCGCCTGGCCGGGCTCGCCGGCTCAAGGAAGCGACGCCGCTGCAGCCGGTCACCCCATATGGGGTGAGCAAGGTGACCCAGGACCTGCTGGCATTGCAATACCACCTCAGCCACGGCTTGCCGGCGATCCGGCTGCGGCCCTTCAACCACGCGGGTCCTCGACAGGCCCCGGACTTCGCGATCGCGAGCTTCGCCCAGCAGATCGCCCGGATCGAATTGGGCGCGCAGCCGCCCATCCTAAAGGTGGGCAACCTCGAAACTCGACGCGACTACACCGACGTCCGCGATATCGCCCGCGCCTATGTGCTGGCGGCGGAGAATGGCAAGGCGGGCGAGGTCTACAACATCGGCTCGGGGACCGCGCCTCGGCTGCGCGACCTGCTCACCCGCCTCCTGACGATGACACGGACCAGGATCACGCTACAAGTTGATGCCGGCCGAACGCACGCCGTCGAGGCCGACGTCTATCTCTGCGACTCGCTCCGTTTCCGGCGGCTCACTGGCTGGCAGCCGCAGATCTCACTCGATCGGACCCTCCGCGACACCCTCGAGTACTGGCGCAAGTGCGAGCGACGCGCCGCCTGATGGGCCGGCACATCGTCATCCTGGCGGGCGGGAGCGGGACCCGGCTGTGGCCACGCTCTCGCGAGAAGTCACCCAAGCACCTGCTCGCGCTCGCCGGCCGCCTCTCGCTCCTGCAATCGACCTACGAGCGGGTCCGCCGTCTGACGGAGAACGTCTATGTCGTCACCGAACGCACGCAGGTGGAAAGCATCCGCGAGCAATTGCCACAGCTCGAGGACGAGCACTTCATCATCGAGCCGGCGCGACGAGGAACGGCGTCGGCACTGGGACTGGCCGCGCTTCGGATCGCCGAGCGCGACCCGACCGCGACCATGCTCTCCGTTCACGCCGATCATTACCTTGGAAACGACGAAGAGGCGTACCTGCAAACGCTCGAGGCGGAGGCGCGCTGGGCCGAGCAGAAACGTTCGCTGGTCACGGTCGGCCTGCATCCCCCGTATGCCTCCACCGCCTTCGGCTACATCCAGACCGGTCCGCGCGTCGACGGCGACCACGGGGCGCCGGTCTACCGGGTCAAGGCCTTCGTCGAAAAGCCAGACCTGAAGACCGCCGAGGGTTACGTCAAGGGTGGTGGGTACCTGTGGAACCTCGGACTCTTCAGCTGGCCGGTCGAGGTGCTCTTCCGCGAGATGGCCGCGCACGCGCCCGAGCTCTACGCCGGGCTCGAGCGGGTGAAACAGGCGCGAGCGGCCGGTCGGCGGGAAGAGGCCGATGTCGCGTACGAGGCGTTGCCGACGGAAGCGATCGATTACGCCGTGCTCGAACGAACCCACAACCTGCTCGTGGTCGGGGCGACCTTCGAGTGGCACGACCTGGGGTCGTGGGCCGACCTCCACGACATCCTGCAGCAGGACGAAGCCGGCAATTTCGTCGAGGGGGACTCCGTCCTGATCGACTCCAAGAACTGCATGATCCACTCCCCGAAGAAGCTGGTCGCGGCGGTCGGCCTGGAGGATATGGTCGTGATCGAGACCGAGGACGCCATCCTGATCTGTCCCAAGGCGCGCTCCCAGGATGTGAAGCTGATCGTCGAACGCCTCAAGCAGATGGGCAAGACCGAATACCTTTAACCGTCAGTACACTGTGGCCGTGGCAAAACGCGCGCTGATCACCGGGATCACCGGTCAGGACGGCTCCTACCTCGCCGAGCTGCTGCTGGACAAGGGATACGAGGTGCATGGCGTGGTGCGGCGCTCGTCGAGCATGAACCGCAGCCGGATCGATCACCTCGAGCACGCGCATCCATCGCACCTCGAGGGGGCCCGCTTCACGCTCAACTACGGCGACATGACCGACTCGGGTGGCCTCAACCGGCTGGTGATGACGGTGCAGCCGGATGAGATCTACAACCTGGCCGCCCAGAGTCAGGTCCATATTTCGTTCGATCAGCCGGAGTACACCGGCAACACCGACGGGCTGGGCACCACCCGGTTGCTGGAGGCGATTCGGGCCAGCGGACGCCCAACCCGCTTCTACCAGGCGTCGACCTCGGAAATGTTCGGCTTGACCCCGCCGCCGCAGAATGAGCAGACGCCGTTCTATCCCCGCAGCCCTTATGGCGTCGCCAAGCTCTACGCGCACTGGATGACCGTCAACTACCGCGAGGCCTACGGCATGTTCGCCTGCAGCGGCATCCTCTTCAACCACGAGTCGCCCCGGCGGGGTGAGAACTTCGTGACCCGCAAGGTGACGCGCGGGGTGGCGGCCATCGTCGCCAAACGCTCGACCAAACTGCGCCTCGGCAACCTCGAATCCAAACGCGACTGGGGCCACGCGCGCGATTACGTCGAGGCGATGTGGATGATGCTCCAGCAGGACCAGCCCGACGACTATGTCATCGCCACCGGGATCCAATGGACCATCCGGCAATTGGTCGAGCTGGCCTTCGGAATGGTCGGTCTGGACTGGGAAACGTATGTCGAGGTCGATCGCGCCTACTTCCGTCCTGCCGAAGTCCCGGACCTGTGTGGCGACCCGAGCAAAGCGCGCGCCAAGCTTGGCTGGCGGCCGAAGATCAGCTTCGAGCAGCTGATCCGCGAAATGCTGGAGTCGGATCTGGCCGCGCTCGGCCTGCGACCGGCCGACGTGCTCCGTAGCCCAGTACGATAGGGACAACCGTGGCGAACGTCGAAATCACCTTTGGCACCGATGGCTGGCGGGGCATCATCGCCGATGACTTCACCTACGAGTCGGTCCGCGTCGCCACCCAGGGGATCGCCCAATACCTCGCGAGCCGGCCGAACCCGTCCGCGATCGTCGGCTATGACACCCGCTTCGCCTCGGACCTCTTCGCCCGGGAGGTCGCCCAGGTGCTGGCCGCCAACGGGGTCAAGGTGTTCATCATCAACGCCCCCGCGCCCACCCAGGTGGCGACCTACGCCATCCTCGACAAGAAGGCGAGCGGCGGTCTCGTGATCACCGCCAGCCACAACCCCTACTACTTCAGCGGGCTGAAATACAAACCGGAGTACGCCGGCTCGGCGTCACCGGAGATCACCGGTCGGCTGGAGCAGGAGATCCAGCGGGTGCAGCGTGGCGGGCGCGTGAAGCAGGTTCGCTTCGAGGATGCGCAGCACCAGGGAACGATCGAGGTCTTCGATCCGCAACCGGCGTACGCCGCCCAGATCAATCGTCTGGTCGACCTCGGCCCGATCAAGGCGGCGGGGCTCAAGATTCTCCACGAGCCGATGTATGGCGCCAGCCAGGGCTACGTGCGCGCCCTGCTCTCCGGCGGCAAGACGACGGTCGAAGAGATCCACGGAGAGCGGAACCCCGGCTTTGGCGGCATGCACCCCGAGCCGATCGCGCAGTGGATGCCGGAGGCGATGGAGCGGATGCGCAGAGGCGGACTCGACCTCTGCATCGCCAACGACGGCGACGCCGACCGGGTTGGCATCATCGATGAACGCGGCACCTTCATCAACCAGCTGCAGGTGATGGCGTTGCTCATGATGTACCTGGTCGAAAAGCGCGGACAGAAGGGCGACGTCGTCCGCTCACTGACCTCGACCTCGATGGTCGACAAGCTCGGGGAACGGTTCGGCGTGACGGTGCACGAACTCAAGGTTGGCTTCAAGTACATCGGGCCCAAGATGGCCGAGACCAATGCGATGCTCGGCGGTGAGGAAAGCGGTGGCTTCGCCTTCCGCGGCCACATCCCGGAACGAGATGGGATCCTCTCGGGGATCACCTTCGCCGACATGATCGTCAAATACGGCAAGCCTCTTTCGAAGATCATGGAGCACCTGACCGAGCTGGTCGGGCCGCACTTCTACGCCCGCCACGATCTGCATCTCGACCGCCAGGAGTACGCGAGCCGGCGCGCCGAGCTCTACGGCCGGCTGGAAAAGGAGCCGCCCACCGAGATCGCGGGCGGCCGGGTGGTGCGCTCGCGCACCGATGACGGCTTCAAGTACTACCTCGAGGACGGTAGCTGGGTGCTGGTGCGCTTCTCCGGCACCGAGCCGCTCATCCGGATCTACAGCGAGGCCGGCTCCAGGGAGCGCGTCGACCAGCTGCTGGCCGCGCTCGAAGACCGGTTAGGCGTCCGCCAGCTTGTCTGAGATCATCAAGAAGCCCTGGGGCTGGGAGAATCGCTTCGCCATCACCGACAAGTACCTGGGCAAGGTGATCCACATCAATCGCGGGGAGATGCTGAGCCTGCAATACCATCGGCAGAAAGACGAGACGGTGCTGGTGGTCAAGGGCGTGATGGACCTCCAACTCGAAGACGGCCGCGGCCAGATGGAGACGCACCGACTGACCCCGGGGATGTCGCGGCGCATCATCCCGGGACGCAAGCACCGGATGATCGGGGTCGAGGAGTGCGAGTTCTTCGAGGTCTCGACGCCGGAGATCGACGACGTCGTCCGGTTGGAGGACAAATACGGCCGGCAGGGCACCAGCACGGCCTAATTCCCTTCTCGACTTTCCACAGTTTCCACAGCGCCGGCCGCTGACGTCGAACATTTGTTTTCGAATACAAATTCCGGATTGCGCCTGGCGGCTTTCCCCCAGCCCCAAACGGACGTTTCCCTGCTAGACTAGCCGCCATGTCGGAAGCCCTGGCGAGTTCTTCCGCGACCCTTCCGCCAGGACAACTGCGAGCCCGACCCCGGTCTCGCCCTGCCCCCCGCCCGGTTCAACTCGGTACCCGCTACCTTGGCTTGCTTTCCGCGTGGGCGGTCGCGATCGGCCTCGGCTTCAAGTCCGAGTTGCTTTCCCCGAACCAGATCTGGTTGGCGACCGCCGGCTTATCGATCTTCGTCACCCTCGGCCTGGTCTTCCTCCACGCTCGCAATCGCACGCCGGCGTGGCTGAGCCTCGATCACTACATCACACCGGTCCTGACGATCGTCGCCGCCGCCACCTTCTCGATGCTGCCGGCGCCCGACTACCGCGTCCACGCGCTCGCCATGCTGACCATGGGGAGCTTCATCTTTGCCAGCAGTTACGTCGATCTGTCCCGAGGGATGGGGCGCGAGCGCCCGCTCCACCGTTTCCTGCGCGACGCCACCACCTTCTGCGTCCTGCTCGCGCTGTTCTTCATCGTCCTTCAATCGAATGACCTACCGGTTGTCTTCAAGTTCAGCGCCATCTTCGTCATCGCACTGCTGAGCGGCTATCGCAGCTTCAGGTTCGCCACCAAACGAGAGGGCCTCGCGCTGCTCTCCGCCTTCCTGACGGCCGGAACCGTCACCTTCGGCGCCTTCGGCATGGTGACCTACCTGAACCAGGGCAGTCAGTATGTCGCGGTGATCCTTGCCTTCGCCTGGTACGCGTGGCAGGGTCTCACGGTGCACGCCCTCGACGACTCGATGACACGGCGCATCATGTTCGAGTACGGACTGTTCGCCGTCATCTGCGTCTACCTGATTGCGCTCGCGCTCGTGACCGGCCGCCCGATCGGCTGATCACTTCAGCGTGATTTGCGCGACGAACGTGCCAGCGGCTTCGGTGTCGGCCATCCACTGGTAGGCCGAGACCACCATGAGGTTGGTGTCGCCGCGCGAATCGAAACTCATCACCCCCATCGCGCCGCTGTAGGCGGTGGTTCGGCTGACCTCTGCCAGCACTTGCGCCCGCGTCGGCCGTTGCCCGCCGGCATCGTCGATCGACCGGGCGATGGCGGCGATCAGGATGTTGGTGGCATCGAAGGCCGGCAGGCTGTCGGTGCCCACCGGCTGGCTGTACGCCTTCTGATAGTCGCGAACGAACCCCTGGGCCTGCCGGATGCTGGCGGGGTGCGGACCGACCACGGTGTAATAGCTGCCGCGCGCGGCCGCGCCCGCCGACTTGGCGAACTGGTCGTTGGCCAGCCGGTCGCTGCCGATCAGCGGGACCCTTGGCATCTGCGCCGACATCTCGTGTCGTAAGGCCGCCGCCTCGTAGACATCAGCACCGGCGAAGTAGACAGCGTCCGTACCGAGGCTGACGGCGCGCCGGATGCGCGACCCGAAGTCGGGCGACTGGGTTGGATCGAAGCCGCCGAGATCCGTGGGGTCGACGACGGTCCCACCGTCCTGGACAAACCGGTCGACGAAGGTGGTCGCAATCCCCAACCCGAAGGCGGTCTGATCGTTGACGACAAACGCACGGCGCATGCCCAGCGTCTTAAAAGCGAGGTCCGCCGCCGCGGCCCCCTCGACCAGCTGCGTCGTGACCACCCGAAAGAAGTTATTGGGTCCGCGAGGTCGAAGCCGTCCGGCCAGACCCTTACAGTGCCCGTCCGGAGGTTCTTGGGTCAGGCACTCGTCGGTGACCGCCGGGCTGACCATGGCGAGCTGCGCCGCGTTCGCCACCGGGAGCTCGCTCTTGGCCAGGCTGTCATCGAGTGGGCCGATCACGCCGACGACGCCAGGATCGCCGGCCAGTAACTCGACGTTCTTCGCGCCCTGCGCCGGGTCGTGGACGCCTTTGAAGACATCGTCGTAGCTGATCACCCGCAGATCGAAACAGGCATCCTGGTGCCGCGCTGCCCCGCAAACCCGTCCGGCCCGTTTGACGGCGAGGTCGACGGCGTTCTTCGCCGGCGTGCCAAGGGCCCCATCCGCACCGCTCAGCGGCAAATCTGCTCCAAGGGCAATCGTGCCGATCGTCCGCGGCGTGCCGCCAGTTTGACCGGTGCAACCCGCCAGGCTGAGGGCCATCACGGTCAGCCCGGCGAGCGCGCGCCGTTTCACCGACCGCGTGCCGGATCGACCGACTCAGATCCCAAGGTAGGCGCGCTGGACGTCTGGGCTATCGAGTAGGGACTTGGATGTGCCTTCCTTGACGATTCGGCCGGTCTCGAGGACGTAGCCGCGGGCCGCGACTCCAAGCGCCTTCAAGGCGTTCTGCTCGATCAACAGGATCGTGGTGCCTTCGGCATTGATCTCGCGGATGACCTGGAAGATGGTGTCGACCATGAGCGGCGCCAGTCCGAGGGACGGCTCGTCCAGTAGAAGGACTTTCGGACGTGACATCATGGCCCGGCCGATGCACAGCATCTGCTGCTCGCCGCCCGACAAGGTGCCGGCGAGCTGCCCCTGCCGCTCCTTGAGCCTGGGGAAGAGCTTAAAGACGCGGTCCATGTCGGCGCGCGTTTCTCCATCGCGCCTGATATACGCGCCCAGGTCGAGGTTCTCGCGAACCGTCATGCGCGCAAAGATCCGCCGGCCTTCCGGGGCATGGCCAATGCCCTTGGGCACGATGTCCTCGGCCTGCAGCCGGGTGATGTCCTGGCCGCGTAACCGTACCGCGCCGGTGCTCGCGGGGGTGAGCCCTGAGATGGCCCGCAGCGTGGTCGTCTTCCCCGCGCCGTTGGCGCCGATCAGGGTGACGATCTCCCCCTCGTCGACGTGCAGGCTGACACCGCGCAGCGCCTGGATCCGTCCATAGAAGACGTCGATCTTCTCGACCTCCAGGAGGGCGCTCACGCGCTCTTGCCCAGGTAGGCCTCGATGACGCGTGGATTGGTGCGTACCTTCTGTGGGGGACCCTCCGCGATCTTTTCCCCGTAATCGAGGACGACGATTCGTTCGGAGACCTCCATCACGACCTTCATGTCGTGTTCGATCAGGAACACGGTGATGCCGCGGCTGCGGATCGCCTGGATGAGCTGCATGAGTTCGGCTTTCTCCTGGGGATTGAATCCCGCCGCCGGCTCGTCGAGCATCAGGAGTTTCGGCTCGGTAGCCAGCGCCCGTGCGATCTCGAGCCGCCGCTGGAAGCCGTAGGCGAGGTTGCGTGCATATTGGTCGGCGTAGCGCTCCAGCCCGACGAAGCGCATCAGTTCCATGGCTCGGTCCCGAACGCGGCGCTCTTCGTTCCGGGCAAACGGCGTGTTGAGGAGGGCGTCCCACACCTGCGCATGCATTCGCGGGTGCTCGCCGACCATCACATTCTCGACGGCGGTCATGTAGGAGAAGAGCCGGATGTTCTGGAAGGTCCGGGCCACTCCCAGCGTGGTGACCGCGTGCGGCTTCAGTCCCAGTGGCAGCGGCCCGAGGCCAACGCCCCGCCGAACCGCGTCGGCGACGGTGTAGTAGGCGGCGATCGGCGGCGAGTAGGTGCGCCAGAACTCGCGAACCGGGTAGACCGACCTGCCGTTGAAGAAGATCTGGCCCGAGGTCGGCTTGTACAGCCCGGCCACGAGGTTGAACAGCGTCGTCTTCCCGGCGCCGTTGGGCCCGATCATGGCGAAAATCTCGCCCGCCTCGACGCTCAGGTCCACGTTGTTGACGGCCAGCAGACCGCCGAAGCGCTTTGTCAGGCCTTTGACTTCCAGAATCGGCATCGGCGTTCGCTATACCTGGCCCTGAAGCTCCGCCAGGGAGTCCTCGCTCGTCCCGAGCTCCAGTTCGACCTTTCGTTGGGCGCTCGGGATCAGGCCCTGCGGTCGCAGCAGCATGATGCCGACCAGGATGAGGCCGAAGATCAGGTAGTTCGACTGCTGGGCATAGTGACCGAGGTCGAGTTTGGTCAGCCAGTCGATGTTGAGCGCTGCGGTGGCACTGTCGATCCATCCGGGAAGCTGGATCAGCAGGTAGGTCTGGATGGTGTAGATGAGGATCGCGCCCACGATGACCCCCCGCATGTTGCCCATCCCGCCCAGCACCACCATGACCAGGACCACCACCGACACCGCCTGGAAGCTGAACGACTCTGGGACGACGAGGAACAGCTTGGACGCGTAATACGTCCCCGCGAAGCCGCTGAACGATGCACCCAGGGCGAAGGCGAGGAGCTTCGTGGTCACGGTGTTGATGCCGGTGGCTGAGGCGGCCACCTCGTCCTCCCGAATCGCCATCCAGGCTCGCCCCAATCGGGAGTTCCGCAGGTTGTTGATGAGGAAAATCGAAAGGATCAGGATGGCCAGGATCAGGTAGTAGTAGGGCACCGGGTTGAAGCCGAACTTGCCGTCCCAGCCCAGGATCGGCGGCAGACGCGGCTGGTCGATGCCCACGATGCCATTCACGCCTCCGGTGATCGGGGTGGCGTTTCGGAAGACGCGGGGCACGATCTCGCCGAAGCCGAGCGTCACGATCGCCAGGTAATCGCCCCGCAAGCGGAGCGTCGGTGCACCGAGAAGGACGCCGAAGAGGGCCGCGATGAACGCCGAAACGGGGAGAAGGATCCAGAACGAGATATGGATGTGGAACTGACCGGACGCCAGGATGGCGAAGGCGTACGACCCGATGGCGAAGAAGGCGGCATAGCCGAGGTCGAGCAGGCCGGCATAACCGACCACGATGTTGAGCCCGAGTGCCAGGAGGATCCAGTGCCCCGCGTCGGCGGCGACATTCACCTGCGACGAATCACTGTCCAGGATCGGAAAGAGGATGAGCGCGATCCCCAGCAACAGGTAGGGGACGTTACGCGCGCGACCCGCCGCTCCCCAGCCACGGAGCTCAAAAGAGCGCGCGCGCTCGAGGAACCCCGGCTGTCTCTGGCCGCTCGGGCGTTTCATCGCTCCTGCGTCCGCGTGCCGAGCAACCCGGTCGGGCGGAACACCAGGGTTCCGATCAGGATGCTGAAGACGACGACGTCCGACCATTGCGCGCCGCCCTGGAAGTAGCCGCCGATGAAGTCGATGATGATGCCGATGGCGAATCCGCCAATGGCGGCGCCGACGACGTTCCCGATCCCGCCGAACACCGCGGCGGTGAACGCGATCAGTCCGGCACGGAAGCCCTGGTCGAACCGGATCGTCTGGAAGTAGAAACCGTTGATGATCCCCCCCGCGGCCGCCAGCGCCGATCCGATGAAGAAGGTGATCGCAATCGTTCGATTGATGTTGATGCCCATCAGCCGGGCCGCATCGCGGTCCTGCGCCGTGGCGCGCATGGCGCGCCCGATGCGCGTCCGCTGGATGAAGGCATTGAGCGCCACCATCAAGCCCAGCGCCAGCAGGATGATCACGACGTTCGCGACGCCGATCGACGCGAATCCAAGGTTGAGATTGCCCGATGGGAGCAGGTTCGGATAGGAGACATCGTTCGGTCCCTTGATCAGGAAGATGATGCCCTCGAGTACGAACGACATTCCCACCGCGGTGATCAGCGGCGCCAGCCTGGGGGCATTCCGCAGCGGCCGGTAGGCGACTCGCTCGATGGTCACGCCGATCAGGCCGTTGACCGCCATGGCAACCGCGAAGACGACCACCAGTCCAGGGATGAGGACGACCGGCGAGGCGTGTTCGAGGCCGAGCAGACTGATCGCCGTCAAGCCGAGGAAGCCGCCAACGGTGTAGATGTCCCCGTGGGCGAAGTTGATCAACTCGATGATGCCGTAGACCATCGTGTAGCCCAGGGCGATCAGGGCGTAGATGGCGCCGTCGGTCAGCCCGAAGGTCAGCTGCTCGACAAAGAACCGCATCCCTCCTCCTTCAGTCGCAGCTTAATTGCTGCCCCACAGTCTAGCCAGCGGTGGCGCCCAGTACAACGACGGGGCAGGGCGCCGGCCCTGCCCCGCGTTCGCTCGGGTAGTTAGGAGACTGTGACCTGGTCGACGAAGGAGCCGCCGGTGTCGGTCGCCGAGGTCCACTGGTAGATCGTGATGATCTTCAGGGTCGTGTCGCCGTTGGAATCGAAGCTGGTGGTCCCGATCGCGCCCTTGAACCCCGTGGTCTTGGCGATTTCGGCGCGCACCTGGTCGCGGCTCGGCGTGCTGCCGCCCGCGTCGTCGATCGCGCGACTGATCCCTGCGATGATGATGCTCGCCGCGTCGTAGGCCTGGGCGCTATAGGCGCCAGGATCCGCGCCGTATTCGGTCTTGTAGGCCGCGTTGAAGGTCTGCGCGGTCGCGAGCTTCAACGGATAGGGGCCCGCCACGGTGAAGTAGCTGCTGGCCGCGTTGGCCCCAGCATCCTTGGCGAACTGGTTGCCCGAGATGCCGTCGCCTGCGACATACGGGACGTCGATCAGACCTTGCATCTGCTTGCGGATCTGACCGCCCTTGGTCGCCGTGGTGCCGCCGAAGTAGACGACGTCGGCGCCCAACTGCTTCGCCCGGCTGAGATAGGACTTGAAGTCGGTCGTCGAGGTCGGGTCGAAGGCGCCCAGGTCGGTCGGGTTGAGCACCGTGCCGCCATCCTTTGTGAATTGGGCGGCGAAGTTCTTCGCGATGCCGGCGCCGTACTGCTGCTGGTCGTTCATGACGAAGACCTTGCGCTTGCCGAGTTTGTTGTAGGCGTAGTCCGCGCCCGCCGGGCCCTGGATCAGGTCGGTGGTACAGACCCTGAAGTAGTTGTTCTTGCCGGTCGCCTGCCGGAGCGTCGCCGCCTGGCCCTTGCAGTGGCCGTCGGCGGGCTCCTGCGTCAGGCACTCGTTGGTGTTGGCCGGGCTGATCATCGCCAGGTTCGCGCTGTTGGCGATCGGAATCTCGCCCGCGGCGACACCGCTGTTGAACGGTCCAACCATGGCGAGGACGCTGTTGTCGGAGACGAACTGCGTCACGTTCTTGGCGCCCTGGCCCACGTCGTGGACGCCGTTGACGGCGTCATCCAGCGGGAACGACGCCAGGGTGAAACACGCGTCGGTGTGGCTCGAGGCGCCGCAGACCTTGCCCGCCAGCTTGATGGCGAGCTTAGCGCCGTTCTGGGTCGGCTGCCCGTCCGAGGCATCCGAGCCGCTGACCGGCAGATCGATGCCGATCTTGATCGTTCCTTTGATGCTCTGGCCCCCGGTGGTCGTCGTGCCGCAGGCCGCCAGCGCCACGCTCGCAACCGCAAGCCCGGCGAGCAACTTCGGCAATCTCATATACGTCCTCCTTCCAAATGGTGAATTGGTGCTGAACTCGCGTTGCCCGAAGGCGTAGCTCTTTATACAACCTTGCCCCAGCGCCTGCAACTAATGGGGCAACTCTTCTAATACCACTTAATAATCTAGCGGGCTTTTGCACAAGCATCGAACGCATCCGCCGTTGTGATGCCGGGCAAGTCGTACGCGGGCTTGACAATGGTTTTCGCGCGCGCGTAAGGTATGCGACGCATTCAGGAGGGCAAGCGATGGCCGAATTCGCAGAACGCATCAAACCAAGGGCGCAGTACGTCGACGAGGCGATCGAGCTGGCCCTGGCGAGCAAGTGGACGGAAGCGGTCCAGGTCAATCGGGGCATCATGGACCGGTTCGGCCCGGACGAGGACACCCTCAACCGGTTAGGCAAGGCCTACACCGAGCTCGGCCAGCAGGAGAGCGCCATCGATGCCTACAAGAGCACCCTCAAGCTCAACCCCGTGAACCCGATCGCCGTCAAGAACCTGGCGAAGCTCCAGGCGCAGCGCGGCGGGCAGCCGGTGCCCACCTCCAAGGCCAAGGTGAACGTCGATGCCTTTATCGAGGAGACGGGCAAGACCACTCTCACGGCGCTTCACATGCACGCCGAGGGTGATCCGTGCGCCAAGGTGTCCGGCGGCGACCCGGTCAAGCTGATCGTGGCCGGCGACACCATGAACGTCGAGACGTCGCGAGGCATCTACCTGGGTCACCTGGAACATGCCCTCGGCCGTCGCCTGATCAAATTCCTCGAAGGCGGCAACAAGTACTCCGGCGCCGTCGCCGCCTGCGAACCGAGCGGCGTCAAAGTTATCGTTCGGGAGACGTACCAGGATCCAAAGTTCTTCGGGCGGCCGTCCTTTCCGATCAAGAAAGCCGGACGGGACGAGTTTCGACCCTACGCCAAGGATTCGCTCCTCAACCGGGCTGCCGACGCCGAGGAAACCGAGGAAGACGGCGAAGAGCCGGCCGAGGAGCTCGACGGCATGCACACGGTGGAATCCGCCGAGGACGAGGTCGAAGTCCCCGAGTCCGACGAAGACAGCCGCAAGGAAGACATCTACTAAGGTCGGCCGCGGCCGATCTGCCAGCGCGACTCGATCTCCAGTTTGCGCAGCACACTGCGCATCTGACTCTTGACCGTATGGAGACTGACGTGCAGTTCGTCCGCAACCTGGGCATTCGTCCGCCCGTCGGCCGCTAAGGCGGCGACGAGCCGCTCTCGAGCCGTCAGGCGGTACAGGACTGACTCCGGCGCCACGCGCGGTAGCTCACCCTCGGAGGCCGCTGCCTCCATCACGTGCTCGTAGGCCTGGCGCAGCTCGTGGCAACGCCGCGCCGTGCGCGCGATGTCTTCCTTGAGTCCGCGCAAGGTAACCTCCAGGGCCTCGAACGCGAGTACGCACTCCGCGCGATCCTCCACACGATACGGCTGCGCCACCAGACGACGGTAGGGCGTTGCGCGGCGCCTGCCTACCTCCAGACGGCGGCATCGGTTGCTGCCAATCGGCGGGGGCCGATCGGCGGGTCGTTCTCGAACGGCCTACAACAGCTTGAGCCGGGACGCCGCCGCCACCGCCTCGGCGCGGTTGCGAGCGTTCAGGTGGAAGAGCAGGTTCTCGACGTACCCCTTGACCGTACTTTCGCTCAGGTGGAGACGCGTTGCGATCATCGTGTTCGAGTACCCCTCCGCGACCAGGCTCAGCACCTCGCGTTCGCGTCGGGACAGCCGCACCGCCGGTACGCCCGCCTCTAGCGCCGCTGGTCCTGCTGTCTGCGGTGTGGCCGCCTCGGTCTGGTCGGCGATCCGGAGCCGAAACGTCACCACCAGGCAGACGGCAATCATTCCCAGCAGTAGAACGGAGTTGACGAGGCCGCCGCCGTCGAAGAGCTGACCGAACAACGGTAGGCCCAGAACCTTGACGGTGAGGGCGGACGCTAGAAAAATCCCGATCGACAGGATCGCCCCGGCCGCCCCGAAGTAGAAGACGGCCTCGATCAGCCCAAACACATAGGCGCCGAGTGGCTCGCTCCCCGCGACCTGGGTCGCATAGAGTCCGGGGAAGATGAAGCCGAACACGGTGTCGATGATCGTGACCGTGAGCGCAAGGCGCCGATCCCATCCGGCCGGTGCCCGCGCCACCAGCGCCGTGACGCCCCCGTTGTAGATGGTGGCGGCGATCACGAGATAGAGCAGAAACGTCCCGAGCTTCGGCGTCAGCATGCCGCCCGCCGCGACCAGCGCGATGGTGATCCAGCGCAGCACGATGCCGATGCGCAGATTGCGCCGGACCTGGCCTGCGGTCGGCGCGGGGAGTAGCTCGGAGAGGTTGACGGCCGACGCCGCGGCCCGTAGGACGCTCAAAGCAGGCCGTTCCGGATCGCGGCCGCAACGGCCTCCGCTCGGTTACGCGCTTTGACCTGGGTCAGCAGACGCTCCAGGCAGGTCTTGACCACCCGCTCGCTCAGCCCGAGGCGGGTGGCGATCGTCGCGTTGGAGCACCCTTCGGCGACCAGGCGCAGCACGTCGTGCTCGCGCCGGGAGAGCTCCGGCCGCGGCGGGACGGCGGGACTCCAGGCGATCCCCTGGCGCGGAGCGTCGTCACCGGCAGCGCGGGCCAGCACCTCGCTGACCCCGCCCAGGCAGATCCCAATCAAGACCACGATCATGGTCGAGGCGAAGACGCCCATTGAGTCAAACGGGCCCCGGCCGATGACCGCAGCGCTCGCCTGCGCGACCGCGATGCCGGTCACGAAGATGCCGGTGGAGAGAACGGCTCCGGCCGCGCCGAAGAAGGCGACGGCCTCGATCATTCCGGGCACGTAGGCGGCGACCTGGTGGCCGCCGGGCACGGTGTTGTAGAGACCGATGAAGGTCAGGCAGAAGAGCTGGTCGATGCCGGTCGTGACCAGGGCGACCCCGCGGAGGGCCTCGTCCGAGGCGCGGGCGGCGGCGCCAGTGAGCAGGCCGTTGTAGATCACCGCGGCGAGGATCTCGGCGGCCAGCAGGTTCGGCGGCCGCGGGCCGAGCAGTCCCGCCAGGCCGGCGAACGCGAGCGCGATCCAGCGAAGAATGACGCCGAGGCGGAGGAGTGCGCGCATCTGCCGAGCCGTCAGGCGCGGCGCCAGGCCCAACAACGCGCCCGTCAGCCAGTGCACGACCCCGTCCCTCCTGTGGTCCGCCCGTCGGGCATTGCCGACGCGCCAATTCAGTCTACGTCAGCGTTGGGCCGTCCGACTGAGCCATTGCGCGCCGAGCCCGTTGAGGAGCCCGACCGCGACCGCGACCACGAGCACGCCGAGGCCGGTTTGCACCGCGAAGCTGGCGCCGCTCCGGCTAAACGTGTAGATGGCGAGCGGTCCGATCCCCAGCTGTCCATTGCCCCAGTGCTGAGACGTGCCGACCACGTTGAGCAGGAAGACGAGCGCGACTTCGATCACGAGGACGGTCAAGGCGCCGATGAGCGACGCTCGGAGAAACGTCACAGGTCACCTCCTTTGGCGGCTGCGAGCAGCCGGCCGTCCTGAGCCAACACCGTGAGGGCGAGTAATTGAACGACAAACGGCAAGGCGGCGAAGGCGAGCGGAAGGCTGTGAATCGGGCTGGCGGCGGCCAGTCCCGCCAGGCCGACGAGGCCGCAGACGAGCGGTCCGGACGCGTGGACCAGACTCCGGTCCGGGCCGGCGTGATGGACCACGGCCACCCGCCACCCTGATCGGACAAGGAAGCAACCGGCGCCGGCGCGACGAGCCGCAACGGCGTGGCCGCCCTCGTGTGCGATGACGGCCGCGACCAGCCCGACCGCCATCGCGGCAAGCGCGGGAGCGAGCGCGGGCGCGAAGAGGAGCGCGGGAAGCAAAAGGGTTCCGATGAGACCGATCCAGAGCGGCGCCATCCTGATGCCCACCACGGATGCAATCTGTCGGAGCAATGGGAGGGCTCCGCCGTCGGGCAGCGCATATCGTCGGATTCGCGCGGGTGGCCATCGATGTGCGACGACCAGGAAAAGACTCACCTGCAGCGCGCGGCGTAGGCGGGCCCGCCAACCACTCGGGCGCAGGTTGACCAGTTGCGCGCGGCTCAGCTGGAAGGCGAACTCGGTGAGGTCGTGCTGGACCGTCTGGGGATTGACGTCGAAGCGGACGGCCAGGGTCCGGGCCGCATCCCGGATCGAGTATCCGGCCGCGAGCAACGCCATCCCCTCCATTCCCGAGCCCCGCAGGGGATACGCCTCGCCCAGGGCGAGATCGTGAAGCGCGTCGCCGTCGAAGCGAACGTCGGTGGGCAGCTCGAGTCGATCGGCCAGGTCGATCATGCTTCCCTCCACGGGGCACGGCTGCAGATCAGAGCGGTCAGCGCGAGGACGGCAAGGAGCACCAGCGCCGGCGTCGCAACCAGGCGAGAGCGCTGAGCCAGGACCGTCGCGATCCCGAGCGAACCAAGGAAGAACAGGAGCTGCACTCCAAGCACCCCCAGCTGGCGCGCGAATGCATCGTGCCGGAATGGAAGCAGACGGCCGACCGCTGCCGGAATCGGAGCCGCCATCACCAGCGCGCCGAGCACGAACGGGTACGCATCGAGCGGCATCACGGCGAACACGGGCGACACGACGACCAGGCTGATGGCGCCGGTGATGACCCCGATAGCGATCCACCAGCTCAACCCCACTCGCGTTCCCGTGGGAGGGATCGATCGCCACAACCAGCGGCCCTGCGCCAGGTCGGACGAGAGCGCGAGGGGCGTGCCTGCCGCGAACTGGACGAGCAGGATCGCCGCGAGTGGCGCCAGGGAGGCGGCCGATCGGCCGGCCAGCAACGCGGTGGCCGTGACCATGCCGGCGCCGGACACCAGGCTCAGCAGTAGCACCACCCGCACCCGTGAGTCGCGCAGCGCCGTCAGGGTGAGCCAGGTTCCCATGGCCAGGGTCAGCCGCCGAGAGATTCGACGGCTGCGGTTGCGGTCGGTGCCGGCGGCCGATCGTCCGGGCAGCGTCGCCGCGGCCGTCCACGCGCCCGCGGCCAGCGAGCCCACCGCGATCACACCGAGAAGGGAAGTGGCAATCGAGGGGACGTGGAGGGGCGCGACGGGAGCGTGAGGTGTCGAGCCCAAGCCGTGCGGCAGGAAGGCGACAAGCCACGACCATGCCGGTGCACTGCTCAAGGGCGCCAGCGCGGCAGGGATGCCCAGGGCGAGCACCAGCGGGATGCTCCGCACCAGCACGCGAAGCGACGGACGAGCGCGAAGGATCTCCATGATGGCGGCGCCCGTGATGCAGGCGATCACCTGCGCCAGCAGGAGGAGCCCGGCCCAGGCTTCCGGCGCGGGGGCCTGGACGGTGCGGAACAGGCTCGTCCCGAAGTCGAACACCGGGATGGCGAGGATGAGCCAGGCGATCGTGAGGGGGAAACCCGTCGTCCCCAGGTAGGCGGGCAGTGGCGCGATCGGAACGGTCAGGATCTGTTGATCGAGACCCTCGAAGCGCGGTGCGGCGGCCGCCAGTCCGAGGCCGATGAGGACGCCGCCCAGCAGCACCAGCGCGAGCACCGAGGTGAGTCCTGACGGAAGGAACACGGCCATGATCGCGGCGCCGGAGCCGGCCTTGACCGCCAGCCACATCACGCCGACGACCGCCCCGACCGCAAGGGGGACGAGAAGGGGATTCGCTCGGGCGAGGCGGACTGCAGCGCGCGAGACCCGCCGCCACTCGATATCAGTCAGGAGGAGCGAGGACGTCATCGATTCCCTCCAGCACGTGGGTCAGACCGGTGGCCTTCATGAATGCGTCTCGCAGATCGGCGGCGCCAAAGATGCGCCGCAACTCGGCGGGTGTGCCGGTGGCTTTGAGCCGGCCTTCGGCCAGCATGAAGATCAGGTCGCATGTTCGCTCGGCGAAGTAGATATCCTGGGTGGCGACGACCGCCGCGCCGCCATAACGTACCGCGCTGCGTAGCAGCGATTCCAGGACGACGACGGATTCGGGGTCGAGGGCGCTGGTCGCCTCATCGAGCAAAAGCAGCGGGCGCACCAGCGCGATGGCGGCCACGATGGCGACTTTGCGCCGCGTTCCGTGGGATAGTTTTGCCAGCAATCGGTTCGCGTGGGGCTGCAGGTCCATGACACCGAGCAGGTTGGTTGCTCGCACGCTGTACTCCGGGTCCGCGCTCTGGAGCGCGGCGTAAAGATCGAGGTATTCCTGCACGGTCAAATGGTCGAACCCGGAGGGGGAATCGGGGGCGAAAGCGAAGCGTCGCTTGGCTTCGACCGGAGTAGCGCGCAGCGATACGCCCTGGATACCGATGGCACCCGCGTCCGCCTCCAGAATGCCGGTGATCAGGCGAAGCGTTGTCGTCTTCCCGGAGCCATTGGGACCGATCAGTCCGGCCACCGTCCCGCGCGGCACCGTCAGGCTGAGGTCATCGACGGCCAGGGTCGTGCCGTAGTGGAAGCTCAGGTGATCCACCCGGAGCGCAAGGGGCGCGGACTCGGGGTCTGACGGGCTATCTTCGAGGGGCATGGCGCCCATTGTCTGTGATCCTCCTTGCAAGTGCCGGGCGCCGGGCCGGCCGTACCCGGCACCCGAATGGTCAGGCGTTCGGTCGCGCAATCACGCGTAGAACAGGCATTTGACCTGGAAGCCTGGCGGCCACCATTGCCATCTGATGTCGGCGCTGCCGCCTAGATAGCTGCAGTACGCGGCATAGGCGAGAGCGAGGGCGAACGTCACGCACAGGACAATGAACAGGATGCAGGGCCAGCATTCGTCGGCGTCGGTCTGGCGCACACCCAGGTCGATGGTCGGGCGACGGTAACCGCTGGTGGTCGGGGGGGCGAGGGCTAAGGCGATCGAAGGCACTTCTTCACCTCCTTGTCGAGTGGTGGGGCTAGCTAGTGCTCTCGACCGTAGTCCGATTCGTGGGGGCCGTCGTCGCCCACGCGAGTGAATGTCTGGTGATCCGCCCCGGGATTCAGCCTCGAGAATGATTCAGCCGACGCGCCAGTAGACGCCGTCTTTCCGGTTCAGTAGCTCGCGTTCGATGAGCGCGCGCCGCAACCGGCAGTAATCGGGCCAGAACTCGCGCAGGATGGCGTCGACCTCCGCCTCCGCCAAGCGTTTGCCGGGTTGGAACGCCCGCACCACCTCGGCGAGGAGTAGCCGCCGGCGGCTTTCTCGAGCCGGCCACTGGACGATCCGGCCGTCCCGCCAGAAGGGCCGGAGCTTGCGCATCTCATCGGCCGCCACGTTCCAACTTGCGGTAGCCACATCCCATTGTAAAAACCAAAGCGTCCCGTTCAGCGCGGGTAGACTGACGGCGATGTTGCTGGCGATCGACCTCGGGAACACGAACCTGGCGTTCGGGCTCTTCGAGGGGGACCAGCTACGGCACGACTGGCGCCTCGCCACCCGCAGGGACAGCATGCCCGACGAGCTCGGCCTGCTGATGGTGCAGCTGATACGGCAGGAGGGGATCGACCCGAAAAGTGTCGATGCGGTGGTGGTGGCCAGCGTCGTTCCGCCGCTCAACAGCAGCCTGGTCCAGGCGATCGAGCGCTACTTCGGCAAAGAGCCGCTGATGGTCGGCCCCGGGATCAAGACTGGACTGAAGATCCACTATCGAGATCCGAAGGAGGTCGGCGCCGACCGCATCGTTGCCGCCATGGCCGCCTTCAAGAAATACGGCGGCCCGCTGATCATCATCGACTTCGGTACGGCCACCACCTACGACGTCGTGTCGAAAGAAGGCGATTACCTCGGGGGCGCCATCTCGCCCGGGATGGGGATCTCGGTCGACGCGCTGTACGAGCGGGCGGCCCGCCTCCAGCGCGTGGAGCTCAAGGCGCCCGCCAACGTGATCGGCCGCACCACCGCGGAAAGCATGCAGGCGGGGATCATCTTCGGCTTCACCGCACAGGTCGAAGGCATGGTGGCGCGGATCAAGAAGGAGCTTGGCGAAAATCCCAGGGTGATCGCGACCGGGGGACTCGCCGGGTTGATCGCGGCCGAGACGTCGGTGATCGAGCTGGTAGATCAGCGGCTCATGCTGGAGGGGCTTCGGCTGATCTACGACCTCAATGCCTGACGAGATCACGCCCACGCCAGGACCGCCGCGTCCCAAAGGCGGGTCGCCTCTGAGCGAACCAGCGGCGGTCTTCATCGCCGCCGCCACCCTCTTCGCCATCTTCATCAACTCGCAGAACGTCGGCCCGATCCTGATGCTGGGCGTGATTGCGCTGCTGCTCGAGCTCCGGCTTCGCCCGAAAGAATGAGCAGCCCCGGCGTGGAAAGGCTGCGAGACTGATAGGCTGGTAGCCCCGTGAACATCGGCCGGCATACCCTCCTCTCGCCTGTTTACGTCGCCCCGATGGCGGGCGTGACCGACGCGCCCTTCCGCAAGATCGCACGGGAGTTCGGCGCCGGCATGGCCTGCACCGAGATGATCAGCAGCGAGGCGCTGGTGCGAAATCACCGCGAGTCGTTCCGGTTGATGGACCTGACCTGGGACCAGCGACCGGTCTCGGTCCAGCTGATGGGGGGTGACCCCAACGTGATGGCCGAGGCGGCGCGGATGGCTGAGGCGGCCGGGGCCGACATCGTCGACATCAACATGGGGTGCCCGGTGCCCAAGGTGGTCAAAACCTCGGGTGGCTCCTCGTTGCTGCGCGATCCCGATCGCGCCTGCCGAGTCGCGCAAGCCGTGGTCGGCGCGGTGACCGTTCCGGTGACGGTCAAGATCCGGCTTGGCTGGGACTTCGAGACTCGCAACCACCTCGAGATGGCCGCCCGGCTCGAGACGACCGGCATCCAGGGACTCGCCGTTCATGGCCGCACTCGATCGCAGCGCTACGACCCGTCCGCCGACTGGATGGCGATCGCGCAGGTCAAAGCGGCGGTCAAAATCCCGGTCGCCGGGAGCGGCGATCTGCGCACTGCCGACGATGCCGAGCGGCGCCGGCGCGAAAGCGGGGTCGATGGCGTCATGCTGGGCCGCGGCATCCTGGGCAACCTGTGGCTAGTTCGCCAGACCGTCGTCCGCCTGACCACCGGTGGGTCGATCCCGCCGCTGTCGTGGCAAGAGCAGATCGAATTGGTCCGGCGCCACTGCGACCTGGTCCTCGACTATTACGGCCCTGAGCGTGGCCCCCGCCTGCTGCGGAAGTTCATCGCCTGGGGACTGCGGGGCTTCCGGGGCGCGGCGCGGCTCCGCACGATGGTGCAGTCGGTGAACAGCCCGACCGACGTCACGGCCGTGCTCGACGCCGCACTGACGATCGATCCCGGCGCGTTCTCGCTCGACGGCGAGATCGACGACGTCCCAGCGTCCTGCGAAGCCGCCTGACCAGGGGAACTTTTCGGCTCGGAGCCCGTCATACGGGCATGGAACGGGTCTGGCCGCTTTTCATCGCCCTGATCGTCGCCGGCTGCGGCGCGCATGCAGCCGGACCCGGCCCGACCGGCAGCGTGTCCGGAACGAATGGGCCCTTCGCCGCCCAGGCCGCACCGGCTTCGCTTGCGGCCGGCGGGACCGTCCACCTCACCCTGACCGTAACCGGGCCGATCGACTACGAGATCGGCTGCGTCCAGACGCTTCATATCTGGGCGGAGGATAGCCAGCATCAGACGATCTGGCAGCAGCCGGTGCCCGCGATCATGTGCATGGCGTTCGGCCACAAGCAGCTCGCCGCCGGCGAGACGGCCCACTTTACGGCCGATTGGCCCACCTCGAGCCAGCTCGCCCCCGGGACCTACACCCTCCACGGCCTCTTCCTGACCGTCCTGCCGATGGGTGCTGGAGCTCGCGTGCGCGAGAATTTGCCGCCGCTTTCGATTCAGATTCTGGGCTAGCGAACTCGCGGCGGGAATCCCGTATAATACGGCGGCTCTGGAGCCGCCTAGCGGCTTCCGGAAGGGAGAATCATGGAAAACGACAAGGTTGTCTACCTCACCCAGGAAGGGCTGAACCGGCTCCAGGCGGAGCTGGAAGTGCTGCGCAACAAGCGCCGGCCCGAGGTCGCCGAGCGCATCCGGCAGGCCAAAGAATTTGGCGATATCAACGAGAACGCCGAATACGATGACGCCAAAAACGAGCAGGGCTTCGTCGAGGGTCGCATCCTCCTGCTCGAGAAGTTGGTGCGCAATGCGAGCATCATCGAGGGCAAGCACGTCAAAGGCATCGTTGAAGTGGGGTCGACCGTGAAGGTGCACGACGAGTACGGCGACGAGGCCTTCACGATCGTTGGATCAGCCGAGGCGGAACCGAGCAAAGGCCGCATCTCGCTCGAGTCACCGGTTGGCAAGGCGCTGCTCGGCAAGCATGTCGGCGACGACGTTTCCGTCGTGACACCCGGCGGCTCTACCAAAATGCTGATCGTCGAGGTGCGCTAGCGGCCGACACCGCCGACCTCGTCGTCGTCGGCGGGGGCATCATCGGTTGCGCCACGGCGTTCTTCGCGCAGCGCGCCGGGCTCAAGACGGTCGTCCTCGAAAAGCGCCCAGCCTTAGCGACGCTGACCACGCCGGTCGCCACCGGCGCCTTTCGATTGCAGTTCGACAACGCCGAGGAGGTGGAACTGGTCCGGGAGAGCGTGGCCTTCTTCGACGATTTGCAGTCGCGCATCGATATCGGGCTCCGGCATCAGGGCTATCTCTTCGTTTCGAGGACCCCCGAAGGTGCGCGTACCCAGGCCGAGCTGGTCGCCGCGCAGCGGGACTGGGGGCTGACCGATGTCGAGTTGTTGGATGGCGCCGAGGCGCGCCGGCGATTCCCTTACCTGGCGCCGGACATCGTCAACGCTCGCTTCCGGCAGAGCGATGGCTGGCTCGAGCCTCGACGACTCGCCCTTGAACTCGCCCGGGCGAGTGGCGCCCGCATCCGGACGGGCGTCACGGTCACCGGGTTCGAGGTCCGCGGCGACCGGGTGCGCGGCGTGACGACGAGCGACGGAACCGTCGAGGCCGAGACCGTCGTAATCGCCGCAGGTCCTCTCTCGGGCCCGGTCGCGAAGTTGGCCGGCCTCGAGCTGCCGTTAGCGACCGTGCGGCGACAGAAACTCATCCTGCCGGACGTGCCTCAAGTCCCCACCGACGCGCCGATGACCATCGACTTCGAGACGGGGGCGCACTGGCGACCGACCGGCACCGGGGCGCACGCGCTCTGGACGGCACCGGCGCCCGCCGAGCCGCCGGTCGACGACGTTCCGACATCGGCGGCCTTCGCCTTCGGCTTGCTCGATCCCGCGAGCGATCACGCCCTGGCGCGCATCGTCCCCTTCTGGAACGACGTGTGGACATCGTCGCGCCTGCAATGGTGGCTGCAGGCGGGTCAGTACACGTACACACCCGATCGACGGCCGCTCCTGGGGCCGACCCGTCTCCCCGGGCTCGCGCTGAACACCGGTTACAGTGGCCACGGCATCATGGGAAGCATCGGCGGCAGCCGGCGTGCGGTCGATGCGATCACCGGCAAGATCGCGCCGGCCGACAATCCATTCCGGCCCGAGCGAGCGATGGAAAGTCGCGCCTTCGACGTGCTCTAGCGGGTCGAGCACGGCGACCCTTTAGACTTTCGCGGAATGGAAGGGGAGCGGACCGAACAGGAACTGCAGCGACGTCAGAAGCTGACGGCGCTTCGGTCCCAGGGCATCGAGCCGTACCAGAGCCGCTTCGACCGCACCCACAGCTCGGCCGAGGCGCTCGCGCTCTTCGAGCACGTCGAAAAATCGGGGGGAGCCGAAGCCCGAAGCGATCGTGTCGCGCTCGCCGGCCGCCTGGTCGCCATCCGCGTGATGGGGAAAGCCACCTTCGCCCATATCCAGGACTTTGCCGGTCGGATCCAGCTTCTCGCGAAAGTCGACAAGCTCGGGGAGGAGGCGTACAAGCGATTCACGGACCTCGACCTGGGCGACATCGTCGGCGTGCACGGCACGCTTTTCCGGACCAAGCGCGGCGAGATCACGTGTGAGCTCGAGGATTACGTGTTGCTGGCGAAGGCCCTACGGCCGCTGCCGGAGAAGTATCACGGCTTAAAGGACAAAGAACTTCGCTACCGGCAGCGCTATCTCGACCTGATCGCCAACCCCGAGGTGATGGATGTGTTCCTCGCCCGCAGCCGGATGGTCGAGGAGACTCGCACCTTCATGAAAGGCCGGGGCTTCGTCGAAGTGGAAACGCCGGTGCTGCAGGCCCTGGCCGGTGGCGCGGCGGCACGGCCCTTTCGGACCCATCACAACGCGCTGGACATGGATCTCTACCTTCGAATCGCGCTCGAGCTGTACCTGAAGCGGTTGATCATCGGTGGCTTCGACCGCGTCTACGAGATCGGCCGGATTTTCCGCAACGAAGGGATGGACCAATGGCACAGCCCGGAGTACACGATGCTCGAGCTGTACCAGGCGTACACGGACGTCGAGGGGATGCTAGAACTCACCGAATCGCTCGTCATCCATCTTGTCGAGCGCGTGAAGGGCACGCCCACGATCCACTACCAGGGACAGGAGATCACGTTCAGCCGGCCCTTCAAACGCACGGAGATGGTGGAGGCGGTCAGCCAGGTGGTCGGCGAGGACCTGTCGAAGGCCGACCTGCCGACGCTCCAGGGTCTCATCAAGAAGTACAACATCGAGCCCAAGCCGGGGCTTGGTTGGGGCGGCCTGGTAGCGGAGCTGTTCGAAGAATTGGTCCAGGACACCCTGGTGCAGCCGACGTTCGTCCTCGGCCACCCCGTCGAGGTGTCACCGCTGGCGCGGCGACGTACCAGCGATCCACGGATCACCGATCGCTTCGAGCTCTTCATCGCCGGGGAGGAGATCGCCAATGCCTTCTCCGAGCTGAACGACCCGGATGACCAGCGCGCCCGGTTCGTCGACCAGGCCCGCGCCCGGGCCGCCGGCGACGAAGAGACGCATCCGATGGATGAGGACTTCCTGAGCGCGCTCGAGTACGGCTTCCCGCCAACCGGGGGTATGGGGCTGGGCGTCGACCGCCTGGCCGCGATCATCACCGACCAACCCTCGATTCGTGACGTCATCCTCTTCCCGCACCTGCGGGCCCGCCATGCTGAGCCTTAGCTTCATCCGCGAGCACCCGGACCTTGTCCGGGAGGGAGCACGAAAGAAAGGCGAGACGGCTCCGGTCGACGAGATCCTGAAGCTCGACGCCGAGCGGCGAGTAACGCTGGCGAAGGTCGAGCAGCTAAAAGCGGAGCAGAACAAACGATCCGCAGCAATGGCGAAGACCCGGGATCAGGCGGGCATCGACGCGATGCGTGGTCTCAAGGATGAGGTGAAGGCGCTGGAGCAGAAGCTGGCGCCGATCGATGCGCGGCTCAACGCCCTGCTGCTGGAAGTGCCCAACCTTCCCGATCCATCGGTTCCCGAAGGAAAGGATGCCTCCGCCAACCCGACGATCCGCGACTGGGGACTTAACCGAGAATTTTCCTTCACCCCCAGGTCGCACTACGACCTCGGGATCAACCTGGGGCTGTTCGACTTCGAACGCGGGGTCAAGGTCGCAACCTCCCGTTTCCTGTTCTTGAAGGGAGCCGGCGCGCGCCTCGAGCGAGCATTGCTGAATTTCATGATCGATCTGCACATCCGCGAGCACGAATACATCGAGGTGTTTCCGCCCTTTCTCCTCAACCGCGCGGCGATGACCGGCACCGGCCAGCTGCCGAAGTTCGAGGAGGACGCCTTCCGTATCGAGGCGCGCGACCTTTTCCTCGTGCCGACGGCGGAGGTCCCGGTAACCAATATGTATCGCGAAGAGATCCTCCCGGTTGCATCGCTTCCGATCAAGCACGTGGCCTGGTCGACCAACTTTCGTAGCGAGGCAGGCGCGGCCGGCAAGGACACCCGTGGCTACATTCGCCTGCACCAGTTCAACAAGGTCGAGATGGTCAAGTTCGTCGAGCCCGAACGGTCGAACGAAGAGCTCGAGCAGCTCGTCAACGACGCCGAAGACGTGCTCCAGCGGCTGGAGATTCCGTATCGTGTGATCCTGCTGTGCACCGGGGAGATGGGGTTCGGCCAGTCGAAGACCTATGACCTCGAGGCGTGGTCTCCCGGTGAAAAGCGGTTCCTCGAAGTCTCGTCCTGCTCGAACTACAACGACTTCCAGGCGCGGCGCGCCAACATCCGTTATCGGCGCAAGGACGGAAAGGTCGATTTCGTGCACACGTTGAATGGGTCCGGTCTCGCCCTCCCCCGCACGATGGTCGCGATCCTGGAGAATTACCAGCAGGAGGACGGCACCATCCGGGTACCCACGGCGCTCCGCACATACATGGGCGGTCTCGACGTCATCCGGTGAGCGGGCCGGCGCCGGAGACCGAGCGCGAGCGGCAGCTACGGGCCTTCGCCAACCGTCTTCTTTCCTGGCCGGATCCCGAAGGTCCGGCGACGGTCGAGCTCATGCCCCTTGGTTACCCGGTCGAATTACCAACTGAATTAGTCGATTATTCGGACCTGCGGTTCCTCGGGAGCGTTGTACGACGACGTGCAGGAGAACTGCTCAGCATTCAGCTGCTCTTCGAGATGGCCGGCGACGCCAACGATTTGCTCGAGCGCTACGAGCGCAGCCTCCTCGACCTTGGCTGGCAGAACGTCAACCAACCCGGATTGCACAGAGGAGGCTTTTCCGGAGGTGGTATGCCGAAGACCTCGGTGCTGGTGAATGCCAAGAAGAAGATTCGCGTCTACCTCCAATCGTCTGATGCGGGAGATGGCAGCCTCCTTCATGTGCGCTACCACCCACCGACGAAGAACGAACTGCCGGACGATTTGAGCCCCGAGGCGCCGCCGGGGCGCTCGCCGCTTCCTAGCCTTAAACCTCCGCCCAGCGTCCGAATCAAATCCTCCTCGAGTGGCGGCGGCGGATCAGGCTGGTCCAGTGACGCCATTGCTGAAACCGAAGTGGCGCCGATGGAGCTTGAAGCGTACTTCGCCAAACAGCTCGATGGCGCCGGATGGGGACGCGTCGCGGGCTCGGCCGATGAGTTCTTTGCCTGGAGCAGTTGGCTCGTACCGGACGTGCCACCCGCACCCGAGCTGCGAGGTGTCCTCATTGTGCTCGCCGATTCTCCCGGCCGGCGCTCGCTCTCGCTGCGGGCCGAGATTGCGGTTAAGCGATAGCGGAAAGATTCCGTCCTCGGCCGGGTTGGGAAAAGGCAGATGGCCATCACGAGCACCCAACAGGGCGTCATCACAGAGGCTGAATTCGCCAAGGTCGTCATCTTGACGACGGAGGGAGCGCTGGTGCCGGCGCGGCCCGTCGCCGACGACGATCGTCGTGACTACGAGATTCACATTCGGCGGCACTTCCTAGAAAGCCTCGCCATGCAGCTCAAGACCGCCAAACGCCTCCGACGTCACGGCAAGTCTCGCATCCTACAGATCAACTTCAGGGTCAAGGCCCCGCTCGTCAGCGACGAACGGCTGTGGTATTTCCTAGCCTACTTCGACGTCGACGAAATGAGGTTCATCGATCCGGTCTTCCTCGTTCCTTCGCGGTTCTTTCACAAGCATGCCCTCCACGGCGTCGGCCGTGGCGCCATCCAGCTCCAATTCAAGGCGAACATGGAGCCAAGCTCGCTCGACATGTGGTCACCGTTTCGGCTCACCGTGAAGGAGCTCGGCCCTCGGATTCTTCAAATTCTCAAGCAACTCGAAAGGCAAACTCGAGGACGTCGTCAGCCGAGCGAACTTCTCTCTTTGGGCAGTCTTGTCTGGCTTCAGCCGTCCGTTACCAAGAAAGGTCGGCGACGCCGGGCGGCCTAGCGTACGGCCGTATCATTGGTGCTCGCCGGAGGGATGGCCGAGTGGTCGATGGCGGTGGTCTTGAAAACCACTAAGGTGCAAGCCTTCGGGGGTTCGAATCCCTCTCCCTCCGCCATCGCTCGATAACGAATGTTGGCTACGATGCGGGTCGCGCACCCGCCATCAGGAAACGGTAGTGGTTGCAAGGATGGCGTCGATCTGGCCGACCGCAAGCCTCATGCCGCTCTCCGTGCCCGCGCCCGGCACCTCCTTGTCCGCGGTCGGAGCGAACTTGCAGCTGATCGTCATGGTCGTCTTCTCAGGCGTCTCTACGAGTCGGACCTTGATGGACGTGGTCGGCGAGTCATCGTTCGGCCCGCTGTCGTCAGCATTTCCTTCCTCGAACGTGAGCGAGCGCGGAGGGTCGACCGAGGTGATGCGCCACCAGGCATGGAGCTTCTCGCCGTTAGGCCCCGTCATGTAGTAGGTGACCCGGCCGCCCTCGCTGAGATCGTGGTCGACGACGGTGGCGGGGTAGGTCGGCGGTCCCCACCATCGTTCCAGCTGCCGCGGGTCGGCCCACACCTGCCATACCCGCTCCGCCGGTTTATCGAACTCCGCCACGATCGTGAGCGTCCGCGCAATCGGATCGCGATCTACGCCGATCACCGTCATTACCGGTCTCCATTTTCTGGTTGCGCTAGAAGGTCGCCGATGCGGTCAAGTCGATCACGCCACAGCCGCTCGAACTCGGCGAGCAGTACTTGCGCCTCGGCGACAGTGTCGATCTCGGTCTGGACGAGCAGCCGACGGCCGCGTCGCGTCAAGTGAACGAGTCCGGCCTCTTGGAGGACCGCCACATGCTTCTGCACCGCAGTCGTACTTATTGGATACAGGCGGGCCAACCCTGAGACCGACAGTGCCCCGCTCATCGCCCGGCGGATGACGTCTCGCCGGGTACGGTCCGCCAACGCCCGGAAGATGAGATCGACGTGCCTCTCCTCAGTGGCCGTACGATCTACAACCATATGGTTGTAATATTACCAGGGTTAGGCGCGGCCGACGCTTACGAGCCGGATCAAAGAGGAGGAGAGAACCAATGAGGTTGACGACGACGACCAACGTCTCGGTAGATGGCGTGATGCAGGGTTTGGGCCGAGATGACGAGGATCGCCGCGGGGGTTTCGTTCGCGGTGGATGGGTCATTCCACTTACCGGCACCGAAGAAATGGACCATATCAACGAGGTCTACGGCGGCGCCACGGCGTTTCTGTTCGGCCGCCACACCTACGAGATCTTCGCCCGCTCCTGGGGAGCGGTACCCGAAATGATGGCGAGCCCGATCGGCGCCGCGCTGAACAGCAGGCCCAAGTACGTGGTGTCGACGAGCCTCAAGGATCCGCACTGGGCGGGCACGCGTGTCCTCACCGGCGACATCGCCGCAGCGATCCGGGAGCTGAAGTCGCATCAAGAGGGCGAACTTGTGGTACCCGGAAGCGGTGTCCTCGTCCGATGGCTGCTCGCCAACGGCCTGGTCGACCAGCTCGACCTGCTCATCTATCCGGTCATCATCGGCCAGGGGACCCGGCTGTTCCCCGAATCCGGTCCGGACATAGCGCTCGATCTATTGACGTCGCGGACCACGTCCCGGGGGATATCCATCCAGACGTTTCGGACTGCTGGGCGCCCGGAGTACGCAAGAGCGACGGCCGACGCGAACATTTGGAGATCTCTCCGCTGAACCAGGTCGGCCTTGACCGACTCCACCGTGCGATGACGGCCCGGGTCGAGAACGGGGGCCTGCCCGGCATCGTGACACTGGTCGCCCAGGGCGACGACGTCTACGTCGACGTGATCGGCGCCATGTCGTTCGGCGGCGACCGGCCGATGGGGCGGGACACGATCTTTCGCATCACCTCTATGACCAAGCCGATCCTGGGCGCCGCGACGATGCTATTGGTTGACGATGGCCAGCTGGCGCTGGACGAGCCGGTCACGAGGCTGCTCCCCGAGCTGGCCGCCCGCCGCGTGCTGAAGCGCGTGGACGGCCCGCTCGACGAGACCGTCCCAGCCGAGCGCCCGATCACGGTCGAAGATCTGCTGACGTTCCGGCCAGGCTATGGCCTCATCATTGTCGAGCCCACGACACTCAATCCGCCGTATCCGATCATCGAGCGAGCCGAGCAGCTCCAGCTAGCCATGGCGCAGCCGGACCCACGCACACCGTACAACCCGGACGAGTGGATCGCTCGCTTCGCAACGCTGCCCCTGATGTACCAGCCGGGCGAGCAGTGGCAGTACAACGCTGGCTCGCTCGTGCTCGGGGTCCTGGTCGCCCGCGCGGCGGGCCAGCCACTAGGCGTCTTTCTCGAGGACCGCCTCTTCGAGCCGCTGGGCATGGGCGACACCGGCTTTGTCATGACTGCCAACCAGGTCGGCCGACTACCCACCGAGTACGCGACCGACTCCTCGACCGGGAAGATGGGGGAGGTGAAGATCACCGGCCCGGACGTCTGGACCACGCCGCCGCCTTTCCCCTCCGGGGCGGCCGGCCTGCTGTCGACGGTCGACGACTACCTGGCGTTCGCCCGCCTGCTCCTCGACCGGGGCGTCCACCAGGGCCGGAGGCTACTGTCCGAGGCGTCGATCGAGGCGATGACCACCAACCACCTCACACCGGAGCAGATCGCGGGCGGCGGCGTCCTGCTCGACGGCCAGGGCTGGGGATACTGCATGGGAGTCTCAGTCCTGCCGGACGACGTCTCCACGCCGGGCCGCTACGGCTGGAGCGGCGGCTACGGCACGACGTGGTTCAACGACCCCAACCGCGGGCGGATTGCGATAGCACTGACCCAGGTCTCCGACTTCCTGTTCAACGGGGGCGTAACCGAGTTCAACCAGCTGGTGGCGCAGGCTTAGTTATTCCTTGGGTTGCGGGGCCTGCCGGTTTCGATCGCGGGCGCGAGTCGAATCCCTACATCTTCAACTTCGCCACAGGCGGTCTACGTCATAGACGATGGTCTGGCGGCACGACGTTTGCCCGGCGAACGCGCGGGCGAATCCTGCGGCACTTATGGTTGGGCTCTTAAAAAGCAACCTACTAGTAATTCGTCCGACGGTCTGGATCATCTGCGCTCTTCCAGATAAAGGTGGTCATCGAGCCCGTGGCTGACGGCAACCGCTTTTTCGAAGGCGCCTCTCACGACAGGCTGAAACGCGCGCTAGGTGACTCTGAAACCGCCCGCCGACTTACAGCGGAACAACCTGCCAGCGCAGCCAGAGGGTGGCAACCGCTAGCAGGCCCAAAACCACTGTCCCAACAACCTCCCGGGTTTCGCCTCTCCTGGCATGGCGGACCGCGGCGCCCGCCATGATGATCGCCAGCCCGGCCGCGGCCAGCGGCGCAAGCCAGGGCAAGACATGGATTGCTGGCGGCACGATCAAGCCGACGGCCGCGGCGATTTCGGCGACGCCGATGAACTGGCGAAAGGCTGGGTGAAGCGGTGACCCGGTCCGGCGGCGTTCCCGCATTCGCCGGGCCATGAGCTCGAACCCCACAGTAAAGAGCAGCCCATGGAGCAAAAAGACAAGCGCGAGGAAGACCTGCAGTACCCAAGCAACCGTGTTCAAACCGCGTCCTCCTCAGGTGATAAAGTCTGCCACCTAGATAGTTGAAGCTTCAACGATAGTACGCCACCATCATTGCTAGTGTCAAGTTAAACTAGGAATGAGATGGCCGAGCGACGCAGGCAGGAAGAGATCGTCCGGCTGGTGCTGGAGCTGAGCAAGACGCTGGTGAGCCACTACCAGGCCAGGTTGGCCGAGCTCCACCTAACCTCGCCGCAAGCCATGCTGCTGCACAATTTGGACGAGCCGCTGCCGATGAACGAGGTGGCCGGGAAGCTCCACTGCGACCCCTCCAACGTGACAGGGATCGTCGACCGTCTCGAAGGGCGCGGTCTCATCGAAAGGCAGCATCTGACAAAAGACCGGCGGGTCAAGCACCTCGCGCTGACGGCAGAGGGCCGCCGGCTCAGGCGGCGGGTGGAAACCATCCTCTCGTCGGCCCCTGGACTTTCGACCCTACCGGCTGCCGATCAGGCAGCGCTGCAGGACCTGCTCGAGCGAAGCCTGGAGTCCGGTAACTAGAAAGCGCTTAAGGACTGGGTCGCGCTGCTGCCTCCGCCATCGCGCTTATTCGAAGGCGCCCTCAGCGCACCGCCTTTTTCACAAGCGCGGTGATCTTGGCCTCTTCGGTGGCAGTCAACTTGCTCAGCGCGTACTGAATCGGCCACATGGAGCCGTCGTCGATGTTCGCCTTGTCGCTGAAGCCGAGCGTTTGGTACCTGACTTTGAACTTCCCTGCGTTTTGGAAATAACAGATCAAATTGCCGTCCTTCGCGTATGCGGGCATTCCGTACCAGGTTTTCGGTGTGAGCGCCGGTGCTGCCGCTGTAATCAGGGCGTGGACCCTCTTGGCAATGGCGCGATCCGGCTCATGCATCTTGGCGATAGCCGCAAGCAGCTCCGTTTTCCCATCCGCCTTGGCCGCTTCGGCCTTGAGCTCGCGGATACGCTCGCGCGCTGCGGCCTTTTCTTCGGCGCTGAATCCCCTGGATGCCGTGCTCTTGGTTGCCGTTTTGGCTGGGGCCATACTTCGCGCTCCTGCTCGAGAGTTGACGAGAACGATCTTGAGTCTACTGCCACTCGGGCGCCTGACCCGAGCGGCGCCGGGCTCGAGGGCCCGGCGCCGCCGTTCAGCGTGTGTTACGGACTAGGGCAGGTGGAGGGTCCAGAGCCCTCGCCCATGGGTGGCGGCAAGCAGCGTGTTGCCGTCCGGGCTCAGGCGCAGGTTGTTGAGCGAGACGTTGGGTAGCCCGGTGCCGAGGCGAGACCAGGCCGTGTTGGCGCCCTGGCCATCCGTGGCGAAGAACGCACCGGCGTCGGTGCCGAGCGCGAGATCCCCGCGCGCGTACACGAGCGCGTCGCTCGGAACGTCAGGCAGGTTGCCCGAGATGTCGGTGAACGTATTCCCGCCATCGGTCGATTCGAACACGTGACCGGTGCCGGCATTCGGGATCCAGCGCCGCGAGTAGCCGTTGTAGACGGCGAAGACGTGCGCCGGATTCTTGGGATCAACGGTGACCCCGGCGATGTACCGGTTCGGCAGGTTTGGAGCGTTGATCGTGTGCCAGGCGCCGCCGTAGTTGGTGTCGATCCCGGAGGCAAACGGGTGGGATCCACCGGAATTGCACGGGCCACACCACCCGGCATAGATGGTGTTGCCGTTGGCGGTGATGGCGGTGATGGAGTGGCCGGCTCCTGTGTCATGAACGTTCGTCCAGTCACAGCGATTGGAGGCCGCGTCGCACACCGTGTTCCATGCCTGGGTATCGGTCCACACGTACTCCCCGCCGACGACCCAATGGTTGGCATTGTTGACGTCGGTTGACAGCGGAGCGATGAACCGCGGATTGGGATCGCAGTTCGCGATTGGCGCGGCGACCGCGTCGAGGCAGGAGGGCGTGATGGTCCGGAAATTGTGACCGCCATCGGTCGTCAGGTACATGTTCAGATACACGTACTCGCCAACCGTGGCCTGGGCATTGTCGGGATTGACGATGACGCCGCCGCCATCGCCACCCGCCGGGGTCAGGTTCGTCCCAGCCCTCGGGTAGAGAACCGTGGTTCCGTTGTCCTGGAGACCGCCCCAGGTGGCCAGGCCGCCCTGGGACTTGCCCGCCTCAGCGTCGTAGTACTGGAGCACGTGCAGGGTCGTATTGAGGTCGGTCCAGCCGCCCTTCGGAGCCGTGTTCTCGAGGTCGCGCGAGTAGACGCCGCCGTCATTACCGATGAGAAGGGTGTTGCCCTGGATGGCGATGGCGTGTTCGTCGGGATGGGTCGTCAGGGGGCAGGTGTTGTTGGCGTCGCACGCAAAGGCGTAGTTCCAGTACGGGCTGATGGTCGTGATGGTGGCGCCGCCATCGAACGACTGGTACTCCTCCTCCAGGCCAAAAATCACGTGATTGGGATTGCCTGGATCGACCGCGATGTTCTGGTTGTACCAGGCCTGCACGCCTGGCTCGTATCCAGACGGGCACGGCGCCAACCCTGAACCTGATGCGCAGAGCTTGTTCGCGTCCGCGATCAGCGTCCACGGGCCAGCCGGATCGCCATTCGCCGAAACGAAGACACCTTGCAGGACTGACGCCAGGCCGGCGAGGAGCTTCGAGGGTGATTCCACGACGGCGTAGAGCTTGGAGCCGTCCGCCGCGTAGGCGAAGGTGGTGCGACCGATGTCGGCGGCGTTGATGTCGCCGCTGGGCGCGAGCTCCGTGTAGGTGCCGAAGTCACCGCCCGTCGTCGAGAGGTAGAAGCCGTTGTAGGCCGTGTCGCCGGCAGTCCCGCCGCCACGCCAGCCGTCGGCCGCGAGCACGACCGAGCCGTTGGTGCCGGGGCGCACGGCGACGTCGGTGATGAACGAGGTCTTGTACGGGTTGCCGGTCGGATTCGGATCCGGCTTCAGCACCAGCGTCCAGGCCGACGTCGTGTCGGCGGCGGCGCGGCGGTAGAGCCCCTGACTGGTCGCGGCGTAGACCTTGCCGGAGCCGTCAAAGGCGAGCCGGTAAATCGTGTGGCTGGCAAGCTCGGTGCCGCCAACCAGGGCGAATGACGCGCCGCCGTCGGCGGAGCGGAAGACACCCTGACCGAAGTACGAGTCGGCATTGGTGTTCGCCTCTCCGGTCCCGACCCAGAGCGAGTGGTCAGCCGGGTTGACCGCAAGCGCTCCAATCGACAGCGTCGGCATCTGATCGAAGATCGGCGTCCAGTTTGCCCCGCCGTCGGTCGACTTCCAGACGCCACCGTCGGCGGCGCCCGCGTAGATCGTGGCGCCGTCCACCGCGAGCGCGGTGATCCGTCCGGCGACGTTGTTCGAGAACCCGGCCCCGAGGTTGGACCAGATCGGGTCGTTATAGCCGGCCGGCTCGGTGTCCGTCGGCTGATTGGTCAACTGGGACCAGGCCCCACCCGTGACGCCGAGCTTGGCCGCCTGGGCCTGGGCCGCGGAATAGGCGGCGCCCGGTACCGCGAGTCCCGGAGCGGCGCGCTCCGCGCCGAGCTGGTTCGAGACCGTCATCGTGTCGTCCGCACCGTCGGCGCTTTTCGTCCCGGGCGTCGTTGTCGTCTGCGTCGAGTTCTTGGTCGCCTGGCGGTGTTGGTGCAGCGTTTGATTCGCCGCCCCCGAACTGGCCGCCTGCGCCGCGGCCACACCGAACTGCGCCAAGATCAAGGAGCCGGCGGCGCCAAGGAAAATCACGAGTCTCCGTGGGTGCATCGTTTCCTCCCCGAGGTCATCCAACGCGTGGCGGAGGTGATCCTCCGACCGGCAAGCTTCCGCTTGTCGCCCTTCGCCGGCTCCCCGAAGTTAACCGATTACATAGGGACAGTCAAGGCGCTTCGATCGGGGTTTCACGAAACTTTACCTGCGATGAGCCCCAGAACCGAGCGCTTCAGTAATCTCGAGGGATCGAGATGTCGAAGCAGAATCGCGCGGAGCTCATCATGCGGTATCGGGAAGGCCCTGCCGTGCTGGCAGACGCCCTGTCAGGTCTCACCGAGCGGCAGCTCGACCACAAGCCCTCCGACGGGGGCTTTTCGGCGCGCGAGGTGGTGCACCATACGGCGGATAGCGAAATGACCTCCGCCATCCGCCTCCGCCGGCTCGTTGCCGAGGATAATCCCCAGATCGCGGGCTATGACCCTGATGGATTCGCGGCACGTCTCCACTACGCCAGCCGTCCGGTCCAACCATCGCTGGACGCCATCCGGGCGGCGAGGGAATCGACCGCCTCAATCCTCGAGGCGCTGAGCGAGGCGGAGTGGGAGCGGGCGGGCACCCACAGCGAAATGGGGGCGTATTCGATCGATACCTGGCTCGAGATCTACGCATTACACTGCCATGACCACGCGGACCAGCTTCGGCGGGCCGCAGCAGAGGCCGGCTAGCGAACTACGAGTTCTTGATCGCCTTGATCAACCGGCCGACGCGCTCGAATTCCTCAGGGGTTCGCAGGGTGGGATTGCCGAACGTAAAGCCCTGGATGCCCACGTCGATGTAATCCTGCAGGATGTCGGCAGCCTGCTCCGGCGTGGCCGGCGTGAACATCAGCCGTCGCTCGGGTGGCATGCGTTCCATGACGCTCTTGACCTGCCCCTCGTTCTCGACCAGGACGACCGGGGCGCCCATGGTCCGGGTGATGGTGGCCGGATCCCGGCTCTCTTCTTCGCAGTAGCGATCCAGGATTTCGCTCTTTCGTTTGATGTCGGCCAGCGAGCCGAACCAGTGCGACATGTCCGCGTGTTTGGCCACGAGGCGGAGGGTTCGCTGTTCACCGCCGCCGCCCACCAGGATCTTCGGTCCACCCGCTTGCAACGGGCGCGGGTTGTTGAGGGCGCGCTCGATCCGGTAATGCGTGCCGGTAAAAGATGGCCGGTCCTCCGTGAACATCAGCTTCAAGATGGTCAGCGCCTCGTCGAGCCGGTCCATTCGCTCGCGGATCGGCGGAAAGTCGAGACCATACCCGATGTGCTCCGACTCGTTCCAGGCGGCGCCGATGCCGCAGACCGCGCGTCCCTTGGAAATAACGTCGAGCGTCGTGACCATCTTCGCGACGAGCGCCGGGTTGCGATAGGTCACGCCGGTGACCAGGGTGGCGAGCTTCACCTTGCTGGTTTCTCGTGCGAGCGCGCCAAGGGTGGTGTAGCCCTCCAGCATGGGCTGCTCTTCCGGGCCGATCGGAGTGATCTGGTAGAAGTGGTCCATCACGGTCACCAGCTCGAAGCCGGCGGATTCCGCCGAGCGCGCGAGTCCACCCACGTGATCGAAGAGCTGGTCGGACGGCACGCCGGAAAACGTAAAGCTGGGCATGTGATATCCAAAGAAAGGCATACGTCAATGATCGCAGCACGCGGCCGCGAGACGACGATTTTGTATTAGGTGTGGGCGTTCAGCGCGGAGCGACGTAGGAGACGATCCGCTCGACTTTGATCTTGCCGTGGTCGTCGAGCAGGTAGGTCTGCGCCGAGGGAAACACCTTCGACCCGATCGGGCCGCCCTCCGTGCTGACTTCGTACATGATCAGCGCGTTTTGATCATTGCCCACGGCGGCGATGACATGGAGGCTACCGGGCACGACCTGCCTGGCGAATTGCGTCAGGCCCCTCGGCGCATCCATGTAGTCGTCGATGCCGACCAGACTTGCGGCCGGGCTGTAGAACTGCACGTCCTCGGCCAGGTTGCCTCGGACGGTTGCGAAGTTCTGGTGGGTCCAGGCCTCCAGGTGGGCGAGGGCGAGCGCGACGGCCCGCGATTCCGTTTTCGTTCCCGATGTGCTCTCCGACATGGTTCCTCCTTAGGTGTTATGCTCAACCAAGTGGTTGAATATTCTAGTCGACAGCTTGACGCCGTGTACGCAGCGATTTCCCACCCGGTCCGCCGGCGGGTGCTGCATCAACTGCGACCTGGTGGCGCGACCGTGACCGAACTGGCGGCGGCCCATCCGATTTCCCTTGCCGCGGTCTCCAAGCACATCCGTGTCCTCGAACACGCCCACCTCGTTCGGCGGACGGTCGTCGGCCGAGAGCATCGCCTGACCCTGGAGCCGGCGTCGCTCGGTGTGGCGGCAAGCTGGCTAGACACCTATCGAGACTTCTGGGAAGAGCGCCTCGACCTGCTCGACGCCAGGCTGCGGAAACGCCCGCGTCGATGATCGGCGCAGGGGCGATCGAGATCCATCGGCGTATGCCGGCCCCGATCGGCGAGGTCTTCCGCTGGTGGACGGATCCCGAGCTCCTGCGGGAGTGGATGACGCCCGTCGGTACGGTCGAAGCCGAGGTGGACCTTCGGGTCGGCGGGCGGATCCGCATCGTCATGAGCGGCGATGGCCGGGTGATCGAGCACACCGGTCGATACCTGGAAATCGATCCACCCCACCGCCTCGTATTCACCTGGGTCTCTCCCTACACCGGCAGCGTGCCCAGCGTTGTCACCGTTGAGCTCCAATCCGCCGGCGACGACCTCACCGACCTGCGCCTCGTCCACTCGCAACTGCCCGAGGAGGCCGCCCGCTGGCACCACGGAGGATGGGAGGCGATGCTCGATCGCCTCGTCGATCGCCTGCCGGCGAAGAAGGATCTCGACCATGCCGGTTGACGTTCTCACGGAGACCGTGATCAACCGCCCGCCCGCCGAGGTCGCCGCCTACGCCGGTGATCCCTCCAATGCGCCGCGCTGGTACGTGAATATCAAATCGGTCGAGTGGAAAACGCCGCCGCCCATGCGCATCGGGTCAATGCTGGCCTTCGTCGCGCAATTCCTCGGGCGCCGGCTCGCCTACACCTATGAGGTGGTCGACCTCGTCCCAGGCAGGCGCCTCGTGATGAAGACGGCACAAGGCGCCTTTCCGATGGAGACGACCTATACCTGGGAGCCGATGGGCGACGCGCAGACCCGCATGACGCTACGCAATCGCGGCGAGCCGGCCGGCTTCTCCAAGATCGTTGCACCCTTCATGGCCGTCGCGATGAGACGCGCCAACCAGAAGGATCTGGCGCGTCTCAAGAGCGTGCTAGAGCGACGAGGATAGGTGCTTAGGCAACGATCGCCAGGTCGGCTGGCGCGGCCGTCTCGGTGGGCTGTCGACGCCGGTTGACGATGAACACGCAGCTGAGCGACGCCACGGCGAGGACGGCCACCGCCACGGCGACGGTCGGACGCTGCGCGGCGATGTAGCCGTTGACGAACACGTCGTGGATCAGCTGCTGAAGTTTTCCGGCGAGTTGAGCTGGAATGCCTGCTGGAAGCGACGCGCCCGTTTGGCCGCGTCCGACCTGGAGGCCGGAGCGGGCCGCCTGGCTGAAGCCGTCGATGAAACGAGCCTGGAATGCCGGCGGAAGCTGGCCGGCGGTCGCGACCGCCTGCTCATGGAGCGAAGCGGCCAGGCGGTTCTGCAGCACCGCACCAACGGCGGCCGCGCCGAGGACCGCTCCCAGCTGACGCGTGGTGTTGAGAACTCCGGAAGCGGCGCCGGCCATGACTGGCGTGATATCCCGCATGGCGACGGTCGTCATCGGCGCCATCACCAGCCCGAGTCCAATCCCGGTCAGGATGAATGGCCAGATGAACGTGAACTGCGTGGCAGTCGCCGTCGAGAGCGCGGTCACGATCGCGGCCCCGGTGCCGAAGAGCGCCAGTCCGGCCATCAACAAATACTTTCCGCCGAGGCGATCCGAGAGGCGACCGGCAAAGGGCGCGACGAAGGCTGCGGCGATCGACATCGGCGCCACGGTGAGGCCCGATTGCAGCGGCGTCATACCAAGGACGCTCTGCGTGTAGATCGTGATCGGGATGAAGATGCCCTGCATCGCGAAGGACATCGCCAGGCTGGTCCAGTTCATCAGCGAAAAGTTGCGATCCCGAAAGAGGCGAAGCGGCACCAGTGGGTCGCTGCCGCACAGCTGCCAGCCGATGAAAGCGAGGAAGAGGACGACCCCGGCCCCGAGCACCATCGGGATGGTGAGCCAGCCCGTGATCGAGCCCCACGCGTAGCGCTGGCCCTCGATCAGGCCGAAGACGATTGCGAATAGTGCCGCGCTCGAGAGGATGATCCCGGCGATGTCGAGGCGGTGCCTGCGACCGGGCCGGACATCGGGGATGACGAGGAAGGTGCCAATGAATGCCAGGATGCCGACCGGCACGTTGAGGTAGAAAATCCAGCGCCAGTCCCAGTTGGTGATGATCAGACCACCGAGCGTGGGTCCCGCAACCGTCGAGATGCCGATGACCGCGCCGGTCATGCCGAAGGCCGCGCCGCGCCGCTCCGGCGGGAAGATGGCCATCAAGATCGTGATGGTCTGCGGAGCGATCAGTGCGCCGCCGACGCCCTGGACGACGCGGGCGGCGATCAGCTGGTTGGCGTCCTGCGACAAGCCGCAGAGCGCCGAGGCGGCGGTGAACACGATCAGGCCCAGCGCGAACAGCTGGCGCGGACCAAACAGATCACCGAGACGCCCGGCCGTGATCAGGAGCACGGCATAGGTCAGCAGGTAGCCGTTGAAGACCCACAGCACCTGGTCGAGCGAGGCGTGCAGGCTCGTCAGGATGCTGGGCGTGGCGACATAGACGATGGTCGTGTCGAGCATGATCATGAAGAAGCCCAGCACCGTCACCAGCAGCACCGGCCAGGGATTGCGATTCGTCGTTGTCATGTCGAGTCCCTCCTTATGACTGATTGCTCACTAAGTTGATCGGCCAAATTTTTTTCATCCGAGTCCGAGCATCTCGTGCCCCCATGTGTCCGCCGCCTTCTCCGGGACCAGCCGGATCGACGCCAGGACGTTCATCAGCATTCCGCGGGCGAAGAACCCGGTCAGCGCCTCGGGTGACGCCCCACTGATCTCGGCCGTCACCTTCATGAGCCGTTCCCAGCGGAGCTTGACCTTGCGGCGCACGTCCTCGTCGGAGCAGGCGGCGTAGGCCTGCATCTGAAAGAGCAATAGCTCGCGTTTGGCCATCAGCCGTAGATAGGCATGCCCCATCTCGTGGAGGCGGGCCTCGGCCGGCGACGCCACGAAATGCGCGCTCGGTTTGGGCTCGGCGGCCGAGACCGCGGTGGCATTGCGGAAGGCCGTCTCGACTCGGTCGAAGCATTGGTCGATCGCGGCCAGGAAGAGGTCCTTTTTGGACGCAAACAGCCGGAAGATGTATGGCTGCGAGATGCCGATTCGCTTGGCGATCATCTCGGTCGAGGTGCCGTGGAGGCCATGAAGGGCAAACTCGGCCACGGCCGCCTGGAGGACGTCGGCCCGGCGTTCCTCGGCCGTGTGACGGAGGTCGCCGCCCTTCTTGGCCGTCGCTGGGGGAGCCATGTAGTGATTATTCACTAACTAGGCTCGCCTGTCAAGGCCGTCGGGTCGCCGGGTTACGGCTGTCCCGCAACGTTTTGCAGACGAACCTCACCGTGGGCGACGAGCCGACCTGTCTCATCGGCGATATCAACCCGCCAGAGTTGGTGCGTGCGTCCCTGGTAGAGGGCCGTGGCTTCGACCAGCACTCGCCCGGCCGTCAGCGATCGGAAGTAGTGAGTGGTATTGCTGAGTCCGACGGCCACCTCGCCGCGTCCGCGGACGGCTGTACTGGCCCCGAGGCTTGCGGCACTCTCGACCGCTGTCGAGTAGACTCCGCCATGCACGATCCCCCAGGGGGTGAGATGGTCGGGCCCGAGCTCCAAGTGGCCGATCACCCGCGAATCGGTGACCTCGTCGATGATGAGGCCGGCGGCGCGTACGAAGGCGCCGGCCCCGAGCACGGACCTAGCCTCGAGGCGAGGGCCGCTGGCTGTGGTCGGATTTGTGGTTGCACCGTCCATCGGAGCAAGGATATCCTCGTAGCCGGTGCGAGCGTTCCATGACCAAGGTTGAGATCCAGGATGATCTCCTGATCGCGAGGATTCAGGGCCTGGACCAGGTGCCCAAGCCGTCATCGTGATCGCCGTGACGAAGAAGTTCGTCGACCGGCTGAAGGCGGGCGAAATCCTGATTGCCGACGGAGCCACCGCCACCAACTACCAGCAGATGGGAATGGCGATTGGAGTCGCGCCGGAAGAATGGATCTTCGACCAGCCGGAGAAGGTGCTCGGTCTCCATCGAGCCTTTATGGAGGCGGGTTCCGACATCATCCTGACCAACACGTTTGGTGCGACGTCGGTGCGCTTGCGTGAAACGCGATACGCCGGCCGCGCGCCCGACGTGAATCATGCCGCGGTGGCCCTGGCGCGCGAGGCGGTCTCGACCAGCCCCGGCGTCCTCGTGGCCGGATCCATGGGCCCGACTGGCATGCTGATGGACCCATTGGGCGAGCTGACGCCGGCGGCAGCCGCCGACGCCTACGCCGAGCAAGCCGCCGCGCTCACCGAGGGCGGCGCTGACCTGCTCCTCCTGGAAACGTTCTTCGCGCTCGACGAGGCCCTCGCCGCAATCGAAGGGGTGCGGCGCTCCAGCGCGTTGCCGCTGGTCGTCTCCTTCAGCTTCGATCGGGGAACCCGCACCATGATGGGCCTGAGTCCGACCCAGGTCATCGAGTCGATTGGCCCACTCGAGGTCGCTGCGATCGGAGCCAATTGTGGGCGGTCGCTCGAGGACATGGAACGCGTCGTCCACGAGTTCGCCGCGCTCAACGCCGGCATTCCCCTTTGGATCAAGCCAAACGCGGGGTTGCCGAGCATGGTCGGCGACATCGCCCGCTACGACATGGGCCCATCGGAGATGGGCGAATTTGCGGCTCGCTTCATCGAGGCAGGCGCCCAGGTGGTCGGCGGCTGCTGCGGCACGTCTCCCGAGCATGTCCGGGCGATCGCGGCGTCATCTGCCGTGCGTCGTCGCTAAGGCGTTTTCTGGGCCTCGACCGCTTCCATCAGCAGGATGGCGCCGCGGCCGCCGTCGACGGCGGCCATCGCGCTGCATTGCACGCGGCACATGAAGCGCTTGCCGCGGCGGTTGGTGGCGTCGACCGTCACTTCCCGAAAGCCGTCTGCATTCTTGATCGCCTCATTGATCGGGGCCACCAACTCGCTCACCGGCAGCCCGATGTCGAGGGCGAGCAACGGCTGGCCGACCGTCTCGCTGGCACGCACGCCCCAGAGCTCCTCCGACTGATGGTTCCAGAGCTGGACGCGGAGGTCCTTGTCGAGGACCGCGACGCCCGTCTTGACGTTGGCCAGGATCTGTTGCATGAAGACGTTGATGTGGTCCAGCTGTGTTCCGCGCTGCTGCATTTCCGTGTTGATCGTCTCCAGTTCGGTGTTCGTCGACTCGAGCTCCTCGTTCATGGTCTCGAGTTCCTCGTTGCTCGACTGCAGCTCCTCGTTGGTGGTCTCCAGCTCCTCCACCGTCGACTGCAGTTCCTCGTTGGTCGTCTCCAGCTCCTCATTGGTGGCCTGCAGCTCTTCCGAGGTGGTCTCCAGTTCCTGCTTGGAGCGTTCCAGCTCACGATTGACGCGGTTGTAGCTCGTCACGTCGGTGAAGGCGATGCTCGCTCCCAGCGGGTTGCCATCTTTATCGATCAGCTGCACCACTTTCGCGTCGAAGTACTCGGTTTCACCATTCGACGTCCGTCGTGCGACGTCGCGTGCCTCGATCGGGCGGCGGTCGCGATAGGCCTGCTCGATCAGCGAGCGCAGCTCGATCGGACGGTACGAGACCTCGAGATCCTGTAGCGGCCGCCCGAGGTCGGCGGGAACGAGGCCGAAGAGGGAACGCGCGCGCTCGTTGATGGCGATTACGATGCCGGCCGGGTCAACCACGAGTTGCGCGACCGGCAGAGCATCGACCATCAGCTCGCGGAGACGACCCTGACGCGGTGACTGGCTGGCAGGGTCGGGACTGGCCTGGGCGGCGCCGATCCGCTGGTCGCGTGGCCCGGGCCGGGAAATCTTGAGGAAGATCCGCTGCTTCAGGTCGGCCGGAACGAAAAGCGTGTCACGCCGAAGCAGCATCTCGGCCTTGCCCAGGAACAGATAGCCCTTTTCGCTCAAGGCGTAATGCAGGCGGGCCAGGATCCGCGCCTGGGCCTCTGGCTCGAAATACATCAGGGTGTTGCGACAGACCAGCAGGTCGATGCGGGAAATCGGCGCGTCCTGCACCAGGTCATGGCGCCCGAAAATGATCGAGCGCCGCAGCTCGCTACGAAGGACGTAGTGGTCGTCGCCTTCGCGCTCGAAATATTTTTCCCGGAGGTCCGCTGGGACCTCTTCCAGGTCCTTCTCCGTCGCCCTGCCCTGGCGTGCGTGGGTGAGCGCATCCTCATCGACGTCGGTGGCGTAAATCTTCGCCCGCTCGCGGTACTCGGAGGCTCCGAGCACCTCACAGAGCAGCATGGCGACGCTGTACGCTTCCTCGCCGGACGCGACCCCAGCGCTCCACACCCTGATCGGCTCGTAGGGGGCTTTGCCATCGATGATCTTGGGCAGGATCTCCGTTCGCAGATAGTCCCAGGCTTCGGCATCTCGAAAGTAGCTGGTGACGTTGATCAGGATGGTGTTGAAGAGCGCGGCGAACTCGTCGGGATTCGCCTGCAAGTAGTCGAGGTAGGCCCCGTGATCGCTGACGTGGACGTGCGTCATTCGCTTTGCGATGCGGCGAAGAAGCGTGGTTCGCTTGTAGCCGCTGAAATCGAAGCCGCGCGTCTCTCGCAGATACTGCAGCAAACGCTCGAAATCGGGGCCCTCCGGCTCGTCGGTCACGTCGCCAACTCTTTCATCACAAGGGTCACGAGGGCCGACGCGATCTCGTCGAGCGGGAGGATGAAATCGGCATTGCCCGACCTGATCGCCGCACCCGGCATGCCGCTGAACTCCGCCGATGCCTGGTCCTGGGCGACGACCGTCCCGCCCATCTTCTTGATGGCGCCGATTCCCATCGATCCGTCGCTGCCGGTCCCGGTGAGCACGACCGCGATCGCCCGCTGCTTGTAGCTGGCGGCCACCGACTCGAAGAGGAGATCGGCGCTGGGTCGAACGAAATGAACCAGCTCCGAGTGCGACAGCGAGAGGGTGCCGTCGGGATTGACCAGCAGGTGGCGATCCGGGGGCGCGATGTAGGCCGTTCCGGGCCGGATGTGGTCGCCTTCGGCGGCCTGCACCACGGCGAGCGCCGTCCGCCGGCGGAGAATGTCGGCCATCAGGCTGCGGTGTCGCGGGTCGAGGTGCTGGACGACGACGATGGCCGCGGGAAAGTTCCCCGGCAGACTGCCCAGGATCTCGCTCAGCGCGGCAATGCCCCCAGCCGACGACGCGAGGGCGACCACGTCGAAGGCGGCACCGGTAAACGATCGGGCCTTTGACGGCAGCTCGACCTCATCCGGCTCGGGTGACGGCCGCCCCTGATATACCAAAGCTCCCCTCCTGATCCATGCTACAACTGGGTCAGTTCAGCGTAGTATCGGCTTGATGGCCCGCCTCAGCGTTTCACGCCAGCCTGCCGTCGACCTGTATTTGCTGCCAGGCGAGGTCCCCGAGACCAATGACCTCGAGGACGCTCGCCAGTGGGTCAGCATCTACCGCGAGCTGGTCACGTTCTCGCAGCGAACGCTGGGCCGGCTGCGCAGCGGAGTCGGCGATGCGGACGAGCGGGTGATGGAGACCCACCTGCGCCGGCTGCAGTCGAGGCTGGAGTTCTGGGAGCGCCGACTCTGGGACCTCGCCGGCCTTGATCTCGACGTCCGGCACCGGGTCCTGACGTACGCGGGAAAACGCATCATCCTGACGCGGAGGGAGGCGGAGTTGCTGGCGTTCCTGGCGCGGCGACCGGGCCAGTTTTACTCGGCATCCCAGCTCGTCAGCCTTGCCTGGGCCGCGCCCGATTTGTCTCCGGAGCAACTCCGTACGTACGTGGTCCGCCTGCGACGCCACCTGGCGACGAGCGGAGTGCCCGCCCGGCTGGTCAGCGAGTCCCGCCGTGGATACGGGCTGGTCTTCACGATATGAGTGCCCTCCCGCAGCGGGCCCCAAAGATCATCCGGCTTCCGCGGCGCGGCAAGGCGGGCGCCAATGAGGAGGCCGCGGGGATGGCGTTCACGGTCCGTGGACACCTGTCGCTGTTGCAGGGGTACGCGGACATCCTGGAGGGCGTCTCCCCGGAGCTTCGGGCGATGATCCTGCGGGTGATGGCGGGAAAGGCCCGCGAGCTCGGCACCATGCTCCAGCCGTTCGGGGAAGTGGCCCGGCCGCCGATCACCGAGTACCGCGAGGTACGCGAGCGTACCCGGCAGCTGATGACGGACTACCGCGTTCTGCTCGAGCGCCTCCATGACACGGTGGCCGAAGCGCACGAGCACCTCGAGGACGCTGGAAAGAACCTGAACCAGCCCTAACCGGCATGGTCGAGCTGCGCGTGCTCGACGGGCCAAACCTCTATTTCACGCGCGCCGCGATCAAGCTGACGCTCGACGTGTCCCGGTGGTTGGCGCTGCCGCAGGCCCGCGTCGAGCAGTTGACCCGTCGCACCGGCTTTACCGCCTCTGCGAGCGCCGGCCAGCCGGAAAGCGACCAGCGGCGCCGCTACATCGCGCGCTTTATGGTCTACGTGACGCGCACCCTGGCGGACGCCAGCGGGACGCACCTCGCGGTCCGGGGGCGACTAGGGCCGGTACCCGAGCAGATCGTGATCGCATTTCCCTGGCGCCGCCGGGGCGCGGCTGAGGCCTTTGCCCACGAACTGGCGCCGCTGCTCAGCGTCGGGCTCGACGGCCGGCGCTCGATGGATCGCGCCATTGCGGCCGCGGCGAAACGTTTGGAAACCGTCCCGGCCGGGGCGCCGCCGACGACGCTGAGCCCGACCATCCCCGTGATCGCGGTCACCGGCACCAACGGAAAGACAACCACCGTGCGCTTGATCGCGCACCTGGCGCGGGCGGCGGGCCACACGGTCGCGTACACGACGACCGACGGCGTCTATCGCGATCAGGAACTGGTCGAGGAGGGCGACTACTCAGGGTTCAGTGGGGCCGCCAAGGCGCTGGCCCAGCCCGGGATCGATTTCGCCGTGCTCGAAACAGCGCGCGGCGGCATCCTGCTGCGCGGCATCGGCACCGACCACAACGACGTCGCGGTCGTGACCAACGTCACCGAGGACCATCTCGACCAGTACGGGATCCGCACCATCGATCAGCTGGCCGAGGTCAAGGGCGCCATCACGCGCATCACCCGCCCCGACGGGTGGGATGTGCTCAACGCCGACGACCCGCGAGTCCTGGCGATGCGCCGCCTGGCGAGCGGACGACCCTGGCTTTTTTCCCTCGATGCCGACCATCCGGCGATCCGCACGACGCTGGCCGAGGGTGGGCGCGCCATCTCCGTTCTCGATCGCGTGCTCGTGGTCATGACGTCGCGCCAGCAGGTGCACCACCTGCTCCCGCTCGAGGACATTCCGGTGGCGCTGGCCGGAATTTCCAGTCCCTACCTTCGCAACGCGATGGCGGCCGCCGCGGCCGCCCTGGGAGCGGGCGTCTCGGAGGAGGCTGTCGCCGAGGGACTGCGGTCGTTTGTGCTCGACCCGGACAGCAATCCGGGCCGCGCCAACCTCTTCGAGCTGGAGGGGCGGGTGGTCGTCATCGATTACGCCCACAACGAGGACGGTATGCGCGGCCTGCTCGAGATCTGCCAGGGACTCCGATCCGGGTCAGCCCGCATCTTCCTCGCCTTTGGCAGCGCGGGGGACCGAACCAACGTCATCCTGCACCGGCTGGCGTACGCCGCGGCCCGCGGCGCCGACCGGCCCGCCATCGCGGAGCTGCATCGCTATCTGCGCGGGCGCGATCCGCAGGATCTCGTGGAGCGGCTGCAGGCAGGGCTGCACGATGGCGGCAAGCCAGCGGCGCCGGTGTTTCCCAACGAGGTCGCGGCGCTCACCTGGATGCTCGCCGAGTCGGCGCCCAACGAGGTGGTAGCGATCACCGCCCTTGGTCAGCGGCGCGAGATCTTCGAGCTGCTGCGATCGAAAGGCGCGGAGGCCGTCGGGCCGGCGCGTCTGCGCGAACTGGTGCAGCGGGCTCGGCGTTAGTTCGCCGGCGACAATGGAAGGGCGCGACGGGCCTCGAGGTCGCGCCAGGTGTCGGCGGGTTTGTCGACGCAGAGAAGAACGACGTCACCGGGGCGGGCGCGGCTGAGCGCGGCGTCGATGGCGGGACGCTCATCGATGACGATCTCGGCGCTCTCGACCCGGCTGTCCTGCGTCGCCTTGATCCCCTCCATCACGTGCTTGGCGATCTCGCCACGCTGGCGGCCGCGCGGGTTGGCGTCCTCGCGGACGATCAGGATGTCGAAGACCCGGGCCGCCACCCGGCCGAGCTCGCGCATATCCTCGTCGCGCCGATCGCCGGGCGTGGCGATCACCGCGATCCGCCGTCCTGGCTCGGGACCGGGTCCGGTGACGCCCGGCGCCGTCAGCCGCTCGACGAAGTCGCCGGCCATCTGGAGGCCGGCGGGGTTGTGGGCATAGTCGACGATCACCTTGACACCGTGAAGCTCGAACATGTTGAGACGGCCGGGCGCCTCGTGGAACGAGGGATGGAAGCTGCGCAGGCCCTGCCGGATATCGTGGAGGTGGGCCCCCGCGGCATGCGCGGCGGCGGCGGCCGCCAACGCGTTCTGGACGTTGGCGCGGGCCCGGCCTTCGAAGGTGGCCGGGATCAGGTGGACCGAGGCGATCTGGGTGGTGCGCCGCCCTTCGTGCAGGACCATCATCTCGCCGCCACCCGGTTGCGCTTCGATGACGAAGGCCGTCCGGCCGCGCCGGACCCAGCGGTCGAGGAGCGGATTGTCCTCGCGCATCGAGAAAAAGATGACCGAGCCGCTGCAATGGCTCCGCATCTCCGCCACCAGCTCGTCGTCGGCATTGAGGACGGCGGTACCGCTGCGGGGAACTGCCTCGACCACGACGCGCTTGATGGCGGCGAGCTGGCGCAACGAATTGACTTCTTTGAGGCCGAGGTGGTCGCCGGTGACGTTGAGCACGACGGCGACGTCGTTGGCGCTGTAGCCGAGGCCTTCGCGGAGGATGCCGCCGCGGGCCACCTCGAAGACGGCGAAGTCGACCCGGGGATTCTGTAGCACCATACGGGCCGATCGCGGGCCGCTGGCGTCCGATTGCTTGACCAGGCGGCCGTCGATGTAGATGCCGTCGGTGGTCGTCATCCCAACCTTGTGCCCGAGGCCTTTCACGATGTGGGCGATCATGCGGGCGGTCGTCGTCTTCCCGTTGGAGCCGGTGACCGCGATGATCGGGATGCGCACCGGCGTGCCCTGCGGAAAGAGCATGTCGATCACCGCCTTGGCGACGTACTGCGGCTCGCCCTCGGTCGGGTTGGTGTGCATGCGGAACCCCGGCGCGGCGTTGACTTCGACGATCGCGCCACCGGTTTCGCGGACCGGCTGCGAGATGTCCGGGGTGAGGAAGTCGATGCCGGCCACGTCCAGGCCAACCACCCGGGCGGCCTCCTCCGCGATCTCGACGTTGTCGTGGTCCGCTTCGAAGGTGCGATCGATCGAGATGCCGCCGGTCGACATGTTGGCGGTCGCCGCCAGCTTGACGACGGCATCCTTGGGGGGCACCAGGTCGAGGCCGAAGCCCTGTTTCTTGACCAGCTCCTCGGCCGCCTCGTCGATCTTGATGCGGGTCAGCACCTTTTCATGACCGATGCCGCGTCGAGGATCCTTGTTGGTGATGTCGACCAGCTGGCGCACCGTGTGCTCCCCATCGCCGATCACGTGCGCCGGCACCCGTTCGGCCACCGCGACCATGTGACCGTCGATGACGAGCACGCGGTAATCGTTGCCCTGGATGAAGCTCTCGACCACCACGATTTCACTGCGCGTTTGCCGGATGGCGCGCTCGAAGCCGCGCCGAACGTCCTCTTCGGTGCGCAGGTCGAGTCCGACGCCGCGCCCGTGGTTGCCGTCAAGCGGCTTGGTGACGACGGGGTACCCGATGCGCACGGCCGCCGAGACGGCCTCGTCAGCGGACCGCACCATGTCGCTCCTGGGCACGGGCAGGCCGGCCGAGGCGAGCAGCGAGGTGGTCAGTTTCTTGTCGCCGGCGATGTCGACCCCGAGCGCCGAGGTGCGCGAGGTCATGGTGGCGCGGATCCGCTGCTGGTATTTGCCCTGGCCCAGCTGGACGAATGACTGGTCGTTCAGCCGGATGTACGGGATGTCGCGACGCGCGGCCTCGTCGAGGATCGCCTGGGTCGACGGTCCGAAGGCGGCACGGTCGGCGAGCAGCACCAGGCTCTCCAACTCGCCGATGAAGTCGAAGGTGGGATTGGGCTGGACGAGGTGGTTGAGCAGACGGACCGCGAGCTTGCCGGCGGCCAGCCCGACCTGCTCCTCGTTGTAGCCGTACACGACGTTGTACGTGCCCGGGGTTCCGGCGCGCCGCGTCTTGCCGCGGGTCGTGGTTGCGCCGGTCTCCCGCTGCAGCTCGAGGGCGACGTGCTCGGCCACGTGACCCAACCAGGTGCCCTCTCGAAGCCGCTCGATGAAGCCGCCCGGCCGGTGGAGGGAGCAGCCGTGATCGTGCAGCCCCGGCAGCAGGTCGATGAGCGCGTCGGTGAAGGCCGGCAGCGTGTTCGATGGCCAGTGCTCGAGCGATCCGAGGTCGACGAGCAGCCGGATGGTCGGCTCATAGGACCAGAAGTTGGGCCCGCGAAGGACCTGGCTTTCGAGGATCTTGAGATCGGGTTTGGCAGGCGGCTTGTTGGCGACGGGCTCGTGCTTGGCGTCCTCGTCGCGCTCGACACGCGGGAAATCCCGCGACCCTGACGACTGGACATGCGTGTCCGCGCGCGATTCGCTCACTCCGAGGCCTTTCGCTCCTCTTCGCGCCGGCGGCGGCGCGCCAATGCCCGATCGTTGGCGCCCTCGGCCGCGCTCTGGCGCACCATCTTCGCCACGCGGCCCTGCGCCAGCTGCGCGATGCGCTCGTTCTTTTCGTTGACGCGGGGCAGCACGCGACGCGCCCGGAGGTCGAATTGGTAACCGGAGGGCAGCGAGTGGAGCCGCGCGTTGGACACCATGATCGGCTTGTGGCCGCTGGTCTGAAACGCGTCGGTGATGACATCGGAGCCGTCGACGATGGTGACGGCGCCGCGCCCGATGACCTCGAGGATGTCATGGGCATCGATGACCGCCGCGGTGTCCTCGTCGAGCCCGAGGCCAATCAGCGACGGCGATTGCGCGACCACCGCGAGCAGCCGGCCAAGGCGCGTCCGCTGCTCGAAGTGTTGATCGACGACGACGTTGACGAGCAATCCGAGCCCGACCGAGACGTGCGCCATCCGATTCTTGGGGGTGGCACCGGAGCTGCCGAACGCCATCATGTGGGTGGCGACCGCGCTGGCGCCGGCGGAGGTGCCGGCGACGACGATGCCGCGGCCGTGGGCGTCGAGAATCGCACTACCCAGCTTGGTGCCGCCGATGACGGAAGAGAGGCGGAGCTGGTTGCCACCTGTCATGAAGATGCCGGTCGCGCTCTTCAGCGCGTCGACGGTCGACGCATCATTGGCCTCTTCGCGGGTCTCGGGCCGAAGCCCCGTGACCGTTTTGACCGCCAGCCTGGAAAAGATATGACGGTAAAGATCGGTCGCGGCCTCGCCGAGGGATGAGGCGGTACTGATCACGACGATGTGCGCCTGGTCGCCTCCGGCAAGCTCGACGAAGCGTGACAGGATGACCCGCTCGCCCAGCTTGTCCTCGGCGCCGCCGATGACCATGACCGGCCCCACCGGCCCGCCATCCTTGGTTGGGGCAAGCCGAACGGGAGTCGAAGGGTCGGACATGTGTCGACAGTCTAACGGCGTTCGAATTGCCGTGCTTTCGGATCTTGCGCAAGCTCAGCGGAAGAGCAAACGCCAGAGGCCGGCGCGACCCAGGGCCCGCCCCACGATCTTGTTCTTCGCGCGGCGCGCGATGCGGTGGGGATCACCGGACGCGAGGGTCGAGACATCGTTCGCCAGGCGGGCCGCGGCGTACATCTGCGAGACCAGCCCGCGGCGCCTCACTCGAAGACCTGGCCGATCAGCATCTTCGCGTCACGCGCCAACTCGCCGCGCTCGGCCTCGTAGGCCTCGATCACATGGAGCAGCTGCTGCGCCTGCTCTGGCTGGCGCAGTCCGAGCACCAGGCCGACTGAGAGCCAGTAGTCGGCGGTTTCGAGCAGGTTCGAGTGGATTTGGTCCGGCGTTTCGTCGAGTACCTCGCTCATAGAGCTGATGAGCGCCCGACCGTAACGCTGCCATTGCGCATCGACAGAAGCTTTCATGGAAACAGGGTAAACTGGCTACCGCCTCCGCGGGGAGGTGGCAGAGTGGTCGAATGCGAGCGCCTGCTAAGCGCTTGAGCGGGTGTTTCCGCTCCCCGGGTTCGAATCCCGGCCTTCCCGCCATTACTGCGGCGTTGCGATTACTACGGCGTTGCGGTTGTCGTAGCCCGAGCGGCCCAGAGGTCGAGCTCTTTCAGCCCGTTCATTCCGAGCGTCTGTGAGATCTCGCCACCGTGGTACGCGTCGTGCGTGAGCAGACGCATCAGCACCGCCTGGCGGGTATGAATCTGGATCTTGCCGGCGGACTCTCGAAGGAATTCCTCCTGAAGCATCTCCGGCGTCCACCGTTCAAGACATCCCTCGACGATCGACCAGGACGCGTCGAGCGCGAACGTCAGCTCGCTCGGCCCACGCGGATGGGCCGGGTCGTCTTCCCACCCATATCCGGCCGCATCGACAAATGGCGCGCGTTCGGCGCCGGGCTCCTTGAAAATCGAGCACAACCAGTACACCCGGGCGCCGGCGAGGTGCGCCGCGATGGCCCAGATCGGCCAGAGGTCGGGTCCGGCCCTCAGCTCGAGCTGCTCGAGCGAAAGCTCGCGAATCCTCTCGACAAGGCGCTCATTCGTGAATCGCCATCCTTCATAGAAAGGGGCGACGGTCAGCGGTTTGTTCACGACTCACTTATACCAGCGACCATCGAGATGAGCGAACGAGCGTCTTTGATCGCATGCCCCTCCATGTCGTTGTTGAAGTAGACGAAGACGTCGAGGCTCTGGCGCGTCCACTCGAAGAGTCGTCGCCCCCACGGCTCCAGTGTCTGCTCGCCATAGCCGAGGCCGTGCGGAGGCCGGTGCATCCTTACATATGTGAAGTCGCTTGTGATCTCGAACGACTTCGGCATCTTGGGGTCGTCTGGAATACAGAGGGCGATTCGGTGCGATCGAAGCAGGTCGAAGACCGCGGGCACGAGCCAGGAGTCGTGCCGAAACTCGATGGTGAAGCGCAGGTCGACTGGCAGCATCTCGACGAACCGCTCCAGGCGCTCGAGATCCAGATGGAAGTTCGCCTGGAGCTGAAAGAGGATGGGGCCGAGCTTGTCGCCGAGGCCGCGAGCTGCGTCGACGACCAGGTCGATCGACTTCGGTTCGACCGCCAGCCGCTTGATGTGCGTGACGTAGCGGCTGCCTTTGACGGCAAACAGGAAGCCGGGTGGCGCCTGCTCGCCCCAGGCGACGAAGCGCTCCGCCGTCGGCTGCCGATAGAAGGAGTTATTGAGCTCGACCGTGCTGAAATGCTGAGCGTAGAAGGCAAGCTGGTCTCCCGCCGGCAGCTTCTCCGGGTAGAACACGCTTTTCCAGTGTGGGTACGACCAGCCCGAACATCCGATGCGGATATCGCCTGCCACTCACGATCATTCTCGGGAAGAGCGTTGGAGTTGGGCGGACCGCCAGTAGTCGTATGTCGGTGGAATTGCCAGCACCTGGTCGTCATCGGAGCGGGCCAGTTTCCATCCACCCTCGTGCACCATCCAATGGTGCCGATGACAGAGCAAAAGCAGATTCGATAGATCGGTCTTGCCGCCCTGCGTCCAGTGAACCACGTGATGAGCGGCACTCCAGGAGGCCGTCCGTTCGCAACCGGGCCAGCGGCAGTGCTCGTCGCGGGCATTCAGCGCTCGGCGGGCCGCGCCTGAAACCACTCGCGCCGCCCTGCCGACGTCGACCACCACCGAGTCCGGACCGAACACGACTCGGGCGATGTTGCCATCACAGGCGAGTCGCTGCACCGTGATCGACGAGATCGGCGTCGAGAACTCCATGTCGGCTGCGGGCGAACCCGGTAATCCCTGGAGCGTTTCGAGCGTCGTGGTGACCTGGAGGTGTGGCCGCTGGCTCGCGTGCTGGGGCACCAGCCCAGCATCGAGCGAATGAAGAGACAGCTCGACGATTGCATCGCCCTGGCGCCGCTCGAGGCAGCGATCGTCGCCCTCGCCCATCGGCTGTGCAAGCGGCTCGAGTGCGGTGCGCACCGCCGCGCCACCGACCGGGTCGAGCCGGCCACTGATAAGAACCGATCCATCGTCCCAGACGCTGAACTGGAGCCGGCGCTCCTCGACGGCGATGCGCTGCTCCTGTGCCACGCCCTCTGGATCGAGCGCATGGCGCAGCCGCATGCAGTAGTGCCAGAGACGGCCCGCTGATGACTCTTTAGCGCGCTCTAGTAGTTCGTCTTCTGAAAAGGCTGGCTCAGTCCTCAGCCCATCAAGGGCCTTTGCTGTCCGCGCGATGACAGACAGATGTGCGAAGCCGATCGCGCCAGCGGCAAGTGCATCGGCACATTGCGGGAGTCGGTGGAGTTGCTCGCCAACATTGATGGCGTCATAGGCGACGCTGCCCGTCGTCTTGCAGTTGTGCCGGATCCATTCACCCGCAGTCGGTGCGTCCAAAAGGTCTCCGGCGTTCTCATTTGCAAACGTGGCGGCTAGGCGGGCGGCGTCTCTGGAGAAATCGAGCTTGAGGCGATCGATCACGTACTGGCGCCGCGCGAGCCGGCCCGTGAGGTCATCGTCGGCCAGGTCCCCGACAACCGCCTCCCCGAATTCATCGATGAGGACGGAGACGGCCAGTGGAGCCAGGTTGCTGGGTTCCGTGGCGGCGACGGCGCTCATGGGGTCTTGCAAAAGAGCGGCGAGGTCCGCCACATCTTCCGCTTGGTCGACATCCCCCCAACCCCCATCTTCACGAGTACATTATACGAACATATGTTCGTAGTGTCAAGGACTTTGACGGCGGCCGACGAGGTGAGAGAATCCCCTTCGTGGTCACCGCCATCGTGCTGATCGAGGCGGAGCGTTCCGCGATCGCCAAGCTCGGGCCCGCCCTGGCCGACGTGCCTGGCGTGGCCGAGGTCTACTCCGTGACCGGCGACTTCGACCTCGTGGCCATCCTCCGCGTCAAGAACCACGAAGAGATCGCCGACATCGTCACCTCAAAGCTCTCGCAGGTCCCGGGGATCGTAAAGACCCACACCCACGTCGCCTTCAAGGTCTACTCGAAGCACGACCTCGAGGCCATGTTCAGCGTCGGACTCCAGGAAGCCCGCTAACACCGGACTCGAGCCGGCGATCGCGTGACGGTGGGATTGGCCCTGCCCTACTTTCGCCCATGCACGCTGTCAAATCTTGCCCCTGCGATACGTCCTGGTTGGTGTGAGCAGATCATTTCTGTGATCGCCAAAAGGAGGAGATCGATGAAGCGACTCATGATTGTGTTAGGTGCCGCTGGGGCGTTGTTTGGAGGAGCCGTCGTCTCGGCCGCCCCGAATGCATCGCCGAGCGCCGCTCCGGCGAGCGTGATTAGCTCTGGCTCAACAGCCAACGCGCCGGCAGCAACCACATCGACCCAGGCGGCGAACCCCGCGGCTGTGTCGGCGCCCGCGGCTCCACCGGTTCCGAGTAATGCCCAGGGTTGCGTGGGATCCGCGGTGTCGACAACGGCTCATGCAACCCAGCAGCTCGTTGACCAGGGCTTTGGCGCCTACGCCAAAAGTCTGGGGTTAAACCCGGGGAAGGCAATCCAGACGTTCGCCGCGAGCAGCTGCGGAAAACACTAGAAAGCCGAGAAATTCGTATCTACCAGCCCGTCCATGGGGAAGTGGAGGCGGCGTTCCGCCTCCGCTTTTTTGTTGCGGCTGTTGGTCTTGACGAACGAACATTTGTTCGATAAGATCTGACCAGCCTCAGCGATCTGCTCCTGCGTCCCCGGGGAGGCCTGATGTCGCGGCGGTTGTCGTCATCTCTCCTTTGGGGCTGCTCAGATGCCGGATCGTCTCCAACAAGCCATCACGGTCCTCCAGACCCGCTTCGGGAGTGCCGCACCTCGCCCGGCGGCACCGCCGTGTCCGGCCAGGCCCTCCGGGATCCCGGAGCTCGATGCGCTGACGGGCATCGGTGGGTGGCCGGTGGGCAGGTTGAGCTTGCTGGCCGGGCCCCGTGGCTGCGGCAAACGGACGCTGGCCCAGCGCAGCGTTGCCGCCGCCAGCCGCGATGGCATGGTCGCCTACGTCGACTTTCCGAGCCGGCTCGATCCCGAGTTTCTCAGTCACTTCGACGCCCGGCTGGACCAGCTGCTCGTCGTCCGACCGACGTCGTTGCGGGAAGGGATGGCGAGCGTTCGCGTGCTGGCGCGCGCCGGCGTCGACCTGATCTGCATCGACCTTTCGCGCACCCGATCCGCGGGACTCGATGCCGAGCTACCACATCTGCTGCACCGTGTCGCCGAAGCCGACTGCACCTTACTGCTGGTGCCCGACGCCGAGGCCGACGACGCGATCCGTTATTACGCCAGCCTGATCCTGAGCTTCGAGCGCAGCGCTTGGATCTTCCGCCGCGACGGTGACCTCGAGGGGCTGCGCGTCGATGCCGCCGTCGTCAAGAACCGGCTGGCGCCTCCGGGTCTCAAGAAACAGTGGATCGTTCCCTATCCCATCCCATGATCTGCTGCGTTCGTACCCCGCATCCATCGATTGTTGCGGCCTGGCTCCAGACGCCGGCGTTGCGCGGCCGGCCGTTGGTTCTCGGTGGACTCGCGCATGAGCGCGGTTCGGTGACCACGGCGTCGATCGAAGCACGAGCGCTGGGCGTGGTCGAAGGGATGAGTCTCAACCAGGCTCAGCAGTTTGCGCCGGACGCGACGTTCCAACCGGTCGACGAGGAGGCCACAGCCAGGGTCCGCCAGTCCCTGCTCCTGACCCTGCACCACTTCACCCCCGACGTGGCTGCCGGTGAAGACCCTGGCTGTGCCTTCCTCCGTCTCGACCGGCTTGCTCTGCGCTGGCCCGATCGGACGCAATTGCTGGTCGCCATCAGCCGTGCTATCCACGCCGCCATCCGCGTCAGACCAGCGATCGGCGTCGCATCGTCGATGTTCGTCAGCAGGGTCGCCGCCGACCGCGCGACGGCCGGCGCACCCGTGACGGTCGAGCCAGAACAGACGCGCGCCTTCCTGGCGCGGCTGCCGATCGGCGTGCTGCCGCTCGAGGACGACCTGCGCGAGTATCTCGAGCTGCTCGGGCTCAAGACGATCGGTCGATTGCAGGCCATCTCGCGCCCCGCCTTTCGCCGCCAGTTCGGATTGAAAGCGCTCGACATCTATGACCTGGCCGTGGGGACGGACCGGCGCCGGCTGCGTGCATGGCGGCCGGCCATCCGGATCGAAGCGAGCGAGCCACTCGAGCCACCCGTCGACAACACGGAAGCGCTGCAATTCATCGCGCGAGCACTGGCCGAGCAGGTGAGCGCCTCGCTACTGTCGCAAGGACTCGGGACGCGCGCCATCCGCATCACCCTCAACCAGGAGTCGGCGCCGGCGCTGGCGGTTGAGGCGCGCTTTGCCTACCCGGTGACGACGGCCGGAGAAATCTTCGATGGGATTCGTTCACGCCTGTTGCGCGCGTCGATCACGGCGCCGCTGGAGCGGATCACGCTGCGCGCTGGCCGGCTCGAGCCCGCCTATATCCGCCAGCCCGGGTTGCTAGTGCGGCGCGATGGTTTCAAGGAATCGATCGCCGACGCGGTTGCGCGCCTGCAGGAGGAGTACGGACCGTCGCTGGTCCAGCGCGCCGAGGTGCGCAGCAATGCCGCGCCGTTGCCCGATCACCGTATCCTCTGGAGGCCCGCGTGACCGAGCTGTTGGCGCCGGCACATCCGGTGAGGGTGCGCGTCGATGGGGATGGCGTCCCGACCCACCTCGAGTCGGCAGCCGGGTGGCAGCCGGTGACGCGCGTGCTCAATCGCTGGCGGATCGACTGCGACTGGTGGCGCAGCCCGGTCTCGCGCGAGTACTGGCGGTTATTGATCGATGACGACCTGGCGCTCGAGTGCTACTGCAACCGCGTCAATGCGGAATGGTTCGTCGAGCGTGTCTATGACTAGCGGCTACGTCGAGCTGCACTGTCACTCCAACTACTCCTTCCTCGAGGGCGCGTCACATCCGGACGAGCTGCTGGCGCGCGCCCGCGACCTGGAGATGCCGGCGCTTGCCATCACCGACCGCAACGGCTTCTACGGCGCGGTCAAGTTCTTCGGCGCGGCGCAGCGCGCCGGCATCCAGCCGATCGTGGGCACCGAGTTGACGATCGACGACGGCAGTAAACCGCCGAAGGACCGGGTGGATTACGACGGCTGGGGGGACCGGCTGCTCCTGCTCGCGGAAGACAAGGTTGGTTACATGAACCTCTGCCGCCTGATCAGCATGGCGCAGATGCCCAACGCCAAAGGCATGGCAAGGCTAGCTCCAGACAAACTTGCAGAGTTGAGCAACCATCTGATCGCGCTGGTCGCCGATCCGAAAGAGCGGCTGCCCTTCTACCAGGAGGTCTTCGGCCGCGACCGGGTCTTCATCGAATTGCACGACCACCTCGCTCCCGACGACCGCTCGCGCAACCAGGCGCTGCTCGACCTGGCCGAGCGCCACGACGCGCCGCTGGTCATCACCAACGAAGTCTTCTATGCGACACCGGATCGGCACAAGCTGCACGACGTCCTGACCGCGATCCGCCACCGCACTACGCTCGATGAGGCGCAGCGCTACCTGCATCCCAACGCCGAGCACTACCTCAAGTCCGGCGCCGAGCTGCGCCAGGTCTTCAGCCGCTACTCACAACAGGTCGTCGATGAGGGGATGGCGCACGCCGCGGAGATCGGGCAGCGTTGCCGCTTCAGCTTCGACCTGGTGAGCGCGCGCTTTCCCGGCTTTCCGGTCCCGGCGGGGGAGACGCCCTACTCCTTCCTTTACAAGCTGTGCCACGACGCGGTGCGCGATAAATATCGCCCGGTCACCTCGGAGGTGGCGGCTCGCCTGCAGAAGGAACTCGACGTCATCAACAAAACCGGGTTTTCCGAGTTCTTCCTCATCAACTGGGACCTGATGCGCTTCGCCAAGTCCCACGGCATCCCGGGACAGGGGCGCGGCTCGGCCGCGGACAGTATCGTCGCCTACCTGCTGGGCATCACCCGGGTCGACCCGATCGAGCACAACCTGCTGTTCGAGCGCTTCCTGCACGAAGAGATGACGACGACGCCCGACATCGACATCGACTTCTCGACCGCACACCGCGAGCAGGTGATCCAGTACATCTACGACAAATACGGGCCGGAGCGCACCGGCATGGTCTGCAACGTCGTCACCTATCGCCAGCGCTCGGCGATCCGCGAAGTGGGCAAGGTGCTCGGCTTCAAGGAGGAGACGATCGATCACCTCGCGAAATCGGCCTCGGCCTGGCACCCCGAAAGTCCCGAGACGATCGCGCAGGCGGCCGGCTACCCGACGGCGAACGTCGCGAAGCCCTGGCAGCAATTGTTCGACCTCGCCACCCAGATCCTCGATTTTCCCCGTCATCTCTCGATCCATGTCGGCGGGATGCTGGTCACCGGCGAGCCCCTGATCGATATCGTGCCGGTCGAGCGCGCCACCATGCCGGGCCGGATGGTGGTGCAGTTCAACAAGGATGACGTCGAGGAGCTGGGCCTGATCAAGATGGACATGCTCGGCCTGCGGATGCTGTCGGTGGTGGCCGAGGCGCTCGACCTGATCGAGGCCGATACCGGCGAGCGTCCCGACCTCGACGCGCTCGACCTCAAGGACCAGGAAGTCTACGACCTTTGCACCGAGGCGGACACCATCGGCGTCTTTCAGATCGAGAGCCGGGCGCAGATGCAGACGCTGCCGCGCTCACGCCCGGAGACCTTCAACGATCTCGTCGTCGAGGTCGCGATCATCCGCCCCGGACCGATCCAGGGCGATGCCGTGCATCCTTACTTAAGGCGCAAGCAGGGCAGGGAGCCGGTGATGTACATCCACCCGCGCCTCAAGCCGATCCTCGAGGAAACGCTCGGGGTCGTGCTCTACCAGGAGCAGATCCTCAAGATCTCGATGGATTGCGCAGGCTTCAGCAGCAGCGAGGCCGATCGCTTTCGCAGGGCCATGGGCAACCATCGCTCCCACGACCTGATGGCCGCGATCCGCGACCGGTTCCTCAGTGGCTGCAGCGCGAACGAGATCCCGCAAGCGGCCGCCGAGGAGATCTTCACCAAGCTGGCGGCGTTCGCCGAGTTCGGCTTCACCAAGTCGCACGCGGCCGCCTTCGCCCGCACCTGCTACGAGACCGCCTGGCTCAAGCTGCATCATGCGCCCGCGCTCTATGCCGGGTTGCTCAACAACCAGCCGATGGGCTTCTACCACCCGCACGTGCTCGTCGAGGACGCTAAGCACCACGGCGTCAAGATCCTGCCGGTCGACATCAACAAGAGCTACGTGCGCTGCACCGTGGAGAGCGGCGCGCTGCGGCTGGGCTTCAACTACGTGCACGGCGTGGGCGACAAGGCGCTCGAGGTCCTCGAGGAAGCGCAGCTGAAGGGACCGGTCAGCTCACTCGAGGAGTTCTGCCGCCGGATCCGGCTGACCACGCAATCCCGCAACGGGCTCACCAAAGCTCAGGTGCAGAATCTGGTGCTGGCCGGCGCCTTCGATGCGCTCGAGCCGAACCGCCGCGAAGCGGTCTGGCGATTCAACGAGCGCGCCGACGAGTGGCAGCGTTCACCCATGCTCGCCGAGCCATCGGAATCCGTAAGCCTTGCGCCGATGACGCACCGCGAGCGGGTCGCGACCGACTACCGGCTGCTCTCGCTCTCGACAACGGATCACCTGATCCATTTCTACCGGCCGCAGTTCAATCAGCTCCGGGTAATCGACTCGAAGACGATCCGCGAGAGTGTCCGCGATGGCGCCAAGGTGCGGGTCGGCGGTCTGGTCATCACCCGCCAGTCACCCTCCACCGGCAAGGAGTTCAAGTTCTTCACGCTGGCCGACGAGTTCGGCCACGTCGACGTCATCCTGCGGCCGCCGATCTACCAGCGCTACCGGCAGGTGGCTAACCTGGAACCGATCCTGATCATGGACGGACGGCTGCAGAAGCAGGACGGGGTGCTGAGCGTGCTGGTCGACCACGTCGAGGCCGCTCCATCACTTCCCGAGGAAGATGTCTTCCCGACTTCGCGGAACTATCGATAATAGGGGCCCATGGCCCACGTGGAGCGAATCATGTACGCCGAGCTCAAGACAGGGTTCAGCGACAACGGTCCAGCCTGGATTGGAAGAGTTCGGTTCTCAAAAACGGGACGCACCGCCTACTACCGTGGTCGCAATCTCCAGCGCCACAACGGCGTTTCCGGAAACTACATCGACGTCGAGACAGGGGATGAATATTGGATCTCTGGTGTAAAGCGCGACGGGACCGATCGGCACTGGGCGGGAGCTGGTGCAGTGGAGATCGATACCGACGTCCGTGACGAGTACCTGAAGTTGGTCGACGAGAAGGTCGCCGCCAAGCTCCGCCGCTGACGTCTACCCGGTTGCTTTCGAGCTGGCCGCGCTCTTCGAATGCGCGAGTGGATGTTTCGGTTGGTAGAGCCCGATCCGTCCACCGCCAGGGAGCGTGATCTCGGTAACCCGTCCCCATCTGGCCTCATCGAATGGGCGCTTGAGGCGAGCTCCTTTGCGTTCCAATTCCCTGGCGGTCGCCTCGATGTCCTCACACAGCAGATAAAACTCGTGACGCTCCTTCTCCTCGGTGGGATGGAACGCGAGCTCCGTGGGCGGAAGGGCAAAGATCAACCAGCCGCCACCCGAATCCACTGATTCGAGACCGAGCACGTCTTTGAAGAAGCCCCGGTCGGCCTCGGCATCCCGGCTGTAGATGATGACGTGCGCGCCAGAGATTAAAGGCTTCATGCAATCATCTCAACTCGCCGCCCCAGTCCGCGGGGTCGATATCGGCTCGTGTCTCGGAGAAGGTCCATTGGTGGCCGGCGAAATCCTCCGCCGTGTACTGCCGCTCGCCGTACACGTGGTCCGTAGGCTCTTCTACGATGCGGGCGCCGCTGGCCCGCGCCCGGTCGCAGTGCGCTCTCGCATCGTCGACGCGGACGACGACCGAATGCGTGACCTCGTCGTCCGAACGGGGTGGCCGGCGATCACCGCGGACGTCGCCGATGATGACGGCCCCGTCCGCTCCGACTTTCAGCTGCGAACGATGATTCTCGCCAATCTTCAGGCGCTCGACGAACCCAAACGCGTTGCCGAGCCATTCGACGGCCTCTCGGACGTCGGGGTAGATCAGCACCGGGATGACGGTGGCACTCGGGATCGACCGGTTGGGTCGCAATTCAGGTTCTGCCCAATTATGACGTGAGCACGAATCGGGACGTCAGGCGACGCGCCGGCGGAGGGTTGTGGCGCCGGCAAGGATGACGAGGACGCAGAAGCCAAGTACCACGCCGATGTCGAGCTGCAATGATGACCAGCTCAGGTCGGCGCCCTTGATCATGATGTTGCGCAGCCCTTCGACAGCGTAGGTCAGCGGCAGGACTCGAGAGAGGGCCTGGAGTGGTCCGGGCTCCGTGCTGATGGGGAAGATGATGCCGGCCAGCAGCATCTGCGGAACGATCACCAGCGGAATGAACTGCACGGCCTGGAACTCGGTGCGGGCGAACATGCTCAGGAAGATGCCGAGGTTGACGGCGGCGATCGCCATCAGGGCTTCGAGCAGGAAGATCAGGGCGACATTGCCGACGTTGTGGACGTGAAGCACGAGCAAACTGAACGCCAGCACCTCGGCGGATTGGACCAGCGCCAGCACCGTGAAGCCCAGCATGTAGCCGAGTACGATCTCCGCCCGCCGCAGCGGGCTCGCCATCAGGCGCTCGAGCGTTCCCTGGCCGCGCTCGCGGAGGAACGCGACCGCGGTGATGACGAAGACCAGGAAGAAGACGACAAGGCCGATGAAGGCGGCGCCGAAGTAGTCGAGCGTGTCAAAGCTCGGCCCGCCATAGAGAAAGCTGATCCGGGGCGCGAACTGAACGCCACCGGCCTGGCCGGCGAGCGCGACGAACGACTGGCTGACCGACTGCACGATGGATTGCGAGAGTCCCGGCTGGCTTCCCTCGAGGTGGACGTCGGGGGCGACGATTCGGTGCTGCTGGACCTGGGCAGTGAAGTCGGATGGCAGCAGGACGTATCCGGCGATGTCGCCCGAGCGAAGCTTGGTTTCGGCGTCCGCCTGGGACATGCTTGATGCGGCCACGGTTTTCGAGCTTTCCAGCGTCGAGGCCACGAGGCTGCCCAGACCGGCGCTGTCGAGGTTGACGACGCCCATCTTCGGGACGTCGCCTCCGCCGCGGAGCAGGTAGCCGAGCAGTCCGAGGATGACGAGGGGAGCGCCGAAGAGTAGCGCCAGGGTGCGACGGTCTCGACGGAACTGGTGGAGGAGTCGTTGCGTGATGGCCTGGACCCGCCTCGGGTTCATGCCGGCGCCGCCTCGGACAGCTTGAGGAACGCATCCTCCAGCCGGTCGACCCCTGCCTTCGCTTTGATCTGGGCAACGGTTCCCTCGGCCAGTAATTTGCCGAAGCGGATCAACCCGAGACGGTCGCATCGCTCGGCCTCGTCCATGACGTGACTGGAGACCACGATGGTGGTGCCCCCGGCCGCCATCTTGCGAAAGCGATCCCAGAGTTGAACGCGCAGCTGCGGATCGACGCCGACGGTCGGTTCGTCCAGCAGCAACAGATCAGGTTTGTGCACCAGGGCGCAGGCAAGCGAGCATCGCGTCCGCATCCCGCCGCTCAAGGTGCTGACCACCGATTTCCGTCGGTCCCACAGGTCGACGACCTCGAGCGCGTCGCGAACGCCGTCGACGCGCCCGTAGATCGCACCGAAGAAGTGCACGTTCTCCTCGGCAGACAGGTCGGGATAGAGAGCGGCTTGCTGCGTCATGTAACCGATGTGCGCCAGTACCTCGAGTTGAGGCATGCGCTGCCCGAGGACCGACACGGTGCCAGCCTCGGGAGCAACCAACCCGACCAGGCTGCGGATCAACGTCGTCTTCCCTGCGCCGTTGGGACCGAGCAGCCCGTAAACCTCGCCGCGCCGGACCCGCAGGGTCACGCCGTCAAGCGCCCGTTGCTTGCCGAATTGTTTGACGACGCCCTCGACGTCGACCGCGTAGGCCTCAGCTGCCACGACCGGCCTCCGGGCGCATGCCGCGCAGCCAGACCTGGGCGAATTGCAGCGCGACCTCTTCACCGGCGGGTACGTTCAGGGTCGCCTGGGTCAACACCGGCGAGGCCAGCATGTGAAACATCACGCCGCCCACGAGGCTCTGCAGAGCGATGATCGGATGCATGCGCCGCAGTCGACCCGCGGCCATCTGACCAGCGAGGTACTGGCCAAAGGCGCCAAAGGCGCGCAAGCCGGTCTCGGCGAACGCCTGGCTGGGCTCCGCGTTCATCGATGTGATTTCGAGTAGGAGCGTCCGAAGGATGCCCGTTCGTCCGGCCACGGTCCGATACGCGGCGAGCACGATCTCCGGAATGACCTCGTCAGGTGGGCGGTCACCGGCACGGGCCAGGACCGCCAGCACCGGCTCAATCGGCGAGTAGGCGACCACGATGGCCCGGAACAACGCCGCCTTGCCGGGGAAGAGTCGATAAAGGTTGGCGCGAGAGACGCCTGCCTCCGCAGCGAGCTCATCCATGGATAGGTCCTTGAGGCTCTGACTGCGCAGCATGTGGATCGACGCATCGAGGACACGCTGCTTCGTATCGGGCTCCGGTTGGACTTCGAGCGCGTGGAGCAGGTCGGCCCGCGACGTGAAGGCACGGTAGAAGGTGGTTCGGGACACGCCGGCCGCCGACGCAATCTCGTCGATCGATGACTGCCGGTCCCTGGAGAGCAAACGGGCCGCCTCGTTCATGATCCGGTTCCTGCGCATCTGCGCCGGTGGCATATCGTTAGAGCGAGACTAGACTGGACGTCCAGTCTTGTCAAGTATCATTTGTTCGCGCCGTTCATGCGGTAGCCTGACCGCCAGTGCCTGAACTCCCGGAGCTCGAAGTCCTGCGTGAGTACCTCGGTCCTCGTCTCGAGGGCCGAAAGATCGCCCAGGTCTGGACCTCGCCCAAGCTGAGCTTCCTGCTGCGGACGCCGCCCGATGAGTACGCGCGCCAGTTGGTCGGCGGCACGTTCGAACGAGTGTGGCGTCGCGGCAAATTTCTGATCTTCGACATCAGCGGGCAGCACCTCGTCATCAATCCGATGCTCGGTGGCCGCTTGCAGTGGACGACGGCGTCGGAGAAGGTTGCGGCGGCGACCGTTTTTCGAATCACGCTCGAAGGTGGCGACGAGCTGCGCTTCCTCGACACGGTGAAGATGGGACGCGTCTACTGGGTGGTGCCCGGGGCGTTTCCGACGATCCCCGGATGGGCGGAGCTCGGTCCCGACGCGCTGACCGTTTCGCTGTCGGAATTCTCGCAGCGCATCCGGCGGCACCCGGGTGAGCTCAAGAACCTGCTACGCAACCAGGCGTTCATCGCCGGCATTGGCAACGCCTACTCGGACGAGATCCTGCACGAGGCAGGCTTGCTCCCGCTACGGAAGCGGACGACGCTCAAGCCGGATGAGGTGATGCGCCTTCACGCCGCAACCGGAAAAGTGCTGCGCGAGGCCATCGAGTCGATCAAGGCCCAGCCGAAGTACGAGCCGCACAAGCAGGACCGCAGCTTCATGAAGGTCCACACCAAGGGAAAGGAGAAGTGTCCGCGCTGTGGCCACCGCATCTCCGAGCTGACTGCCCGAGGTGAGGCGACCGACTTCTGTCGCGGCTGCCAGCATTAACGGGTGCAGCTAGAGAAGGCGCGGGTCATCGTCACGGGCGCCTCGCAGGGCATCGGTCGCGCGATCGCGCTCGAGTTCGGGCGGCGCGGGGCGCGGCTGGCGCTCGCCGCACGAAACCGCCAGGCATTGGAAGAGCTGGCGGCATCGATCAAGGCCGGGGGCGGTTCGGCGATCGTCATCCCGACCGACGTCACGGCCGCGGGCGCCGTCGAGCAGCTCGCGCAAGAAACGATCCGCCAGCTAGGCGGCATCGACATCCTGGTGAACAACGCCGGCATCGGCATGACAGCCCCAATCGGCGACGCGTCGAGCGCCGATGTCGCTGCGCTGTTCGAGCTCAACGTGCTGGCGGCAGCCGCGGCCATCCGCGCCGTGGTTCCGACCATGCGGGCGCAGCACGACGGGATGATCATCAATATCTCCTCGATGGCCGGCCGGATCGTGATTCCGCGCATCGGCTACTACTCGGCCACAAAGTTCGCCCTGACCGCGATCGGCGATGCCCTGCGGATGGAAGAGGGACATCGCGGCATCAAGGTGATGAACGTGTTCCCGGGGACGACCCAGTCGAATTTCGGCGAGAACCGCCTCGGTGCGCGGGGGCGTCAGGCCCATCAGCGGTTCCCTCCGGTGACGGCCGAAAAGGTGGCCCGGCACGTCGCCCAAGCCGTCGAACGCAACCAACGCTCGGTCTATATCTCATGGTTTCCGGATCGTGCCGCCATCGCGGTCAACTGGCTCGCCGGCTGGGCGATCAGCGCGGTGCTGCGAGGCTGGGCTCGGCGTGCGCAAACCTGACCTGGGAAAAGCCCTCGAGGTGGGCGAACGCGTCTACCTGCGCGAACCCGCCGGCCGCGACCAGGCGGAGATCGTCGCGCGCAACCGTGCCAGCCGCGCATTGCACCGCGGCTGGGTGACGCCGCCCATCGACGCGCCGGCCTTCGTCGAGTGGATGGAGCGGTGCCGGCAACCGAACGTCCAGTGCTTCCTCGTGTGCCGGCTCGAGGATGGCGCGATCGCCGGCGTCTACACGCTGAGTCAGATCGTTCGGCGCCTCTTCCAGAGCGCCTACATGGGGTACTACGCGGAGCGTCCGTTCGACGGGCAGGGGTACATGGCAGAGGGTCTGCAGCTGGTGCTGCGGTACACCTTCATCGCCATGAAACTGCATCGAGTCGAGGCCAACATCCAGCCGGAGAATGTCGCGTCGATCGCCCTCGTGAAGCGGGCGGGATTCCGGCTCGAGGGCTTCTCGCCGCGCTACTTGAAGATTTCAGGCCGCTGGCGCGATCACCAGCGGTGGGCGATGACTATTGACGACTGGCGGCGCCTTCGCCGACGGCCGCACGCGCCTTCTGCAGGTCGCGGGCCCCGATGACGACGCGCGTCTTCGTCGCCAGGTAGACCGCGTTCAGGCTGACCCCGGCGTCGGCGATCTTGCGCGTCACCTTGCCCAGCGCGCCGGGTTTGTCCTCGATGTCCAGGACGAGGACCTCCTGCTCGCCGGTCACGACGGCGCCCGCGCTCTGGAGTGCCTGGCGTGCCTTCGCGGCGTCGGCAACCAGCACATGGCCAACCCCTTTGTCACCCACGACGAATCCACAGATGCCTTCGATATTCACGCCGGCCTTGCCCAGGGCTTCGGCGACGGCAGCGACGGTACCAGCCTTCTCCTCGAGCTCGATCGTCAGATCTTTCAAGTTCTGCGCCATCTCAAACACCTCCCGTGAACTGCCCCCGCACGTCCTGGCCGCCATTATCCCGCGAGGGCGGTCGGGCCTGCTAGGTCAGGCTCCTCGGTGTGAGGGGGCGCTCACGCACGGCCGCGCCCTCCAACCTCACCTCATAGGCCGATCGCCCTTCCGCGCTGCTCACCACCTCCGCCAGTTTCCCGTCGACGAAGTGCAAGCCAACCTGGTCATCGATCGCGTAACCCGGCGGGAAACCGCTGCCGACCAGCTGCCGGTAGACTGGGCGCCGTCGCTCCTCCGAGTTGTAATGCGGGCAGGCACTGCCGGCGATCAGCCCGAGGCCGTCGCGGAGAGCCGCGAGGTCGAGGCCGAAGGAGTCGGTCACTGACGCCTCGAACCAGCAGATGGCCCCGGCGCTGATCCCGGCGAGGACGATGCCCTTGCCCCAAGCCTCGCGAAGGATGCGATCGACGCCGTGGGTGCGCCAGATCGCGAGCATGTTCGCGGTGTTGCCCCCGCCGACATAAATCACATCCTGCTCGAGCAACAAGGCGCGCAGGTCGACGACGGTGCGGCGAAAAAGCGCGAGGTCCGATGGTTGGCAATCCCTCGAGCTGAAGGCACGATAGAACATGGCCACGTAGCTGTCGGCATCGCCGCCGGCCGTGGGGATGAAGCAAATACGCGGTCGTGGCTTGCTCGTCAGTCCGAGGATGTACTCGTCGAGTTTCGACCAGGGTCCCCCGTCGGAGAACCCACCTCCACCCAGGGCGACGATATGCGTGGTCAAAGGGTCAGGCAGAACATCCCGATCAGATCACCCGGTTCGGATCATAGAGCCAGTTGAGGCCGAGTCCGAGGATCGCGATGGCAAAGGCCATGACCAGCAAAAGCAGCGCCACGCGCGCACTCTGCCGGACAGCCGCCGGCCCACCCTGAAACGGACGTGACCGATCAAACCACAAGGTCCAGATCGCGACCGGGAGCACCGGCGCGCTGCGAAGCATGATGCGCAGCACCGGGCTGGGCGCGGTGAACGCCGCGATGACATAGAGCGTTGCGAGTGCAATCGCGGAAATTGCCAGGGCCCCCATCCCGACCTTCCCCCGCAAGCGGGGGAAGGAGATTTGCCTAGTAGGCTTCGAGGTAGGCGTCGAGCTCCCAGCCGCTGACCTGTTTCTCATAGTTCTGCCACTCCATCTCCTTCGCCTCGATAAAACGTTCCAGGAGGTGGACACCCAGCGCATCGCGCATTACCTCGTCCTGGCGCAGGTCGCGCAGCGCCTCGGCGAGCGACCTGGGCAGCTGGCCAACCTGGTGACGGGCGAGCGCTTCCGGGTCGAAGGCGTACAGATTCTCTTCGACCGGCGGCGGCAGGGGCAGCTTCTGGCGGATGCCCGAGAGACCCGCGTGCAGCATGGCGGCGAAGGCCAGGTAGGGATTGCACGAGGGGTCGGGGGCGCGAAACTCGATCCGGATGGCGCCACGGTCGCCGCTTCCCGCCCGCGGCACGCGAATCAATGCCGAGCGGTTCACCTGCGCCCAGGTGATCGCGACCGGGGCCTCGAAGCCGGGCACGAAGCGCTTGTACGAATTGACCAGCGGGGCGACGAGCGCACACAGCCCACGCGCGTGCGCCAGCTGGCCGGCGATGAAATGCTTGGCGACGGGCGAGAGCTGGTACTGGTCGGCGCGATCGTAAAACGCGTTCGATTCCTTGCCGAGGTCGGTCAGGGCCTGGTGGGTATGCATCCCGGAGCCGGCCGCGCCGAAGATTGGCTTGGGCATGAAGGTGGCCAGCAAACCCCGTCGCTGCGCCACCGCTTTGACCGCGTGCTTCAGGGTGACGAGATGGTCGGCGCTCCGCAGCGCATTGCTGAGCGCGAGGTCGAGCTCGTACTGTCCGGCGGCGACCTCGTGGTGGCTGGCCTCGACCGTGATGCCCAGGTGGTCGAGCGCGCTGACGATCTCCTGGCGGACATCGCTGGCGACATCGACCGGATGGTCGAAATAGCTGGCCCGGTCGTGCCGCCCAGGGCGAACGCCGCCGCTGGCGCCATCGGTGTTCAAGAGGAAGAACTCGAGCTCGGTGGCGACCGCGTAATCGAACCCGAGCGCGGCCGCCTCGGACAGGGCTCGCGCCAGCACGCCGCGCGGATCACCGGCGAACCGCTCGCCGTCGGGCGTCAACAGATCGCAGATCACCTGAGCGCCGAGGACGCCATCGGGATCGCCGATGGTCAGCGTGTCGAGGTCGGGACGAAGGAACATGTCGCTCTCGAAGACCCGGGCGAATCCTTCGACCGACGAGCCGTCGAACCACTCACCGTTGCGGATAGCGTGTGGCAGGCGCTGGGTTGGGATGGTGATGCTCTTGACCGTTCCCAGCACGTCGACGAAGCGCAGGTCGAGGAAGCGGATGCCACGCTCGGACAGACGCTCCAGAGCCCGCTCGATGGTCAGCGACGTGGTGCGGCCCGCGGCCGCGTCAGTCTTCGCCGTCGGGGACCTCCATCGGCACGGCCGTCCGCGGTCGATCGTCCTCGCCCCAGGAGGGGCCGGGACGCGGGTGATCACCGGGTCGCCAGGGTTTTTCTCTCTCAGTTGGTTGGTCCATGACGTTGCTCCTCTTCTTATGGTCGATAAAGGCGGTTGCCAGGGCGAGTGGCAACCGCCTCACGGTCGGACGAACGAATTCAGCGTCGCGAACTAGATGTCGTGGTAGAGGTAGAACTCCCAGGGATGCGGCCGAAGGGCAACCTGATCGACCTCGCGGACGCGCTTGTAGTCGATCCAGGTTTCGATCAGGTCCGTGGTGAACACGCCACCGCGCGTCAAATAGTCGTTGTCGATCTCCAGTGCATCGAGCACTTCCATCAGCGATCCAGGGGTGCTCTTCACCTGGCGCTTCATTTCGGGCTCCAGCTCGTAAAGGTCTTCGTCGATCGGCTTGGGTGGCTCGATCTTGTTGATGACGCCGTCGAGGCCGGCCATCAGGCAGGCGGCAAACGAGAGGTATGGGTTGCAGGACGGGTCGGGCGTCCGGAACTCGAGCCGCTTCGCCTGGGGATTGTCGAAGTACATCGGGATGCGCACGCAGGCGCTGCGATTGCGCTTGGAATAGATCAGGTTGATGGGCGCCTCGTATCCCGGCACCAACCGGCGGTACGAGTTCGTGGTCGGTGCCGCAAACGCGAGCAGCGACGGCGCGTGCTTCAGCAAGCCGCCGATGTACCAGCGGCACATGTCGCTGATGCCCGCGTACCCGGCCTTGTCGTAGAACAGCGGAATGCCGTCCTTCCAGAGGCTCTGGTGCGTGTGCATGCCCGAGCCGTTGTCCATGAAGAGGGGCTTGGGCATGAAGGTCGCCACGAACCCGTTCTGAGCACAGACGTTCTTGACGACGTACTTGTACATCATCACTTTGTCGGCCATGTTGACCAGCGTGTCGTAGCGCATGTCGATCTCGGTCTGGCCCGCCGTGCCGACCTCGTGGTGATGGACCTCGACGTCGATGCCCGCCTCGATCAGCTTGAGGACGATCTGGGAGCGAAGGTCCTGCAGCTTGTCGGTCGGCGGAACCGGGAAATAGCCTTCCTTGTAGCGCGGACGGTACGCCTGGTTCGGCTCGGAATTCTTCCCGGAGTTCCAGACACCTTCGATCGAATCGATCTCGTACATCCCGGAGAACTGGTTCTGGTCGAACCGCATGCTGTTGAAGATGTAGAACTCGCATTCTGGCCCGAAGAAGCTGGTGTCGGCGATGCCGGTCGACTGCAGGTAGGCTTCGGCCTTCTTGCCGACGTAGCGCGGGTCGCGCGAGTAGGGCTCACGCGTGATCGGATCGATGACGTCGCAGTTGATGGTGAGCGTCGGCACCTTCAGGACCGGGTCGACTCTCGCCGACGTTGGATCCGGGATCAGCAGCATGTCGCTCTCATGGATGTGCTGGAAGCCGCGAATGCTCGAGCCGTCAAAGCCGATGCCCTCGCTGAAGAGGCCCTTGGACACCTCCTGGACCGGAATCGAGAAGTGCTGCCAGGTCCCAATCAGGTCGATGAACTTGAGGTCAACGATCTTCAACCCCTGCTTGTGGGCGAGATCGATGACGGATTGGGCATCCGCCCTGGTTTCCTTTTTCGCGCGCACGCCCTGATCAATCGCCATAAAGGGTTTCCCTCCGTTGAACGCAGTGATCCGACTCTGTCGATGCTAGGGGCGCACGGCGGCCCCGTCATCGGACCGGAACGACGAGTTGAGGACCGGCTTTTTGTGCAGCCTGCCCAACAGGTTCAGGGCGAGGGGCTGGCCGTCGGGGAAGGGGTCCCTAAAAGATTCGGGTTGATGCGGTCGACGGTCAGCAGGTAGGTGCTCGACGGGGGGTCGACCGCCAGGGATAGAAGGTAGGTGCCCTTGGTGAACCAGACGATCGACGTGGTCGCCGACGCCTTGTCCTCTACCCAGGCATCCTTGGTCAGCTCGGCCTCGTAGAAGGGAAGGATGCTGTTGAGGTTCTGGGCGCTGAAGTCCTCGGAGATGCTCTCGGTATCGGCCAGGCCCGGTCGTTCGTCGACCAGCTTGGTGCCGGGTGGCCGGGACAGGGATTCGATCAGCGGGCGGGTGAGATGAACATCGGCGCCGCTGATCTCGGACGCGATCTGGGCGTTCTGAATCAGGACGAGCACGGCAAACACGGCCAGCACCGCCGGCGCGATGGCCGCGCCCGCCCAGAGCAGGGCTCGCCGGCCCAATCGTTCCCGCCGGCGCCGCCAGGCGGCGCGTAGGCAGACCACGATCGTCATCAGGCAGAGCACGAACAGGGCCGCGCCCAGGACGTCCACCCAGGCACCGGGCATGTATTCCGCCAGCTGGTCGACCGCCAGGAACCCGGCGGCGATCGCGACCGCGTACACGATCGACACGGTGGGGACGAGCCACGGGGGGCTGTTGCTCGCCACCGGGCCCAGGGGCGCGGCCGGCGCGCTCAGGCGCCGGTCTATTCGCCGGCGGCTTGCTCCCATTCCTGGTAGAGGGCTCGCAGCCGCCGCGAGGCATGCTCGTGTGCCTGGGCCAGCTGGGTCACTCGGGCCGGGTCGTCATAGGTCTGGTGGTCGGCGAGCTGCTCCTCGAGCCGCCTGATCTCCGCCTCGAGCTCGCCGATCCGCTGCTCGACGCCGGCGGCCGGCGCGACGGTTCCAGCTACGCCGGCCTCTTTGCGCCGGTCGCGGCGGGGCGCCGGTTCGGGCTCGGCGGCCACCACCAGCCGGCCCGCCCGCTGGCGCGACCGCTCCAGATCGGTGTAGTTGCCGAGATGGGTCGTGACGATTCCCTGGTCGACGACCCAGAGCCGGGTGGCGATGGCATCGATGAAGTAGCGGTCGTGCGAGACGAAGACGATGGTGCCCTCGAAGTCCTGCAGCGCTTCCTCGAGCATCTCCTGGGCCGGGATGTCGAGATGGTTGGTGGGCTCGTCCAGGAGGAGCAATCCCGCATCGTCGAGCATCAATTTCGCGAGCGCGACGCGGCTCTTCTCGCCGCCGCTCAAGGAGCGGATGAGCTTGAAGGCGTCCTCGCCGCGGAAGAGCAAGCGGCCCAGGAAGGTTCGCAGCGTTTCCTCGGGCAGGCCGAACGCGTCCTGCAGTTCGGTCAGGACCGTCTTGTTGGGATCGAGGTCGGCCAGGTGCTGGTCGTAATAGCGCATCGTGACCCGCGGCCCGGTCTTCACCCGCCCCTTGAGCGGGCGAAGCTCGCCCAACAACGCCTTGAGCAGGCTCGTCTTGCCCGAGCCGTTGGGCCCGACGATGGCGACGCGCTCGCCGGCGTTGATGGCGAAGGCCGGCATAACGAGGCGCCAGGCGGAACCCGAAGGCGATGGGTACGAGAGCGTCAGCCCGTCGCTCTGAAAGATCAGGTCGCTGGTGCTCGAGGCCTGCAGCCGGATCCGGATCTGCTGATCGTCGGTGGGCGGCGCGACCCGGTCGAGACGGTCGAGCTTCGTCTGCCGGCCGCGCGCCTCGCGGGCGCGCTGTCCGGCTCTGTAGCGACGGATGAACTCCTCGGTGCGGGCGATGTAGTCCTGTTGAGCGTCGTACTCCTTCTGGCGCAGGGCCCGGCGCTCGCGGCGCAGCCGCAGGTACTGGCGGTAATTGCCCGGATACCACTCGCCCGATCCGCCCTGCAGCTCGAGAATGTCGTCGGCCGTGTGCTCGAGAAAGCGGCGGTCGTGGGAAACGATCAGCATGCCGGCGCGGGAGAGCCGAAGGAATTCCTCCAGCCATTCGATCGCCTCGAGGTCGAGGTGGTTGGTGGGCTCATCGAGCAGAAGCAGGTCGGCATCCTGAAGGAGCAGGCGGGCGAGCGCCAGGCGGCGCCGTTGCCCTCCGCTGAGTGCGCTCGGCGGCAATGCCTGGTCGGCCTCGGTCAGGCCCACGCCATGGAGCACCTCGGCGACCCGGTTGTCGTAGGCATAGCCGTCGAGGCGCTCGTATTCGTGCTGGACGTCGCCGTAGTTCTCGACCAGCGCGGTCAGTTCGGCGCCGGTGCTGTTTGCCATGCTCGATTCGAGCTCGGTCAGCCGGATTCGAAGGCCCATGATGTCGGACCGGCTGTGTAGCGCATCCTCGTATACGCTCTCGTGCGGACTCGCTTCGATCTCCTGTGCCAGGTAGGCGCTCCGGGCTCGGGGCGCGAGCGTCAGCGCGCCGGCCGTCGGAATGAGGTCGCCGGAAATCGCCTTCAGCAGACTCGACTTTCCACTGCCGTTGGCGCCGACGATCCCAAGCCGCTGCCGGGGCTCGACCTGAAAGCTCAGGTCGCGCAACACCTCGGTCGCGCCATACAGCACGGCCAGGCGGTCGACCCGGAGCAGTGGCATGTCACCGAAAGTCTACGGCTGCCTTCCGAACGGCCTGCCAAGTTGGGCCCGATTCTGGGAATAAACACGGGGCGGATTCGGTTTGCGAAATCGACGTGCATTTTCACCGCTATGAAATGAGGGGTCATCGATGACAGGATTGCTTGCCCAGACCAATGCGTATATCCGCGATGCCGAGCGCCAGTCGAAGGATCAAAAGGCTCGCCAGGACCGGGTTCGCCGCCCGGTTCAGCTGATCGACCGGTTGCTGCAAGAGCTCGAGGAGCTCAACCTGAAAGGCTTCAAGCGGGTGCCGATGTCGTATGAGCCGCGGCTGGAGGAGATTCTTCGGCTGGTGGGACCGGTGCAGTCGCTGGCCGAAGACCTTGCCAACATCAAGGTCAAGGTCGGGATTTCGAAGCTGATGGACGCCCTGTTCGCCGTTGAGGAGGCGCTCTTTACGGAGCGTCACGGCCCATCCCCCGACGCCGACGTTCCCGCCTACGACAACACGCTCTTTAGCGCCGCCTAAGACCTCTTCCGTTTCCGGCGGGCGCGGGGCAGTAGCATAGCGCCGTGCCGAACGCGCTCGATCTCATGATCCGGCTGCTGGTGGCGCTGCTCCTCGGCGCCGTGGTCGGCCTGGAGCGCGAGCGTCAGGAGCGGGCCGCCGGGCTACGGACGGTGACCATGGTGTCACTGGGCTCCTGCCTCTTCACGATCGTCGGGGCGTACGGTTTCGCCAACACGGATCCGTCGCGGGTCGCCGCGCAGATCGTCACCGGCATTGGCTTCCTCGGAGCCGGCACGATCTTCCTTCGCAAGGACCTGGTACGCGGGCTAACCACCGCCGCCACCATCTGGGCGGTGGCGGCCATCGGCATGGCCTCCGGGACGGCGCAGTATGTCATCGCGGTTTTTACGACGTTACTGATCCTCTCCGTGCTCATGGTGCTGAAGCCGATCGAACGACGCTTCTTCAAGCGGCCCAACGAGGCGCTGGTCAGCCTGATCGTTCCGCGAGGTGAGGGTGAGATCGAGAGGGTGCGGGCGGCGCTGGCGGTGATCGGGGCGTTTCCCGTGTCGATCCGGATACACGAGCTCAACGAAACCGACGATCGGCTCGAGATCGACATTGGTCTGCCGAACCACCGAACCACCGCCGACCTGTTGCGCCAGCTCCGCGCGGTCGAGGGGGCGAAGCAGATCCTCATTTCACGCGAGTTGGTGGAGGACCGTGTGCGCGCCGGAAATTGATACAATGGCCGGTAAGAACTGGGAGGTGGTGCCCATGGCATTAGTTGATTTAGGTGAGAGCGGCGGGTAACACCGCCGCTCTTTCTTTTTAGGGGGACCGGGCTCAGGCGCGGCCGAACTGCGGCTTTCGCTTTTCCACGAACGCCTGGATCGCTTCCCTGGCATCGGCCGTTTCCGCGGCCACCGACTGCAGCTGTGACTCGAGCTCCATCGCCTGCTCGAGATCGAGGTCGAGCGCGCGCTCCAGCCCGTGCTTGATCAGCGCATAGGTCTGGCGCGGTCCATCGTTGAGGCGCCGGGCGCGGTCCATCGCGACCGCCGTCAACTGCTCCGGTGGGACGACCGCCGCCACCAGGCCGAGTTTCTGGGCGTCCTCCACCGTCAGCGGATCTCCTGACATCGCCAGCTCGGTCGCCTTACTGAGGCCGAGCATGCGCGTCAGGAAGAAGAGGCTGCCGGCATCGGGGACGAGACCGACTCGAACGAAAACGACGACCAACGATGCGCCGGCCGCCGCGATCCGCAGGTCGCAGGCAAGCGCCAGGCTCAGGCCCGCGCCGGCCGCGGTGCCGTTGATGGCGGCGATCACCGGCTTGGGGCAGGCCCGCATGGCTCGGATCAACGGCGTGTAGTTGGTGCGCAGGTCATCACCGAGGTCGCGCTCACCGGCGACGCGTCGCGCCACCAGGTCCTTGAGGTCGGCGCCGGCGCAAAAGGCGCGGCCGGCCCCGGTAACGATCACCGCTCCGACGCCGCGGTCTCGGGCTGCCGCCTCGATGCGGTCGCGGAGCGCCTGCGTCATGTCGCGATTGAGGGCGTTGAGTGCGTCGGGCCGGTTGAGTGTGAGCGTCAGGACACCGGCGTCGAGGGTGCTGAGGATGACCTCGCTCATCGTCCAGTGAACCGGCCCGGGCGCTTCTCGAGAAAGGCACGCATCCCCTCGCGCTTGTCATCGGAAGCAAAGAGGAGGTAGAAGAGCTTGCGCTCGAACTCGAGGCCGGCCGTCAGTCCCACTTCCATCGCATGATTGACGGCTTCCTTTCCAAGGCGGACCGCCAGTGGCGGGCGCTGTGCGATCAGCTTCGCCAGCCGAACCGCTTCGTCCATATGCGCGCCGGCGGGGACCACGCGGTTGACGAGACCGAGCCGTTCCGCCTCCGCCGCGTTCACGGACTCGCCGGTCAACACCGCCTCCATGGCGCGGAATTTTCCGGCCGTGCTGGTCCAGCGCTGGGTACCGCCGGCGCCGGGAATGATCCCGATCTTGACCTCCGGTTGGCCGAACTGGGCGGTCTCCGACGCCACCACCAGGTCGCACATCAGCGCCAGCTCGCAGCCGCCCCCCAGCGCGTAGCCGCTGACGGCGGCGATCACCGGTTTGTGGATCGCCCGAAAGCGGGTCCAGCGCGCGAAGTTGTCGTCGCGCAGGACGTCGACGGCGTTGGCCTCCACGATGGCCGTGATGTCGGCGCCGGCGGCGAAGGCGCGGTCGTCGCCGGTCAGGATCATGCAGGCAATCGCGTCATCGCGATCGAAGGCCTCCAGCGCGTCGACCAGTTCGCCGATCGTTTGCGGGTTGAGGGCATTGCGGACCTGCGGCCGGTTGATCCTGACGATCCCCACCGCGCCGTCGGTCTCGGTGAGCACGAACTCGTACGGCATCTCTCCCTCCTGCCGGCCAAGTTTAGCGGGGGCCACCCGGCGAACGGTGCCAGCCATCGACCGAATCGGCGTTATAGGCTCGTGAAGCGGCTGGTTGCGGCCATCGCCCCGGTCGGCGCGCTGCTGCTCTTCTCGGCAACGGCGGTGGCCGAGGATCAGCCGTTCAAGACGGTGGTCGACACCATCGTGCCCAAGACACCCGGACTCACCATCGAGGGCTCGACGGGCGGTTGCGACCTCTTGCTTCAGAACCAGACCACCCAGGACGTGGTGCTGTTCGACATGAGCAAGCCGCCAAAACCCTTCCGCTTTGCCGCGCAACCCAAGGCCGCGACGCCGCGTCCGCCCATCCCGGTTCATCTGCCGACCGCCGGCATCTGGCCGTGCGCCAGCCTGCCGGGCGTCAACGAGGACCAGCGCTGGAACCACACCGTCACCACCGTCGGCATCTGGAGCCTGAACGGCACGGTGGGCGCGCTCAGTTTCAAGCTCAATGCCCGCACGCTGTACGACCCGGCACTCGATCCCCAGTCGGACTGGACCCTATACCTGCGCATTGGAGCAGGGGTGCTGGTCGTCGGGGGCCTGCTGATCTCCATCCCGTATCTTCTGGCGCGGCGTCGCCAGATCCTCGGCGACAGCCAGAAAGCCGCCTGACCGCAAGGTCGCGAAACTTGGCTCTGGACGAGTCCTAAAACTCCCCATATAATCCGGGCAGTTCGATGAAGGGAAGCGAGCGGTATTCAGAAACCTCCTGCTTGGACGTTGCTTTTCTGATAACGCCGCTATAGAGTCTTTTTCAATGCTGGGGATTGGGGACGTGGGCAGTGCGGTGAGCCGAAGGGCGAGAATCTTCGGCAAGAAGGACGTTTCTACCCGAAAGAAAGCCATCATCCTCGGCGGCTTCTGCACGGCGCAGCTGCTCGACGTGACCACCACGCACATCGGCCTTTCACAAGGACGTCAGGAGCTCAACGGCGCGGCCGCCTGGATCATCGCCCGCAACGGGGAGCTGGCCGTCTACGGCCTCAAGCTCGGCCTGGTTGGCATGCTGGTGGCGTTTCTGCTCATCTTTGGGCGTCGAAGCAATGCCGTCTGGAACGCCTACCTGATCGCGGCATGGATCACCACGTTTGCCGTGATCAACAACCTCTATCGAATCCTGAATTAGTACGGACGGCTCGGCTCACCTGGCGGGGCCGCTGGACTAGATTGTTCGGGTGATCCCCGCGGCCCTCAGTTTTGGCGAGGCGCTGACGCCTCTATTTTTCTATGTCGTCATCGCCGCCTACATGGCCTTCGTGCTCGTCTCGGCCTGGCAGTTTTCGCGGCGGCCCGAACCAGGCCGGTCGATGCGCTTCATCAACCTCACGCTCGTCCCTCTCGGCGTACTGGTCGCACTCGTCGGCGTGCTGGCCGCCAGTTTCAACGCCTTCTCCCACCAGGAGGGAACGCCGAGCACGGTCTGGGCGATCGTGATGGTGGCGCTCGGGCTAGGCGGATCGTCGTTGCTGCTCGCCTTCGAGGGGTTCGTCTTACGCAGCCGCGTGCGCTCGTCGACCGAGGAGCGGCGCGCGATCGGGTTGCGCAGCTTGAGCCTGATTGCGACCACCGTGCCGCTGGTCGTCCTCGGTCTGCTGTTCGTCGTCCTGGCGCTCCGAATTTCCCTCTGAAATCTCCTATACTTGACCGGTCCGATCAACTATTGAGGGGCCTGCGGTGCGAATGCGCTTGTCGATGAAGACGGAGTATGGCGTCAGGGCGGTCGTGGAACTGGCGGCCAACGCCGGACGAGGTGCGCTGCAAAGCGGCGAGATCGCGCGCCGACAGGTGATCCCCGGGCCGTTCCTCGACCAGGTGCTGATGACGCTGCGCCGCGCCGGCCTGGTGCATTCGACCCGTGGCCCTCACGGCGGGCACGTGCTGGCCCGCAGCCCCGACGACATCCGTCTCGATGAGGTGATCGCCTGCCTCGAGGGGGACGGCGTCAAAAGCCGCCAGCCGGACGGGGCGGAAAGCGGAGACAGCCGCGTGCTGGCGCAGGTCGTCGAGAAAGCCGAGCAGGCCGCGCGCGATGTCTTCGCCGCCCATACGCTGGCCGATTGCCTTCGTTTGCGCCGCACGGAGCCGCAGGTCTTTCACGGCATCTTTCACGCGGTACCCGCCAAGCCACGGAGTACCTGATGCCGGAGGCATCGCTGACCCCCGAGCAGCGACAGCGATACGCGCGCCACCTCGCGCTCGCCGAGATCGGGCCCACCGGTCAGCGGCAGCTGCTGCGCTCGAGCGTCCTGATCGTCGGGGTCGGCGCCCTCGGCTCGCCGGTCGCGCTCTACCTGGCAGCCGCGGGCGTGGGCACCATCGGTCTGGCCGACCACGACCACGTCCGGCTCTCGAACCTGCAGCGGCAGGTCATCCATTCGATGGCGGGTCTGAACCGGTCGAAAGTCGACGGCGCCGCGCGGACGGTCGGCGCGCTGAACCCTGACGTCAAGGTCGACGCGATCGAGGCCACCGTCGACGAACACAATGCGATGGAGCTCCTTCAACGCTACGACGTGATCGTCGATGGCACGGACACGTTCCACGCCCGCTACCTGCTGAGCGACGCGGCCTACCTGCTGCGCAAACCTCTGGTGCATGGCAGCATCTTCCGAATCGAGGGGCAGGTGACGGTCTTTACTCCGGGTCGGGGCTGCTATCGATGTCTCTATCCCGAGCCGCCGCCGGCGGGTGCCATCGAAGAATCGGAACAGGTCGGCGTCCTCGCCGCGCTGCCCGGCATCATCGGCACCATCCAGGCCGCCGAGGCCATCAAACAAATTACCGGCACCGGCGAGCCGCTGCTGAACCGCGTGCTGCTGCACGACGCGATGGCGATGACCTTTCGCGAGGTGCGTTACCGTCGCAATCCCGCCTGCCCGGTTTGCGGTGACCGCCCGAGCATCCAATCGCTTGCCAATTACGACGCCGTGGTGAGCGCGGAGGGGCGCCGGTGAGCGACGACCGGCATCATCGCCAGCGGATTCTCGCCGAGGTGGGCGAGGCCGGGCAGCAACGGCTCGAGGGTGCCTCGGTCGCGATCGTCGGCCTTGGCGGGTTGGGCTCGCCCGTCGCCCTCTACCTGGCGGCGGCCGGGGTGGGACGGCTCGGCCTGATCGACGACCAGCAGGTCGAACTGTCGAACCTCAACCGGCAGATCCTCTTCGAGGACTGCGACGTGGGGCGGCCGAAGGTCGAGGCGGCGGCCGGCCGATTGCTCATCCTCGACTCCGCGCTCCGGCTCGATGCTCGCCAGGAGAGCGTGCGTGCCACGAACGTGGAGGCCATCGTCGCGGAGTACGACGTGGTCGTCGACGCCACCGATTCCTTCGAGACGAAATTCCTGCTGAACGACGCGGCCGTCCTCCTTCGCAAACCGCTGGTTCATGGCGCGGTCCTGCGCTGGGGGGGCCAGGTAACGACAGTGCTCCCCGACGGACCGTGCCTGCGTTGCCTCTTCCGCGATCCTCCCGATTCCACCGAGATCGAGACCTGCGAGCAGGCCGGCATCATCGGCGCCGCCACCGGCGTCGTTGGGAGTGTGCAGGCGGAAGAGGTGCTCAAGGTCATCCTCAACGTCGGCATCCCCCTGAGCGGGCGAATCTTTCAGCACGACGGCCTGCTCGGCGAAACCCGCATCACCGCCTTTCCGCGCGATCCCGACTGCCCGGTCTGCTCCCCGCGGGCGCGCATCACCGACCTTACGCATTACGCCGAGCAGGTCTCGCCGCGCGGGCACGTGCGGAACTGATGTCGCCGACGGCCGAGATCGGCATTTTCGGCGGCTCCGGCTTCTACGAGTGGCTCGGCGACGCCGAGGATATTGAGATCGCGACCCCATATGGCCCGCCCAGCGGTTCGATCGCGCTGGCCGAGGTTGGCGGGCGCCGCGTCGCGTTCCTGCCGCGCCACGGACCCAACCACGAGGTCTCGGCGCCCTTCGTCAACTATCGCGCCAACGTCTGGGCGATGCACGAGCTCGGCGTCACGCGGATCATCGGCCCGTCCGCCGTGGGTAGCGTGAAGCCCGACCTGCATCCCGGGGACCTGGTGATCTGCGATCAATTCTTTGATCGGACCACCGGTCGCTCGGATACCTACTACCCGGGACCGGATGTCGTTCACGTCAGCGCCGCCGACCCGTACTGTCCCGAGCTGCGCGAGCTGGCGGGCCGCATCGCGGAACAGCGATCGCTGCGCTTTCAGCCGACCGGAACGGTGGTGGTCGTGCAAGGGCCGCGCTTTTCGACGCGCGCCGAAAGCCGATGGTTCAGCCGGATGGGATGGGACATCGTCGGCATGACGCAGTACCCCGAGGTGATCCTCGCCCGTGAGCTCGAGATGTGCTACCTCAACCTCTCACTGGTGACCGACTACGACGCCGGCCTCGAGGAAGCGCCGGAGGTGGCGGCCGTCCAGGCGCACGACGTGATGCGGGTGCTGGCCGACAACATCAATCGGGTACGCGACCTGCTAACCGTCCTGATCCCGGTCATCCCGACCACCCCGAGCTGCAACTGTCAGCACGCGCTCGAGGGGGCCCGGATGTGAGCTGGGGACCTGAAAAAGAAGAAAGGCCGAGATTGGGGTCTCGGCCTTCAAGGAAGGGGAAGCGGGGATCACGATATCCGTGGCGCCGTTAAGGACCGGTGAAGGGGCGGTAACGGCGCTGTCACGGAAATGGATCGGGGCTCGATCTGGCGTCAGCTATAGTCCCCAGCAATGAGGGTGCTGATCACCGGCGGGGCCGGTTTTATCGGTCAGCGCACCGGCCAGCTCCTGCTCAAGCAGGCGCACCAGGTCACGATCCTGGATAACCTCTCACCGCCCGCCCACGATGGCCCGCCGGCGCTGCCGGCAGGGATGGACCTGGTCGAGGGCGACATTCGCAAGCGTGAGGATTGGGTCAAAGCGCTGAAGGAGAACGAGGTCATCGTGCATCTCGCCGACTATCACGACTACCTGCCGTCGTTCAGCAAGCTGTTTCACATCAATGCCGTGGGCACCGCCATCCTGTTCGAGTTGTTGCTCGAAGGAAAGACCTCGGTGCGGCGCATCGTGCTGGGGTCGACGACGGCGGTCTACGGCGAGGGCAAGTACCGATGCGGCAAGGACGGTGACGTCTACCCGCTGCCGCGCCGGGTGGATGTCCTCGAGCGCGGAGTGTGGGACCCGCCTTGTCCCATCTGCGGCGGTGCGGTCACCCCGATGGTTACCGATGAATCGGTCACCCGGCCGACCAGCGCCTACGGTCTCAGCAAGCTGGCGCAGGAGGACCTGGTGCGGTTGCTGGGTGATCGCCATGGCATCGAGTGGGTCATCCTTCGTTATGGCGCGGTCCAGGGAAAGGGCCAGCCCTTTCAGAACGCCTACTACGGCGCGCTACGAATCTTTGCGCTGCGCCTCGCGCACGGCCAACCCCCCGCGCTGCTCGAGGATGGCAACCAGCTGCGCGATTTCGTCGATGTGGAAGATGTGGCGCGCGCCAACCTGGCGGCGATCAGCGGGCTGCCGTCCGGCGCCTACAACGTGGCGACCGGCCGTGCCCACGCCGTCATCGACCTCGCGCGCACGCTGCTGCGCATTGCCGAGCGGGATCTCACCCCGGAAACGCCGGGTCGCTACCGCGTTGGCGATCCGAGGCACGTCGTTCCGGACGTCAGCCGGCTGAAGGCGGCGGGGTGGGAGGCGCAGTCCGGACTGGAGACGATGGTCCGCGAGTACTGGCAATGGCTGCAGCAGCAGCCCAACCTCGACACCTACTTCGAAGGGGCGGACCACCTGATGGAGCGCACCGGGACGGTCCGCGTCTCGCGATGAGCGACGGAGCGAGGCGGCGCTACCCGATCCTCTACTCGGTCCAGCGATGGAACGACGGCAAGTGGTTCTACGGCGGCTTTTTCATCATCCTGGTGGTGCTGATCGTCATCAAGGTGATCCAGCACCAGTCGATCATTTCTTTCATCCCGGTGACTGCGCTCGATGGCCTCATCGTGGTCGCCTTCTGGCTGGCACAGCGGGTTTCCTACATCGCGGTCTCCGAGGATGGGATCGAGATCCGCTACCTGCTGCATCACATCGCGCTGCCCTACACGGCGCTGGCGCGGGTCCGCCGGCAACCGCTCGAGGTCGCGTTCCAGCCGGCGGAGCGGCGTCGACTGATCAACCGTTTCGTTCGCCGCCTGGCGCGCGGACCCGCGGCCTACATCCGGCTCGACCGACGCCAGTCCGACCTGATCGAGTCCGTCGAACGGCAGCTCGGGGCGCGGATGGTTGCCGGCGCGGACATCGTCGTCCCGGTCGTCGACGTCGACGACTTCGTGGCACAAATCAAGGGCCGGCTGCGCGGCCAATCGACGTGAAGCGACGCGCCGCTTGGTGGCGCCTCGACCGCACCGACCTCTACTGGCTGATCGCGCTCACCCTGGTCGCCGGCATGCTCCGCTTCGCCAGCCCCATCTTTCTCGACATCTTCGCCCACCCGGGATCGGGAGCGCCGATCAGCGCCTGGGGCATCGGGCACGACTACCAGAATCCGTCGATTCCGGGACTCGGCAAGCCGAACGACATCGCACCCAACTCACCCTTCGTGTTCGATGAGCTCTACTTCGCCAATGATGCGCAGAAGGACCTGCTGGGTCAGGACTACTTCGACCCCGAGCCGCCGCTTGCCAAGCTGATCATCGCGATCGGGATCAAGCTGTTCGGATTCAACTCCTTCGGCTGGCGCTTCATGCCCGCGTTGTTCGGCACGGCCCTGATCCCACTGATGTACCTGCTCGCCCGGCAGCTCCTGTCCGTGCGCTTCTTTGCCATCGCCGCCGGCCTCCTCACCGCCTTCGACGGCATGACCTTTGTCGAGTCGCGCACTGCGGTGATCGACATCATCCCGATCACCCTGGTGGTGCTGGCCTACCTCCTCTTTCACCTGCATCTCAACGCCGACACCGTGGCTCGACGGCGCTGGCTGATCGTGCTCACGGGCGTCACCCTCGGCCTTGCGTTGGGCGCCAAGTGGACGACGCTGGCGGCCTACGGCGTCATCATCGTGATCCTCGCCTTTCGACTGATCGTTCGCTGGACCCGCTACGACAGCGCGACCGGCGGGATCGCCTTGCTCAGCCTCGCGCTGCTGCCGGCGATCTTTTATCTCCTGAGCTTCACGCGTTACCTGACGATCACGCACGGGATCACGAACCTTGCGCAGCCGGCGCTCGGCTTCGCGCCCTTCCACTTCAACCTCGGCGCGGCCTGGACCGAGATCGCGGAATGGCACCGGCAGACCTGGCTCTACCACATCAATCTGAAGGCGGACCACATCTTCTACAGTCCCTGGTGGTCCTGGCCACTCGACTTCCGGCCGGTCGTCTACTACTACACGAACCAGGGGCTCGGCGTCGACCAATCGAGCGGCTCCACGCTGGTGGCGGAGATTTTCAACCTGGGCAATCCGCTGATCTGGTGGGCCGCCACGTTTTCACTGGTCGGGATCGGCCTGGGGCTGCCGGCGCTGATCCGCCATTACCGTTCGCGCCGTGAGCTCGATCCGGCGGAAGCCGCCGCGCGCGATCAGGCGGGGCCGGTCGACCAGCGGCTGTACACTTCGATCTTCATCCTGGTCGCGTTCTTTTCGGCCTGGCTGCCGCTCTCGCGAGTACCGCGCGGGCTCTTCCTCTACCACATGCTCGGCGGGTTGCCGGCGATGTTCCTTGCCCTGGCGCTGGTGCTCACCTATCTCCGCACGCTCTCGGGTCGCCTGCCCGGGATGGCGCTCCGCTTCAACGGCGCGGTGCCCGCCTACGCCTACCTCGTAATGGTGGTTGGCTTCTTCCTTTACTTCTATCCGCTCTGGACCGGGCTGCCGCTGACCGGCGACGCGCTGAACAGCCACGTCTGGTTCGCCCTGACCAAGCCGCTGCCCAACTGGTGCCTCTGCTACTGGACCTCCCCGGGCTAGCGCTCGTCGCCGGCTGCCTGATCCTCGGGCTCGGCCTCGCGGCCGGCGGGCCGCCGTGGTTGACATGGGCCGAGCGTGTGGTGATCGGCATCGCGCTGGCCGTGGTCGGGCTCACGCTGCTGGGCTACGTCCTCGCCTTCCCCCTGGGCGTCAGCGTGGCGCTCGTCCTCCTGCTCGCGGTCCTCGGGCTTTCCGCCGGCGGGGTTCTCCTCTGGCGCCACCTCCCGCGGCTCCGCTCCGCGCTGCGCACGCGGCCCTGGAGCCGGCCGGCCACCATCTCGGTCGGCGTCGCGATTGCGGTGGTGGCGGTGACGATGGGCTATCTCTTCCTCCGCGCCGTGGAGATCATGCCCGACGCCTGGGTCTCGCACTACAACAACACGTGGTCGGACTGGTCGTTCCACGCCAGCTACACGACCACCTTCGTGTACGGCAACAACCTGCCGCCACAGAATCCGATCTTTGCCGGGACCCCGTTTCGCTACACGTTCGCGCCCGACTTCGCCAGTGCCCTGCTGGTGGCCGGCGGGTGGAGTATCCCGGCATCGCTCGCCTGGCCGAGCTGGGCAATGACGGTGCTGGCGCTCAGCGGACTGATCCTTTGGGCGCGGCGCCTCACCGGCGGGATCTGGACCGGTGTAATTGCGGTCACATTGACCCTGCTCGGTGGTGGGATTGGATTCTGGTTCTTCTTCGGCGACGCCGCGCGGCTGGGCCTGGTCAACGCGCTGCTCCACATTCCGCGCACCTACGACCGGTTCGATCCGCCCGTCAACATCCAGTGGTACAACCCGATCCTTTCTTACTACCTCCCGCAGCGCGCCTTCGTCTTCGGTGCGGCGATCGTCATGGCGGTCCTCTTGCTGCTGACGCCGCCCCTGCTTTCGACGCCGTTCTTTCGCTGGCGCGAGACTGTCGACGCGATCCGTCGATCGTGGCGGCGCTGGACGATCAAGAGCGAGGCGGTCGCGTTCCTCGCCGCCGGCGGACTCACCGGTGTGCTGCCCCTCTTCCACGTGCACAGCCTGGTCGTGCTCGGCATCGTGACCGCGTGCTGGGCGCTGCTCTTCCCGAGACCGGCGTGGCTCGGGTTCTTTGCGGTCATGGCCCTGCTGGCGGTGCCGCGACTGCTGATGGCCGTACCGGGAGACCCGGGCGCGCCGCCGGAGCACCAGTACCCGCGGTGGCTGATCGGATGGGTGTCAGGCGCGGACTTCCCGCCCTGGTTCTGGATCAAGAACACGGGTCTCTTCTGGCCGCTGCTCCTGCTCGCGTTGCTGAGCCCGCTGGCGCTGCGCGGGCGGATGCGCCTGTTGATCGCGCCCTTCAGCCTGGTCTTTCTGGTCGCCAACCTGATCAAGTTCCAACCCTGGGACTGGGACAACAGCAAGCTGCTGGTCTTCTGGTACATGGCGAGCGGAGTGGCGGTGGGGGCGGTGCTCGTCCGGCTGGCTCGCGCGCACGTGGGAGGCGCCGTGCTGGCGGCCGCGATCTGGCTGAGCCTGGTGGCGTCTGGCGTGCTCTCCTTGATGCAATTCTTACCGCCCCAGGGGCCGGCGTATGTCTGGTTCTCGGCGGAGGAGGTACAGCTGGCCGCGGAGGTGCGGCAGCAGACGCCGCCGAAGGCGGTCTTCGTCACCGGTGAGCAGCCGACGAACCCGATCGCCGACCTGGCCGGACGCTCGGTCCTGATGAGCTACCCGGGCTGGCTGTGGAGCTACGGCATCAATTACACGCGCCGCGAGGCGGATATCCAACGGATTTACGCCGGCGGCGCCATGGCGCTCACCCTCCTGCACCAGTATCACGCGGATTATGTCGTCGTCGGTCCGAACGAGGTCGTCGAATTCCACCCCAACGTCGACTACTTCAACAGCACCTTCCGGGTGGTGTTGCACACGGCGAACTACCAGATCTATGCCGTCCCACCCGCTTAGAATGGCGACGTGCTGACGCGGTTCCTGGTCCACGTCGTCGCTCTGTTATTCGTTTTCTACGTGATCTGGAGCATTCGTGGTGGCGCGCTCTGGGCGGCGGTCGTCATGGCGTTGATCCTGGCGTTGGTCAACGCCATCATCCGGCCGGTTCTCCTGATCCTGACGCTGCCGATCACGATCCTGACGCTAGGGCTGTTTGTCATCATCCTCAACGCCCTGCTGTTCGCGCTATCCTTTGCGGTTCTCCAGGGCATCTTGAACGTGCACTTCGCCATCGGCTTTGGCCAGATCCTGATCGGCTACCTGATCTACGTCGTGATCAGCTTCGTGCTGACGCGCCTGGTTCGTTAGAAGGCCCAGTAACCGCGGCCGAAGGCGAGCCCAAAAACCAGCAGGCCCACGAAGGAGGCCGCCAGCATCGCCAGGTAGACCCACCGCCAGCTGATCCGCCCCACCAGCAGGAAGAGCGGGTACATGGCAAGCAGGTAGCGCGGGATGCTCAGCCAGAAAGGGAGAAAGGTCACCATCACTGTCAGCACCGTGGCGTAGGCGGCGTCCGACGTTCGCAGGCGCAACCAGCTGAGGACGGTCGTGGCATAGGCGGCAATCCCGCCGGCGGCCTCGCCCCCACCGACCGTCAGCTTCTCCCACGGCACCCGCCACCCGATCCCTCGGATCGCATCGGCAAAACCCACCCAGGGCGCTGACAGCGAATGCGACCAGTGCTCGCGCTGGACGCTCACGAAGGCAAACGCATCGCCGAGCACCAACAGGTTGGTCAGAAGGTACGTGACGAATCCAAGCACGATCAGGGCCGGGGCCAGGAGCGTTTGCCCGACGGCGCGCAGCGTGCGACGCGCGTCAAAGAGCTCGATCGCGAGAAAGGGCAGGAGCGCCAGCCCGGTCAGCCGCGCGGCGGCGGCAAGACCTCCCAGCATCCCCGCCAGCAGCCAGCGCTGCCGCCGGGTTGCGAGCACGGCGCCGAACGCGAGCGCGCAGAAAAGTGCTTCGGTGTAGCCGACCAGCAGGAAGTAGGCGGTGGGGAAGACGACGAAGAAGGCGGCCGCCCGAAACGCGGCGTTCTCGCGCAGGTCTTGACGAGCGACCTCATAGAGCAGGATGGCGGCGACCACGCCGGCGACGTTGCTGATCAAGAGGGCGGCGCTGCGGGCGGGGAGGCCGGTGGCGGCGACGGCGCTGATCAGGGCCGGATAGAGCGGAAAGAAGGCGATCAGGTTGCGCGCATCGCCGGTCGCGCCGTATCCGTTGGTGGCGAGGTAGAGGTAATGCTGCGCGTCCCAGCGGTCCCAGGCGCGCCCCAGCGCGGTCAGCGGATCGGGCGCGGCCCCGAATTCGATCAGGGTAAGGGTGATGAGCCCGACCTTGACCACGAGCGACAGGAGCACCAGCAAGAGCCACGGCCGGATTCGACTGGGAGCCAGGCCCCCGATCGGGAGGGTTCGGGTACCATAGCGACGCAACGGCTTGGCGGCCGTCGCGCTGAGTGACTTCACAACGCTGGCTTCCGATTTTCCGCGCCATCGCCGCGGAGATCCGCGCCGCGATCGTGCCACTGGCGGGCACCGCGCGGGGTCGCGAGGTGGTCGGTCTTGGCGCGGGCGGGGACCAGACCATCTATCTCGACCAACTCGCCGAAGGGATCGTCGTGCGCCACCTGGAGCAAGCCTATCGCAGCGGTTTGCGTTTTCACTTGATCTCAGAAGAACTCGGCGAACGAGACTTCGGCGGCTCGGCGCTCATCCTGGCCGATCCCCTGGACGGGAGCGTCAACGCCAAGATGGGGCTGCCGTACTATGCGGTCGTGCTCGCCGCCACCGAGGGCGACCGATTCCGGGACGTGCGCCTCGGTTACGTACAGAACCTGGTGACCGCCGACGAGTTCCATGCGATCGATGGCGGCGGGGCCTTTCGAAATGGCATGCCGCTCCGGCCGAGCGCGGCCGCCTTTGACGGTCAATTCATCCCGGTGGTGTCCTTCGACGCCCCGAGCGGCGTCGAACCGCGGGAGCGGGCGGCGGCCATCTTCGCGAAGGCGGAGAAAATCCGCCAGCTTGGCTCCGCTGCGCTGAACCTGTGCCACACCGCGGCCGGCGGGATCGCGCTGCAGGTGACGCCCGCGCCGGTTCGCGCCTTCGACCTGGCCGGGCCGCTGCTGATCCTCGATCAGGCGGGCGGCATGGCGACCGACTACGAGGGACGTCCAGTCGACGAGGTTTCGGTGCGCCTCGATTCGAGGACGACGCTGCTGGCCTCAGGCTCTGCCGAGATCCATGCCTTCGCCCGCCAGCTGGTTGGGGAGCGGGTGCGCTGATGCTGGAGCCGGAGCAGACGACGTTTATCATCCTGTCCTTCGAGGGCCCGGACGTCTATTCGCAGGCGGGCGGGCTCGGCGTGCGGGTGAAGGAGCTGTCGCGCGCGCTGGCCGAGCGTGGGTTCGAGACTCACCTGTTCTTCGTCGGCGATCCGACGTTACCGGCGCACGAAAGCGGACTCGATGGCCGGCTCTGGCTGCATCGCTGGAGCCAGTGGATCAGTCGCTATCACCCGGTGGGGGTCTATGACGGGGAGGACGATAAGGTGGCGGACCTCAACCGCAGCCTGCCCGACGCGCTCGTGAAAGAGTTCATCAAGCCCGCCATCGCGCGCGGCAACACGGTGGTGGTGCTCGGCGAGGAATGGCACCTCGCCCACGCGATGTCGCTGATCTCGGACGCGCTCTATTTCGCTGGGCTGCGCGATCGCTGCCTGCTGCTCTGGAACGCCAACAACCACTTCTCGTTCAACCGCATCAACTGGGGCCAGCTCGGCTTCGTCACCACCTTGATGACGGTCAGCCGTTACATGAAGCACATCATGTGGCGCTGGGGCGTGAACCCGATCGTCGTGCCCAACGGCATCCCAGGGTCGATGATGGCGCGGGTCAGCCAGGCCCAGGTGCGGGCGGTCCGCACCGCGGTCGGCGCCCCCGCCTTCCTCTTCAAAATCGGGCGCTTCAGCCCCGACAAGCGCTGGCACCAGGCGATCGCCTCGGTCGCCCAGTTGAAGGAACGGGGCGTGGGAACCCGGCTGCTCATGCGTGGCGGGCTGGAGCCCTTCGGCGGGGAGGTGTTGGACTTTGCCCGGCAACGCGGCCTGAGCGTGGCCCCGCTCTCGACCCGGATCGATGACGTGGCCGGGCTGGCGAGTGCGCTCAAGGAGCACGCCGATGCCGACATTTGGAACGTCACGGCCTTTTTACCCGACGACCTGCTGCCGGTCCTCTATGCGTCGGCCACCGCGACCCTGGCTAACAGCGGGCACGAGCCCTTCGGCCTGGTCGGCCTGGAGGCGATGGCCTCCGGCGGCGTCGCCTTCGTCGGAGCCACCGGCGAGGAGTACGCGCAACCCTTCAAGAATGCGATCGTGATCGAAACCGAGGACGCGGCCGAGATCGTCGCCTACGTCACCAACCTGGCGGCCCGCCCGGAAGCCGCCCGCAACCTGCGGATCGCGGCGCAGCGGACCGCGCGGGACTACACCTGGCAACGCGTGATCGACATCCTCCTCCAGCGCCTGGAATTCGTCGCGCTCAAGCAGGGTCTCAAAACGCCGTGAGAGGATAGAGCCGGATGCCAAACTCGCTCGTCATCTACATGGTCGCGCATCAGCCGCGCCGGATCCGCCTGCCCGCGCTGCTGATTCCGCGGGGAACTCCGCCCGAGAAGATGGACGCGCTGATCTTCGACGATCAGATGGACCGGCGCTACTTCGACAAGGTGGCGAAGTACTGCTACCGACCGGCCACCGAGCTCTTCCAGTCGCTGGTCGACAAGGGCATGAAACTCTCGCTCGGGTTCTCGGTGTCATTCTTGCTGCAGATGCGCCGCTACGGGCCGGATGTGCTGGCCGGCTTCCAGAAGCTGGTCGCTCACGAGAATGTCGAACTGGTCGCGGTCGAGCCCTATCACTCCTTCATCTTCTATCTCGACATCGCGGCCTTCGCCGAGCGGATGGCGTGGGGGAAGCGGCAGCTGGAGGAGACCTTCCAGAAGAGGATCGCCGTGACGGACACGACCGAGATGTTCATGTCGAACGACGTCTACTTCCAGCTGCAAGCCAGTGGCTTCACGGGGGCGGTCATGGATGGCCGGCCGTGGGTGATGGGCTGGCGCGAGCCGACGCATCTATACCGCTACCCCAACGAGGAGATGCGGCTGCTCACCCGCCACTACGAGCTGAGCGACGACGTCGGATACCGGTTCAGCAACCGCGACTGGAACGGGTGGCCGCTGATGGCCGACACGTACGGCAACTGGCTGCGCGGCGCCATGGGAGAGTTCGTGTTCATCGCCTGGGACTTCGAGACCTTCGGCGAGCACCACCGCGCCGACTCGGGCATCTTCCCCTTCATGCACGCGCTCCACGACGACCTGGTCAAGAACAAGATGAAGTACCTGACCCCGTCGGAGGCGATTGCCACCTTCACCGATGCCCACGAGATGCCGCTGCCCGAGTACGGCTGCACCTGGGCCGGCGACGGCGGCATGGATTTCTTCCTCGGCAACGAAGCCCAGCAGGGCATCTTCCGCCTGATGCATCACATCTATAACAAGGCGAAGCTGACCAAGCATCCCCACCTGATGGACATCGCGATGTGGCTGCTGCAATCGGACAACCTTCACCTGATCCAGTGGTTTTCCAAGACCGGGAGCCAAGCGGAGGTGTCCGCCTATTTCACTCCGGACGAATGGTGGGAGCTGGGCGGTCTTGGCATCCTGCGCGAACAGCAGCGTGTCTACGTCAACTTCCTGCGCGCGATGGACGAGTACGCCTGAGAAAAACGACCGCTCGCGGTTACCGGCTATCGCACAACGGGACCGGCGCAAAACAAGGATGCGCCCAATCCTTGCTGTCTGATACGCGTCCCATCTAACATTCCGACGGAATGACGAGGTGGGGACTCCGATGAGCAGTGTCCCAGCGTCGCTTCCCACTAGCGATTTTCCTCCCGTGATCGTCGCCGATGACGACCCCGACGTGCGGACGATGTTGCGGACCCTCCTCGAGCTGGACGGTCATGACGTCATCGAGGCCAGGGACGGCGAGGAGGCCTGGCGGCTGTGCGTCGGCTACCAGCCGTGGGTCGTGGTCGCCGACGTCCAGATGCCGGGCCTCGACGGGCTGCAGCTGTGCCGGAAGATCCGGTCGAGCGAGTACTCCACCCGCATCAGGGTGATCGTCTACACCGCGGGGATTGCGACGCCCGAGGAAGCCAGGCAGGCCGGCTGCGACGAGTATTTCCTGAAGACCGATCCGCTGCCGAGACTACGGGACAAGGTCCGACAGTACGTCAGCTCCCGCACCCCGTAAGCCCCGAATACAGTTCGTATTCGACGGCTGCAAGGTCGGCTCGACGGCCCGGTTATACCGCAGGGGTGCCTTCCTTGCCCGTGCCTACCTTGCCGGCCGTCATCGATCTGTCACTGGTCGCCGTGGCGTTGGGCTCATTGTTGATCCTCCGCCTGGCGCATGGCGCGCTGCCGTGGGGACACCTGAGCATCGCGGTCGGGCCCGACGGACGGCCGATGCGGCCGCGGGTGAAATGGCACCTGTGGTCGATCAGCCACGGCGAGTCGCCGCGGCTGGCGGCCATCGGCGGTCTTGCCTCGGTGGCGCTCGGCTGTGCGGCGGCGGCCGCGCTCGGTCCCCGGCTCTTCGACTCGGTGGTACATCCGGTCAACTCGGTTGCGACGACCTTGATGATCTTCACGATCGCCGTGTCCACCATCCTGATCCCGCTGGGGCTATCGGTCCTGATCCGCGCGACCCTCGACATGACGGCCCGCCGCTCCTCGATGGTGGGCCTGGTGGTCGGGATGCGGCGTGACGCGGGGGTCTTCGGCCGCAGCTACCGGATCGCCGTCCAGACGGGGGACAAGGCGATGGCCAAACGCTTGTGGGCCGACTCCTTCCGCGTCAACCGCGCGACCTTCGAGCGGCTGAGCCCGGGCGATCGGGTCACCGTCGAATACTCGCCACGCCTTTTTTACGTCTACAAGATGGTGTTCCCTGAACCGCTGAAAAAAGCGGTTGGTTAGCTAGACTCTTCGATCGTGACGCGACCCCTGCATGTGGCGTTCGTCTGGCACATGCATCAGCCGTATTACAAGGATGACCTCCAAAACCAGTTCCTCCTCCCCTGGGTACGGTTGCGTTGCGCCAAGGACTACTACAAGATGCCGACCCTGCTCGCTGATTACCCGGCGATCAAGCAGACCTTCAACCTCGTGCCGGCGCTGGTCGCCCAGGTGCAGGACTATGCCGACGGTGGTTTTTCCGACGTGTACCTCGAGCTCGCCCGGCGTCCGGTCACGGCGTTGAGCGGTGATGAGCGCGCCTTCGTCGCTCGCTGGATGACCGAGTCGAGCCAGATCCGTCGCGTTCGGGATTACCCGCGCTACGCTGATCTCGTCCGAAAGCGCGAGCACGCCTGGCCGCGCGGTTCCCTCGACCTGGCACGGCTCTTCACCGATGCCGAGCTGCGCGACCTGCAAGTCTGGTTCAACCTCTCGTGGATCGGCCCGGAGGTGATCGAGCGCGACCCCATCCTCGCCGAGCTGGTGAGGCGAGGCCGGGACTTCGCGGAAGCCGACAAGGACCCCGTCTTTCGCGCCCAGCTCGAGTTGTTGGGCAAAGTGCTCCCCAGCTATCGCGAGGTCCAGGATCGGGGCCAGGCCGAGCTGATCACCAGCCCCACATACCACCCGATCCTTCCTCTGATCGCCGACATCGGCGTCGCGCGGGTGGCGCGCCCGGATCTCGCGATGCCCCGCCGGGCGTTCGCCCATCCCGAGGATGCCGCCGAGCAGCTGCGCCGCGGCGTCGAGTCGCACACCCGCCGCTTCGGGGTGCGGCCCCGCGGCCTCTGGCCGCCGGAAGAGGCGATCTCGGACGACGTCGTCCGGCTGGCGGCCGACCAGGGGATCGAATGGATGCTCAGCGATGAGGCCATCCTGGCCCGATCGCTCTCGAGCTCGATCACCCGCGACGGCGAGGGGCAGGTGATGCAACCCGAGGTGCTCTATTCGCCCTATCGCGTGCAGGCCGGTGGATCGCCGATCCACCTGGTGTTCCGCGACGGGCGCCTATCCAACGCGATCGGCTTCGAGTATCAGAATTCGAGTGCCGAGGAGGCGGCCAAGGACCTGGTCGATCGACTCATGGGCATCCGGCAGCGCCAGGCGGACAGCCCCTTGCTCGCCGTGATCGCCCTCGACGGCGAGAATTGCTGGGATTTCTACGAGGCAAACGGCAATCCCTTCCTGCGTTCGCTCTACGCGCGCCTGAGCCGCGAGCCCGAGCTGAAGACGGTGACCGTTTCGGAGTTTCTCTCGGAGTTCCCGGCTGATCGCTCGCTGTCGCGCGTTCATCCGGGATCGTGGATCAACGCCTCGTTCGACACCTGGGTCGGCGACCAGGAGCACAACGCCGCCTGGGACATGCTGGCCGATGCCCGCAACCTCCTCAGCGAGCGCGAGCGCGACGCCGTCGACCAGGAGCAATTGCGGGCGGCCCGGCGCGAGGTGCTGATCGCGGAGGGGAGCGATTGGTTCTGGTGGTTCGGCCGCTCGCACGATTCCGGCATGGACCAGATCTGGGACAACCTCTTCCGGCTCCACCTGCGCAACATCTATATGTCGCTGGGCGAGCGCCCGCCTGCCGATCTCTACCAGCCGATCGTGAAAGCCCCGGATGCGGCCGCCACCAAGCGGCCCGATCGGAAGATCAGCCCCAAGCTCAACGGCAGCGTCGACCAGGATGAGTGGAACGCGGGCGGTTACGTCGACGTGACGGCACTCTTCGGCGCCATGCATCCGCCGCGCGGTGCGGTGCGGCGGATCTGGTTCGGCCACGACGACCGCAACCTCTACTTGCGCTTCGACCTACTCGACCGGGGGGCAACGCCGCCGATGACACTGGAGATGTTCTTTTCCGGGAGTGCCGCGCCGATCGGCCGCACCGCCGCCGACTTCGGTTTCGAGCCGGCCTTCCGGCTGACGGTGCAGGCAAAGGAGAGCGATGTCGAGCTCGTGCTTTCCGAACTGAGGTCGGGCGGCGCGCCACCACGCTGGACGGGTCGCGCCAGCGCGGGCGCTGCGATCGCCTTCGCGGTCCCATTCGAGGCCCTCGGCCATGATCCCGGTGATACCCTCCAGATGGTGGCGCTTGCCCATCAGGATGGCGAACCGGTGGAGCAGCTGCCGCCGACCGGCTCGATCGCGGTCCGCGTGCCGGGCGATGTCTCCGTCGGTGCCTCGGATCGACCGTTGAAGATCCTGCTGGTGGCGGCCGAGGTCGCGCCCTTTGCCAAGGTCGGTGGGCTCGCCGACGTCGCCGGCGCGCTACCGAAGGCGCTGAAGGCGATGGGGCACGACGTCCGCGTGGTGATGCCGCGCTACGGCAGCATCGACGTCGACAAGTTCGGACTGCGCAAGGTCGTGACCAATCTCGGGGTCCCGCTGGCTCACCAGCCCGTCAACGCCGACGTGCTCGAGGGACGGATCGGTGGCGAGGTGCCGATCTACTTCATCGACAACCCGCAATTCTTCGGCCGCGAAGGCATGTACGGCTTCTGGGACGACGACGCGCGCTTCATCTATTTCAGCCGGGCCGCGCTCGAGATGCTGCGGCCGCTCGATTTTCAACCCGACGTGATCCACGTCAACGACTGGCATACCGCCGTCATCCCCAACATGCTCGCCCGGCTCTATCCTGCCGACCCGTTTTTCGCCGATGTTGCGACCGTCCTCACCATCCATAACCTCGCCTTCCAGGGCGTCTTTGGTTATGGCACCCTCCACCTGGCCGATCTCGAACAATGGGGGCTGATCAAGCCCGGGATGCCGGGCCTCGACGAGATCGTCAACCTGCTCGGCCGCGGGCTCTATTTTTCGGACGCGGTCAACACCGTCAGCAACCGCTACGCGGAGGAGATCCTCACGCCGGAGTACGGCGAGAAGATGGACCCGCTGCTACGGGTGTTTCGCAGCAAGCTGCACGGCATCATCAACGGCATCGATTACGAGGTCTTCAACCCGTCGGCCGACCCGTCGATCGCCGCCCACTACGACATCGGCAGCGTCGCCAGGAAGGTCGAGAACAAACTGGCGCTGCAGAAGGAGGTTGGGCTGCCGGAGGATCCCGCCATCCCCGTCATCGGCCTGATCTCACGTCTGTACGACCAAAAGGGACTCGACTTGATCGCGAACATCATGTGGGGGTTGATGCGGCTGAACCTGCAGCTCGTCGTGCTCGGCGCCGGCGACGCGCGCTACGAGGAGATGTTCCGCGCCGCCGCTCGTGACAACCCACAAAAGGTCGCCGCCACCATCGGTTTCAAGCCGGTCCTGGCGCAGCACATCTACGCGGGATCGGACATGTTCCTGATGCCGTCGCGCTTCGAGCCCTGCGGGCTCGGCCAGCTGATCAGCCTTCGGTACGGGACCATCCCGATCGTGCGCGCCACCGGTGGGCTGGCCGACACCATCGACGATTGGGACCCGGTCCGCCAGACGGGCAACGGCTTCGTCTTCAGCGCCTACGACCACTGGGACCTCTTCGCCCAGGTGGTGAGGGCCCTGGAGACCTTCCGCCAGCCGCAGCTGTGGCAGCGGCTGCAGGCGACCGCGATGTCGACCGACGTCAGCTGGGCCAACTCTGCGCAGAAGTACGTCCGCCTCTACCGGGCGGCGATCGTCAACCACGGCGAGGCTCGCGAGTACTCGACCGCCGCCGCCGGCCCCTACGGCTGGTAAAGGCCCCAGCGAGACCCGAAGAGGTCGCTGCGTCTAATAGACCTTAATATTTGGCCGGTTTTCTTGATGTCTTGACATCAGGTAGGTCATGATTACGGCGATTCGGCTTTGACAACCCGTTCGAAGACGCCGATACATCAACCCCTGGAAGGGAGGAATTGACGTACATGGATCAATCAATTGGTAGGTTGCGATGGCTTCGGGTGCCCGCGGTCCTCACCGCGATCGGGCTGCTGGCCGCCGCCTGTGGAAACACGACTGGCGGGACGACGCCGTCCTCCGCGACTGGCACGAAGGGCGGCACCCTCACCATGCTCGGCACGGGTGACGTCGACCACCTCGATCCGGCGAGCGCGTATTACACCGTGAGCTTCCAGATCATCCGCGGGTACTCCCGGCAGCTGGTGACCTACCCGACCAGTTCGGATCCGAACGCCAGCACCTCGATCGTGGCTGACATGGCCACCCAGGTTCCATCCACATCCAACGGCGGGATCAGCGCGGATGGGTTGACCTATACCTTCAAGATCAAGAGCGGCGTGAAGTGGGACACCACCCCGGCGCGCCAGGTCACCGCTGCGGACTTCGTCCTCGGATTCAAGCGTCTGTGTAACCCGGTCAACCCGGTTGGTGCGCCGGCCTATTACGAGAGCACCATCGTCGGCTTCAAGGACTACTGCGAGCCGATGCTCGCCGGCGGCAGTACCCTCGCCGCGATCAACGCGTACATCAGTGGGCACGACATCTCGGGGATCACGACGAGCGGGACCGACACCATCAAGTTCACGCTGACTCAGCCCGCCGGTGACTTCCTGAACATCCTGGCGCTTCCCTTCGCGTCGCCAGCACCGCAGGAGTACCTTCAGTACGTCCCCGGTGATGACACCTTCAACCAGCACGTCATCTCCGACGGTCCCTACAAGATCGTGAAGTACGATCCGGCCAAAGAACTCGACATGGACCGCAACCCGGCCTGGGACGCGTCGACCGACAGCGTTCGGGCTGCGTACGTGGATCACATCAAGGTGACGATGGGGCTCACGCAGGATGCCGTTCAGCAGCAGATCGCCGCTGGTACGGGCGACATGGAGTGGGACGTGGTGCCGCCGACCGCGGACCTGGCCCAAATGCTGCAGGCCACGCCGAGGGACCCGCGGCTCGTCATCGGGACACCGTCCTCGATCAACCCCTACATCGTCTTCAATCTGCAGAGTCCGAATGCCGGCGGCGCGATGGCCAATCTGAAGGTCCGGCAGGCGCTCGAGTATGTTGTCGACAAGGTGGCGATTGCCCAGTTCATTGGCGGCCTCAGCATCAACAAAGCGGCTCACCAGGTGCTGTGGGCAGGCAACGCGGGTTATCAGCCATTCAACCTGTACCCGACGCCGGGTGACAAGGGCGATCCGGCCAAGGCCAAAAGCCTGCTGGCGGCTGCCGGCTATCCCAACGGCCTGACGCTGAACTATGTCTACCGGACCGCCGGCAACGGGCCCAAGTATGCCGCGTCGTATCAAGCCAACTTTGCGGCGGCCGGTGTCACCCTCAAGCTGGTGCCGGTTCCGTCGGCGCAGTTCTACACGAAGTACCTGGAAAGCGCCGACGCGTCGAAGCGGGGCGTTTGGGACATCGCGGCCCCGGGGTGGATTCCGGACTGGTTCGGTAACAACGGACGGTCCGTCATCCAGCCGCTGTTCGACGGCCGGACCTATGGCCCGGGCACGACCGACTATGGCGACTACAACAGCAGCGCGACCAACGCCGCGATCGACGCCGCGCTGGCAGCCAAGTCGCTTGCCGACGCCAACAAGTACTGGCATCAGGCGGACTTGCAGATCATGCAGGACGCGGCGATCATCCCGGTGCTGAACCAGCAGACACCCCTGTACCACTCCGCGCGGGTCCAGAACTTCGTCTTCTTCCCGTTCTTCCAGCAGGGTGACCCGAGTAATGTGTGGCTCAAGCCGTGATCGGGTAGCGACAACGATTTAGACGACAATTCGACGTGAAATGAACCGTCTCGAGGTCAAAGACCTCACGGTGGCGTTTCCAACCGCGGACGGCCTGGTGCAGGCCGTCCGCGGCGTCAGCTTTGTGCTGGAGGCCGGGCAGACCCTGGGCGTGGTGGGTGAGTCTGGTTCCGGCAAGAGCGTGACCATGCAGACGATCATCGGGCTGACCAGGGGAGCCCGGGTTACCGGACAGGCGCTCTTCGAGGGGCAGGACCTGCTGGCCATGAGCAACGATGACCTGCGTCACGTCCGGGGTGCCGAGATCAGCATGATCTTCCAGGACCCGCTTTCCAGCCTTCATCCCTTTTACCGGGTCGGCTGGCAGATCGTCGAGATGATCCGCGCCCACCAGAACGTCTCCTCCCATGCGGCGCGGCAGCGGGCCATCGACTTGCTGCGACTGGTCGGCATCCCGCAGCCGGAGCGGCGGGTCGACGACTTTCCGCACCAGTTCTCCGGTGGGATGCGGCAGCGGGCCATGATCGCGATGGCCCTCGCGAACGATCCCAAGCTGCTGATTGCCGACGAGCCGACCACCGCGCTTGACGTCACGGTTCAGGCGCAGATCATCGACCTGATGCAGAGCCTGCAGAAGGAGCTGGGCACGACGATCATCATGGTCACGCACGACCTGGGGGTGGTCGCCGATATCGCCGACGAGGTGATCGTCATGTACGCCGGGAGGGCGGTGGAGCAGGCCGACCGCCGGACACTCTTCTACCGAGCCCACCATCCGTACACACGGGGGCTGATGGGTTCGCTGCCCGGGAAGGGTGGGGCGCACGAGCGTCTCAACCCGATCGCCGGTCAGCCACCAAGCCTCATCCGGATCCCTTCGGGTTGCCCCTTTCATCCCCGCTGCCCCTTTGTGATGGATCGCTGCCTGACCGAGGAGCCCCCGCTGCTGGATGTCGGCACGGACGAGGGGCACCGCTCGGCCTGCTGGCTTCCAGCGGACCTGACTGGCTTCGATCGGCAGGTGGACGAGCGCCGCTGGACCGCGGCCGAGGCCGACCGGAGCGGGCGGGCGCGCGCGATGTCCAGGGCGCTGCTTCCGACGCCGGCTCCGGAGAGGGCGTCGTGACCGAGGCCGCCACCTCCCCTGCGAGCGTGGTGCCGGACGGCGACCTGCTGGTCCGCGTGAAAAACGTCGTCAAGTATTTTCCGATCCGGAGCGGTCTCCTGCGCCGGGTCGTCGCCCGAGTCCATGCCGTCGACGGCGTCAGCCTCGAGGTGCGCAGGGGAGAGACACTCGGGATCGTCGGGGAAACCGGCTGCGGCAAGTCGACGCTGGCGCGGTGCATCGCCCGGTTGTACGACCTGACGTCGGGCACCATCGTCTTCGACGGGCGTGACATTTCACGACTCTCCCGGCGGCGGATGCGCCCGCTGCGCAAGGGCGTTCAAATGATCTTTCAGGACCCGATCGGTTCGCTGAACCCCCGGCGGCGAATTGGATCGATCATCGGCGATCCCTTCGCCATCCATCGGATCAGCCGCGGCGAGCAACGCAAGCGCCAGGTGCAGGAGCTGATGAAGCTGGTCGGCCTCAATCCCGAGCACTACAACCGCTTTCCCGCCGAGTTCTCGGGCGGCCAGCGGCAGCGCATCGGCGTCGCCCGCGCGCTGGCGCTCCGACCGAAGCTGATCATCGCCGACGAGCCGGTCTCGGCGCTCGACGTCTCGATCCAGGCGCAGATCCTCAACCTGCTGACCGACCTGCAAGACGAGTTCAAGCTGACCTACATCTTCATCGCCCACGACCTCTCCGTGGTCCGCCACGTCAGTGACCGGATCGCGGTGATGTATTTGGGCAAGATCGTCGAGGTGGGCAGCGTCAGTGAGATCTACGCCCGGCCACGTCATCCCTACACCAACGCCTTACTCTCGGCGGTGCCCGTTCCCGACCCGGATCATGCGGACCAGCGGGAGCGTATTATCTTGGTGGGCGACGTTCCATCGCCCATCAATCCGCCGTCCGGATGTCGTTTCCACCCGCGTTGCCCGAAGGCGCAGAAACTGTGCACGGAGGTCGACCCCGCGTTAGAGGTGAAAAAGGACGACCGTGCCGATCATCTGGCGGCCTGCCACTTCCCGGTTGAGGTGGGCGAGCGCTTGAGCCGCGAACGGGCGGGCATCGCGCAGGCCGACCGCGAGAATGCTCCCGACGTCTCGCGGGAGACGGTGGAGGGCGCGATCCGTCCTAAGGAGCGAGCATGAGCGTGACCAGCTTCGACAGTCTCGAGACCCGGCTTGCCGAGCCGGCCGCTGCCGAACCGGAGGGCGAGTCCGCCAAGGAGATCCAGGGCCGCAGCCCCTGGCAGCTGGCCTGGGCCCGGCTGCGCCAGGACCGGTTGGCCATCGCCTCGGCGATCGTTATTCTCTTCATCGTCCTGGTGGCCATCTTGGCCCCGGTGATTGCCCGCCTGGTCGGGCATGGTCCTGGCGACCAGTACCCGTTTACCGCCCTGAATTCGTTCGGCTTGCCGGCGGGACCCAGCCGGACATTCCTGTTCGGCGCGGATGACCTCGGCCGCGACGTCCTGGTGCGGGTCGCGTATGGCGCCCGGGTCTCGCTGATTGCCGGGGTGGTCGCCAGCGGTGTGGCCGTCATCGTCGGCGGGATCGTGGGCATGGTGGCCGGGTATTTCGGCACGGTGGTCGACACGGCGCTCTCCCGCTTCATGGACGTGATCCTCTCGTTTCCCCTCCTGCTGTTCGCGATTGCGCTGGTGTCGATCGTCGGCCCCAGCCTGATCGTGTCGATCGCGGTGATCGCCTTCTTCAGCTGGGCGGTCGTCGGCCGCATCATCCGCGGCCAGACGCTCTCCTTGCGCGAGAAGGAGTTCGTCGAAGCCGCGCGATCGCTGGGCGCCAGCGACCTGCGGATCATCTTCGTCGACATCTTGCCCAACCTGGTGGCGCCGCTCATCGTGTATTCGACCTTGCTCATCCCCGCCTCCATCGTCTTCGAGGCGACCCTTTCGTTCCTCGGCCTCGGCGTGGTTCCCCCCACTCCGACCTGGGGGAACATGCTGTCCGATGCGCTCGCGTACTATAAGGTCGCCTGGTGGTTCATCTTCTTCCCCGGTGGGGCGCTTCTCCTCACCACGCTCGCCTTCAACCTGCTGGGTGACAGCGTGCGGGATGCACTGGACCCACGCTACGCTCGGCTCTTCAAGTCCTGACATGGGTGCCTTCGTTATCCGCCGCGTGCTCTTCGGGATCCTGGTGCTCTGGATCATCAGCCTCGTGGTGTTCGCCATGTTCTTCATCGCGCCGCACGACGTGGCGCGGCTGCTGGCCGGCCGGCAGGCCAGCGCCTCCGAGATCGAGGCCATCCGGCACAACCTGGGTCTCGATCGGCCGGTCCTCGACCAGTACCTCAGTTGGGTCTGGAAGCTGCTGCACGGCGACCTGGGGTACTCATACCGGGGGTCGGTGCCGGTGCGGGACCTGCTTGTCAGTCGGGCTCCGGTGACGGCGTCGCTGGCCTTCGGCGCGGCCATCATCTGGCTTCTGATCGGCGTGGGCGCGGGGGTGCTCGCCGCCGTCAAGCCGCGCACGATCGCTGACCGGGCGGTGACCTTCTTTGCGCTGTTCTTTTATTCGATGCCAACCTTTCTCCTCGGCTTGTTCCTCCTCTTCTTCTTCTTCTACAAGCTCTACACGGCCGGCTTCCACTGGTTCCCCGGCGGCGGCTACGTCAACCTCTCGCAGGACCCGATCGGCTGGGCGGATCATCTGATCCTGCCCTGGTTCGCGCTCGCCTTGGTGACCGCGGCGGTTTACTCGCGGCTGACCCGCGGCACCATGCTCGACGTGCTGGGGGAGGACTACATTCGGACCGCGCGCAGCAAGGGGATCTCCGAGGGCCGCGTCGTCGTCCGCCACGCGCTGCGCAGCGCCCTCACCCCGGTCGTCACGCAGTTCGGCATCGACCTGGGCGGGCTGCTCGGTGGCGCGATCGTCACGGAAAACGTCTTCGGGCTGCCCGGGCTCGGTCAGCTGGCCGTCTCCTCGATCCTCGACCAGAACCTCCCGGTGATCATCGGGATCGTTGTCCTCGCCTCCTTCTTCATCGTGGTCGCCAACCTTGCGGTCGACTTCGTGTATGCCTTCCTCGATCCGCGTGTCCGTCTGACCTGACGCAGGCCCCGATTCGGACGGTCGACCTGCTGCAGCGGTGGGAGCTCACCCTGCTGAAGAAGGCCGCCACCGAGGTCGCCGTCGAGGTGATCGGACCGTTTCGCGCGATACCGGGACCGACCGGTGAGCTGGCCGGCTTCAACTACGCGCTGCCGGTCGACCGACTGGACCCGGGGCTTACCGATTCGATCCGGGCGCTCAAGGCGCGTTATCGCCAGCTCCGCCAGCCGTTGCGCATCGAGTTCAACGAGGAAATCTGGCCAGGGCTGGCCTCCGCGCTGGAAGCAGAGGGACTGGTTCGCGAGAGCCGGAACCCGCTGATGGCCTGCGGGCCGGATGAATTCCGGCCATTTGCCGCTCGCCAGGTGACCGTCCGATTTCTCGAGGTGGATCCTCGGCATCCCTCGACACTGCGGGCGGTCGGGGAGTTGGATGGTCAGGTTGCCGGTCGTGCCTCGCTGGGAACGATCGAGGGTGTGGCTGAGCTCTACGGCGTGGTCACCGATCCGCCGTTTCGGCGTCGTGGCGTGGCGGCGACCATCTGCAGCGCGCTGGTCGAACGGCTCTTTCGCGACGGCGGCTCGCTGGTGTTCCTCGACGCGGAGAATCCTGGCGCGGAGGCGCTGTACGCGGGCCTTGGGTTTGCCCGCATCGGTGACCGGCTGACCTACGCCGAGCCGGTGGAGGCCAGTCTCTCCCTGAAGTAGGCGACCACCTGGCGGTCGGTGCGCCCGTCCGGGCGGAGGCGGTCCTCGAGGTTCTCCATTTCCGAAAAGGCCGTGAAGGCTCGTCGAGCCCGCTCGCTCCAGGGTTCGCCGTCGGGGCCCGGGTCATACCCCAGCCGGCGAAGGCCATCACGCAACTCCCGCGCCAGCGAGTCATCGATGATCAGGAGGTCGTCATCGGATGGTTGTTCGAAGTAGAGGCGCCAGAGCCCGGTCAGCCGTTCGAGCTCGTCGACCGGATGGGGGTGGTCGTCGACCCGGAGATCGAGGTAGCGGTCGTTGAGGCCGCCATAGCCGCCCGCGGGCTTGACCACCAGCAGCGCCGCCGACTGCTTTCCCCGGCGGTCGCCGCCGGCGCCATCCCCCGCCTTCAGGGCGGCGAGCAGGCGCGCCGCGAGCGGGCCCGTGGCGGTTTGGAAGGTTCGCAGCATGGCCGTGACGGTTGCCTCTGAGACCAGGATGTTGCCCTGGACCGCGACGTGGTCGGCGGTCAGACCGCCGAACCAGGGAAAACACCCGCTGCCACTAAAGGTTGCAGCGCCCCCGTGCATGTCGACGATGCCGAGCTGACGCTTCGCCGAGTCGGGATCGGCGGCCGTCAGGCGGTCGATGACGGCCTGGGGCGGTACGCCGGTCGCGAGCAGGTCCAGCCCGGCCGGGCCGTAGCTGGTGTTGGCGTAAGACTGGGTGGCGATCGCGCCCACCCCACCCCGCGCCCACGGAACGACGGCCCCCGCCGACAGGAACTTCGATGCCACCGCCACGCCGCACTCGCCGGCTGTCGGGTCGGCGGCGGCGATGCTAAAGGTCCTGCAAGGAATCATGGCCGGTAAACCTTACGGCATAATGGACTCTGCGTTCTCGCGTCCTTCCCCAGGAGTTTGCCCCTGCCCCAGCTTCGTCAGGATCTGATCACGGGGCGCTGGGTGGCCGTCGCCACCGAGCGCGCGAGGCGGCCGGATTCGTTCACCCAGGCAGTTAAGGAGGCGGTCGCGGCTCGCGATGTGTGTCCCTTCTGTCCAGGGCATGAGGCGATGACGCCGCCGGAGGTCCTCGCCTATCGCGCGCCCGGCGGGGCTGCCGACAGTGAAGGCTGGTGGGTGCGGGTGGTGCCGAATCTGTATGCGGCGTTTCGGCTCGAGCCAGACGGCCAGGAACAGCGCGAGGGCCGCTTCTGGCAGCGCGATGCCATTGGCGCCTGCGAGGTGTTGATCAGCAGCCCCGACCACCTGGCGCCAACGCCGCTGCTACCCCGCCGGCAGGTCGAAGACATCGTGCAGTCATACGTCGACCGCTATCGCCACCACGCGCAGGATCCAAAACTCGAGCACGTGCTGATCCTCTACAACCACGGCCGGCCGGCCGGTGCGTCGCTGGAGCATCCGCATTCCCAGCTCTACGCCATCGGCCTCGTGCCGCCGACGTTCAGCGACGAATTGCTTGGAGGGCGGCGCTTCCACCAGGAGCAGGATGCGTGTGTCTTCTGTCGCACGCTCGACGACGAGCTGAAGGCGGGCACGCGCATCGTGTTCGAAAACGACGCCTTCGTCGTCTTTGCGCCCTACGCGGCGCGGACGCCGTTCGAGACCTGGATCATGCCGCGGCGCCATAGCGCGTCCTTCGGCGACCTCGATCTCCTCAAGGAGAAACCGGCGTTCGCGGAGGCACTGCAGCTCACGCTCCAGGCGTTACGCGCAGGCCTCAACGATCCGCCCTTCAACTACTTCATCCACAGCGCGCCGCTCAACGCCAACGTCCGCGATGAATATCACTGGCACCTCGAGCTGATTCCCAAGCTCAGCACGGCGGCCGGCTTCGAGCTGGGAACGGGAATGTGGATCAACGTGGTCAAGCCAGAGGATTCCGCCGCCTTCCTGCGCGAGCGCGTCCAGAAGCCGGAGGCGCAACCAGCCGGCCCGCCGGCCGACGCGAGCGGCGCTTCAGTGCCAGGCCAGCGTTTGAGGCGTTCCTCGTGAAGGCCGTGGTGATGGCGGGCGGCGAGGGCTCTCGGCTGCGACCGCTGACGAGCGGGGTGCCCAAACCGCTGGTGCCGGTCGTCGGCAAGCCGGTGATGGAGCATATCCTTCGCCTGCTCAGGAAGCACGGGATCACCGACGTGGTCGTGACCCTGCAGTACCTCGGCTCGGCGATCCGGGACTATTTCGGCGACGGGTCCGATTTCGGTGTCGACATCACCTACGTGGTCGAGGATTCACCGCTGGGCACCGCGGGAAGCGTCAAGAATGCGCAGGAGTTCCTCGACGAGCCGTTCATCGTCATCAGCGGCGACGCCATGACCGACATCGACCTGACGCGGGTGATGAAATACCACCAAGAGAAGGGCGCGGCCGCCACCATCGTCCTGACTTCGGTGCCGAATCCACTCGAGTTCGGGGTCGTCATCACCAACCCGGACGGCACCATTAACCGTTTCCTCGAGAAGCCATCCTGGGGTGAGGTCTTCTCCGACCAGGTCAATACGGGGATATACGTCATCGAGCCGAAGGTGCTCGACCTGATGCCGCCGGCGACGGTGGTGGACTGGAGCAGCGACGTCTTCCCCAAGATGCTGGCCAACGCGTTGCCCCTCTACGGCTTCCTTGCGCCGGGGTACTGGTGCGACATCGGCAACATCCAGACGTACTACCAGGCCAACTGGGATGCGCTCGAGGGGCGCGTCGACGTCGAGATCGCCGGCGAGCGCCGCTACGGCAACGTGTGGATCGGCGAGAACGTCGAGATCGGTTACGACGTGCGGATCGACGGCCCGGCCTACATCGGCAACGAATGCAAGCTCAAGGCGGGCGTCTTCATCAACGGGCCGGCCTGCGTCGGTAATTTCTCGGTGATCGACGAAAACACCAAGCTCAGCAACTCCATTATCTGGACCTACTCGTACATCGGGGAGAATTCCCGGCTACGCCAGGCGATCGTCTGCCGCCATGTCACGATCAAGAACGGCTGCCTGCTCGAGGAAGGGGCCGTGATCGGCGATGACGTCGTCGTCGGTGAGGGCAGCACCATCGATGCGGGCGTGAAGCTCTGGCCCGACAAGCAGATCGAGCCCGGGTCGACGGTCCACGAGAGCATCATCTGGGCGGGACACTACAAGCGAGGGTTGTTCTCTTCCTACGGGCTGGTCGGCCTGGTCAACATCGAGCTGACGCCCGAGTACTGCGCCAGGTTGGGTGCGTCGTTCGCCGCCCTTTTTCCCAAGGGTGCTGCGATGGCGGCCGCCCGCGATGGCCAGCGCCCCTCGCGAATGATCAAACGGGCCATGGTCGCCGGCATGATCTCGTCCGGCGCCTCGATCATCGACCTGAGTGAGCTGCCGATCCCGGTCATCCAGTATTACGCGCGCGATCATAAGATCTCCGGCGCCGTCCATATCCAGATGTCGCCGCTCGACAGCCGCTCGGCCGACATCCGGATGTTCGACGCCACCGGCGTGGTGCTCGACAAGAAGATGGAGCGCAAGCTCGAGAACATCTTCTTCCGGGAGGACATCCGCCGCGTGCATTTCTACGAGATGGGCGACATCACCTACCCGCAGGACGCGATCGATTCTTATATCGACGGGCTGATCGCGTTGATCGACGTCGAGGCCATCCGCCAGGGGCACCTGAAGGTGCTGGTCGACTTCGACCACGGGAGCGCCTCGATGGTGCTGCCGCGCCTCTTCAAGGAGCTGAACATCGAGGCAATCCCGCTGAACGCCGGCTTCGATGAGACCTACCAATCCAAGACCAACGAGGCCTTCGACGAAGCCCGCCGGCAGTCGGCGCTGATCACCCGTACCCTCGGCTGCAAGTTGGGGTCGTACATCGACTATGGGTCAGAGCGCCTGTTCCTGATCGATGAGCAGGGCGAATTGCTCGACCACCATGAGGCGCTGGGCGTCATCGCCCTACTGGCCCTGAAGGCGAGGCCCGGGGTGCTGCTCGCGCCGGCGACGGTGCCGCAAACGATCGCCGCCCTGGTGCAGCAGGTGCCGGGATCGCACTTCGTACCTGGCAAGACGGAGCCATCCTCTTTATTGCGCGCCGCGCAGCAGCACCAGGCCCGGCTGGCGTCGGACGCGATGGGCGGGTACGTCTTCCCCGACCACCTGCTGGGGTTCGATGCCATCTTTACCTTGATCAAGCTGCTCGAGCTGCTCGCCAAGGATGGGCGGGCGGTCTCCGCCGTTCGAAAGGAGGTTCCGCGCGCCGCATACGAGCACCGGTTGGAGACGGTGCCGTGGGACGCCAAGGGGCGGGTGATGCGCAAGATGGTGGAGTTGCACCGGGACGCGCCGGTCGACCTCGCCGACGGGATCAAGGTGTTCGTCGACGGTGGCTGGGTCCTGGTGCTGCCCGATGCGGACATGCCCCGCTACCACATCATCGTCAGCATGCAGGACGCGGACAAGGCGCGCGCGCTTGCCGACCGATACAGCGCCTTGGTCAAGACCGCCGTCGGCGACACGGGCTCGCCGAGTCCGGCGGCCGCCCGCTGAGCCGCGAGAGCGTGCCGATCCGACCCACTGTTCCTCCCCGCCCGGGCGCGCGTGCTCGCAACGAGCGTCGCTTCGTGCGCACGGCCGGATTCTTTCGCGCGCTACCGGCGCCGGTCGCGGCCGCGTTACCTGTCCGACTGAAGGAGGTCCGCCACCGGGTGCACTCCAGTCAGGCGCAGTGGTTCTATGACGACCCGCGCCTCCATTTCGAAGCCTGGTGGCACCGAAACACCGGCCGCCTCGAGCTCGGGCTTCACCTCGAGGCGGCGCCGGCCATCAACGATCGGATTGCCGCCGGACTCGCCCGTCAGCTCCTGATGATCAAGGCACGCCTCGGCGAGCGGATCGACCTCGAGCCGTGGGACCGAGGCTGGGTCCGCCTCTACGAGACACACCCGGTTGAGGTTTTCGACGCCGCACGAGTCAAAGTGACCGCGGCCCGGATGGCGGAGTTGATCGCGGTCATCTGGCCGATGTGCCAGGAACTGCGCAAGGCCGATGCTAAAATCCGGCTTGCCGAGCGGGAGTAACTCAGTTGGTAGAGTACGACCTTCCCAAGGTCGGAGTCGCGAGTTCGAGTCTCGTCTCCCGCTTATTGCTCAGCTTGAGCTTGGTGGTTTCGCGTGGATTGTGATGTCGCCGCGCCTCGTGATCGACGGGCGTGCCGGATCAGCGTCGGTGGCTTCTGAGTCGAGGAACCCAAGACGGCTGGCCCACTACGATTCCAGCAGTGAAGCGCGTTCTGATCACTGGCCTATCCGGCACTGGCAAATCCTCGGTGATCAATGAGTTGGCGTCTCGTGGCTACAAGGCGATTGATACAGACTGGAATCCCGAATGGGAGAAACCGCCGGAATCAGCTGCGGGCTCGGGATGGCTCTGGCGCGAAGACCGCATTGAGGCGCTCCTGGAAACCGAGGACGCGGAAATTCTCTTCGTGAGTGCATGTGTCGAGAACCAGCGTAAGTTCTACCCGCGATTCGACGAGATCGTCCTACTCAGCGTGTCGGCGGCGGTGACGATTGAACGGCTTGCCAGGCGCACTAATAATCCGTACGGAAAGCGCCCGGAAGAAGAGGCGGAAGTGTTGGCGTATAGGGTCACGGTCCAGCCATTGCTCAGAAAGTCAGCGACGATCGAGATCGACAGTTCGCGTCCACTCATGGACGTTGTCGACGCGTTGATGAGCTACCTCGGACTGCCGAAGTCGAGCCGATAGCCCCGTCGCCTTAGCACTGTCGATCGGTCGCTGCGATCTACTGCGCGGTGTAGACGATCGGTGGGCGACCGCCCTGCTCGTAAAGCGCCGAGCTTGGCGACCATGACGACTGACGGACCTGCGCCTGGGTGCTCACACCTGCCGCGGACGGCTCGCCGGCCGCCCTCAGCACGTAGCCGGCCAGACCTCCAAACACCAAGGCGCCTGCGAGCATAGCCAGGGTGATGACACGCGTTGCTGGCAATCGACGGAAGGTATACGAAGCCTGCATGTGATCTCTCCTTACCCGCACGACGTTTTCTCGATTCGCAGCTCTCACCCTCCATAACGACTGACGCTGCGGGATTGTTACCGAGCGTGCGAGGTTACCTGGGAGAGTTCGACATCGAGGATCACCCGCCCGAGAGCTAAGGTATGACAAGGTTCCCCACGATGCTCCCGATCTCTCACCTGGTGCAACCAATCATTCTCGGCGCCGTGCTGGCGTTCCTCACCGCAAATGTGCTCATGAGCGCCGCGGTGAAAGCCGTGACAACGACGGTCAACGGTTGGAGCATCAATCTGAAATGCGGTCAACCTGGCAATGGCATCCTGCTACGGGCGGGATGCGCAAAGATCCTGCCCGGCACCAATCTGGCGCAAGAGGCTGCGTACTGGACAACGGTCGTCGACGGTGCGGGCAGGAGGCTGAACGGCCAGCACGAGTACGTCCTGAATTTTCCTGCAGGACAACTCCCGCCGAATGATGCATTCTGGTCGCTGGCGATGACCGATGTTGTTGGTTTCATGGTGGCTAACCCCATCGATCGCTACAGCGTCGGCGGCCGCTCCGGGCTCGTGCCCAACGCCGATGGCTCAATCGACATTCGGATTCAGCGGACGTCTCCCGCAGGGCACGAGTCCAACTGGCTGCCTGCACCGGCAGGCCAGTTCAAGCTGACGCTCCGCGCGTATCTGCCCGGCCGCGCCGTCCTCGACGGCGAGTACCATGTGCCGCCAGTCATGAACGTGGGCTGATATGAACCGGTTGATTCTGAAATACGCCTACCCCATAACGTTCGCCATACTGGCCGTCCTCGCATGGGTGGTCTATCGGGAGATCTCTGTGCGGAGGAGCGAGCTCATTCCGTTCGTCGTCGTGGCCGTCCTCGTCTGGGGAGTCGGCACGGTCGTGTTCATTTATTTGTGGCCGCGCATAACATACAGTGCCTTCAAGAAAGCAGTGCAGCGTGGCCTCGGCGGCGATCCCATCCCCGTCAATACGCTGTACGCGGTCCCGAAGCTCGCGTCGCCCTCGGCGCCGAGCTCCAGCCTACTCGCGACCGGAACCGACGAGGTGCTCTACATCGGCGGCTGGCTCGACCTCTCCAAAGGGCCCCAGGTGCTGCACGTGCCCGACATGGCAGGCCGTTACTACAGCGTCCAGTTCAGTGATCCGTCGGACGGCACGAATTTTGCTTACGTCGGCAAGCGCACCACGGGAACCGAGGCTGGCGAGTATCTCATCAGCGGGCCGGGCACGAAAGGAATCGTGTCGCAGGGAATGACACCGATTTCTTCGCTGAACAATTCCGTGCTCGTCATCGGTCGTGTATTTGTCGATGGCGCCAATGATCTCTCGACCGCCTACGGGCTTGCGAAGCAGATACAGCTAACACCGCTCAGTCACTGAGCCTCGACCGCGAGCGGTCTTAATCAAAAGATAAGCGCACGCACGAATGGGAATCCCTCTTTCCCCTCAGTTTGTGCCTGAGTGCGCATGATCTCGTGCCTGCAGAACTGCCCCTGCGCAGCTTGCCAGGACCGAGCATCCGCCCCGAGACTACCTCAGCCGCCATCAAGCCTTTTCTACTGGAGGGGAAATGACCAAGAAGCTTCTCATCAGTGTGCTCATGTCCGTCGGAATCGTGGCCGGCAGTTTTGGCATCGCCTATGCGGTCGGGACGTTCAGCGCCATCCAGCAGGGCTTCCGCCAGGCTGGAGAAGGTCAGGCCGCACGCGTGACCATGCAGGTTGAGGCCGGAACCGCCGACGGCAACAGCGATTTTCTGCCCGATTCGGCATTCCCGTTTCCGCCGGGCCCTGGTGGTGCGCTCGACTTTGCCATCACCAACACCAGTGACTTTCCAATCCGGGTAACCCAGATCGCGCAAAGCACGGTCCCCTGCGGCCCGCAACAATGCGCCGCCCAAAGCTCGAACAAGAATACCGACGGGACCTATGCAATTCCCCCGCTCAGCGGAACCTGCGTGACGTCGCTGATCGTCACGCCGCCCACGACTTTCGCGAACTGGCCGACGATCGGCCCGCATTCAACTCTTCATGTCAACGGAACGGACAACAATCAGCTAGGGGCGGGAATGGTCCACCTCAACAACGGCACGCCGAACGGATGCCAGGGGGCTCTGTTTGCCGTTGGCCTGAACGTGACCGCCGGCGAAGTGACGGGGCTGAGCAACGCGTCGGGTCCGCAGAGCTAAGCGTCTGGTTCGCGAGTTAGGAGATCGATTGATCGCGCGGCGGCGTCTGACTCGGCAAGCCCGTTGGCTGCTGGCCGTCGGCGCCGCCACGGCGTTCGTCGCGACCTCCCTCTATGCACGCCAGGCGCTCGCGGCGAATACGTGGTCAACGACGGTGACGGTGTCTGCGGTCGGTCAGGGCGCTGTCATGCCGATCGGACAGGCACCCATAGCCACCATCACTCAGGGGGTGATCAGCGTTTCGTGGCCGCCGTCGACGTTTCGGTCGGGAAAGGAAGTTGGAGGGTACATCCTGGATCGGCAGGTGCTGGGCAGCACGGCCGCCGTCCAGGTCTGCACGGTGGTCGCGCCGCTGAGAACGTGCCAGGACTCTCCGCCGCCGCAGCAGGACGTCATGTACACGGTGATTCCATCGCAGGCAGGCTGGCGCGGCCCGGCCTCCGCACCCTCGGTCCCGCTCAGCCTGCCAGCTCCTCTTGCCCCAGTCACGGTGGCCGCGCCCACCGCGTCGCCCACGGCCTCCCCGAGCCCTGGCGCCTCGGCAACTCCATCGCCAACCGTGACTCCAACGGGAAGCCCCGATCCAACGCCGACCCCGGCGCCGTCCGCGGCGGCAACCCCATCGCCACCTCCTACCGCAACACCCTCGTTGACACCTGCGCCGACTCCGAGCTGAGCCGCCGGCCCAGAACGTCCGTGTGGACCCGGACGGCCGGACGGGAGCCGCAAGCCGGCCCTTAATCTGTCGTCTCTATACTGGTCCGATGGGGGAAGGCACGCCTCAATTCGAAGCGTCGACGGCTGCCCAGCCCGCTGCGGTATCACTCTGGGACCAGCTACCGGTCGCTTCCGCGCCGACCGTCCAGAGCCCGGCCGCGATCGAGGTGGCGCCCGTTCCGACGCCACCGGCGCAATCGCAGCCGCGTTACTTGAACCGGGAGCTTTCCCAGCTCGACTTTGACGAGCGCGTGCTGGCGATGGCGGAGGACGAGTCGCTTCCGCTCCTCGAGCGAGTACGGTTTCTCGCGATCCTGGGCGAGAACGTCGACCAGTTCTTCCAGGTCAGGGTCGCCGGCCTGAAAGAGCAGGTCCATGCGGCTCTGCCGCAAACATCGCCAGACGGCATGACCACCGGTGAGCAGCTGCGCGCCATCCACCAGCGGGCGGGCAGTCTCCTGCAGCGCAGTACCGATCTCTTCACCCGTCAGGTCGCGCCCGCGTTGGATCACCAGGGGGTATCGATCGCCTCCGTGGCCGACCTCGATGACGCGGATCACGCATTCCTCGCCGCCGAATTTCGCACCCGTATCTTCCCGGTGCTCACGCCGCTCGCAGTCGACCCGGCGCATCCATTCCCCTACATTTCCCACCTCTCGCTCAACCTCGCCGTGATGGTCCGCGACCCGGTTCGCCATCAGATGCGGTTCGCCCGCGTCAAGGTCCCACCGTTGCTGCCGCGCTTCATCGCCTTGCCAGATAGCAAGCGGTTCATTCCGCTCGAGCAGGTCATCGCGCTCTACGTCAGCGAACTGTTCCCGGGCATGGAGATCGTCAGCCAGCATCCCTTCCGGGTGACCCGCGACGCCGACCTGGACCTGGTCGACGAGGAAGCCGCGGATTTGCTGGCCGCCATCCAGAACGAGCTGCGCCGGCAGCAGCGCAAGGCACAGGTCGTTCGACTCGAGGTCGATGCGGGAATGTCCGATGAAGTCCTGGGCCTTCTGGTCCGCGAGCTCGAACTCGAAGCGACCGACGTCTACCGCGTCGACGGACTGCTCGACCTGAGCAGCCTCTGGGCCATCTACGCGCTCGACCGCCCGGATCTCAAGGACGAGCCATGGACCCCCGTCACCCAACGGCGGCTGCAGGGTGCCGGCGTCGACCAGGCCGACATCTTCGAGGCCCTGAAGGACGGCGACATTCTCGTCCATCATCCTTATGACTCCTTCACCACCTCGGCGGAAGCCTTCATCGACCAGGCGGCCAAAGACCCCGACGTCCTCGCGATCAAGCAGACGCTCTATCGGACCTCCGGTCCCATCAGTCCGATCGTCCGCGCGCTGATCCGCGCAGCGGAGAGTGGCAAGCAGGTGGTGGCGCTCGTGGAGCTGAAGGCACGCGGCGACGAGCAGGCCAACATCACCTGGGCGGTGGCGCTCGAGGAAGTTGGGGTTCACGTGGTTTACGGCGTCGTCGGCCTCAAGACGCACGCAAAAGTCGCGCTCGTAGTCCGCCGGGAGACGGATGGGATCCGTCGATACGTCCACGTCGGCACTGGCAACTACAATCCCAAGACCGCACAAATCTATGAAGATGTGGGCCTGCTCTCGGCGGACCCCGAGCTCGGTTCCGATGTCTCCGAACTCTTCAACTTCCTGACCGGCTACAGCCGCCAGCGTCGATTCGGACGGTTGCTGGTGGCGCCCGTGGGACTGCGCGCCAGCCTCATTCGGATGATCCAGCGGGAGACGGCGCGGCCCGGCGGTGGCCGCATCATCCTCAAGGTGAACAGCCTGGTCGACACCGAAATCGTCGAAGAGCTGTACGCGGCGTCCCAGGCCGGGACCGAAATCGATCTGATCGTGCGCGGTCTTTGCTCGTTACGGCCCGGTGTGCCTGGGATGTCCGACCGGATCCGCGTGCGCTCGCTGGTCGGCCGCTTCCTCGAGCATTCGCGGATCTTCCGATTTGGTCCGGACGGCGACGCCGCGGAATACTACCTCGGGTCGTCGGACCTGATGTCGCGCAACCTCGATCGGCGTGTCGAGGCGATGGTCCCCGTCCTCGATCGCGGGTTGCAGGACCGGCTGGCGCAGATCCTCGACGTCGAGCTCGAAGACGATGTGCTGGCCTGGGGGCTGCAGCCCAGTGGGTCCTGGAAAAAGATCCCGACCGTCAAGGGCGTCAACGCGCAGCAGGCCTTCGAGCAACTGGCGGCGTCGCGCGCGGCGTCGACCAACGGAAGCAACGGAACCAACGGGCATACGCCGGATGCTTGAGCGCGAGATCAAGCTCGCGGTCACGCCTGGTTTCCATCTGCCCAATCTCGAAGACGTGGCGGCCGCGGTCGAGACCTCGCCCATCGATGAGCGCCGACTCGAGACCGTCTACTACGACACCCCCGACCTGCGCCTGGCACGCTGGGGCTGCAACCTGAGGCTGCGCCAAGGCGAAGGCTGGACCCTCAAGCTCCCGACCACGACCGAGGGCCGGACGCTGAACCGACGTGAGCTCGAGTTTCCGGGTGACGGCAACCGCCCGCCCGATGCGGCCGTGGCGTTGGTGATCGCCTACGTCCGCCACTCCACGCTCGTGCCGGTGGCGAGCCTTTCGACGGTCCGCCGCCGGGTGCAACTCAAGAGCCGTGAGGGCGCGGTGCTCGCTGAAGTCGTCGATGACGACGTCTCCGTCATCCAGGGCCTTCGCATCCAGAACCGGTTTCGCGAGGTCGAGGTCGAGTTGCGCGATCCCTCGGCAGACCGCCTGCTGGACCCGATCCTCGCGCGCTTGCGGCACGCGGGAGCCTTCGACGAGGACCAGTCGTCCAAGCTGGTGCGGGCGCTGGGCGCGCGGGCGACCGCTGCGCCGGAAGTCGACCCCATCCTGCTGGCGCCCACGGCTCGCGCCGGTGACCTGGTGCGCCACGTGATCGCGGTGTCGGTGGCCAGCCTGCTGCGCCATGATCCCGGCGTGCGATTGGGCGACGACCTGGAAGATGTCCATCGTGCCCGAGTGGCAACTCGCCGGCTGCGCTCCCAATTGCGAACATTTCGGGCACTGCTCGACCCCGCGTGGGCCAACGCGCTCCGCGCCGACCTTCGCTGGCTCGGGGCCGGCCTGGGCAGCGTCCGCGATAAACAAGTCATGAGTCAGCGTCTGCGTGGTCGGACGACGACGCTCTCCGCGGACGATGCCCCGATTGTGAGCGAGCTCGCCGATGAACTCCAGGCGGAGAGTGAGGAAGCGCGGGCCCGGTTGGTGCTCGACATGCGCACCGACCGTTACATCGACTTGATCGAGCGTCTGGTCGAGGCCTCACGCGCGCCGGCCCTGACGGCGCAGGCGGACCAACCAGCAGCCACGGCGATGCCGGCACTGGCGCGGCAGGATTGGAAACGGTTGCGCAAGAGCGTGGAGCGCTTGCCCGAGGCGGCCGCCGACGCCGACCTTCATCGCATTCGCATCCTGGCGAAGCGCGCCCGCTATGCGGCCGAGGCCGCCGTTCCCATTGCGGGCAAGACCGTGCCGCTTTTCTCCGAGGCGGCTGCGGCACTCCAGGATGTCCTTGGTGATCATCAGGACAGCGCGACCGCCCAACAGTGGTTGCGAGGGGCCGGAACAGGATCGCGCGCCTTCGTCGCCGGCGAATTATGCGCGCTCGAACGTGAGGCCGCCGCCTACGACCGGGCCGAATGGCCCAAAGTTTGGAAAAAACTTACCCGCAACCGCCTCAGAAGGTGGATGATATGAGTCGTGCCGCGTCGACCATGCAATCGTCCCAGCAACATACCGCGCAAGGGGTGTCCATGGCAGCAAAAATTCTGAACGTCGATGAGGCCAAGCTGGTCAGGGCCGCGGGAGGCGTCGTCCGCCGAAACGGGGCGCGAGGTGCGCTGCGCGTGGCCGTCGTCCACCGGCCGGGCTACGACGATTGGTCCTTTCCCAAAGGGAAGGTTGACCGCGGGGAGACGCTCGAGGAAACCGCGCTGCGCGAGGTGGAGGAGGAGACGGGGCTGCGCTGCAAGCTGGTGGCGCCGCTGGGCTGCACCGCCTACGCCGACCACAAGGGTCGTGACAAGGTTGCCTGCTACTGGTTGATGGACGTGGTGAGCGGCCGATTCCGCGCCGGCAGTGAGATCGACGAGGTCCGCTGGGTCACGATCGACGACGCCCTCGAGCTGCTCAGCTATCGCCGGGATCGTGCGCTCCTGCGGGCGCTCGACCTCGAAGCCACCGGATAACGCGGCTCCGTTTCAGGCTCGTCGTCTGATGCCAATCTATGTGGTTCGCCACGCCAAGGCGGGCGACCGGGCCGAATGGGAGGGCGATGATCGGCTCCGACCCTTGACCAAATCTGGACGCCGGCAAGCCGACGAGTTGGCGGCCTGGCTCAGGAAGGAAGCGATCGACGCGATCCTGTCCAGCCGCTACGTGCGCTGCCTGCAGACCGTCGAGCCGCTGGCCGAACAGCACGAGCTCCCAATCGAGCCAAGAAAGGATCTCGAGGAAGGAGCCGGCGGCGATAGCGTCCTTCGGCTGGCGTCGGCGTTGAAGGGACGCAACGTCGTGCTCTGCACGCACGGCGATGTCGTGGAGGAACTGCTGGAGCGCCTGATCGACAAGGGGTTGGTCTCCAGGGCCCGCGCCCAACTCGAAAAGGGCTCAACCTGGATCCTGGACGAAACGGACGGTCAGATCACCGGCGCGACCTACCAGGCGGCGCCGTGACCCCGACTAGCCGAAGCGACCGCTGACGTAATCGCGCGTTCGGGTGTCCTTCGCGTCCTCGAAGATCTGAGCGGTCGGGGCAAATTCGACCAGCTCGCCACTGCGATCGAACGGCTCGATCAGCATGAAGGCGGTGAAATCCGCCAGCCGTTTGGCCTGTTGCATGTTGTGGGTGACGATCACGACCGTATAGCGGCCGGCCAGATCGCGGATCAGCTCTTCGACCCGAAGGGTTGAGATCGGATCGAGCGCCGAGCAGGGCTCATCCATCAGGATCACCTCGGGCTTGACGGCGATGCAGCGGGCGATGCAGAGCCGCTGTTGCTGGCCACCCGACATCGACGCCGCCGCGCGATGCAGCCGGTCCGACACATCGTCCCAGAGTCCGGCCACCCGCAGACTCTCCTCAACCGCCTCGTGTATCGCGGGCTTGCTCCAGCCCATCAAGCGTGGGCCGTAGGCGACGTTGTCGTAAATCGACATGGGGAACGGGTTGGCTCGCTGGAAGACCATGCCGACGCGGCGCCGCAGTTCCTGTGGGTTGCCCATGGTGGTGATCTCTTCGTGGTCGAGCCGGATCGATCCCTTGACGCGCGCGCCCGGCGTCAGATCGTACATGCGGTTGAAGGTGTGAAGCAGCGTGCTCTTGCCGCACCCGGAAGGGCCGATCATCGCCGTGATCTTGTTCTCGGCGATCGAGAGGCTGACGTCGTTGAGCGCGCGGAACCGTCCGTAGTAAAAGGACAGATTCGACGCGCGGATCTTTACGCGGTGCCCGTTGAGCGCCGCGTGGCTGGAGTCGAGATTCCGGGTACGCGTGGCCGGAGCCGATACTTGCGCCAACCGAGCCTTCCTTGCCGATGACGCTACGGTCCGCTGGTTAACAGAAGGTTATGCGGAGGTTAAGCCCACGGAACCCCAAGCCGGCCCGAACCTTAACGTGCTGCATTCCGGCTCTTTACATTGACGGTTTAAATTCGGCGGTAAGCGCGTTGATATGGTTTCCCTTTCCGGGCCGCTCCCAGGCTCTCCCCCTACGGAGCGGCTTTTCGTTTGCCGTCGCATGATCCTGGCTTCTGCTAGATTCCGGCACGGATGGCGGGAAACCTGCGACGACGTGTCAGCAACTGGCGCGACCATCGCGCGGTGAACGACGCCCCCGGTTCGCCGCCCGAGCCATCCGAGGATGACGACGACTCAGGGCAGATCCTGGAACAGCTCGCCGAAGGCGTCGTCCTGATCGATGGCGATCGAACCGTGCTCTGGCTCAACCCGGCGGCCCGCCAGATGGTCGCGGCGATTGACCAACCGGCCGGGCGCCTGCTGGTCGAAGTGGTCCGCGACCACCGGCTGGATGCCCTCGCCGAGCGCGCGCGTGCCTCGCACCAGGACCATGCGCTCGAAATCGCCCTTCCCGTGTCAGGGCGCACGCTGCACGTCCGTGCGATTCCATTGCCGGAGGAACGCGTCGCCCTTTTGATGCAGGACGTGACCCGGCTTCGCTACCTGGAAACGGTGCGCCAGCAATTCGTCGCCAACCTGTCCCATGAAATCCGCACCCCCCTCGCCGGCCTCGACCTCGCCGCCCAAACCCTCTCCGGCCAATTGCCCACCGAGGGCGATACACGCCTCTTCATCGACCGGATCATCCAGGAGTCGCAACGACTGCAGGCGATCCTTTTGAACCTGACGCAGTTGGCGGCGCTGGACGCCGAAGGCATCGAGGTGGAGCGTGCCCCATTCAGCGCCCACGCGCTGGTCGCCGAACTCGTCGACCGCTACCAGCCCCGGGCGGTCGCGGCCGGCCTTGCGCTTCGAGCGGAACCGGCCGAAGCCGGCGTCGAAGCCATGGGGGACCGCGGGAAGACCGACCAGGCCCTGCAAAACATCGTCGACAACGCGCTCAAATTCACCCCGGCGGGCGAGGTGGTCGTCACGGTTGCCTCGGAGCACGCCTGGGTGGAGATCGCGGTCCAGGACACAGGCCCTGGCATTCCACCCCGGGACCTGCCGCGGATCTTCGAGCGCTTCTACAAGGTGGACCGGGCGCGCGGCGGCCAGCCGGGAAGCGGCCTCGGACTCTCGATTGCCCGCCACCTCGTGCAGTTACAGGGGGGGACCATCACCGCCGAGAGCACGCCGGGCGCCGGAACCCTGATCCGGGTACGCCTTCCCCGGACGCCGTTAACCTTCCGTTAACCTTGCGCGCACCGGCCGATTACGCCCGGTCGCTAGAGTGGGCTGCGGATCCGATTCGCCACCCATTTCGCGCTCACCTTGAAGGAGGAAACATCGCCAGCATGAAACGTGTTCTCGTCGCCCTGTCCATGGGCGCAAGCCTGCTGCTTGCCGCTTGCGGGGGTACCAGTACAGCCGGAGGCGCCTCGCCGTCCGCCAACGCCATCGTTCCGCCTGGGGCGGCTCTCACCGGCGCGGGCGCGACGTTCCCAGGTCCGTTCTACGACGCGGCGCGCTTTGCCTACAACCTGAAGTTCAGTCAGGTGACCGTCAACTACCAGGCGGTCGGCTCTGGGGCGGGCATCCAGCAGCTGACGAAGAAGCTCGTCGACTTCGGCGCGAGTGACGTACCGATGAGCGCCACGGAGCTCGCCACCGCCGGGGGCGCCGACGGCATCGTTCAGATCGCGTCGACGCTTGGTACCGAGTCGCTCGCCTACAACCTGTCTGGCATCGCCAACGGGCAGGTGAAGCTCACGCCCAAGACCATCGCCGGCATCTTCCTCGGAACGATCAAGAATTGGAACGATCCGGCCCTCGCGGCCGACAACAGCGGTGTCAGCTTGCCCAACCAGGCGATCACCGTGGTGCACCGGTCCGATGGCAGCGGAACGACCTACATCTTCACCGACTACCTCTCGACGGTCAGCCCCGACTGGAAGACCAAGGTCGGCAAAGGTAAGTCCGTCT